>Ga0316198_10001778_pt1 | contig 12848 bp, 12 predicted proteins | sample OudBieAanoxic_MG_FD_204935 | JGI IMG/M metagenome (GOLD analysis project Ga0316198, IMG submission 204935) | Coastal sediment microbial communities from Oude Bieten Haven, Netherlands - site A anoxic | ecosystem: Environmental > Aquatic > Marine > Coastal > Sediment | place: Netherlands... | reverse complement strand
GGTGACGTTATGTTTGCGGCCAGCCTTTTCGTGCTGGGCGGTGACTTCTGGGATAAGATAAGAGCACTATTTCTCCACAGCGCCAGGGCGCAGGTCACGGTTAAGAGGTCAAATTAATTTTGTATGTTTGTGTAGTTTCAGGACAATTTTCATAAAATATTTGTGCCGAGCATACCAACAAAAAAGGAGAAAATGAAAATGACAAACAAAACAATACATATATTCAGACAAAAACTGATCCAAGAAACAGCTATAAAGCTCCTATCTGTTTTGCTGATGGTGGCCGCCCTTCAGCTTTGCCCCAATCAGATTCATGCATCCGACGGAGATTATCCAGCCCTGCGAAAAAGTATCGACCCGAAATTTCAGGCTGCATTTGAAAAGGCTCTGAATAAAGAATTCGGCCAGGACATTTGGGATCTTGTCAAAGCTAAGAAAGTCGGCATCGTTCTGGCAGATATCACTGACCCGCATAAACCCAGGGTGGCCGAAGTCAATGGCGATGTTATGCTATATGCGGCCAGTTTACCTAAAATTGCCATCGTGCTGGGTGCCTTTGTTCAAATGGAGCGCGGCAAGATGACCATGGATGCCAAAACGCGAAGCCTGCTTAACATTACTGTCAGAAAGTCATCGAATAAAGCGGCAACCGAACTGCTCAATCAGGTAGGCATCGAAAACCTGGCGGAAATACTAAAGTCTGAACGTTATCGTCTCTACGACCCAAAGTATGGAGGCGGTCTTTGGGTCGGGCGTGACTATGGCGGCGGCAATGCCTGGAAGCGCGATCCGATCAACAATATTTCTCATGGGGCTTCCGCCATGCAGGCCGCCCGTTTCTACTATATGGGGGCCACAGGACGTCTGGTGGCACCGCAGTATCAAAAAGATCTGGAGGAAGTTTTTTCCAATCCGGGCATAACCCATAAATTCGTCAAAGGCATTAAGCAAAAAAAAGCGGAGGCAGACATCTATCGCAAATCCGGTTCATGGAGAGCGTTTCACGCGGACAGCGGGATAATTACAAAGAAGGATAAGGAATACATTATCGTCGCATTGGTGGAACATCCGAAAGGCGGCGAGGGGCTTGTCGAGCTGATTGTCGCCGTAGACAACCTAATGGACACGATGTCGCCGTAAAGGCGATGCATCGTTTTTAATCAGGGGCAGAGAATATTAAATATGAATAATGTAGAAGACAAAACCAGATCCAGGCGCGAATCCATGCAATTGCAAAGATTGGCACGGATAATCGATGTCGTTTATGCAATTGCTATCTGGCGTATTTTCATCCTATCCAAGTCCGACCGCTGAACAGTTAAGCTGGGAACATATTGGCACTTTCTTGGGCGACAATATCGGCGTTTTCCTGATGGTCATCATCGGCATTGCCGTCACGATTATCTATTGGATACAAAATAATGTGATGTTCGGCAATCTGCAATCAACCGACAGCCGCCATAGCATCCTGTCGATACTGCAGCTCTTTTTTCTGCTCGTTTTTCTGGTATCCTTGGATTGATCGGTATCATGGCAACACTTTTTGTTATTGTGTCCATTGTCTCAGGGTTCGTTGTTTCTCTTAAACAGGCATGGACGAAAATCGTGGTGCGTGTGGCCGGAAGCTGGGTGGCAGCGATGGGAATGCTCATGTTTGGATGGCTGATGCGCGGTCAGGGCTGACCTGAGATGGTGGAAATATGCTGAATCCGGTATTTCAAGGTCATCCCGATTTTATCATTCGGGAGTCAGTGGTTATAATTTCGGATTTTGGATTACGTAACGCAATGTGAAAAATAGCTAAAAGATGGATTACGGCTATACAGGTGCAATATAGCAAGGTCAAAATTTTTCATGTTAGCGTTGCTCCCCATACGTAACAATAACGTACTTTACTTAGAATCGAAAATGATCTTTATTTGCATTATAATAAAATAAACTATCAAACAAAAAAGAGGACCTCATGCGTTTCAAGATTTTTTTAGTGTTTCTTGCCCTTTTAATATTTTCAGGCGGAAGTGTCTTTGGAGAGGAGCCTAAGGCGGGCGGAGGTGATCTTCGGGCGGATGTTCTCATTGAAACATTTTTCGAGAAACGAACCGGCGACTTGCCCGAGATGCTCAAGCGCAACCAAATCCGTGTTCTGGTAGTCCCCAGCCGGAGCACCTATTTTCTTGACCACAAAGGCCAGCCCCGGGGTCTTGATTATGAGCTTTTGAAGGGGTGGGAGAAAATCCTGAACAAAGGACGCAAAAAGGGAACCCCGCCGATATCGGTCATCTTTATACCGGTTACCCTTGAAGAACTCGGTGACGCCCTTCTCGAAGGTCGGGGAGATATCGCCGGCGTCACCCTCGTGACACCAGGCCGTGCGGAGGAATTTGCCTATGCGACACCCATTTTTGAAGACATCCAGGAAGTGGTTGTCACCCGCAAAGGCGGTCCAGTCATTTCACGGATAGAAGACCTTGCAGGACATGACGTGCATGCCATGAGCGGAAGCTCCCAGTTGGAGAGACTGGAAGCACTCAACGAGAGCTTCAAAAAACAGGGCCTGGAACCCATGAAGGTGGTTCGGGCGGAACCCTATGTGGCGGATGAAAATCTACTTGAAATGATCCACGGGGGCATGATTACCGCAGCCGTTGTGCCGGACGCGTTTGCAAAACTCTGGGCGAAAATATTTAAAAATCTTATCGTCCATGAAAACATTCCGGTTACAACCGGGATGAAAGCCGGGTGGGCGGTGAGGAAAGAAAATCCCGCGCTTCTGGCCAAACTGAATGAAGCCATCGCCTCGGTGCTCAAAAAAAACAAGCGCGCCTTTCAAAGAGATTTTAACCAGTATTTCAAAACCACCCGCTGGATCGAAAATCCGTTTGTAAAGGGTGCCAAATACGAGCTTTCAGAACCTTTCCAGCGTGAGGCCGCCGCCTTTGGGCTGGACTGGCTCCAGCTCATGGCCCAGGGATTTCAGGAGTCGTCACTTAACCCTAAAGCCAAGAGTCCTTATGGCGCTGTGGGGATCATGCAGTTGCTGCCGTCGACAGCCGAATGGCTGGGCGTTATGAACTACAATGAGATCGATGGAAATATCCATGCCGGTGCCAAGTACATGGCTCGGCTGATGAAACGATATGCCAAGGTGCCTGAAATATCAGAAGACAACCGCTTCTTTTTTGCTCTGGCCGCCTACAATGCAGGCCCCGGCCGGGTTAGAAAGTACCGCAAACGCGCGCCAAAACTCGGATACGACCCCTATCAATGGTTTGGAAACGTGGAACGCGTGTCGTTGCGCTCCGGAAACCTGGAGACATTTATGTACGTGCGAAACATCCTCAACTATACCCTGGCGTACAAGACGGCTTATGAACAGTCCCTGCGTCGCGGTGAATTGAAAAAATGAAATAAACAAAAGGCAATTCAAAATAGATGCCGTCATGGAATTTGAACTTTCTAGCATGGCTTTATGAAGGCTGAACGCTTTGATCTGAGTTAGATCTTTGCTGAAGGCTATCAAAGGAATATTACCATGATAACGCCAGTAAATGAACAAACGCACGTAAGAATGATCCCTAACTTGATCGGCGCCCTGGGGAAGATTAAAGGGAGGCCTATGATTCGATATGATTTGGATTATTCTTTGGACGGCTACATCGAACGCAGGTCCTGTGAGGAACAAAGGCAGCAAGACGAACATCGAGACAGCTGGGTCAGGGCCATAAAGTGATCCAGCGTATTCATTAATGAGGACTCCTAAATAAAACTCCATGTTACAAACTACAGGAGACAAAACATGAAAGACACAGCCGTCAACGGCCTATATGCAATCCCCCTGACAGAGACTTTTATCGGAAATGTTAGGTCTGCTTTTTTTAATTTGGTTAAAAGCTATCGAAAAGCCATAATTCTTCATTTCGCAGCAACAATGACTATTATTTTGATCATCAGCTGCGCCACTTTGCCTAAAGATTTTGATCGACCCGAATCGTATGCTTTTACCGATACGGAGGAAACTCATTTCGGCCGGGAACACGCAGCAGAACGAACCGCACATCCAGGAAAATCCGGATTCCATTTGTTGGCAAACGGCTTGGATGCCTTTGTGGCCCGTGCGGAAATGTCCCTTTACGCCGAGCGCAGCATTGATGTTCAATATTACCTTTATCACAATGATTTGGTCGGCAAACTGTTTTCCCATCTGCTGTTGGAGGCCGCCGACCGCGGCGTGCGAGTGCGTCTGCTGATCGACGATATGGACTTTGAGGGCCGGGATCTGGAATTGGTTGCGATGGACAGCCATCCCAATATGGAGGTCCGCATCTTCAATCCCTTCAGCCGCAGTGTCGGCCGAATTTCTCAATATGTGACTCGAATGGGCGATGTGACCCGGCGCATGCACAATAAATCATTTACGGTGGACAACCAGCTCACCATTCTTGGCGGGCGCAATATCGGCAATGAATACTTCGACGCCGATCCTGATCTGGCTTTTGCCGATCTGGATGTTCTGGTCTTCGGGCCGGTGGCCCAGGAAGTTTCTGCCGTTTTCGACCGCTATTGGAACCATGAATTGGCTTATCCGGCTTCGGTCCTTCCCACAGGAGAGCCGCCGACACCGGAACAGATTAGAGCACAGCGGGAGCAATTAAATCAATTTGTGGCGGATCAGCGCGATTCCGAGTATCTCAGGGAGCTGCGCAATTCCGATCTGGCCAATAAAATTCGCAATAAAGCGGTTGAATTTAGATGGGGAGATGCGGAGGTCGTCTTCGATGAGCCGGAAAAGCTGCAGCATGATTTCAGCAAAACCGAATATCATCTCGAGCCGATGCTTGCGCCCTATGTGGATGCGGTCGAAAAAGAACTGATCATCTATTCGCCCTATTTTGTGCCGGGCAAACCGGGCACTGCTTTTCTGGTCGAACTGGTCCAGAAAGGCGTTCGTGTGAAGATCCTGACCAATTCCCTGGCCTCAAACGATGTCAGTATCGTGCATGCCGGCTATCAAAAATACCGTAAAAAGCTGCTGCAAGGCGGAGTCGAGCTTTATGAGTTAAACAAAAAGCTGACTCGTAAAGAGCGCAAAGAAAAAAAAGGCAAGATCGGTTCGTCCAAGGCCAGCCTGCATACCAAATCGTTTGTCTTTGACCGCCGGCAGGTTTTCATCGGTTCCCTGAACCTCGACCCCCGGGCCACGGAGCACAACACTGAAATCGGAGTGGTTTTGGAAGTGCCTGAAATCGCAGAAGAGATGGCAGTGTGGTTTGACGAGAACATTGAGCAGATTGCCTTCCGTCTGGAGCTGAAAAAAGAGCATGACGGATATGAACGGCTTTACTGGCACGGCTGGGAAGATGGCAAACTGGTAGTCTACTCCCATGAACCTCACACCGGCTTTTGGCGGCGGTTTGGTATCCGTTTTATGGGTGTTTTGCCGATTGAGTCGCAATTGTGATTATAATGCCCTATTCTTTTGATATTTTCCCTCGCACAAATTTTATTTGAAATTGTATATTAGCCATACGAAACCCACACTCCAGCTGAATTGTAGATTCCGGCTATAAGTTCACAATCTGATATATTGGTAAAAACTTTAGATTCCGCTATCAAATATGAAATATGTTGGCATTGTGGATTAGTTTTGACAACCTGAAAATATCATGCATTCTGCAAAGTGGGCTATATTGAGGCTATGCTAAGTTGCATGAAATTTGTGACATTTAATGGAATCTGTTTTTAGATTGCTTTAAAAAGCTTCTGATCTTCATAAATGGTATGGCCCACAAACCAATCTGTTAAAAAGTCAAGGAATTCATCCACTGTTTTCAAACCTTTACTTAGATCTTCTGCATGATGATTAAACTCGTCAAGGAGCTCTGAGTGACGCTGATGGTGACTACTGACTCCTGAAAGATTGCAAGATGTTGCTATATTCTCTTCTGAAGTAAAATGAAAATCTGCATACTTTCTTAATTCACTTATTAGCCTTTTTTTATAGGCAGCATCATTGGTTTCTCTAAAGTTTATCCCTACTCGATTAATAAGGTCTACGAAATAGCGATGTTGTAAATCGACATATTCATTTCCGGTCTCATAATCTAATTGCCATTCCAGTTCCATAATACCCTCTTATCTACCAAAACCCAAATGTGTACAAAGTACTATTATATCTTGAGTACCACAGGAGAATGCTATCGTAAAGCAATGAATTCAAATAGAACTGGATGCTGAAATATAGATTATAGATGATATATATTTTACTACTACTATTACTTCTCAATTATCTTCCAGAGATACCAGCCAGAAGCCGCCAGACGCTCGTATTCGTACGTTCTTTTCTTTCCTATACCACAGCATTCCACGAACCATTCAGACCATAAAATCTTCAATCAAGAAGCTAAATCCCCATCATGGTCGAACTGTATAATTGGTGAGCTCACATACTATTTCCGGTCAAAATGACATCTTGCCAATTTGTTTCGATCAAATCCCTTCTATAAATCAGTAAATCATGGTCGTTTCATAAATTTTGACCCAGCGTGTGTATTGGGGTCCCTGGTCATAATCAGCGATCTCAATTGCTTTTTCAGTTTATTATAGGGGGCGGGTACCCTTTATCCGTCTCTTCAAGCGACATCTTCAAGCCAATAATTCCTGTGAAGGAGGTGATGCATTGGCATCTTCTGTCCATTTAGTCTGGAGTTTAAGCTGGGGAATCCCCTATCCCCCTCCCCACACCTGCCTGATTGACGCAGAGGGGGGTATGCATAGGGGGGTGCTCGTTAATATCAGTTAAAGTCTGTCTCAGATCGAAAAGGAGGTGATGTCATAGCTGTAAATTTTCGATAGCATTAAAACAATCTACTAAATCCAAGCCGAAAGGGCGGTCTATCTCTACGATGGGCCGCCCTTTTTGCGTTGAAAGGAGGTCTAATGAAAGAAAAGATCATCAAGAAGGGCTCACAAAGAATGATACAGCAGAATCTTTTTGGAGCGCCGGACAATCGCCCCAGCTGCAGTAAATTCATTTCAATCTTCCGTGTTGCCCTGGTCAGAGACAGACGGGTTACGTTCGAGCAATGTCAATTGGTTAACAGCCAGCAATCACAGCCATTGATTCGGAAGCTTATTGAATCTCAAGGCCAGCCAGACCGAGAGCAGTTCTGTGTGATCCTGCTCAATTCCAAAAATGAGATTATCGGTTTGAACATCGTTGCCACGGGTGATCTGTCATCTGCAAAAGTCCATCCAAGGGAGGTGCTGAAGCCCGCCATTCTTTCAAATTCCGCAGCGATGATCTTGTCTCACAATCATCCGAGTGGAGATTTATCCCCATCCCCGGAGGACATAGCCATTACAACCATAATTGTTCAGGCTTCAAAGATTATGGGCATCCAGGTGCATGAACATCTGATAATTTCCATGCACGATGACAGGTATTTTAGTTTCGCGGATCACGGGATCATAAAGAAGATTTATGATGAAATGAACTGATTCAAAGCAATTACAATCATTAAACGCAAGCCATTTGCCAGCACCGGTGAATGGTTTTTTTGTCTCGAAGGGAGGTGATATCAATGGAATTAGAATTGATCTGGGGAACAATCACATTGATCGGAATAATTCTGGCCATCAAATACAGATCTACGTTCAGGCAATTCATAGGGCCAATGGTTGTAGGATTTACCGGCGCTTTGTGGATTGCATACATCTTTGGATAAGGAGGTGAATAACAATGGCCTACACACCGGAATTGTCATTGGAATCATCCCGCACCTTGAGACGGATTTCATGGGCGTTGGGAGTTCCGATGACAAAAGGAATCGAGTATGTATTCGATTATCTACCCAAGATCCTGGACAGCGATAAGGTCTGTCGAGGATGCCGGGACAGGTCGAAGTGCTCAGGGTGCGCTTTTGGCCCAAACAATCAAAATCGAAAGGAGGTGATAGTCCAAGATTAAAGTGTTCCAAACATAGTCGGTAACTCATATTACCATTACCTGATGAAGGCTCGGCCGGTTTGTTTCTAACTGGCCGGGCTTTTGTCGTTTATGAACCCTTAACTCGAACAGGAGGCAATCATGTTAGAGAAACAAGATACAAGAAGATTAAATACCGCAGAGCTTATTTTACCCGCCGAGACAGACCAGGCTGCAGTCCTGCCGTCTGTTATTCCCAAATCACCTTTGGATTGGCCGGTGGAAATGTTCACCCAGGCGCTGGATCGCAGGGAGGTCAACCGCCAGGCACTGCTCAAATGGATTGAGAGCAATCTTAAGCCTCGCATTGATTACGGTCAGATCCATGTAGTCGGCAAGAACAAGTGCCAGTATGCAAAGAATGGAAATCCACAGGAGTGCCCCAACAAGTATCACTGGAGCAAGCCATCACTTTGGAAGCCGGGTGCGGAGAAGATCTGCGGAATGCTTGGGCTGATTCCGAGGTTCCCCAATCTGGATCAATACGAACAAGCCGTTATCGGGGGATCGACCCTCAAAATGATCATCCTCAAGTGCGAGCTTCATACCGGAAATGGCTTTGTGGCGGCAGAAGGCACCGGTGCCAGAACGGTCGAAAAACAGGATGGTGGTGATATCAATAAAAGCCTGAAAATGGCAGAAAAATCGGCCCACATCGACGCTACGTTGCGTGTTGGCGGGTTGTCGGAGCTTTTCACCCAGGACATTGAAGACATGATCACTGATAAAGAAACAATCGAAGACATCCCGCCCGGTGCCAACAACGCAGACCATTCTTCTGCGTCCAACCAACAGCATTCAACCGGTGGTCATACCGGCAGGCAATCAAATGGCCCTCAGAGACGGCCAGAGGATAATGGAGCCAGGAATGCCGGTCATAACAACGGCGCTCACAGGGACGGGGATGATAGCCGGGCTTATACCGATGCTCAACGGATCACGGCCAAACAGCATAAATACATTTTGAGCTTATGCCTGGAGCAAGGCATTTCGAAAGCGCAGATCAAGCAGCATTGCCTGGAAGCCTATGGGGTAGTCGTAAATTATCTCACCAGGGCGGATGCGAGTAGCCTTATCGAGCATCTTTTGAGTCGGTAAAACAATATCAATAGCACCCGGAAAGGAAGGTACACCAGTATCTTCCTTTTTTTGTGCCCGAACAAAGGAGGTTTAGTTATGCCAAGAAGTCAAGCATTAGAGGAGTTGAAAAATGAACTCCACATTTCGTCAAGCCAGATTTTCGTCTATCTGAACTGTTCGTTAAAATATCAGTTTATGTACGTAGAAGCCCGTAAACCGGAGCTCATTCCCATCGCCCTTCCTTTCGGTTCTGCCATTCATTCGGCCATGGAGATGTATTACTGTTCTGTGAAAAACAGCGGTAATCCTGAACCTTTGGAGGCCATCATTGGCCGGTTTGAAGATTGTCTGAGTCTTGACCTGGATCACTCTGACATTCCGGTCATCTACAAAAAGGAGGCACCGGACAAGGACAGCGTTATCAAGATGGGTAAGGGACTTTTGAAAATGTTTTATGAGTCAGTCGATTTGACAGGCATGCAGGTAATCGGAGCTGAATTGCCTTTGTCAGCGACGCTTTACACCGAAGAAGGCAGAGCTACGGAATTAAAGCTCATTGGCGTTTTGGATTTGTTGTTGCGAGATCAAAACGGTGAGTTGCTGATTGTAGATCATAAAACCGCTGCCCGGAAAAAGGCGCAATCTACGGTCAATGAGGATTTAGCCTTCACAGCCTATTCCTGGCTTGTGGCCGCAAACCGGTATGTGTTGCCCAGCGCCGACGTGAATTGCCGGATGGATGTGCTCCGCAAGCTGAAGACGGCACCCAAGATGGATCAATATTACACTGTGCGGACAAGGGCAGATCGTAAAAGATTCGCCAAAGTTGCTTCCATTGTTCTGGCTGGAATCGAAAGTAGAATCTTCATCCCCCAGTCTTCATGGATGTGCAGCGATTGTTCCCATAAAAAGGCGTGTCAAGCCTGGTAATTCGTCAATAACATAAACCATTAACTCAATCAAAAGCCCCCCTTGTTGGTTATTACAGCCAGCCTGGGGGGTCTTTTTGTTTGGAAGGGAGATTACCTATGTATCTCAGAATAATTTGTTCCTGGTGTCAAAGATTTATGGGTAACAAAAAGTGCGAAGACCTAATTCACGAAGGCCTGGATATCACGCATTCCATTTGCCAGGAATGTAAAGAAAAAGTGATGCGGGAAATAGACGAGGATTTTGTTCAAAATTCCAACGATCAGAAGCAAGAAACATTTGAAAGGAGGATGTAAGCATGAATGATAAAGTCAAGCAAACATTACAAGCCGTTCTCGATCAATTTAAAACCGGCGATATACCACAGGCAGTGGCCGTCGCAATGTTTCCAATTCCTGACATTCCCTGCTCTAAATGGTCGCTGCTGAATCGCATCCTGGTTTTTCTGTCAGGTACGATGGATGCCAGAGGATACCGACAGTGGCAGCAGGCGAATCGATACGTCAAAAAAGGCAGCAAAGCCATTTATATTCTGGTTCCTTTCATCAAGAAAATCGATGATGACGATCAAGAAAAGATGGCGCTATACGGTTTTGGCTGTAAACCGGTGTTTCGTGCGGAGGACACAGATGGTGAGCCTCTGGATTATGAACAGATTGAGTTGCCGGATTTACCTTTAATTGAGCGCGCCCAGGAATGGGCAATATCTATTAAAACGATCCCCGGCAACTACCGGTATCAGGGATATTATTCATCCGGGGCCAAAGAGATAGCCTTGGCTACTCCAGAAGAAAAGACCTTCTTTCATGAACTATCTCACGCCGCCCACGACAAGATTAATGGCAGCATCAAAGGCGGCCAGGACCCTCTGCAGGAAATTATAGCGGAACTGTCGGCCCAGGCTCTTTGCAAAATGGTCGGAAAACAACCGGCCGATACCACTGGCAATTCCTATATTTATATTGAACGGTACGCCGAAAAACTCAAATTGAATCCCTATACCGCCTGCCTGAAGGTGATGTCTGAGACGGAGAAGGTTCTAAACCTGATTTTGAAAGGAGATGAGGATCAAAATCGGATAGCCGCTTAGGTCGCTAAAATTTAAACCAATTTACCAGAAGCCCTCTTGGAGCTTTTCTCCAAGGGGGTTTCGTTATTGGATTTCCAAAGGAGGTGAAAATCATGGAAAAACTAAATAGGCAGCAACAGCAAGCAGCGGATTTCATGTTCGGAACGGCATCCGTAATAGCAATACCGGGCAGCGGAAAGACGCTCACCATGGCCGCCAGAATCGGGAATCTGGTTCATAGCGGCATTCCACCAGAAAAGATATTGGGCCTGACATTCACCCGAAATGCCGCCGGGGCCATGAGCGATAAGCTTAGGTCCGTTCTGATGGATCAGGCATCGTCCGTGACCCTATCCACCATTCATTCGTTTTGCCACAGGCTGCTGAAAGAGGAAGGCAGGGCGTTCGGGATGCTTCACGGCAAGCGACAGGTTTATCTCATACGCAAGGTGATCAAGAAACTTGCCGTCAACGAGGTCACCGCCGGGTTCGCCCTTCGTGAAATCGGCTTTGCCAAGAGCAGATTGATGGATTCGGAGCGGTTCTGCTCATTTTATGAGGAAAACGAAATCATGCAGATCGTATCGCTCGTTTACCGGGCTTATGAGGAAGAGAAACGCATACGGCTGCTGCTGGACTTCCAAGACCTTTTGATGGAAGCTTACAACCTGCTGAAATCCCACGAGGACCGACGCAACGGCTACCGGCAGGCGTTCCCCCACATTCTGGTGGACGAATACCAGGATACCAACCCTGCCCAGATGGAAATCCTTAACCTGCTATCTGGAAAAGATGATCATTCCAGCCTCTGGGTGTGCGGCGACGATTGGCAAAGTATCTTTGGATTCACCGGGGCAGAGGTGGAAAATATCCTCCAGTTCACAGAACGCCATCCAGATAGCGTCCGGTTCATCCTGGACACCAATTACCGATCCACACCGCAGATCCTGTCCGCCTGCCAGCATCTCATCAATAATAACGTCCGAAAGATCGAAAAGACCTTGAACACGATCAACCCTGAAGGTGAGAACGTCATCGTCCTGAAAGCCATGTCAGAGGAGGACGAGGCCCAAAAGGTCGTCACCGAAATCCTGGATCTGGTCGAAAGCAGGGGATTCGAATACAGAGACATAGCCGTCCTGTATCGGGCGAACTGCCAATCCAGAGCCATCGAGGAGGCCTTCTCCAGGCACAATGTACCCTACCGGATAGAAAGCGAAGCGAACTTCTACAACCGTTACGAGGTGAATATCCTTCTCAACTACCTTCAGCTCATTAACGAACCGGACACCTTTGACGGGGATGAAGCCTTAAAGACGGTGATCAATATTCCCAGCCGGTATATCGGACACAGCTTCATTGAGGATCTGGAATCCTTTGCGGAGGAAAACGGGTTTCATCTTTACCCCGCCCTGAAGGTCATGCCGGTGCAAGCAAAATACCTTCGAGAAGGCATCGAGGCGTTCACCGCACTGATAGACCGACTGATCCATGCCAAGTCCTGGATGGAGCCGGTAGATTTGTTGCAGCAGCTCCGAGAGGAACTGGATATCGACAAATACCTGGCCAACGAATTGGGCGACCCAGACGAGGGACCGCTCGAAAGCCTGGGCCAGCTTCAAATGGCCACTGGCTGGTACGAGAACCTCGGTGATTTCCTGGAATACGCGGGATCGGTCCGCAACAACTCCGGCAACGATGAAAACGGCGTGACCCTATCGACAGTCCACAAGGCAAAGGGGCTTGAGTTTCCCGTGGTGTTTGTCATCGGTATGATCGAAGGGG
>Ga0316198_10001777_pt1 | contig 12849 bp, 12 predicted proteins | sample OudBieAanoxic_MG_FD_204935 | JGI IMG/M metagenome (GOLD analysis project Ga0316198, IMG submission 204935) | Coastal sediment microbial communities from Oude Bieten Haven, Netherlands - site A anoxic | ecosystem: Environmental > Aquatic > Marine > Coastal > Sediment | place: Netherlands... | reverse complement strand
CAGTTGTTCGTCGATACCGAGAATGCCCGGTCGCCGCTCACATTGTACTGAGCGTTCAGCTGTCCCTGACAAGCCGGTACATTGACCGTGATCGTCAGAGCCAGGCGTCCGCCGTTACGCTGTGCTTCCGGGAGGCCGGCATTGATCGCAGGACCAATAGCTCGGGTAGATCCGGCCAGAGACTGCCCAATCGTGAACGAACCGCTGTTCTGGAACTGGTCGATCCAGTCAACCGAAATTTCACCGTCCTGAGCGCTGCGGTTAGCGAAGTAGATGACCTGGCCAATGCCCGTCTGGAATGGCATGTAAGCCACTTCAGCCTGGAAGCCATTCAATGTCCACGCGCCAACGCCAAAGCTACCGGTGGTGAGGACATCATCAGCACCATTTTCGAAGTAGGTGTCAGAGTAGAGCACATCCGTCGTAGCGCTGTAGGTCGTCGCAGGAAGCGTCGCCGCACCCTGTGCGGTCGGATCGAGTGTCAGCGTAGCGAAAGGAGCAAGACATTCGCCGGAGATTTCCGTCTCGGTAACTACGATGTTGCCGCAGACGCCACCCATTGCAACGACGCCATCATCGACTGCATTGGCTGGATCGGCGATCCAGGCAAAGTCGCCTGCGAAGGTCGGATTGTGCCCATCGAAGGCCACGGCGAAGAAATCGTTCGCATCTTCGTAACCGTTCAGCGTCGCGCTGAAACCACCGGTGTCATCAGGGCCATTAACGAGAGATTCGCGAGCATCGTTTACGTCAACTATACCGTTAAACGCAGGGTCGGGAGCGTCGATACCGAAGTACATTCCGGTCTGGATAAAGGCCGTCGTACGGGCGTTACAGTTAATTCCCGCGCATTCAGGGATAACTGGTCCGGCACCTGAATCAAGCGCCAAGCCGTTATTGGTCTCTGCCGAGTAGGCAACTGTGACGCCACCGGCAGCGAGTACTGCAGCCGGATCAAACTCGAGAGGACCGTCGGCAGTAAAGTCAACTTCCAGGCCAACAGTTGTGTTGCCGTCGGTTGAGTCGATATCGGTGACACGGTACTGCGCACTGCCGCTATCGGCATTAAGCTGGCCGAGTGTAACCGTCGAACATGGCCCACTTACACAATCAACGTCGGTAGTATCGATAGTCGTTGGCAGAGTCGATGCGTCAAGCGCGTTGCCGCTAAAGGTCAGCGTGATCACGTCGTTGAGGGTAAATTCAGCCCCCAAAACTACGACCAGATCACCGCCCTGAATAACGTCGCCGTCACCAGCAAGCCCGAGCAGTTCATCGGCAAACGCCCACTTGTCGGTCGCCGAGTTGATATCTCCAGCCATTGCGATAGGGCTGATCAGGACCCCAGCCGCGGCTGCAAGAATTGTTTTTCTAAACATTAGGTGTCTCCATCCATTATTTTTTAATTTTGAGTCGGGAAGTGCTTTAAAAAACTCCTCGGCCCTCCCTTGGTTTGCAAACCATTCTCAGAGCTCACGCCCAAAGAACACTGTTGATTGTAAAGACTCAGACCCCAGAGTCAATGCGCTATGCGCTTTTCCGCCACTTTATTTTGTGTTATGCAATCTGGGGTTAGCGTCATTTTGTTGCGTTTTCGCCACGCTTACCGCCGATATCCTCGGTCCCGTCGAGCGACAGATGCCGCAAGGCAATGTCGAGCTGGTTCAGAATGCTGTCCCAACGCGCGGTCTCGTCGAGCACGCGTGGCGTGATCATCACGACCAGTTCCGTCCTTTCGGTTGTCTGCGTTTCCGAACGAAACAGCCGCCCCAGCCACGGGATATCACCGAGGAACGGCACTTTGGCCACGGTTTCATTATTGTTTTCGGCGATCAGTCCGCCAAGCAATACTGTCTCGCCGGAGCGAGCTACGACTTCGGTGGACAACGAGCGTTCGAAGATCGCCGGGGCACCCTCCACGTCCGAGCCACCCTCGACGGTATTTGAAATATCCTGGTCGATCTCCATGACCACCAACCCCTGGGCGTTGATCGTGGGCCGAACCGCGAGGTTTACGCCGGTCTTCCGATACTGCACGGTGGTGATCTGCGTTTCGGACTGGATCGGATCGAAAAAGGTCGCGCCGACCGTGGGAATATCGTTACCGACCGAAATGCTGGCACTGGCGCCGTCGAGAACCACCAGCGAAGGATTCGACAAGACATTGACGAGCCTGTTGGAGGCCGACAACTGGGCGCGAATCGCTCCGTCGTTACCCACCACCGAGATGAAGCCGCCGCCCTCCGGCAGCCCGAGCCCTCCCGTCGTCCCGCCTGACACATCACCACTGTTGAGCGCAAACTCGACGCCGAGGGCAAATTCGTCGGTCAACAGGACTTCGGCTATCGTGGCTTCAAGCAGGACCTGGCGCGGCGGCGTATCGAGTCGCCGGATCATTGGTAACAAAGCCTGGTAGCGCGTGCCCGTGATATTGAAGATCAGCGCATTAGCGCGCAGGTCGACGGCCATGGTGAGATCCTCGGTGCGCACCGACACCGCCGCTCCGTCGGGCCGCCGGTTGCCGCTCCCGCCACTATCCCTGCGAGTTCGCAGCGCATTATCCACGGCGGCGCGGGCCGACGAGCTCTCGAGTGCCGAGCGCGTATCGCGAGGATCCGATTGTGCCGACGCCGCGTTCGCGTCGCTGAGCAGCGGCACAAGCGAGGCTCCGAGCTCGTCCGCGCGCGCATAACGAGGCGTATAGATATAATAGCTGCGCTCGGCGCCGCGAGCCGGGCGATCGATCAATCGCGTCCAGTAGTCCACCCTGTCCAGGTGCTGACGGGTCGCGGCGAATACCGCCACGGCCCCGAGCGACTCGAGACTAACCAGGGAAACACTCGATCGGTTGGTGCCCGACCCGATTGCAACGGGCACACCTTCCGCCGTCAGCAACTCCACGACCCGATCCATGAACTCTTCGATCGTGATGTACGTCAACGAGACCAACCCCACATACCGGCCGCGCTGGGCTGGCCGATCCATCAGTCCAACCACATCGAGCACGCGCTGAATCTCGAAGTGCTCGCCGGTCACGAACAGCGCCCCCTGCTCGACATCGCCGACAACCTTGGCGTCGACGAGGTCGCGAAGCGTACGCTCGAGGCTCGGGGACAACCCGTAGCGAAGCGGGATGATCTGCATGATCGGCCCCGGCACGTCAGGGATGTCTTCCACGCTGGCACCGAAGCCGATAAATACGTCGCCCTTTCCTTGGCGATCGATCGGATGCAGATAGTAAATGTCATCGCGGAACGTTATGCCGATGTCACGTCCCCGTAGAAGTTCAGTGGCAACGGCATACAGGCGCCGACTACTGACCGAGTCCTGCAGATTCAGCGTGACCGGCGCTTCAAGGTTCGTCAGGCCATCGGCAATGAGGTAGTTCACGCCCAGCAGCTCGCCGAAAGCATAGTGCAGAAACTGCGACAGCGGCATATCTTCGACCGCAACTCGGATTTCGTCGTCGGCCGGAAACCGGTCCGACCAGTCCTCCTGAGCCAGACCGCGCCCTGATGCAGGCAAGGGACTGAGTCGTTCGAAACCAGGTAAGGGTTCCTCCTGGCTCGCTGCATCCGCAGGCAGCGCCGTCTCCTCCACCGGCTCCGCCTGGCTGCCGCCGGCGGCGATGACGGGTTTTGGCACGCTATAAACGCCGCCAAACGTCTCGCAACCTGTCAGCCAGGGAAGCGCCGCAACGAGAACGGCCGCGTAGAATCTATTCATCTTGCTCATCAACAGGGATCATGCCGTCATGCAAATCAATAAAAAGGGCCAGCCGGATACTTTTTTGCCCGTCCGACAGGCTCACAGTGCGACCGGATATCTCCTCCAGGCGCACCCCTTTGAGCGTCTCACCCGCCGCCAAGCGGTGCTGCTCGACGTCACCACCGTTACTCGGCATAACATCGAACACCGCGAACGGTGGTCCTGCATCGAATACACCCCGCAGCACGAACCGCCAGCCACCCAGCTCTGCCCGGTCAGGGATTGCCACCCCCGCAATTCCCGGGTCGCTCGCGGGCTGAGCCGGCAGGTATCCCGGCTGCGGCGCCGATGCCGGGAACCAACTCTGCAGCCGTTCCTGCGCCGATGCAAGCGGCATGGGATCCACAGGCAGCGGCACTACCTCGATCTGCGCCTCGCGCGACGACGCCGACCGCGGCACGTAAATCCGTTGCACAAAGTCCACGACGCCAATCAACAGCAGCACCATCGCGACGAGAAGCACCTGCGCACGCTTCGTCACGATGCCTCTCCCGGCTGGTAATAAAGATCCAGCTCGATGGTTGCGCCGGCGGTGCCCAACAGATTCCCGCGGTTACGCACATTTACCGCCAGGCTGCGCACGAACACCTGTGGAAAACCGGCCTCGATCGCTACGTGGGCCTCGGCGACCTCGCGGAGCGTTCCTTCGAACTGCATGCGCACGCGCCCGAAGGCGAGCCCGGTAGGCGTGCTTTCGCCATCGAACACCCATTCAAATAACTGTACTTTGAGGCCGGCTGCTTCGACGGCAGAGCGTAACTCTCTCTGCACCTGCACACGATGTTCGCTGCCCGATTCGGCCTGCGGCGCTCGCGCGGCCAGTTCCGCAACCGACTCAGCAAGGGTGTCTCGTCGCGCCTGCAGATCGGGTCCAGCTGCCACGATGGCTTCCGCACGATCCAGCTGCCGCGTGACCGCATACAGTCTGTCATGCAGATCAGCCTGCGCACCCAGCCATGGCACAAGAACGAAACGCGCGACTGCCAGCGCGCCGGCGAGCCCGAATAGAATCCTGACCCGGCTATTCATCGGCCTGCTCATTATCGGCAGCGGACTCTGCAAGTGCGAACGACAGCGTGAAATTCTGGCGGCCGCTGCGCCCCGATCGTACGGCCGAGTCGAAAGTGACATCCTTGAAGTTGGGCACAGCGGCGAGCAAAGTGAGGATCTCTGCAGCATCGGCGGCCTCGCCGTAAAGGCGAACCCGTCCATCACGCATTTCTACCTGGTTGACGCTCGCCCGGTTCTGCAACGCCAGCGCGACGCTTTGCCAGAGAGCCTGTGTGTCAGCCCTGCTTCCCCACAATTCCGCCAACGCGTTGCGCCGCGCCGTGAGGTCACGCGCCTCTTCGTCGGCAACCAGGCCTTCCTGTATCTCCGGCTCGAGCGTGTCCAGGTCGTCGCTGCGCAGACCTAGTGATGCCTGCAGGTAGAGCGAGGACACGACAAGATAACCAAACAGCACGAGGGCAGCCGTGACCGCCACCGGCTTCCAGGCAACCGTATCCAGCCCGAAGCGGTGCGGCAGCGGGTTCCGGCAGGACCACCAGGTCAGACCTGGCACTTTCAACAAAGCGCGCCGCATATGGCCGAGCAGCTCCGCAGATCCTCGCCATTCATCGGGCGGGAGGTCCGGGTCGACACCGGAGGCCAGCGCAACCAGTTCGCGCCGCGCCAGGGCCCCGCCCGCGGGCTGGCTCGAGCCATCCCCGAACAGGAAATAGCGATAGTCCTCCCGCTCGACATCGGCCCAACCGTCTTCCGAAACCTGACTGCTGAGTACGAGGCTCTCCGGAATGACAAACAGGCTGCGCGGCAGCGACTCGATGACGCCTTGCTCCAGCCTGTAGAAACTGACCTCACGACTATCACCGCGCACCGGACCAGGCACGGACAGTGTCAGAGGCTCACCGGCAAGTTCCTGCCGCAGTACTTTCTGCAGATCACGCCTGCGCAGAGTCGGGTAAGTCTTGCGGCGTTCCTTGTAGTGTTCGCGGCCAAGGATCAGAACCAACGGAAAAAAACGACCAGATTCATTCGCCAGATTGCGGTCTGCCTTGCCATGCCAGGTCACGTATCGTGACAACCGGTTGACCAGGCTTGCGGCGATACGCTGCAAGATTGTTTGCGTTGCGGCGTGCTTCATTTCGGAATTCCGCTGGCAAACCGTTCGCGGCTCCAGTACGCCAATGGCTCCTCATCGTACGGGTCAATGTGTGCGATAACGTGGCGGCGCAACGCGACGCCGAGATGCTCGCCCCTGAGTCGAATGCCGATTCCCGGGCCGGCGCTAAGAAGTACAGTCTCGTCAGCGGCAAGGCCCGAGATGCTAAACAGACGATTCTCGTCCAGAGTCCCGCCCTGGCGCGCATCGAGAACCGCCTTAAGCGCCGATTCCTGCATCCGCATCCGCAACAACGGCGCCGGTGCCGTCAACGGATTGAAACCGGGTGTGGGATACAGTGTCATCAACTCGGCCAGCCTTCCGTATAGTTCCTCATCCATATCCCCAAGTGCTCGCAGTTCCGCAAAATACTGTACCTGGCCGCCGGTGCCGCCGCGCATCATAGCACCGTTGGATCGGGTGCCGCCGGGCGCCCAAACGCCGATCCATTGCGCAAGACTTTCCGACAGGTTTCGGGCCCGAGCCGGACCCAGACCCAGCTCCGCCAGCAGATACCGAAACTCACTGACGCCGGTCGAAGGGAAACGCATGAGACCGGACTGATCCTGCAGCGTCACCTCGAGACCATCGATCTCAAACGGCTCACCGTGAAAATTCCAGCTTGCCGCATATGGGTTGGCTGTCTCTCGGGACGAGACCATCGGCTCCGTCAACAACGTATAAAGCAGGGCGACCTCACGCGAATACAGGTACAGCGACGCTTCGCTACGGTCTTTCAGCGCCTGCGCCCTTCGTACCTGATCGGACGCGGTCAGAGACAACTGCATAACGAGCAGGATGATGATGGTCGTGACAAGCAACACGAGCACCAGGGCAACTCCTTTCTGATGGCGTCTCATTCCTGTCCCACGAATCCGGCTATCGCCATATCGGCGCGTGCCGGAATTTCGAAAAAAGTCGCGGTATTACCGAGGCGAACCTCGATCTTCTCGGGGTGGTAACGACGCTGCATGCCGTCGTATTCGTCGAACCATCCGCGATCCGCCACCTCTGCCGCTCCGAAAGCCAGCCGCGATGCCAGTTCAGCCCACCCGAAATAGCGAAAGACGGGTCGGGGCAAGCCTCGCGCGATGACCAGGCGATGGCGGAAATTCATGCGCTGATCGGCGCGCACCAGGACACTGCCAGCGAACGGCGCCTCCTCGTAAACGAGCTGCCAGGATCCTTCATTGTCGACCTCCCGGAAAACCCTGATTAATGCGGGCTCGCCGACGCCGAATATTGGGCTCAGCGTGACCAGTGTCAGCCCCTCCTCACGCCCCAGGAAATAGAAACCGGGCTCGCCCTGATCATCCTGCACGAGATACGGCAGCGTATCCTCGAGTGCAGCGGCCAGCCACTCCTGCCGCTGGTACTGCGACTGCGCCGCGTCGTAGCGGCCAAGGTGGCCATCCCACTGTCTTGTGACCATCGCATAGGCGTAGGTCGCGAGACCAATGACCAGAGACAGAACCGCCATGGAGACCAGAAGCTCCAGCAGACTGAAACCTCCTAACTTCCGAGGGGTCGCCATGCCAACTCCTGGTAGATGAAAGTCATCGTTTCGCCGTCGTGCTCAAGCTCCAGTTCGACATCGTAGAGTGCAAACCGCGGAGCGTACTCCACGAAATCGGTAGCGTCGGGATCGAAGCGCGTTGGCGGGGCACCTAATCGGACAATGTTCGCCCGAAACCGGTACATGACGCCGTACAGCCGACCCTCGCCACTGCGCTCGGCGGCCGGATCATTGCGCAGGATCTCGCGGATGACCGGGGTAATCCAGGGCAGCGGCGCCAGCAGCTCGGCTGTGGCGGTTGCCCGCTCGCTGGCGTGCATTGCTGTTCGGAGGGACAGCGTCGCCGTGGCCAGGACCATGAACATGATCACGGCCGCAATCAGCACCTCGACAAGAGTGAAACCGTGTTGCCCGCGCATTTCGGCCATCCCCGTCAAGGCAGGATCTCGAGCGTCCTGGGCCGGTCGCGCTGCAGCAGCTCGAGCACCTGCGGATTCGCGATGCCGTTTGGATTGATGACCACGCGTTGTGCCGCACCGAAAAAGAGTTGCTCGAATTCGACGACGCCTCGCTTGCCCCCCTCAAATTCCCAGGCCAGCTGCCTGCCCGCCGCGTTCAGCGTGACAAAGTCGCTGCGCAGAAAAGCGTCCAGCGCCAGCCGGCCGACCTTCCGGTCGAGTTCGAGAAACTCGGTCTGGGCACGAGCTTTCTCAACCTGCTGCGCGCCGATGGGCGCAACAAGGGCAATGAGGACTGATGCCAGCAGCATGACCACTAGCACCTCGATCAGGGTGAAGCCATGTTGCGTCCTCGATGTCACAAAGCTGCCCCCGTAATCGAGGTAATGCTGAGCATAATCACCACGACCACAGCGCCGACCATAATTCCCATGAACAGGATCAGTGCCGGCTCCAGCAGGCTGGTGAATCTTTGTGTCCACTCGGCGAATGCCTGCCGGCTGCGGCGGGCGATCTCCTCGAAGACCGGTGCCAGGGCGCCGCTCTCCTCGCCAACCTCGAGCAACGAGGCATAGAAATCGGGAAACAGCCGGGTCTGCCGTAACACCGTCGAGATGCTCTCGCCCTGCCGCAACTTCTCGAGCGCCACCGTGAGCTCCCGCTGCAAAGGAGCACTCTTGACCGAGCCTATGGCGAGCCGCAATGCCCGGTCCACCGGTACGCCCGCCTCCAGCATCATCGCCATCCCGCCAGAGATACGAATCCGTTCAATCACGGTGATGGCATCGCGGAGTACCGGCGCGTTCGCCGCAAAATCCTGCCAGGCGCGCTTAAGCGCTGGCCAGCGACTCAGGTTCACGGCTGTGATCACGACAATGACCAGGCCGGCGCCGAGCAGCAGCTGGTAGCGTTGCATGAATTCACTAGCGCCCAAGAGCGCCGTTGTGTACCAGGGCAGTTCCGCATAGCCCGCAAAAAGGCTGGCCAGATTGGGCACCACGAAATTGAAAATGAACAGCAGCGCCATGATGCACACCGCCAGAATCACAAGGGGATAGGTCACTGCCGAGACTATTTTCTGCCGCAGGTCGCGTCGGAAGCCGAGGTCATCGGCCAGGCGCCTGAACACATTCGCCAGCGTCCCGCTGGCCTCGCCAAGCTCCAGCAGGTTGACGTACAGCGGGTCGAAGACCTCGGGCCACTCGGCGGCGGCCGCCGAAAGCTGCTCGCCCTTTTTGATCGACTGTGCCAGTCCATCGAGCAGGCGGCGAGTCGCCGGATCTGACGCGCCGCGATACAGGATCTGCAAGCCTCGATCGATGCGGACGCCATTTTCGAGCAAGAGACCGAGTTCGGCTGTAATTATCTCGAGCTGTGCCAGCCCGACACGCGATGAGCCCGCGCCCAACGACTCGCGCCAGGACTTCTCCCCGGCCGCCGGCCTCAACTCACTGACGAGGATCTCGCGACCGCGAAGCTCGGCCCGCGCAAGATCAAGGTTCTCCGCATCGACCGTGCCCGTGACGGAGCTGCCCGCCGCATCAAATCCCGAGTAGTGAAATCGTTCCTGCACTCAACCCGCCGCCCGGAAAACTTCTTCGATCGTCGTTTCCCCGGAGAGCGCCTTCAGCAGACCGTCTTCCAACAAAGAGCGCCAGCCCATGCCAGTCATATGCGCGCGGACTTCGGCAATGAAATGTTCGCTCTTGTCCATCGCTGCCACCGCCTCGTCGCAACGCAGGTACTCGACGATGGCCAGTCGACCGCGGTAACCCGTCTGACTGCATTCCTCGCAGCCGGCCGCCTCTCGCAGGTCCGGCACTTCGACCGAGAAACGCTCAGCGAGCGACTCGAGCTGATAGCGGGCAAGCAACTCGCCCGGGTTCGGGTGCGCAACGGAACAGCTGCAAAGGCGACGCACCAGGCGCTGCGCGACGATCGAACGCAGCGCCGCATTAAGCAGGAACTCCTCGACGCCCAGGTCGAGTAGCCGGGTGAATGCGCTCGGCGCGTCATTGGTATGCACCGTGGAGAATACGAGGTGGCCGGTCAACGCGGACTGCATCGCGACTGATGCGGTCTCACGATCCCGAATCTCGCCGACCATGATGACGTCGGGGTCTTGTCGCACGATGCTGCGCAAGCCGCGCGCGAAGTCGAAGCCAATGTCCGGCTGCACCTGCACCTGGTTGATCCCTTGCAGCTGGTATTCCACTGGATCTTCGAGTGTGATGATCTTGACATCCGGGCTGTTAAGCCGACTGAGAAACGTATACAGGCTCGTCGTCTTGCCCGAACCCGTCGGGCCAGTCAGCAGCACAACGCCCGATGTAACGCGCAGGTCTTCGAGTATCCGGGCTTCTATGTCAGGCGACAGTCCCAACAGGCCCATATCGTAAATCAGCGCCGCCTTGCGGAGAAAACGCAGCACCGCGCTCTCGCGGCCCTCGCGTAGTGGCAGCGCCGACACGCGAATGTCCACATCCTCACCGCCGATTCGCAGCTCGATCTTCCCGTCCTGGGGGCGCCGGCGTTCCGCGATATCCATGCCTGCCAGAATCTTGAGTCGGGTGATGACCGGCAGGATCATTGCTTTGGGAATGGTATCGATGTCGTGCAGTACACCGTCGATGCGAAAGCGAACCCGTGCGCGTTCACCATGTGGCTCGATATGCATGTCCGAGGCACCGCGGCGCAGGGCTTTCGCGGTCAGAGAATTGAGCAAATTGACAGTCGGTGCTTCCGACGCCAGCTCGCGTAATCGATCTTCCTCGACCAGCGACAGACCATCGAGCTGCGACTCCCTGGTCTGGATACCGAGGCGGGCTTTGAGTGCCTCAAAGTCATCAAGCGACAGCAGCAATAGCTTCGAACCGTTACCCGACTCGGCCAGCCACGCGTTTACTTCAAGGTCGCAAGGTGAACTCGTGGCGAACACCCAACCGACCGCACCCTTCTCCCACGGCAGCCAACCGTGATCGAGCAGGAATCCCAGCGGTAACTCCTCGCCGCCCGCTGGCAAATGCCAGTCGCGGAAGTCGGCCTCGGTGAGCACCGGCACGTCAAACCAGCGGGAGTAAATCGCCGGCAGGTCCTCCGAGGGCAGGCTGCCCATATTGACGAGAATCTGATCGAGCCGGCCACCATGCCGCGCCTGGTAAAGGCGTGCTTTCTCGAGGTCCGCAGGCGGCACGCCGTGCTCGGAAAAAACGTCCAGCAGCATACTCACTCGAAGACGACGTCCTCTTCCTCGTCTTCGCCACCAGGCAGACCGCCGGCACCGAGAGACTTCAACGAATACGGTAATTCGCCGTCGCTTTCAAGCGAATACACGTACGGGTTACCCCACGGGTCAGCGGGAATTTCGCGCGGCATGTACGGACCATCCCAAGCCGCCTCGTCGCTCTTGCGCAGGTCCTCCAACTCGGCCGGATACCGGCCAATGTCGAGCCGATATGTGTCGAGGGCCGTCGACAGCATCTGCATCTGCGCCTCTGCGGTCTTGCGCTTTGACGACGCGACTTTCGAGAACATCGTCGGCGCCACCAACGAGATCAAAAGCCCCAGGATCACGATGACAATGAGTATTTCAATCAGCGTGAAGCCAGCGAGACGCTGCTTCTGGAAAACGTTGATAGCCGTTGATTTCATTAGTAAATCCGCGCCAAGATCTGACCGGCCAGTATACCCCATGCCGACGCCCCCTGCAGCAGATCAGGCGGGGCCGGATGCGTCGTCTTCTCGTCCAATATGGATGGCCAACACGGCGAAAACTCCGAGCAATCCACCCAGCAGAGTACCGATGATTGCCGTCATGGCGCGCTTTGGACGCAACCGCTGCTTGGGCGGCACCGCAGGATCCACGACCTTGAACGCAAACTCTTCGTTGCCCTTTGCCAGCATCAGTTTCTGCAATTCGCTTTCGAGCAGCCGACCCACGGACTCTTGCAGAGTGAACAGCGTGGTCCTTGCCATCTCCGCCCGCAGATACTCGATGTTGGTGAGCGCCTCCTGCAGTGCTCTTTCCCGCAACCGGTCGTTAAGGCGACGCACGAGCAGGCTCGCCCACTCGGCGGCAATTTCGGGATCGGTCCACTCGATCGCGAGCGTCACCAGGCCGGTTGCACGTTCCTCACTGACCCTCAAAACCTGATTGTGGAATAGCTTCACGCCATCGCGAATGTCCGGAACCTGACTAGAATCGCCCGACGTCCATCGTTCGCCCTCTGCATCCCACTGGCTCTCGAACAGGACCGGCAAGAGATCGAGGTCCTGAATGAAATCCCGGGCGAATTTCCGCGACTGCAGGACCGCCATTGCCTCGACGCCGTTGCCGTCGCCAATATCAACCCCCGCCATCGCGGCGAGACCGCCGAGCTGGCCGCTGATCAGTGGCGACGACCGCTCCTTCGCCGGGACGAGCAGTACCTCGGCGCGATAAATCTCTGTTGCAAGCAGTGCGTAGGCCACCGAGGCAAGAGCAAAGACAGCGGTGACCGCAATCACGACGCCCTTACCTCGCAGGAGGATATTCCAGATTTGTCGAAAGCTTATCCTGTCATCCGGTCCGCCGGGCAAGACATGTCCGGGAGAGACGTAGACCAGGCCCTCCGCAGGAATCCGGGCGGCATCATCCGTGTGGCCAACTCCCCTGTTATTGTCGCGGCTGTTTGTCATGGCTAATCGTTAAACGTCTGTACCGCCGCAACTGCGATCGCGGCCTGATAGATAATTTGTGTCACATTCGTCCAGAACGTTATCGGCCGAATCCTGTCCGCATCCAGCGGTACCACAATCGTATCGCCGGGTTGGATGTCAACGTTTTTTCTGCGGCCCAACCAGCGCGACCGACCGGCAACTACAACTGCGCCGCTCGCCCTGACGACATAGATGCGTCGCTTGTCAGCACGGGGCGTCAGACCACCGCTTCTGTTGATATAGTC
>Ga0316198_10001775_pt1 | contig 12864 bp, 11 predicted proteins | sample OudBieAanoxic_MG_FD_204935 | JGI IMG/M metagenome (GOLD analysis project Ga0316198, IMG submission 204935) | Coastal sediment microbial communities from Oude Bieten Haven, Netherlands - site A anoxic | ecosystem: Environmental > Aquatic > Marine > Coastal > Sediment | place: Netherlands... | reverse complement strand
CCCTCTTTCTGCTTCTCGAGGAGCTTGCGCTTTCGCGAGATGTCGCCGCCGTAGCACTTGGCAGTGACGTCCTTGCGAAGGGCGCGGACGGTTTCGCGAGAGATGACCTTGGTGCCGATGGCCGCCTGGATGATCACCTCGTACTGCTGTCGCGGGACGATCTTCTTGAGCTTCGCCGCGAGCGCGCGTCCCAGGTAGTAGGCCTTGTCCCTGTGAACGACGGCGCTCAGCGCATCGACCTTCTGGTTGTTGAGCAGCATGTCGAGGCGGACCAGTGGGTTCTCGCGGTATCCGGCCAGCTCGTAGTCCATCGACGCGTAGCCCTTGGTTGCGCTCTTGAGCTTGTCGAAGAAGTCAAAGAGCACTTCGGCGAACGGCATCAAGTAGGTGATGATCACGCGTTCGGGCGAGGCATACTGAATGCCCTGCTGTTCACCGCGGCGGTCCTGGCAGAGCTTGATCACCGCGCCGACGAATTCGGAAGGCACGTGGATCGAAACCGTGAAGTAGGGCTCTTCGATTCGAATGCGCCCGTCGGGAATCTGCGACGGGTTGTCGATGTCGAGAGTTTGTTCTTCGGTGTGCACCCGGTACACGACGCTCGGCGCGGTAGTGATCAGCCCGAGGTTGTACTCGCGCTCGAGCCGCTCTTGGATGATCTCCATGTGAAGGAGCCCGAGGAAGCCGCAACGGAATCCAAAGCCGAGTGCGTCCGAAGTCTCCGGCTCGTACATGAAGGCAGCGTCATTGAGATTGAGTTTCTCGAGCGCGTCACGAAGCTCGGTGTATTGATCGCTGTCCGTCGGGAAGATCCCGCAGAACACCATGGGCTTGACGTCCTTGAAACCGGCGAGCGCCTGGGTGGCCGGGTTCTTGGCCAAGGTGATGGTGTCGCCGACCTTGGCGTCTTGGAGCGACTTGATGCTCGCGGCGATGTAGCCGACCTCGCCGGGCCCCAGCTCGTTCACTTCCTTTTGGAAGGGGGTGTACACACCGAGCTCGGTCGCTTCGTGCTCGGCCCCGGTGGCCATCAAACGGACCTTGTCGCCCTTGCGCACGGTGCCGTCCTTGATGCGGACCATGCAGACGGCGCCTCGGTAGCTGTCGTACCAGCTGTCGAAAATCAGCGCGCGCAGCGGGCTGTTCTCGTCCGTCTCGGGTGGCGGCACCCGTTCGACCACTGCTTCGAGGATCTCCCGCACGCCTTCGCCGGTCTTGGCGCTGCAGGCGAGCAGCTGTGAGCAATCGAGCCCGATGACTTGCTCGACTTCCTTGCGTACCCGGTCCACGTCCGAGCTCGGTAAGTCGACCTTGTTGAAGACTGGAATGATCTCCAAGTCGTTCTCTACGGCCAGATAGACATTCGCCAGGGTCTGGGCCTCGACACCCTGGGTGGCATCGACGACGAGGAGGGCGCCATCGCAGGCCGCGAGCGAACGTGAAACCTCGTAGCTGAAATCGACATGTCCAGGCGTGTCGATGAGGTTCATTTGATACGTTTCACCGTTGGCGGCGGTGAACGGGAGCCGGACGCCTTGCGCCTTGATCGTGATGCCTCGCTCCTGTTCGAGGTCCATTCTGTCGAGCAGTTGCGATTTCTGCTCCCGCGCCGAAACCGCCCCCGTCACGTCGAGGAACCGATCGGCAAGGGTGCTCTTGCCATGATCGATGTGCGCGATGATACAGAAGTTCCGGATGTGCTGGAGATCTTGCGCCAAAGTGCGACCTTCCTAGCCTCGCGCCAGGCCCGCAGCAATGCGCCGTCGTTAACCCTTCTTGGGCGGCGCCGCATCCAGCGACATCTGGCCTGGCAGCTCGTCCTGGTGACGGTCCAACACGAGATCGATGCCTTCGCGGATGTACACCGCAACGGGCACCTTCGTGCGTTCGTGCAGGAGCTTCAGCCGCTCGTTTTGCTCGGGCGTGATGTAGACGGTTGTAGAGATCTTTTTGCGCGCCATTCGGACCCCGGAAGTGGCATGAAACTACATGGCACCATATATATTGTCAATCGAAGGGCCGTGGACTTGCACAAGCCCCTCGATCGACCCTATTCTTAAGTGAGACCTGGTTCTCGGGGAACCTAGAAGTGGCCACAAACATGAGCAATTTCGCGCATGCGTTGATTGGGCTCGCCATATTGGTGAGCCTGCCGGCGCTGGGCTGCAGCAGGGGTTCCTCAAGTACGGTGCCGAGCGGTTCGATGGCCGCCGCGACGCCATGTGAGGGCAATCAGGTCACGGCGACCGACGTCAACGACGATGGACGAGTCGACATTGAACACGTCGAGCGCAACAGCCGTCGCTTCTGCACCAAAGCAGACATGAACTTTGACGGCAAAGTCGATGTGGAGCGTTTCTACGAAGCAGATGGGGTCCGGGTCTCGAGAGAGCGCCACGACTTCGACTTCGACGGGCTTATGGACCAGCTGTCCTTCTTCGAGGCTGGTCAGCTCGTTCGCAAGGAGCTCGACACGAACTTCGACAACACGATTGATACCTGGCTCTGGTGCGGCGATGGCTGGGTGGTTCGGGCCGAGCGCGATCGACAGCGCGACGGCAGAGTCGATGTTTGGGAAGTCTACGAGCAGGGCCTGCTCACCGAGGCAAAGTACGACGATGACAACAACGGTCGCGTCGAGAAGTGGGATTCGTTTCGGGGTGGCAAGCTCGTGCTGACTCAGTACGACGAGAACGGAGACGGCGAACCGGATCGCAGCCATGACATGCCATTGCAGAGCATGGGGCCGCCCGATCAGTCGCTTCGATGTGAGAGGGGCAAACTATGAAACAGATACTGCTTTGCCTCTTGGGCCTGGCTGTCATGGGTTGTGGTTCGAAGGACCCCAAACCGGTGACGAGTCCTGGCACTGAGCAGTCCGAGACGACCAGCGGTGGCGAGGTCGCCGATGGCGGACGCTGCATGCCGGACGGCCCGGGCTACGAAGTCAGCGAGTACGACACCTCCGGCGACACTACGCCCGATGTGCGAAAGCTCTTCAAGACCATGGGCGAGGGCAGCCTTGCGCGCCTGGTTCTGGTCTGCCGCGAGGCGGATTTGAACGGGGACCGCCGCAAGGACATCGTGCGCCTCTACACCGATGAGGGCAGGCCGATGCGCGAAGAGGCGGACCGTGATTTTGACGGCCGTATCGACAAGGTGACCCAGTACAGCAATGGACGGGTGAGCCTCCAGGAAATCGATACGAGCGGCAATGGGATGATCGACACGCGCATCATCTACGAAGGCGGCCAGCCTGTGAGAGCCGAACGGGACATGAAGAACCGGAGCACCGTCGCGCAATGGCGTCCGGATCGCTGGGAGTACTACATCGACGGGCGCACGGTGAGAATCGGGACCGATATCGACGGCGATGGCAAGGTCGACCGCTGGGACCGGGACGAAGAGCGCCTCCGCAACTCAGCCCTGGCGAACCAGCAGTCCGACGAAGTCGCGCAGTAAGACGGGGTTTGGTTACACCGCCCGCCCACCCCCACCCGTAGTCCTATCTGCCGCGCCCGGCGCTTCGCTTGGGCTTGGCGGCGCGTTCGCGCCGGGCTTCGCCCTTCGGGCTCGAGCTGCCGCGCATGTGCCGGTGTCAGTGACAGGGGGGGTGTGTGGGGTTAGGGTCCGGCGGTGGAACGCCTACAGAAGGTTCTTGCCCGGGCTGGGGTTGCTTCTCGGCGCGCGTCTGAGGAGTTGATTCTCGCCGGGCGGGTCCGGGTGAACGGGCGCGTCGTGACCGAGCTGGGGACGAAGGTCGATGCGCACAAGGACCGGGTCGAGGTCGATGGCCGGCGTCTCGTTGCCGAGAAGCCGGTGTACTACCTCATGCACAAGCCGCGCGAGATGGTGACCACGCTCGACGACCCCGAGGGCAGGGCGACCATTGCTGACTTGATCAAGAAGATTCCCGAGCGCGTGGTGCCGGTGGGCCGGCTCGACTACCACACGAGCGGTGCGCTCTTGGCGACCAACGATGGCGACATGATCGATGCGCTGCTTCGGCCGGTGTCGGGGGTGCCCAAGATTTATGCGGTGAAGCTCCAGGGCCACCTCGATGTGGAAGAGCTCGATGCGCTTCGAAACGGCGTCAGGCTCGACGATGGCTACCGTACCAAGCCGGCCGAGGCGTTCGTGCTGCGCCAGGAACGGAACCACACCTGGGTCCAGATCACGCTCACCGAGGGCAAGAACCGGCAGATTCACCGAATGGGCGACGCGATTCACCGGCGGGTGATGCGGCTGGCGCGTCAGTCGTTTGCGGGCATCAGCATAGAGGGCCTGCGGCCGGGCGAGTACCGTGAGCTCAATCGTGACGAGCTTCAGCAGCTCAAGAAGAAGTTTCTAAATCCGTATCGGCGTGCCCACGCAGCCTCCAAAGAAGGGTGAACGCCGTGGGCACGACGAAGAGCGTGAAGACTGTCGAGAGCAAGAGGCCCCCGAGAACGATGGCGCCGACGCCGCGGTAGAGCTCGGAGCCTGAGCCCGAAAAGAGCACCATCGGCAGGAGGCCCGCTAGTGAAGTGGCCGTGGTCATGAAGATGGGGCGCACGCGGGCTTCGACCGCCAGAGGCACGGCTTCGCTCAGAGAGGAGCCTGCACGCAAGCGCGCGAGCGAACCGTCGACGACGAGGATGGCGTTGTTCACGACGACGCCGATCAGGATCAGGAAGCCGAGCGCGGTCATCAAGTCGAGCGGTTGCTTTCCGAGTAGGGCGTTGACCAGCCAGAGGCCGCCCGCACCGCCGGCCGCTGCGAGTGGAACGCTCATGAGCACCGCGAGCGGGGAAACGAAATCCTCGAAGAGGGCCGCGATCAGAAGGAAGCAGATGACCAACGCAAGCAAGAGGATGTTGCCAAACTGCTTCTGCGCGAGCTCGAGCTTGCCCGCTGCACCGCTGAGTCCGAACGCGACGCCGGCCGGGACTGCGCCTTCTCTTTCGAGGCCGCCGATGACCTCGTTGCGAATGGTGTCGATGGCGTCTTCGAGGGCCTGGTCCTCGGGCGGCGAGACATTGAGCGTGATCGCGCGCCGGCGTTCGAGGTGACGGATCACCGATGGGCCGAGGCGTTCTTCGATTCTGGCGAGCGCACCGAGGGGGACAGTGCGCCCGCTGGGGGTGGCGACCGGTGCGGACAGCAGGGCGGGCGCGTCGGGAAGAAGCCGGTTGCCTTCGGTGACTGCGCGCAGGACCACGTCGAGCTTCGGGGAGCCCTCGGGGGTGTATTCGCCGATGATCGCGCCGTCGATCAAAGCGTCGACTACGAGGCCGAGCTCGGCACCGCCCATTTGAAGCTGCGCGGCTTCTTTTCGTTTGGGAATGACGTGCAGCTCCGGTGCGCCGGGGTCGAGGCTTGGTACCGGACGAATCTGGGCACCCGGTAAGGCCGTGCGCAGGTCTCCGAAGAGGCGGCCGCCCACCTTGGTGAGGGTCTGCAGGTCCGGGCCTTGGATGTCGATCTCGACGACGCGACCTCCGCCGATCGATCGACCGAACAAGGAAGCCTGGGTGGCGAAGGAGATCATGCCCGGGATTTTCGACTGCACGCGCCGTAAGAGGTCGAGCATTCGGCCGACGTCTTCTTTGTTTTCGGCCACGGCGCCCGCGAACACACGGTCTGGGCTACCCACGAAGAAGCTTCGCCGGATGTTCGCCTCGCCGTCTGCCTCTACGCCGGTGTAGCGCGCCATCTCGCCTTGCAGGCGGTTGCCCGTCGCTTCGAGCTCGTCGATCGAGTAGCCCGGAGGCGGAATCAAGATGCCGAACACCAGGTTGCGGTTGCCGGTGGGCAAGTACTCCATGGGCGGGAGCAGCGCCCAGACCACGAGCAGAGAGCCAACGATGGCCAATGCGATCGTGGAGATCGAGCGCCGGGTCGAGCTGCAGAGCCAACGCACTTGCTCGGTGACGCGGGAGCGAAACCGCCGGCCGAAGCCGGTGAGGCTGCCGATGTCGAGGGTTTTGCCCTGAGAGAGGAGGCGTGCGGCGAGGCTCGGGATCACCAGAACCGACACGACCAGCGACGCGGACACCGCCAGTGCGATGGCGACTGCCACATCACGCAAGAGCTCACCCACTTCGCCTTGCCACAGGACGATAGGAATGAAGACGGCGACCGTGGTCGCGGTCGACGCGACGAGCGCACCCCAGACGTCGCGGATGCCGCGATAGGCTGCAAGCTTCGTGTTGGGCGCTCGGGTGCGCCAGGTGTCGATGCTCTCGAGGGCGACGATAGAGTTGTCGACCACCATGCCGATGGCGAAGGTGATGCCTGCCAGCGAAACGACGTTGATGGTGCGGCCAAGCGCTTGCATGCCGAGTGCCGTTGCAAATGCGCAGACTGGAATGGCGACGCTGACCACGGCGGACGCTCCGAAGGTCCGCAGGAACAAGAAGAGCACGATCATGGCCAGGACCGCGCCTAGGAGCAGGTTCTGCCGGACCAGGTCGAGTGCGCCTTCGATGTACTCGACTTGGTCGGCGAGGATCTCGATTTGCAGGCCTTCGCGATCGAATTTTTCGCGCTGGAGCTCGGAGATCACTTCGTGGACTTCGCGAGTCACCTCGAGCACATTCGTGCCCGCTTCGCGCGACAGCAGCATCACCATCGCCGGTCGGTCCTGCACCAGCGCGACGCCGACCGGCTTTCGAAGCGCGAGTTTCACGCTGGCCACATCGCCGAGGAGGATCGGAGTGCCATCACTGCTTGCGCCAAGCACGACTTCTTCGAGCGCGGTAGGAGTTTGCGGGGCAATGGCGGTACGCACCAGGTAGCGTCGCTTCCCGAGGGTGACGTCGCCGCCCGATAGATCACGGAGCTCGCTTCGCACCCGGTCGGCGACGCCTTGCACCGAAAGCCCACGCGCGCCGAGGGCCTGCGCATCGAACAGCACATGGACTTCGGTGTCCTGACCGCCGATGAAGAAGATGCCCGCCACGCCGGGGATGCGGTCGATCTCGGGGATGACTTCGTCTTCGACCCAGGTGCGATATGCGGCGACGCTGCCCTTGTTCGGATCGCGAATCGCAACGACGGCCAGCGGTGGACCTGCGCTATTGGCTGTTTCGACGACGGGCTCGCGCACCGAATCTGGATAGCTCGAGACTTGGCTGAGCTTGTTGGTCACGCGGACGAGCGCTTCTTCGATGACCGTGTCGACTTCGAACTCGAGCGTGATGCTCCCGCTGTTCATGCTGGCGCTCGACTCCATGCGCGTCAGCCCTTGGACGTTCTTGAGCACCTCCTCTTGGGGCTCGAGGATTTCGGATTCGATTTCGAGCGGCGCGGCGCCCGGCCAGATTGTGTTCACGCTGATCGTGGGCGTGGCGATGTCCGGGGTGAGCTGAATCGGCAGGTCCATGACCGAGAGTGTGCCGAAGAGGATCACGAGGACGATACCGACTATGACCGATATCGGCCTCTGAATGGCGACCCAGATGAGCCCGCTGGGCTGCTCGTCGTTCGGGGGTGAGTTGTCGGGCATCGTGCGCTCAGTCTTCCAACACGATCAGAGGCTGCCCGGGGAACACGCGCTCGTTGCCGCGCGTCAGCACCGTATCCCCTGCTGCGAGCCCTTCGGCCCGGACCAGCACTTCGTCGCGCCCACGTGCCACGACCTCGACCGGCACGGGCTCCGCCTTGCCATCGACCGATTTCACGACCTTGAGGCCCGCGATGCCATAGACGAGCGCGTCGCGTGGAACTACGAGCGCGCCGGGCTCGCTTCGTAGTACCGTGAGCAGCACGTCGACCGCTGCGCCGGGTAGCAACCAGGTCGTCGTCTCGTCGGGCGCCAAGCGCAAACGCACAGTGCGTGACTCGGCGTCCAGCGCCCGTACGATTCCGCGAATCGTCGCGCTCGTCGTCTCGGGGTCAAGATTGAAGCTGGCCTTGTCGCCAACCGAAAGGAAGCGCGCGACCTCGGGTGGAATCGATGCAAGGACTTCGACGCCGCGGTCGTCGATGAGCTCGATGACTTCGACACCGGTGTCGACCCAGTCGCCCGGGTCGACACGACGGTTGGCCACCACTCCTTCGAAGGGCGCCTTCACGCGATGTCGGCCAAGTGCTACGCGCGCCTCGGCTTCTGCGGCTTTGAGGCGTCCGCGCTCGGCCGTTGCGCGCTTGCGTTCTGAAGTTGCTTGTTCGATCTCGGCGGCGGCGGCGATGTCCGGCCCTGCGGTGCTCAAGCGCTCGGCGTCACGTTGCGCGCGCTCGAGCTGTGCCGCGCCCGCTTGCTTTGAAGCCGATGCCGCGCGGACTCGTGCGGACGCTAGGGAAGGGTCGATCTCGACCAGCATGTCGCCCTTCTTCACGCGGTCGCCGACGCGGACGAGCACGCGGCGCACTTCGCCGGATGCGCCCGCCGCCAAACGCGCGTGTTGCAGCGCGCTCACATCACCGAGAAAGGACCACTGCGCTTCGATGCTCCCGTCGCGCACCTCGCCGACCCAGACCCGGGCGGGGGGAGGGCCGTTCGGACCGCTCTTGGCCGGCGCTTCACCCTCACAGGCTATGGCCATTAGTGATAGTCCTAATAGCAGCCAGGCCCTTGGCCGGAAAACGCCCGAAATCATCGGGAAAATTTAGTGCATCGGCTCGTTTTGACAAGTCGGGGCGCCTGACTATAAAGAGGCCGCGGGGTGGAGCAGCATGGTAGCTCGTCGGGCTCATAACCCGAAGGTCGTCAGTTCAAATCTGGCCCCCGCAACCAATCAAAACGAGCAGTTAGCGATCACACGCTCTCTGCTCGTTTTTTCGTTTTGACGCGTATTTGACATCAGCAATGTCGGCGTGAGTCAAAACGCAGTCTGCATCGCGAAGCAACGATCAATTTGCCAGGCTTTTTCGCGATTGGGGTTCGACGAACGCGCGTCCTCGCGGGTGCGTAGCCCGAAGGACGGACAGGTCACAAAGTGGTGCGAATTGCGCGAAACGAGACGCGCGAGTTCCGCGACCTGCGGGCAAGAGACTCGAAGGTCGCGGACCGGACCGGTAGTCAGTCGTCGCGAACGTCCGCGCGTATGGCCAAAGGTATCAAGCTTCGACTCGTCGCTGCCGCCGTTCCCGCAGGTCTCGACTAGCCGACCGGCGTGCGACCGCGTGCCTTTTCTGGGTCGCGCATGTCGAGGAGAGACACACCGACGCCGTACGTGGCGAAGTGGCCGGTTGGGCGAATTTCGATGATGCAGTTGTCGTCATCGTTCGCGTGATCGATCATCCGTCCCAGAAGCGCTTCGAGAAGCTTCGGTTCGACCTCGCTCATTTGCAGCACTCGCGCGGTGCCGCTGAACGCGATCGTCGCGTCGGGGATGTCGATCCAGGGCATGAACGGAACGCGTTTGGAAATGGTCACGTTGAGCGCGACGTGGGGGTTCTGCCGGATGTGCCTTGCCTTCCACGAATCCTTCGCGACGCGAACGTAGAGCACCCGGTCGATCGGGACGTACACGATGCCAGAGGAGCGGGCCTGGCCTTTGGGGTTCACATAGGAGAGGACGGCGAACGAGCGCTTTTCGATCTCTCTCCAAACGAGGTCCGAGGTTGTGGGAGCTGGCATGGAGCCGTGGTAGATCTTCGCTGGCCCCCGTCAACCACAGACGCGTTGACGCGGCGTCGCTCTTGGGGTTAGCTGACTGCCCGGTCCGGCTTTGACCGGGTTCAGGAGAGCACCAATGAGCGAATTCGATGTCATCGTCGTCGGATCGGGCATGGGCGGCATGACGACCGCGGCCGCACTGTCCCGGTTGGAACACAAAGTCCTGCTTCTCGAGCAAGCGCAGTCGATTGGAGGGCTGACCCACTCCTTCTCTCGGGAGGGCTTCAGTTGGGATGTCGGCCTTCACTACTGCGGGACGTTTGGGCGCGACCAGTCCGCAGGACGGATCTTGGACTGGCTCAGCGGCGGGACCATCGAGTTTCGCTCGATCGGTACGGTCTACGACAACCTGCACTTCCCGGATGATTTCGAGATCGCGGTGGCGCGCCCGGATGCCGCATACAAGATGGAGCTCAAGGACCGGTTCCCAAACAATGCGGCCGAGATCGACGCCTACTTCGAGGCGTTGGAGTCGGCGGAGACGACCGCGACTATGGTCGCTGGTGGGCGTTCGGTTCCCGAGCCGTTTCGCTCTGCGCAGCGCTGGTTGAACAAGCGCAAGATTCAGCGTTGGTGCGGCCGTACGACCGGCGAAGTCATCGCAGACACCATCACCGACCCGAAGCTCGCGTCGGTGTTGTCGGCGCAGTGGGGCACCTATGGCGGCAAACCGACGGAAGCGAGCTTTGCCGCGCACGCGATCGTCATGCGCCACTACCTCGACGGCGCGGGTTATCCTGTGGGCGGCGCGAGTGCCATTGCGGCGGGGCTCGTTCCTGTGATCGAAGCAGCGGGCGGAAGCGCCCGCCCCGCAACGCCCGTGAGCGAAATCCTGTTTGAAGAAGGGAAAGCCATCGGCGTGCGCACGAGCGCTGGCGAAGAAATCAAGGCCCCCGTTATCGTCTCGGCGATCGGAGCCGGCGAAACGGTGAAGCGATTGTTGCCCAAACCGATTGTCGAGCAGGAGTGGGCCCAGGAGATCGCTTCGTTCAAGCCAGCGATCTGCCACTTCGAAGTCTACCTCGGCTTCGAGGGCGATATCGCCCGGCACGGAGCCACGCGCTCGAACCATTGGTTCTACGAGAGCTGGGACACCGATGAAGGCATATGGTCAGCCGCCGACGGCGGGCCCATCCCGATGGCGTTCGCCTCGTTCCCGTCTCTCAAGGATCCCGAGCACGATCCGGGTCCGTCGCACCGCCACACGGGTCAGGTGATGGTTTGGGCCGATTGGTCGTCGGTGGCCGAGTTCGCCGACAGGGAGCCCGGGGAGCGCGCCGCCGAATGGACGGCGTTCAAACAGGATGTCGAGGCCAAGTTGATGGCGTTGTTCAATGAGAAGTTCCCAGCGCTGGCGCCGCTCGTCGTCTATCGTGAGCTCGGCACCCCGCTCGCGACCGCGGCATTCACCCGCCACGAGAAGGGCGGGTTCTACGGCGTCGAAATAACGCCGCGCCGAATGTTGTCGGAGGCGCTCGCCGCCCGCACGCCCGTCCCCGGCCTGTTCTTAACGGGCCAGGACGTCATGGTCCCCGGGATCGCCGGAGCGCTTGCGGGCGGTATGCTTGGCGCCGCGGCGGTCGATCCGCGGGTCTACCGCAAGTTCGTTTGGTGAGGGCCGAAAGGGGCATCGATGGACCACGACGTGGTGTTGCTTGGCGCAACGGGATTCGCGGGCAAGCTGGTGGCGGAGTACCTGGCGAGCCACCCGAGCCAAACCAGCTTCTCCTGGGCGATTGCCGGACGCAGTCCCGACAAGCTCGCTGCGCTGCGAAGCTCTCTAACGGGCGTGGCTCCCGAGATCATCGTCGCCGACACCGCGGAAAGACCATCGATTGACGCCATGGTCTCGAAGGCCCGGGTCGTGCTCACGACGGCCGGACCCTACAGCGAGCACGGGGGTGACGTCGTCGTCGAAGCGTGCGCGAGGCAGGGGCGCCACTACGCGGATCTCACTGGCGAGTATTGGTTTCAGCGCGCGATGATCGATCAGTTCCACGAAGAGGCGCAGCGCACTGGAGCGAAGATCGTGCACGCTGCCGGGGTCGACAGCATTCCGTCGGACTTGGGTACCCAGCTTGCCATCGAGCAGCTGGAACGCCGCGGCGAGCGCGCCGCACACGTCAAGGCGCTTTTCACGCACTACGCCGGCTCGTTCAGCGGCGGGACGAATCGAACGCTCGAGTCGCTCGCGCAGCTTCCGGAGTCCGGGCAGTACGCCGCGGCGTTCTGCAACGATCCGTACGTGCTTGCTCCGTCGGCGGAGGGCAAGGTCGAAGGCGAGACCATTACGGGTTGGGACGAGCGTCGATTTGATCGGGACTTTGGAAGACTCGGCACTCCGTTCTTCATGGCGCCGATCAACGCGCGCAACGTGCGACGCTCGCTCGCGCTGAGTGGACGCCTTCCGGCAGGTGGAGGGGTGTTGACTCCGGCGCTCGCGCTCGGCTCCGTTCTGCGACAGCGACTCGCAGCTGTCGAAGGCGGCGAGTTCATGCATTTCCGCGTACTGTCTTCGTAGCGGAACGCCAAGGTGCGTCCAGAAGAAGGCCGACGACCGCGCATACACACGCCACCACATTGAAGCGCCAAGGCGGCGAAGCGGGCGTCTCACGAAGCACACTCAGGGTGGCGAGCAGTGTGGGGACGTAGAAGAGCAATATGGCGGCTGGTGCAGCGAGCCGCGCCCAGCGCTCGCCGCGCCGAATCGGAAACGCAACGAGTAACAAGACGAGCGCTCCGAGCGCCAGCCAGCCGCCCGCCGCAACTTCCATGAGGGCCTTGAGAAGCGTCTGAGTCGCAGGGCCAAGCTCGCCCCAATCCTTGCCCAAGGCAGCCGCATGATACGGCATGAAAGAATCGCGAAACAAGTAGATCGCGCCGAGCACCAAGCTGACGACGGCCATGCCGGCATACAAGAAGGCCGCGACACGGTGACGGCCCCGCACACGCGGTCGCTGAGAAACCATCGCCACTACCCCTATGACCCCTCGCTCATGTGGGTTTGTATTCCCAGCTTTTGGAGCACTTGCAACAAGCTTTCCAGCCGCTTGAATTTTGACGCGCATTTGACGCGGAGATCTAGAATGGCCTGATATCGGATGACGGTCCCGAACGCCGGCCAGTGCATCTATGTCTCAGTTATCGCTGGTGAAGTGCCTCAAATGTTGGGGTTGACTGAAACTAAGGAATTGGTCGTTGCAGAGCTCATAACCCGAAGGTCGTCAGTTCAAATCTGGCCCCCGCAACCCATGGAGTCG
>Ga0316198_10001774_pt1 | contig 12869 bp, 11 predicted proteins | sample OudBieAanoxic_MG_FD_204935 | JGI IMG/M metagenome (GOLD analysis project Ga0316198, IMG submission 204935) | Coastal sediment microbial communities from Oude Bieten Haven, Netherlands - site A anoxic | ecosystem: Environmental > Aquatic > Marine > Coastal > Sediment | place: Netherlands... | reverse complement strand
GCCGGGGTGGGCTCTGCATCTATCGCGCACTCCGCTGCAGCGACCGACGAGCCCGTTCGCGAGGGCATCGTCGCCCTACTCGAGCCATTCATCGATACGATTCTGGTCTGCACGATGACCGGGCTCGTCGTAGTCATCACGGGCGCTTACGAGGAAGGCGGCAACGAGGGCGTGCTCATGACTTCCAAGGCCTTCGCGACCGTGATTCCATGGTTTCCCAAGGTGCTCAGCCTAGCGGTCTTCCTCTTTGCGTTCTCGACGATGATCTCTTGGAGCTACTACGGCGAGCGCTGTTGGACCTTCCTTTTCGGCGCTCAGTTCTCGATTCTCTACAAGATTATCTTCTTGGTCGCCGTCGTCTTCGGCTCGGTCTTGAAGCTCGGGAACGTGATCGATTTCTCGGACCTGATGATCCTCGGCATGTCGTTCCCGAACATCCTCGGTGCGGTCCTGTTGAGCGGAAAAGTCCGCGACGCTCTGACGAGCTACTGGAACCGTTACAGGAGCGGCGAGATGCAGCCCAGAGGGTAGCTGCTAGGCTGGAGCGATGTCGGAGTTCGCAGCACGTCGCAAGCAGCTTCTCGAAGCAATGGGAGACGGCGTCGCAGTATTTCCGTCGGCGCCACTCGCCCTGCGAAACCGCGACGTCGGCCACCCGTACCGGCAGGACAGCGACCTCTACTATCTCAGCGGCCTGGACGAGCCCGAGAGCCTACTCTTGCTGACGAATCAACATGAAGAGCACCAGGTGGTTCTCTTCGTCCGCCCGAGGAAGCGCGAACGGGAGATCTGGGACGGACCCCGCGCCGGCCTCGAAGGCGCCGTCGCGGACTTCGGCGCCGACGTGGCCTTTCCCATCGAGGAGCTCCCGAAGAGGCTCCCGGACTACCTGGGCAACGTCGAACGACTCCACTACCGGCTTGCGCAGAACGACGAAGCCGACGCCAAGCTCTTCGACTGCCTGAATCTGCTCCGCAGCGGCGGCCGTCGTGGTGTGACCGCGCCGGAGGCGATCATCGATTCTTCAGTGCACCTGCACGAGATGCGGCTCCGCAAGAGCAGCGCCGAAGTCGCAACGATGCGGCAGGCGGCTGCGATCACCAGGGAGGCTCATCTGCGCGCGATGAAGCTAGCCCGGCCCGGCATGCACGAGTACGAGATCGACGCCGAGCTGCTTCACATCTTCCGCAAGCACGGAAGCGAGCGCCCTGCCTACGAGAGCATCGTCGGCTCCGGGCCCAACGCGACCATTTTGCACTACAGGGCCGGCGACCGTGTTTTCAGCGAGGGTGAGCTGCTTCTGATCGACGCTGGTTGCGAGTACGACTACTACGCCAGCGATGTGACGCGCACCTTCCCGGTGAGCGGCAAGTTCTCCCCCGAGCAGCGCGCAATCTACGAAATCGTGCTCCGGGCGCAGAGGGCGAGCATCGACGCCGTGAAACCCGGCGTGACGCTCGAAGAGGTCCACCAAGTGGCGGTTCGATCGATCAGCGAAGGCCTAGTCGACATCGGCTTGCTCGAAGGCGACCTCGATTCTCTCATCGAAGAGAAGAAGTATGAGCCATTCTACATGCACCGAACCTCACACTGGCTCGGCATGGATGTCCACGACGTCGGTCACTACTACATAGCCGGGGCGCACCGGCCGCTCGAGCCGGACTTGGTCCTGACCGTTGAACCAGGCATCTACATCGCGGCCGACGCTGCGGATCTGGACGAGCGTTGGCGCGGCATAGGGGTGCGAATCGAAGACGATGTCCTGGTCACCGAGGCGGGATCGGACGTGCTGACCGATGGGATTCCAAAAGCGATCGACGAAGTCGAAGCGGCCTGCGCTTAGCGTTTCGCTACAGCGTGTCATCGACGGGCCTTGTGTGGTATGCCGCCCGGCATGTCCGTTCAACATAGGATCGCATTCGTCGGTGGCGGCAACATGGCACGCGCCCTCATTCGTGGGCTGGTTGGCACGGCCACCGTTGACGCCGAGCAAATCATCGCGGCCGACCCCGATGAAGCCAAGCTTCGTTCCCTCAGAGACGAGCTCGACATCCGGATCACCGGCGACAATGCCGAAGCGGTGCAGGCAGCGGATGTCGTCGTCTTGGCGACGAAGCCACAGGTATTCGCGCAACTGCTTCCCGGAGTCGCTGCTGCGATTGGGCCGGACGCGCTTCTGATTTCGGTTGCAGCTGGCATCCCAACCAGGCTCATCGAACGAGCTCTGCCTGATGGCGCGCGCGTCGTCCGAACGATGCCCAACACCCCGGCGCTGGTCGGAGCCGGGGCGACGGCAATCGCGGCCGGCAGCAACGCAACCGAAGAGGACCTCGAGCTCGCTGAGATTCTTTTCCGCAGCGTCGGCATTTCGGTTCGCGTGCCCGAGGAGCAACTCGACGCAGTGACCGGCCTCAGCGGCTCCGGGCCCGCGTACGTGTTCGCGATGGTCGAAGCGCTCCGAGACGCGGGCCTGCGTGAAGGCTTGCCCGAGGAGACCTCGCTGCAACTCGCTTCGCAAACCGTCTTTGGCGCCGCTCGCCTGCTGCGCGACGAAAATGAGCCGCCTGAGGTCTTGCGCCAGCGAGTCACGAGCCCCGGCGGGACTACGCGCGCAGGCTTGGACGCGCTCAGCGCGGCAGGATTCGCCGAGGCGATCATTGGGGCGGTCCGTGCCGCCACCCGGCGTTCAGCCGAGCTCGGCAAAATCGGCGAGGACGCCGGAAGCTAAGGCGCAATCACTGGGCGCGGCCCGAAGATCGCCGTGCCGATTCGAAGCATGGTCGCGCCCTCTTCGACCGCTTGCTCGAGGTCGTGCGTCATCCCCATCGAAAGCTCTGGCAGGCCATTGGCCTCGGCGAGCTCCCGGAGCGCCGAGAAGAACGGCCGCGTACCCTCGACGTCCTCGATGTGCGGGGCCACGGCCATGAGCCCTCGCAGATCCACGTTCGGCAAAGCGCGCACGGATTCGACCAGCGCGGGAACCTCTTCGGGCGCACAGCCGGACTTCTGCGCCTCGGAGCCGATGTTGACCTGGAGCAGGATCTCGACCGTGGCCTCCTTCGCGGCGGCCCGCGCGGAAATCGCCTCCGCCAATCTCAGAGAGTCGACTGTATCGACGGTGGCCCGGGCCCGTTCGATGAGCTTGATCTTGTTGCGTTGAAGGTGACCGATGAAGCGCCAGCGGATATCGGACAGGTCATTGAGGGACGCAGCCTTTGCTGCCAGCTCTTGGGCGTAGTTCTCGCCGAAGACCCGCATTCCCGCGTCGTAGGCGAGCCGAATCAGTTCTTCGGGATGCCCCTTGGAGACCGATACGAGGTGCACCGAGCCCGGATCGCGGCCCGAACGCCGACAGGCTATCTCGATACGCGCTTGTACACGTTCGATCGCAGCGGCGACGTCATGACTCATGGCCATCGATCCAATGCACCGTAGTCGAGGAGCAGTGCAATCAGCTCCGCGGCCGGCAGACCCACGACGTTGCTGTACGATCCCTCGAGCCGCGTCACCAAGCCGCTCGCCAGGCCTTGAATCCCGTAAGCGCCGGCCTTGTCGAGGCTCTCCCCGGCTGCGACGTAGCGCTCCAATTGCTGGCGCGATGCCTGAGCGAACCAGACACGGGTCTCCACGACGCGCCCATCGAGCGCGCCCTCCCCGACTCGCCCGAGCGCAATGGCGGTTCGGACCACATGGGCACGCCCGACCAGTAGCTCCAGCATTCGAACTGCGTCGGTTTCATCGGCTGGCTTGCCCAATCGCTCGCTCCCAACGCACACGATGGTGTCGGCCGCCAGGACGTGGGCACCCAGGCGATCACTGTTGGACAAGACACTCTCCAATTTGACCAGCGCTGCGGCGCGCACGAACTCCAGATGATCCTCCATTTGCAGGCGGCTCTCGTCCGCGCCACTGGGCTGCACCTCGAACGCGATCCCGAGCGACGAGAGGATCTCGCGGCGGCGTGGCGACGCGGAGGCCAAGATGATTGGCGACTGCGACGAACTCATGCGCTTTCACCCTTCTCGTCCATGCGCGCTCGGTAGCGCCGAAGATAGCTCTGGCTCACCTGCTCGGAGTCGAGCCGAAGACATTTCGCGAACTCGGTGACGAAGCCCCGCACATAGACCGCAGCCGGCAAGCGCTCGTAGTCATCTTCCTCGATGCACCGCAAGTAGTTGGTGCCGACTTTGGTTCGCTCGCTGATCTGCTCGAGACTGGTGCCCTGCGACTCTCGAACCGCCCGCAGCAGAGCCCCGCTGAACTCGGTGTCCGGCGTGATGCTCGGAGCAGGCGGGAGCTCGCCGCTCGGGACTTGCTCCTGCTCGGTTTTCGCCTTGGTTTCTTCAGCTTCGGGGAAGACAGAAATCTCGTAGGGACGGCGGCGGGCCGGGTCGAGGAGAACGTCATAGGCCTCGTCGATGCGGCTCCGGGCAGTATCGAGGCCGGGCTCGTCGAAGAGGCCGAAGGTGACGAGGTTGTCGGGGTCGAACACGGCGCACATGCGCTTGTAGGCCCGCCGGATCTCTTCGTCCGTGGCGCCACGCTCTACCTCGAGCACGTCATGGTGCGAGCTGGGAGGCACCTCGCGCCAGGGCGCCCTGTCTCTGCGCGCTTCCTTCGAAGCGAAGAGCCTCCGCGCGATCTTTTCGATGTTGCGGCTCGCCCTGCTTCCCGGGCTCTCGAGGAGCAGCGGCCGGCGCTTTCTCGAACAGCTTCGAACCGCATCGTCGTGTTCTACGTAGCCGAAGTACTTCAGGTGAACGCCATACCGCCTTCGCGCGGCAACGGTGATCTGGTCACCAAGCTCGAGGTCCGCACGGAGTCGGGCCTGGTTCACGACGAACGGAAAATCGATCTCGCTCATGCAAGTTTGCAAGGCTTCACCAAGCTCCGGCCACTCGCGCCGCACTAGGGCTGCGATGTCAGACGGCGCCGGCGTCTGACCAGCTCTCGCAAACGCGGTGTGCAGGGCGGCTTGCTGTCTCTCGTCGGTCATCCGCCCGAGGGCCATCGCAGCGTACGCCTTGCGAACCAAGCGATAGAGGCCGCTCACCGCATTCGGCTCCGGGATCGTCAACGCCAGACGATGGCTCGCAGCGCACCAGAATCGAATCGCCGCGTCGGTTGCCGCGGAGCCGAGATCGACCACCGCGAAATCCACCTCTTGTTTGGCGAGCCGCTTCTCGAGCTCTCGCAAAGAGCTGCGCCGCGCGCTGCCGCGATGGGGCTCGCTCAGGCCGCCGTCCATCAAGCGCAGGCTCGGAATCGGTCCATCGACCGGGTCACGCAACGGCAGCGTGTTCGCCGCATCATGGTCGAGCGTGGACACCAGGCTGGCTAGGGTCGGCTCCATACCGAACGCAGGCGTCGGAGCGACGTAGGGTGCAACCTGGGGCCCGATGCCAAGCATCGCGTGAAGGTCGGCCCCCGATGGGTCCGCGTCCACCGCAAGGACGCTCTTGCCTATCGTGGCCAGGTAGATCGCCAGGTTGGCGCTGAAGAGGGAGGTTCCAACGCCCCCTTTGGCCCCAAGAATGGCGATCGTAGTTGGGGGCATCGAGCGCTCTTACCAATCGCGCGTTTGCTACGCAATCAAGTCGCGATCGGGCTCAGTCCTCGCTGTCGTCGACGATGCGCGGTGCAAAGGGGTAGTAACGCGGCAGGGTATCGTCTTGTCGGGGAGCGCTCTGTTCAACCAGCTCCCCGTCGCAAGGAGGCTCAGCCGCCTGAACACGCCCGATGGAGGAAGCAGCCCTCTTCCGAGCCGATGTCCTAATCTTCAGTCTTCCAATGGGGGCGCTCATCCGTGGCCGGGTACTCATGACCCTCCGATCCAAATCCGTGCGGGGTTAAACACTAACGGATGTTTCCGAAGAAAGCACAACAGTAAGGCGATTCGAACGCAAGACTGGTAGATTCCCTCGGCATCGTGGGGTCCAAAGAGTCAGAAGAGGTCCTCGAAGGCGTCGTCGAGGACGTGCTTTTCCGCAGTGATGACGGGAAGTTCGCGGTGATCCGGCTGGCCCCTGAAGAGGAGGCTTTGCCCTCCCCGCCGCAGACGGCCGTGGGGGACCTTGGCCAGATCGCCCCCGGCGAAAATGTGCGCCTGATCGGGCGATGGACGCAGCATGCGGTCTACGGGGCGCGGTTCCGGGTGACTTCGTTCACTCCGACGATTCCCTCCACCGAGCACGGTATCACCCGCTATTTGGGCTCCGGACTGATTCCCGGAATCGGCCCAGCATTGGCCGCCCGCCTCGTCGAGCGCTTTGGTCAGGAGACGCTCGATGTGATCGCTACGCAGTCGGCTCGACTTCGCGAGGTGCCGGGCATCGGCAAGCAGCGCGCTGAGTCCATCGCAAAGGCGGTTCGGCAGAGGCGGGTCGAAGCCGAGACGATGAGCTTTCTGCACGCGCTCGGCATGGGTCCGGCGACGGCGCGTGAAATCGTTCGCAAGTACGGAGCCGATGCGCCTCGCGTCGTGCGGGACGATCCGTACATCGTCGCCGAGCAGATTCGAGGCATCGGTTTCCGAACAGCCGATCGGATCGCCGAAGCGCTTGGAATCGCCGGGGATGATCTCCGGCGGGTACAGGGCGGCATCTTGCATCTGATCGGGAAAGCCGTCGACGAAGGTCATGTCTTTGCAACGCAGGATCAACTTCGCAACGGCCTCGAGCAACTCGACGTTCCTGCCGAGCAACTCGACCAAGCTCTCCTCTTGCTACGGGCGCGCGAGCTGGTCACAATCGAAAAGGACGCGATTTACCCACCGCTCCTGCATCGCGCCGAGGTCCTGGTCGCCGAGGCATTGGCCGCCTTCGCCAACCGCCCCAAGTTACAGCAACCCGTCAAGACTTACGACCACACACTCAGTGACATGCAACGAAGCGCCGTCGATGCCTCGCTCGGCACTCACCTGCTCGTGCTCACCGGCGGACCGGGCACCGGCAAGACGACGACGGTGCGAGCGATCGTTCAGGCGCACGCAGCCCTCGAACGGCGGGTCGCCCTTTGTGCGCCCACGGGACGAGCGGCCAAGCGGCTCTCCGAAGCCGCTGGAATCGAGGCAAAGACGATCCATCGACTCCTGGAGTGGAATCCCGCCACCGGCCACTTCAATCGCAATGCGCGTTCGCCCCTGGAGGCCGATCTGATTCTGGTCGACGAAGCCTCGATGCTCGACATCCGGCTGGCCTCGCAACTGCTGGCCGCGATTCCCAAGAACGCGACGCTCGTCCTGGTCGGCGACATCGATCAACTTCCCCCTGTCGGCCCCGGTCAACCGCTGCGCGACTTGATCGCCTCCAGGGTCTGCAAGACGATTCGGCTTCACGAGGTCTTTCGGCAAGCGCAGCAGAGCGCGATCGTTCGGGGAGCCCATGCGGTGCTCGAAGGCGGGATGCCGGAGCCCACGCCGACTGGAACGAAAGGCGACGGGGACTTGTTCCTGATCTCGGCGACCGACCCTGAGACAATCACGGAGCGTCTCGTGCAAGCGCTCCGCCGGATCTCGGCAGCCTACGGCTTCGATCCGCTCGCCGACGTGCAGGTCATGACTCCAATGCGGCGCGGACCGCTCGGCACGTTCAAGCTGAACGAAGTTCTTCAAGAAGCGTTCAACCCGGGCAATCAGGAGAGCTCCATGCCCAGCTCTTTTCGACGGGGTGACAAGGTGATGCAGCTGCGGAACGACTACGAGAAGGAAGTCTACAACGGGGACCTCGGCGAAGTGCGGCGGATCGAAGGGGGTGTGACCTATGTGCGCTTCGACGGACGCGAAGTTCAGTACAAGGCCGATGAGCTCGATGCAATTTCGCTCGCCTACGCCTGCACGGTTCACAAGGTCCAGGGAAGCGAGTTCCCGGCCGCAGTCATCGTTCTGCACAACGCTCACTTCATGCTGCTCAATCGCGCCCTGCTCTACACGGCCTTGACCCGCGCAAAGAAGCTCGTCGTCCTGCTGGGCGATCCGCGCGCGATGGCGCGAGCTTCCAGCAACGCCCTCTCGTATGAAACCAACTCGAAGCTACTCGACCGGCTTCGGGCGCTCGCAGGCTAGCGGCAGTCGAAGGCGCTGACGATCGCGTCGTGAAAGACCGGTCGAAAGGCACGAATCGCTGCGTTGTCATCCGAGACGGCCACGCGATTGGTCAGGAGCACCATGACGAGTTGCCGGCGTGGGTCGCACCATAGCGAGGTCCCAGTAAAGCCCAGGTGCCCGAATGCATCTGCGTCGATCAAGCTGCCGGCAGCGCTTCCTTGCTCGGCCTTTCCATCCCAGCCGAGTCGATGCGTTCCCCCCGGTCTCGGTGCCGTGGCGTGCCGAATCATCTCCTCTTCAGACGCGCCCCGCCTTCCGTGCCAGGCCGCCAGGCAAGCTGCGCCGAAGGTGGCGACGCTCCTCGCCAAGCCGAACATCCCCGCATGACCGGCCACGCCGCCGAGGGCAGCGCAGTTGTCATCATGCACCTCGCCACTCAGCGCTCTCGCCCTCCAAGGGGACCATCCGGTCGGCGCACAGCGCCCCTGCCAGTCCTCGTTCGGCTGGCTCGCACCGAAAAAGATCGTCTCGTCGAGCCCGAGCTCCACCGTCACACGCTCCGAGACGATCTCGTTCAAGGGCTTTCCCGCTGCACGGCCCATGGCCAGCCCTGCCAGGATGTAACCGAGATCGCTGTACACTGAGGTGCCGACCTTGCTCGCGTCCCAACGAGGAAGCAGCTCCGCCAAGATCCAAGCGCGCGCCGCGTCGGTGCCGGCCTCCACGGGGAGCCTCTCGTAGAAAGGCACCCAGGCCTCCAATCCGGAACGATGGCTCAAGACCTCTTCCCAACTGCGCTCGGCCAGTGGCAGGCCCGTGGCCTCGGGAATGAGCTCGTCGATACGCCCACCGAGATCAAAAACGCCCGCCTGATACATTCGCAGGGCAGTGCTCGCGACCAAGGGCTTGGTGAGGGAAGCCAAATCATAGACGGTGTCCGGATGGACGGGGCCCGCCCCCCCCGCACGGAGACCCGCCACGGCGTCGAGATACGACCAGGCGCCATCCTGCCAAACCGCAACGGACGCGCTTGCTCCCGGGAACACACCAGCTTCGCATCCGGCACTGAGTTGCCGCTCCAATGCGCGCTCGATTCGCGACGACGGCTTGGCGCTCACCTCTGCTGTCTACCCAATCGCGCCTCGATGGTCTACAGGAAGCGCCCAGCCATGACGCTCCCTTATCTAACGAGCTCGATCGCTCCCATCGAAGCCGAGTTCCGATCGACCCCCGAGGACTTCGAGGTCGAAGAGATCCCCGCCTATCCGCCGAGCGGCGCCGGTGAGCATGTCTTTGCCTTCATCGAGAAACGCGGTTTGACCACGAAGGATGCGGTCCGCGCGCTTTGCGAAGGCCTGGGTGCGGACCCCAAAGCGGCGGGTTGGGCCGGCCTCAAAGACAGGCACGCGGTCACCCGGCAGTGGATCAGCATCTTCGGCGTTTCCCCCGAGGCGCTCCAGAAAGTCGAGCTCGAAGGCATCCAGGTTCTCGACGCCGCGTTTCATCCGCAGAAGCTCCGAACCGGTCACCTTCGGGCAAACCGGTTTCGAATCCGCCTGCGGCAAATCGACGCATCGAGAATAGAAGAGCTTCGTCATCTGTTGACAGAAATTGAAACCCACGGCCTTCCCAACTACTACGGCGAGCAGCGATTCGGACGCGAAGGCGACAATGCGGATCGCGCTCGACGTTGGGTGCTCGGCGAGACCCGCGCTCCCCGTGCTGGTTTCCAACGCAAGATGCAAATGTCCGCGCTGCAGTCCGAGATCTTCAATCGCTGCGTCGCCGAGCGGGTACAAAGCTCGACGCTCGGGAAGGTTTACCCGGGTGAGCTCGTGAAAAAGCACGAGTCCGGAGGTCTGTTCGTCGCGCCCGACGTCGAGGACACGCAGGCCCGCGCGGACGCCTGGGAGATCAGCCCAACCGGACCGATCTTCGGCGTCAAAATGCGTTGGCCCGAGGGCGAGGCCCGGGAGCGCGAAGAGGCACTGCTCGAGGAGTCGGGCCTGAGCCTGGATACGCTGGCCAAATGGAAGCGCGTAGCCCCAGGAACCCGGCGTTTCGTGCGCATCCCGGTGCCACAACTGGACCTGGCTGTGAGTGACCATACGGCGGAGCTCGATTTCACCCTACCCGCTGGCTCATACGCGACCATATTGGTGCGGGAGATTCTCAAGCGGGATGCACAACCCCCCAAGACCGGCTAAAAGCGCGCTTCTAACCGAGGAAAAGTATGATCGACATTCAAGAGAGATTGACCGCCTTCGCCATGCTCGGCGCGACCTGGGTCATGTGGCTTCTGATTTTCCTCTCCATCATCGGCGTGGCGATCATTTTCGAGCGCATGTACTACTTCTTCAGCTCCCGCGATGATGTGCGAGCCCTTCAAGAAGACTTGCGTCTGCACCTCGCGAAGAACGACGTGACCGGTGCCCGTGACCGGCTGGCTCAGTCGCGTTCCTTTCAGGCCAAGATCGTCCATTCTGGCATCGAAGTGGTCGACGACGGTCCCGATGCGGTCGAAGAACGGCTCGCCGGCGAGACGGCGGTCGCCCGCACGCAGATGGAGCGGAATCTCGGGTTCCTCGGAACCGTGGGCAACAACGCCCCTTTCGTCGGTCTCCTTGGAACCGTCATCGGTGTCATCAAAGCGTTTCACGTCCTCGACGAGAGCGCGGGCAAGGTGACCAGCGGCTTGATGACCGAGGTCGGTGAAGCACTGGTCGCAACCGCGATCGGCCTTCTCGTCGCACTGCCTGCGGTCGCCTTCTTCAACTACTTCCAGCGCTTGATTCGGTATCGCCTCACCTGGGCCGATGCCCTCGGCCGCGACTTGATGGCCTACCTCAAGGGGAACAGCCGTAAGGGGAGCGCGTAAGATGGCTGGTGGCGCACGCTCCGGCGACGACGACGACTTGATCACAGACATCAACGTCACGCCTCTGGTCGACGTTGTGCTCGTTTTGTTGATCATATTGATGGTCACCGCGACAGCCATCGTTTCGAAGACGATTCCAATGGAGCTTCCGAAGGCTGCAACCGGCGAGCAGACACCTGCCACGCTGGCCGTATCGATCGACCAGAACGGCAAGCTCTTCCTCGATACGATCCCCGTTACCACCGATGAGCTTCGAACCCGCGTCCGGGCTGCACGCGAGGGAGACGAAGATCTTCGCGCCGTGATCGCGGCCGACGGCAGAATCGCCCATGCAAAGGTCGTTCAAGTGATCGACATTCTTCGCCAAGAGCGCATCACCAAGTTCGCGATCAACGTCCGTCCCGAGGAGATCGGACGCTGAACGGCGCTGCTGCCGATCCGATGTCCAACCCTCTCGAGAATCTCGCCCCGTGGGCGCTCGACACGGCATGGCTCGTAGTGGCAGTCGCGATGCACGCCGCCTTTCTCGGCCTGACGCCCAAACTCGGTTCAGGGCGGGGCCCCGACGAGCCGCTCGACCCGGTCGCGATCGCGATCGTCGAGCAGGAACCGCCCGCCCCCGAGCTCGAGGAGCCGCTCGAGGAGCAAGCCCCGGAGCCAGAGGAGCCCGCAGAGCCCGAGCCCGTGAAGCCGCCGCCCAAGCCCAAGACTTGGCGTGCCCCAAAGGAGCCACCCAAGGCGCCCGAAGAGCCGCCTGCCGCCGCACCGGAGACCCCAGTGGCGTTCGACAACATCGTCCTCACCAATGAGGGTGACGAGCCTTCGTCCTGGGCGATGGACCCCGGTTCCGGGGAGAGCCGCGAAGGACCGATCGGAAAACCCGATGCGGTGGTTACCGGCAGAAGCCGCGATGGGGTCGTAGGCGGCATCCTCGGCGGCACTGGAATCGGCGTGGTCGTCGATGTGGGAGATCTCTCGAGGCAACCAATTCCACCTAGTTTGAAGAAAAAACTCGAAAAACTCTATCCTAAAAAGGCTCGCCAAGAAGGCGTCGAAGGCGATGCCGTGCTCCGACTGCTGATTGGACCCAGCGGCTTGCCCAGCAAGGTGCGAATCGTCTCCGAAAATCCCGGCGGCTACGACTTCGGCAAGGCCTGCATCAGGACTCTGCAAGGCGAGCGCTGGAAGCCCCCGTTGGACAAGGACGGCAAGCCCGTCACCACTCCGGTCAGCTACCGCTGCGGCTACGAAATCCGTTTCTAGGGGAAAGCTTCGAGACGGCGCGACGGGACAAGCCATCCTCCGATCAGGCTCCGGATCACCCGCGTTTTTTGACTCCCCCGCGCCTGAACCGCTACCTCGGGTCCATGCGGTGGATTTCGCTCAGCTTGCTCATCTTCGCTTGTGGATGTTGGGGCCAGGAAGAAGAGCCCCCCGGGGAGCTGGTCGGCAGTTTCCAAGCTCTTGGCCTGATGGTCGAGCAGAGCTGCGGACGGGCGATTCCTGCTCCCGATCCACTGAGTCTGAAGTTCGACCTGCGAAGTGAATCGAACGGTAGGGCCTACTGGCGCCAATGGGGCGGCTCGACGTTCGCCGGCATTCAGCAAGACGACACCTACACGTTTCAAACGAGCCGGAGCTGGATGGTGGTCGAGCCCGATCGTTTCCGCGGCTACGTTGGCTGTTCGGTCACCCAGCGCGACGTCTTCACGTTCGAAGTAGACGCCCCCGAGATGGAGACGGCGGCGGATGCCGGAGTTGAAGACGACGGCGGAGTCACAGACGATGCCGGAGTCGAAGCCGACGGTGGCGTCGATGCGGGCGTCGATGCGGGCGTCGATGCGGGTATCGATCCGACCTTGGTCCTCCTCAGCGGCACGCAGTCTACCGAGATCATTCCGCTGGCCGGCTCGGACTGTACACCAGCCGTCGCCGCGGTCGGCGGAC
>Ga0316198_10001773_pt1 | contig 12875 bp, 10 predicted proteins | sample OudBieAanoxic_MG_FD_204935 | JGI IMG/M metagenome (GOLD analysis project Ga0316198, IMG submission 204935) | Coastal sediment microbial communities from Oude Bieten Haven, Netherlands - site A anoxic | ecosystem: Environmental > Aquatic > Marine > Coastal > Sediment | place: Netherlands... | reverse complement strand
CTTTCGGCGCGATTCGCTGATCCACTCTTCTCAACTCCAGCGTTCGGGCTTTGGCTCGCGCGCCATCAGGCGGGCAAGCGCCTGTCTGGGCTCGACATCCTCGTACAGTATGGAGTATACGGCGACAGCGATGGGCATTTCCACCCCATGACTCCCGGCGAGGTCGACCGCCGCCTTCGTGGTGCGGACTCCTTCCGCCACCGATCTCATCCCGGACAGCACCTCTGAGAGACTCTGACCACGCCCGATCTGGAGCCCGACCGTGCGATTCCGACTCAGGTCACCCGTACAGGTCAGGATCAAATCGCCCACACCCGCCAGGCCGGAAAGCGTTTCCGGTTCACCCCCCAACTTGTGCGTGAGGCGGCTGATCTCCGCGAGGCTCCGGGTGAGAAGCGCGGCCCGCGCGTTGTCACCCAGCCCCAGTCCATCACTGATTCCGGCTGCCAGGGCAATTACGTTCTTCAGACTGCCGCCGAGCTCGGTTCCGATTACGTCACTCTGGGTGTAAAGCCGGAAGTGCTCGTTCTGAAACAGGTCCTGGACCGCCACGGCGTTGTCTTCGTTGCGGGACGCGAGCGTGACCGCAGTCGGGAGCCGACGCGCCAGTTCAGCCGCGAAGCTCGGTCCTGAAAGCACGACGCACCCCTCGGCCAGATCCGATCCGAGAACTTCGAGCAGCACCTCGCTCATACGGAGATCCGATCCGAGTTCCAGGCCCTTCGAGGCGCTCACCAGGAGTGGACGTCCGGTGATGTGCTCTCTGGCTCTCTCCATCACGGGCCGGACGAATTCCGACGGGCTGACGGAGACGATGATCTTGGCGCCCTCCAGCACCTTCTGCAGGTTGCTCGAGGCGCGCAGGGTCGGATCCAGGTCGACTCCGGGGAGGTAGGCGTCGTTCCGCTTATCCGAGTCGATGCCGGAGGCGACTTCCGTTTCGTGAGACCAGAGGATCACCGGGTGACCGTTCCGGGCCAGACAATCAGCCAGCGCCGTACCCCAGCTTCCCGCACCGACCACGCCGATCTTACCCTTGCTCATCCGTCGCCTTTCCTGGCGGGCGTCTGCCTGCCGTTACCGAAGCGAAGCTCCTCGCCTCGGGCAATTCTGCCGAGATTCGAGCGATGAGTCCACCAGACGAAGGCGGCGACCCCGGCGCAGAACACGACCGTGGGTAGCGGCGCCCCGGTGAAACCGGCTACGAACGGAACCGATGTAGCGGCCGTGAGGGACGCGACCGATACCGTGCGGGTCAGAAACACGATGCCGATCCAGATCAGCAGGGCCACGAGGCCGGCAAGCGGAGCCAGGGCGAGTAGAACGCCCGCTCCTGTCGCGACCCCCTTCCCACCCTGGAACCTGAGCCATACGGGCCACACGTGTCCGATGATCGCCAGGAGACCGTACACGAGCGCAAGCTCAGGAAGTGCTGAACCATCCCACAGCGGGAACAGGGCCGCAGGCACATATCCCTTGGTAACATCGACGGCCACCACGGGAATTCCACCCTTCGCCCCCAGAACCCGAAACGCGTTCGTTCCACCGAGATTGCCGCTTCCCTCCTGACGCAGGTCCAGGCCCATCGCTCGTCCGACCAGCCAGGCGGTGGGAAACGAACCCACCAGGTAGGAGAGAATCAGCCAGGGCAGAATCACGCTCGACACGGCGGGGCCCTCCCGGAAGAATTCCAGTTCACCCGGTTCGCTCCTCGCGGCGTTGCCTCGGTCGGAGCCTGAGCGGCGAACCCTCGAATCCCCATTCGCGGCGGAAGCCATTCGACAGAAACCGGAGATAGCTGTCTTTCAACTCCTTCGGCCGATTCACCCACAGGACGAACTCGGGTGGCTCGGTCGACACCTGACTCGCGTAGTAGACTTTCACGTCCCCTCGGGCGCCCTGAGGAGGCTGCTTACGAGCCATGAGGGCTGACAGGAGGCGATTCACTTCCGAGGTGGGGATCCGCTTCATTCGCTCGCGCTGCACCTGTCTCGCGAGGTCCACGACTTTGCGCACCCGTTTGCCGGACAGAGCCGACACGGTGATGATCGGGACGAACCGAAGGAAGGGAGCGCGCGCCCGTAGCTCCTTTTCGAATTCGGCCAGTACGTCGGGCCCCCGGTCTTCGATCAGGTCCCACTTGTTTACCACGAGGACGAGGCCGCACCCTGCTTCCCAGGCCTCTTCACCGATGCGGAAGTCCTGGTTCGTGAGGCCCGCCCGGGCGTCTCCAATGAGAATGCACACGTCGGCCCGCTGAATGGCCGACGCCGCCCGAAGCCTGCTGTAGAACTCAAGCTCGTCCACGACCCTCGATCGCCGCCGGAGCCCGGCTGTATCAATCAGGCAGATCTGCTCTCCGTCGAGCTCGAGCCATGTGTCGATCGCATCACGAGTGGTTCCCGCCTCATCGTGTACGAGCACGCGATTCTCGCCGAGCAGTGAGTTGACGAAGCTGGACTTGCCGACGTTCGGCTTTCCGATCACCGCGAGCCTCAGCGACACGTCGTCTTCTTCGGGAGGCTTGAACTCCGGCAGGGCCTTCACGATCCGATCCAGCAGGTCACCACTGCCCTTGCCGCTCTGGGCCGACACCGGGACCGGGTCCCCGATCCCGAGGGAGTGGAATTCGTGGTGCTCGAGGGCGGTCGCCAGCTCATCCAGTTTGTTCACAGCGAGTACCACGTGTCGGTCCGATCGCCGCAGGATCTCCGCTACATGGAGGTCCACCGGGTGGGGCCCTTCCCGGCCGTCAACCACGAACACCACGACGTCGGCGTGGTCGATCGCCGCCAGCACCTGTTCCCTGACCTGCCGATCGAGCGGTCGCTCGGCCACGTCCAGGATACCGCCCGTGTCGGCCAGCAGAAACGGGCGCCCGTTCCAGTCCGCTTCGGTGAACTGGCGGTCCCTCGTCACGCCCTCCTGCGCGCCGACGATCGCGATCCGGCCGCCCACGATACGGTTGAACAGGGTCGATTTCCCCACGTTGGGCCGGCCAACGATTGCCACAGTCGGCAGTGTCACATGTCGCACAGAACGTCCGTCACGTATTCCGACGGCCATATCTCCATGTCCGGCAGGGCTGCCCGCAGGTCGGTCAGGCTCCAGTCGTCCAGAAACAGGTCATCATCGTTGATCGCTGTTCTCGAAATCAGGCCCAGGTCAAAATCGGCATAAGGACCGAACGCCTCGAGATAGTCTGCACCGCCGAGAAGTCCGGCGGTCGTGACGAGGGGGCCGAACAGCCTGTTTTCAGCCCGTACGGTCTCGACTATGGCACCGGTCCTGGCTGCGATCCGTTCGCCGAGGATCCGCAGGTGCTTCGCCATCGAAGTGCCGGTTACGAGCACGATTCGTCGCCCGGCAAGTTCTGGCAGCGAGTCGAGATCGGTCTCGATCCGATCCCGCAGATCCGAGACGGCTCCGACTCCGTTGGCCACGAGTTCCAGGTCGTCGAAGTACTCGAAGCCGGGTACATCGAGCCCGGCCAGAAGGAACAGCTCATCCGCCGCGAACGCCCAGGACGTTTCACGCTCACCGGCAGCTCGTGCCCGGGTCCGCTCAACCGTGTCGATCGTCCGCCGGCACTCATCCGCCGACAGTGGTCGCACACCCCGATCCTGATTGTAGCTCGTAAGCCCGACGGGCACGATGGACAGGGACAGGACCGATTCTTCCCGCGCGTAAAGGTCATCGATGGTTTGCTGAAGGATGGCTCCGTCGTTCACTCCGGGACACAGGACGACCTGAGCGTGAACCCTGATCCCCCCTTCCGCGAGTCGGTCCAGGTGCTCCCCGATCTTAGCGGAGCGCGGATTCTTCAGCATCGCCAGCCGCGCTGCGGGGTCCGTGGCGTGAACTGACACGTACAATGGAGACAGACGCTGCTCGAAGATCCGTTCCCAGTCCTCTTCCCGGAGGTTCGTCAGGGTGACGTAGTGCCCGAACAGGAACGACAGCCGGTAGTCATCGTCCTTGACGTAGAGACCCGCCCTCAGCTTCTCGATCTTCGGATTCCCTTTTACGAAACAGAACGGGCAGGCGTTCGTACAGCGTCGGACCTTGTCGGCCTCGGGGACGAGCCCCAGTGACTCGTCCGGCTCCTTGAGGATTTCGAACAGCACTTCCTCTCCGCCGGGTCCGCGAGTCAGCAGCTCGATAACCTCGTCCGACTCGTAGAACCGCAGATCCAGCGCATCCCTCAGATCTCGACCGTTGATCTGCTGCAGCAGAGTTCCGGGCCCGATGCCCAGTTCGTCTCCGATTGAGCCGGCCCGGACGGACCCCACTCTGATCATCCGGCATTCCTCCCGCTGCCGTCGCGAGGCGTCCCCTGCTCGATCCAATCTCCAGCTTCAGTGAACCGGTATGCGGGAACGAGCACGCGGAGGACGGACAATCCGCCGAACGTCACGACGTTGGTCCGGTCTTTCTGTGACAGGACTCGAGCCTCGATGCCTTCCCCATTCAGACCGTCGGACACCAGGCGGGCCTCTATCTCATCCGCAGTTCGGAGCACTTCGGCCCAACCCTCGATCAGGGGTACATCCGCGTGTCGGGAGCACAGCGAGGCATGGCGGGGTCCGTATCGGCACTCAGGGCACAGCGGAGCCCCGCAAATCACACATGCGCTGGTCGTCAGACGGTCCCGGTGGGACCGACAGGGGGCGGCACGCTCGAGTGATCCGCAGGCTGGACACCGCAGCGGATCACCGGCAAGCGAACGTCTGCAGCGCTCGCATGCCGGGTGTATGGTCGGGTTGGAACCGGCGGGCAACGAGCCTGCCTCGTCGAGGAGGGCGTCGCCCGCCGGTGTTCTGGGCGTCAGGATCCGGCAGAGTCCGCCATATCGTAGCGGAAGCCCATGATCGGGGTGCCGCTCTGGACCTGGATCTGGAATCCGGCCGTCTCGCCGGCCGCCGGCAGTGACAGCGTCAGAGGTTCGGTCATCAGCACCTGTCCGCCATCAGACAGGAAATGCACCGGGATCGTGACTTCCGATCCGCCGGCTGCCGACTTGTTCATGACCGTACCCTCGAGCGAGTACATCTCCTCGCCCGCCGGACCGAGTTGAGCCCGAAGGAACTCGAAGCTCAATGCCTCGCGCCCTTCCAGAACCGCAAGCGCTCCGTCCTCATCGCCCGTCTCGGTGCGGGCGTTGGCTAGCAGATTGTAGTTCACCTTCTCGTACGGGTACCGCTGGACCAGCGTATCCGCGAGCGGTGCGAGATCTTCGAAGCGCTCGGACTGGTAGTACGAGTTCGCCAGGTTCTCCAGCGTTTCCTTGTTCAGCGGCTGCATTGAATGCGCCTGGCTGAAGGCCATTGCCGCTTCATCGAAGTTCTGGGCCCGATACAGTCCGATCCCCACCTGCGACCACTGCCGGAAGCTGAGATCGTCCCGCCCGAGCAGTTCCTGGAAAATTGCCTGGGCCTCCTCTTTCGAGCCTGCGTCCATCAATGCGATCGCATAGTTCAGCCGGCCCAGGATGTCGTCCGGATGATCCGTCGCGTAGTTGGAATAGATCGCCAGTGCTTCCGCGTCCCGCCCCTCAGCGCGTAGCAGTTCGGCGAGGTTGATGCTCGCGACACGAATCATCTCGGGGTCAGCGCTCGACTGGAGAGCGTGCGCATACATGTCCATCGCCTTCTGGTTCTCGCCGCGAGTCTGATAGATTGAGGCAGCGTTGGTGAACGAGCGCGAATCGGAGTAGATCAGGTTCGCCGTCTCGAACGCCTCGATCGCAGCATCCTCGTCTCCAGCTGTAACTCTCTCGACCCCGGAGTTGTACAACGGGACCCAGGCGTTGAACCGCATCTCCAGGGCCTGATCCGCGCATTGCGGCGCAGCTTCCACGAGCATTGTCAGTGTCGAGTCGCCGCCCACGTAATCTCTCAGTCCGAGGTACGCTCGGGCCGCCAGCAAGTATGCCCGCGGCTCGACCGGCGGATCGGAAAACGTCTCGTCCAGCTTCTCGAGCGCGCGAGTATAGCGCACCTCCTTCGTCTGAGGATCGTCCCGCCGCGTCGCCCACGTGAGCTCCAGTTCGGCGCCGCGGGTGTGCTGATCTCCGCCTCCGACGCAGTCCTCCTGCGCCAGAGCAACAGACGGCATCAGCGTGGGAGTGAAGATCGCGACGGTCAGCACGAGGCCGAATCTTTTAAAGTACTTTCTCATCATTTGAACGTAAACCCTTGTTAAAAGGCGTGTTACACGATAGTTCCCGCTCAGTCCCCCGCCCTGACCCAAAGAGAGTCGATCCGGTATCCTGTCACGGCTCGTAGACCCGATGCAACCCTGACACTGATACATCTCAATAGTTCTGGAGGTTTCCTGTGTTGAACAGGACGACGGTCTCCCCCTCGCGGAGCTCGTTCTGCGCTCGAAGAACCCTGGCCGCGGCCAGGACCGCGCCTCCTTCGATGCCCGCGTTGATGCCCTCTCTCCGCTGAAGGACCGCCGAGGCGTCGAGCATGGCCTGGTCGCTGACGGCCACGGCACCGCCACCAGTCTCTCTGAGAGCTCGCAGGATGAGGAAATCGCCCCGCGCTTTCGGGACCCGGAGTCCCCAGGCTTCGGTTGCCGAGTCCGTCCATTCCTCCGCCCTGTCGGTCCCGGCGTGCCACGCTCGGACAATCGGGGCGCATCCATCACCCTGCACGGCGTAGAGGCGCGTCCGAGGATCGGCTACGATTCCAAGGCTCGCCAACTCGTTCAGGGCTTTCCATGTTCCGATCAGGCCCGTACCGCCACCCGTGGGATATACGACGGCGTCGGGCGCTCGCCAGTCCAGGGCCTCCAGAATTTCGAGGGCCATGGTCTTCTTGCCCTCGATCCGGTACGGCTCACGGAGCGTCGACAGGTCGAATGCCCCGGTTCTCGTGGCGTCCGCGGCTGCCAGGGCTCCACAATCCGTGATCAGCCCGTCGACCATCGTCACGTCCGCTCCGAACGCACGGCAGCGCACTACGACCCCGGTCGGCGTATCCGAGGGAATGTAGATACGGGCTGGAATCCCTGCCCTGGCGGCGTACGCAGCAAGGGCAGCGCCCGCGTTGCCGGCACTTGGGATCACGAACTCCTCGACTCCGTCGTGCACGGCTCGGGTGACGGCGGCGGAAAGTCCCCGGTCCTTGAAGCTGCCCGTGGGATTGCGGCCCTCGTCCTTGACCAGGAGACGAAGTCCGAGCTCATCTCCAATGTCCGGTAGGGACAACAGCGGAGTATCCCCTTCCCCCAGGCTTACCGGATCCTCGCCGGGGCGCAGCGGCATGATCTCTGTGAATCTCCACATTCCGCGTGGTCTGTCGGCCCAGCGGCGAGCCAGCTCCGGTCCCGGTTCTGCCGGTCCGGGGTAGAGAACGAGCTGAGGACTGCCGCACTCCGGGCACAGAGTCGCAAGTCGCTCGAAGCCGTTGTCAGTCCCGCACGCGCCGCACTCGAGCCGAAAGCCGCCAACCCCGGCGATCTCCCCGGTCGGTTCAGACTTCGTCATCAGATTTTCCTTCGGTCCTCGGTATCAACGTCTCGAGAATCCGGTTCGCCGTGGCCGGACCGATTCCCGGAACGGCCGTCAGATCCGACTCCGATAGCGCGGCGATCGCCGCAGGACTTCCGAATCGGCGCAGCAATTCAGCTTCGCGTGCCCTGCCCACGCCCGGCACCTCCCGCAGCGCCGTCCGCAGCGTTCGCTTTCTTCTCAGAGTACGGTTGTATCCTACGGCGAACCGGTGCGCCTCGTCCCGCACCCGCTGCAGCCAATGCAGAGCGGGATCGGTGCGGTCGAGGATCACGGGATCACGCCGCCCCGGCAACCACACCTCTTCCTGGCGCTTGGCCAGCGCGGCGACGGGCAGGTCCGACGCTCCGGCGCCCTCCATTGCCTGAAGCGCCGCACCGAGCTGTCCCCGGCCGCCGTCGACCAGCACCAGATCCGGCAGCGGCTTTCCTTCGCCAACCCGTCGCTGGAAGTAGCGCCCCACGACCTCCTGCATCATGGCATAGTCGTCCGTCACACCGTCCGGTGTCGCTCGGATCCGAAATCGCCGGTATTCGTCGCGGTGAGCTCTGCCGTCCCGCAGCCAGACGGCACTGCCGACCGACTCCCTGCCTCCGAGAGTCGAGACATCAAAACACAGGAGATCGCGTGGCGGCCCGCTCAACTCGAGGGCCTTCGCCAGACCAACCGACGCAGCAGGGGCCGAGTCCGCCACCGACTCCGGACCACCGAGCGGCACAGACTCCATCATCGAGCGCTCATCGAGCAAGTGCCTGGCGTTCTGAATGGCGAGATTCACCAGCCGACGCTTCGATCCCCTGAGCGGACGGAGGATCCGCACTGGTCCCGCCTGTCGCTCCGAGAGCATTTGCTCGAGCAATGGTCGATCCGGGAAATCGGCCGGGATGAGGACCTCCGCGGGCAGATCCTCCTGCCGGAGCAGGAATCCCTTGAGAGCCGCGTCCACCACCGCTTCCATGTCGTCCGCCTCGACATTGTGGAGCACCCGGACTTCTCTGCCGAGAAGCTGCCCATCGCGAACCTTCAGGAGGACCGTACAGGCCCCCCCGCCTTCCACCGCTACGCCGAGCACGTCACGGTTGCCGCCTCGGAAATCGACGGTGGTCTGCCGCCGCTCCAGCACTTCGAGTCCGCGCACGACATCTCGCAGTTCGGCGGCCGTTTCGAATTCGAGCGCCTCCGACGCTTCTCTCATCCGTTCCTGAACTTCCCTTTTCAGGTTTGACGTATGTCCGGACAGGATTCGCACGACTTCGTTGATGGACTCTCTGTACGCCTCGCTGCTCTGGTAGTCCACGCACGGCGCGAGACACCTGTGGATGTGGAAGTCCAGACATGGTCGGTCGGGCGCCTGGTCAGGCAGGGCGTAATGGCAGGTCCGCACCGAGAACTTCTGCGTGATCAGACGGAGCGCGCGCCTCATTGTTCCGACATTGGTGAACGGCCCGAAGTACCTGGAACCATCTGATTCAATGTGTCGAGTCACGAGCACGCGTGGAAACGGCTCCGCCACCGTGACCCTGACATACGGAAACGTCTTGTCGTCCCGCAGATGAACGTTGAACCGTGGCCGATACTCCTTGATCAGATTCGATTCGAGGAGCAGCGCTTCCGGCTCGGATTCCGTCACGTAGGTTTCGATCGCTGCAATCCGGGGCACGAGCCTCCCCAGCTTCAGCGAAGAAGCAGTCGCGCTTCCGAAGTAGCTTCGAACCCTGTTCCGAAGGGACTTCGCCTTTCCGACGTAGAGGATCTCGTCCTCAGCGTCTCGAAACACGTACACACCGACCGCTTGAGGCAGCCCTGCGAGGGTGCTGCGGAGCTGCTCAGGCGCTGCCATCGGGGCCGATCGGAGACACGGGAGAGGGTGGTCGCCTTGCGATCCCCAGGTATACGATCCCTCCTGCGGTCAGTACGGCGCCGAACAGCAAGGCGCTTCCGGCAAATCCCGGCCACGGAAGTCTCGGTTCGAGGAACCAGCGCACTGCCGATGCCGCGACCGCGGCCGCCGCCGCGGCGGCACCGAGTCTGAGAATGCTTCGCAACGCAGACGGCGGAAACACGCGGTCGAGCTTCCGACCCAGCAGGAACCACAGGAGTGCGAGGTTGGTCCACGAGCCGACCGCACTGCCGAGGGCAATTCCGACCGCCGAGTACGGTCCGAGTCCCGCGCGGCGCATGCCGATCGTAAGTGCGAGGCTGGTCGTCACTCCGACCGCGACGGAAACGACAGCGACGCGCATCGGAGTTGCCGTGTCCTGCAGGGCATGGAATCCTGCGGCGAACAGCTTGATTGAGCTCGCAGCCACGAGGCCGACCGCATAGGCGGCGAGCACGGCGCTCACGAGACTCGTGCTGTCCTGGCCGAATTCACGGCGCTGATACACGAGGCGCACCGCCAGGTCTCCGAACAGGAGGAGAACCAGCGCGGCCGGAAGCACGAAGAACAGGATCTGAAACCAGCCGTTCACCAGACGTTCCCGAAGCGCAGCCGGATTCGTGTCGCGCGACATGGCGGGCAACGCGGCTGCGGCGACCGACATCCCGAACAGGCTGATCGGCAGGTACGCCAGACGCTGGGAGTAGCCCAGAGCAGCCATTGCCCCCACCCCGGCGAGTGACGCGAGCATGATGTCCACGAGGGACGAGAATTGCAGCACTCCCTGACTGGAGATCACGGGCAAGGCATTGCGCGCGACCCGCCGGACTGGCTCGTGGGACCACTCGAGCCCGGGACTTCGGACCTTCGACAGCTCGAGGGCCCTGGGAATCTGGATGCCTACCTGCAGCACGGCACCGATGAGTGCAGACCATGCGAGGGCTTCGGCCAGTCTGTCAGATCCGAGGCGAGTAGCGAGGAGGAGTCCGGCGACCTGGCTCAGATTCCACACCGCTGGTGCGGCGAATGGGAGAAAGAACCGCCCGTGACTGTTCAGTACGCCCAGAAACCACGCGCCGATTATCAGCACCCCGGACATCGGGAACAGAATTCTGACCAGTCGCGTGGTGAGATCCCGGGTCGGTTCGTCCGACGCAGCCAGCAGGACCGCCGTGATCCATGGGGCGAAAACGACGCCGAGCGCACTCAACAGGAGGGCGGTGACGGCCACTACGCCGAGCACGGAACGGGCCAGGCGACGAGTGTCCTCGCCGCTGACATCCGCGCTGGCCAGAGACTCGCTGTAGACGGGAACGAAGGAGGCCGACAGCGTGCCTTCGCCGAGCAGGTTCCGGATGATGTTCGGAATCTTGATCGCCGCCCAATAGGCATCTGCGGCGAACTGAGTTCCGAGGAATGCAGCGACGGCGATGTCCCTGACGAGTCCTGTGACCCGGCTCAGGAGAATCCCCGATCCAACCGCTGCGGCGGGACGCGCCGGTCGATCTGTCACGGAAGTGGGAGGTGGATCGACCCTGTTTCCCGGATTTCCTGGCACGGTGTGCTTTGGTCAGCTGTCACGGTCGGGAACATCATCCGGCTCGAGCAGGCCGATCGAATCGGATTCGGAGGCGGGGCTCTCCAGCAGCGAGCGGACGAACCTGGTCTCTTCGCTCAGGCTTTCGAATGACTCCGACAGGTACCTGATGTCCGCTTCCAGAGACTCGATCCGGCCTGCCAGATCCTCCGCCCCGTCGGGTACGGATCGAGAAATCCGGTTCGCGAGAGCCTGTCCGACCTGCGAATCGATGACGATCGCGAGAATCGGGATCAGCAATACGAGGACGATGACGAACGCCCAGATCACCCGGTCCCCCAGTCTGGAAGCAGAAAACCGCCGCAACGAAACCACGGCCTGCGAGTCGGCCGAAAGCTACGCAGCCCCCCGGGGAGCAGCAACGGAGGCATCAGTCGGAGGCCTCGCCGGGCGGGATATCGTGGGCAGCGGCCACGGCAGTAAGAAACGGCGGTCCGTACCGGGCAAGGAATGAGAACGGGCTGTCGACACGTTCCTGCGGTTGCCCGCCCGGATACAACCGGTCCGCAGTCCTGCGTACCCTGTCCAGCGTGGTGACGCGCGATTCTCGGATTCTTCCGTCGATCGATTTCTCCAGTGCGGTGAACGCAGTCTCGACGGAATTCCGGGCCTTCCCGAATGCCGACCCCAACCCTGGAAGCTGTGCCTCTGAGGCGCGCTCCAGTGCGCCCAGGCTCGCCTCGAGGTCGTCCGTCAGGCGTTTGAGACCGTGTTCGATCCCTTCCGGCCTGCCTTCCCGGGTGATACGGCGCTCGATCGACTCGCCACCATCCGCCAGGTCCTCCACCGTCGCTTCGACACCACTTAGCCACCGCTGTACCCGGGGCTCGACCACGAACCACGAGCTTCGCGGGGTGGTCTGCGGCATGTCGACGTCGAGGAACTCGAATAGCGGGCCGAGTTGAGCCCAATACGCCAGTTCGCCTGGTCCGAGGACCGTACGAGCCACGGGAAGCATCCATGACTCGAGCACCGGACGGAGAGCGGCTGCAGCGCTGAAGCGTTCGGGCTCGGCGTCGAGCAACACGAGCCAGTCCCCGACCGGTCGCAGCTTGCCGGACTTTCCATGCCGGAGCCCGGAACCCTCGGTCAACAGGTGTGAGCGGGTACGACCGTCGTCATAAAACACCTGGGTTCCGGCGCTCGGAGGCCGAAGCCTCGGATCGTATCCCGCTTCGACCACAGCATCGGTGCCCTCGCGCATCGCCTCCGACACCCGGGGGCCATGCTCGAGCACGTGCCTGAGAAACGGAGCAGATTCTCGCCGGATCTCTTCGTGCGTCGGATCGAATAACACGAGATCGAATCCGTCGAGTAGTTCAGCGAAGGCCGACCGGAACGCACCGGAAACGGTCGCGCCTGGCGTGTATGCGGTGTGCAGCGGCGCGAGTGCCGCTGCACTGAATTCGGATTCTCCGACTGCCGCGTCGAACTGGTCCAGCAACGGAATGATCTCCGGGCCGAGTGTCGCGGAGCCCACGGCGCGAAATTCCTCGCCGGTGCCCGGCGAGATGCTGAGCGTCTCGATCACACCAGTCCGGCTGACGATCCGGGCGGTTCCGACCTCTTCCCAGTCGTGGTCATCGGCAGCGATCCAGAAACTCGCGACGGCCGGTCTCCCCGTGGCCTCTTCGATGCGGCGTGCGTGCGAGACAGCAGAGAAGATCTTGTAGAGTACATACAGGGGGCCGAGAAACAGTCCCGGCTGTTGTCCGGTGGACACCAGCACCCCTTTGCCGTCCAGAACGGCGGAAAGTTTCGCCCGCGCCTGCTCGGATGTCGGAGTGAATGCAGCCGACGAAAGAGCTGATGGACGCACCAGGTCGATTGCGGAGTCCGGACCGACTGGGCTCAAGAGGCTTGCTGCCACACCGCTC
>Ga0316198_10001772_pt1 | contig 12877 bp, 8 predicted proteins | sample OudBieAanoxic_MG_FD_204935 | JGI IMG/M metagenome (GOLD analysis project Ga0316198, IMG submission 204935) | Coastal sediment microbial communities from Oude Bieten Haven, Netherlands - site A anoxic | ecosystem: Environmental > Aquatic > Marine > Coastal > Sediment | place: Netherlands... | reverse complement strand
TATTCATATTTAAGCTTGGGCGAAATCTATTATGGGCATTACAGGAATTATGAAACAGCCAAACAATACTATGACAGCACTGTAACGGTTCTTCCAAGGGATGATGAATTGTACGAATCTGTTACTGAGCGGCATGTTATCCTTATAAATTTCGTGGAGCAGGTGAATATCATCCACCTGCAGGACAGTTTATTGACGCTGGCTGATATGGATTCAGTAAGCTTGTATGCGTATCTGGATGAGGTAATAGAAGAAAAGCATAGAAAAGCTGAAGAAGAAAGGGAAAAGATGGAGAAAGCTAAAAGATCATCCCAGGCGGTTGCACAAACAAATATTTACGATCCCTCCCTGGCCAACCGTAATACCGCTTCATCATCCACCGGATCATTATGGTATTTCTACAGTACCTCTGCGGTAAGCATGGGTCAATCAGAATTCCGGCGTAATTGGGGAAATATAGAGCTGGCGGATAATTGGCGAAGATCTAATAAGTCGCAGGCTGTACCCTTCGATGATGCCGGTATAGAACAGAATATAACAGAAGTACAGGACAGCCTGCCCGTAGATGAAGGATTAAGCAAAATTGTCGAAAAGGATAACCTTCTGGCTACCATCCCCTTTAGCGAGGAGGCAAAACAGGCCTCATTATCTATGATAGAAGAAGCTACCTACACACTGGGTAAGATCTATAATTTTGATCTTGAAGAACAGGAAAATGCCGCGGATACCTATGAGAGATTTTTAGATAGATTTGATAAATCGGAGTATAAACCTGAAGTATTGTACTTACTATACCTGGTATATAAAGATCTTGAAGATAATAAATCCAAAGAGGTGGGTGACGAATTAGTACGGCTGTTCCCAAACACCACTTTCGCAAAACTGGTGTTGAATCCCAACTATGAAGAAGAAAGTGATGCCGCGAGTGAAAAACTGAAGAATTACTATAAGATCGCCTATGAGCTTTATGAAATTGACAGCCTGGATAGCGCTATGCAGATTATCAATGATGGTATGGCGAAATACCCCGATAATAGTTTTTCCGACAATATGAAATTGCTACAGATATTGATCTGGGGAAAAACGGATGGTTTTTATAAGTATCAATATGAACTGCAACAATTTGACAATCAATATCCGGAAAGTGAACTTATTGAATTTGTTAATCACCTGATTACATCCTCCGATGAATATCAGCAGGAACAACAACAAAGGAACGTGCAATACATAAAACATTTTGAACAGGTTCATTTCTTTGTTCTGTTATATCCATCGGGGAACCAGTTGTCAGATGATTTACCTGAAACGCTTGATCAATATAATGAACAGAATTACGGAGATGGAGATCTCAATACAGGAAACCTAATACTTAATGATGATTATTCCCTTGTTTTAATTAATGAATTCCCTACCAAAGAGGATGCTGAGGCATATTATCAATCGATAAACGGGGATGATTCTCCATTATCTCAATATAGCAGCTATAAATTGTATAATTTTGTAATAACAAAGGATAACTTTCAAATATTCTATCAGACAAAAGGATTACAGGAGTATTTGAGTTTTTTCGATAAGAATTATTAATAAATGTCTTCAAACGATAAGAAAAGTAAACGAATCAGGCGCTTGACCCGGTGGATCTGGGGACTGTTTTTATTTGCAATTATTTTTGGCATATTATTTATACTATCCATAAGAATAAATCTGGGGAATCTTTATGGTGAATTTCCATCCTATCGGAGTCTGGAGAATCCTAAAAACGAATTATCATCACTGCTCTTCAGTGCTGATAATGTCTTACTTGGATCATATTATAGAAAAAACCGGAGCCAGATAGAATACAAAGATCTATCTCCTGAACTTGTCAACACGCTCGTATTTACCGAAGACTATAGGTTCTATAATCATTCAGGAATATCCTTCCCGGACCTCGTAAGAGTGGCCTTAAAAACCATCATCCTCCAGCAGGCAGATGCAGGGGGAGGAAGCACCATTACCCAGCAACTTGCCAAGAACCTGTTTAAAACGCGTACAGACCTGAATGATGGTAAATTGAATGATGTGCCTTTCCTGGGCATGCTTATCATAAAGATAAAAGAAATGATAATGGCCGTGGAATTGGAGAAGAACTTTACAAAGAAGGAGATCCTGGCCATGTTTTTAAATACCATTCAATTCGGTGGCAATTCGTATGGGATTAAAGTAGCCACACAAACCTTTTTTAATAAAACCCCGGCTGAGATTAACTATCAGGAGGCTGCCTGTCTGGTCGCTATGGTCAATAAGCCAACCAGGTTCAACCCTGTCCGTAACCCTGAGATATCATTGGAGAAGAGAAATCAGATCCTTCTTAAGATTTCCAACTATGCTGTTTTAACCCCGGAAGAAGCAGATTCTTTGACACAATTGCCAATAGAATTAAATTATAAAGTAGATAACCATAACGAAGGGTTGGCTACATATTTCAGACAATATATCCGTGATTGGCTGATGAACTGGTGTGACGATAACGGCTATGACCTCTGGGAAGATGGATTAAGGATATATACTACCATTGATAGTCGTGCTCAAATGCATGCGGAAACAACAGTAAAAGAACACATGAAATATCTGCAGGAAATGTTTCTGGAGCAATGGGGAAACAGAAATCCCTGGGTGGATGACAATGGCAGGGAATTACGGGATTATGTTGATAATGCAATAAAAAGAACAGGAAGGTACCGGGAACTGGTTGAAAAATATGGAGAAAACTCTGACTCGATACGAATCGTTTTAAATACACCTTATAAAATGAAGTTGTTCTCTTGGGATGGAGAAATAGATACCGTTATGAGCCCTATTGATTCCCTCAAGTATTTTAAAAAGTTTCTAAATTGTGGATTCATGGCTATGGATCCGAATAGTGGACAGATCCTGGCCTGGGTTGGTGGGATCAACCATAGGTATTTCAAATATGATCATGTTAAACAGGGAACCCGTCAACCTGGCTCCACTTTTAAGCCCATCGTTTATGCAGCGGCTATAGCCAATGGTTATTCACCTTGCTTTGAGGTAGTTGATGCACCCGTTACATTCAGTCTTCCGGGCCAGGTTCCGCCGACCTATACCCCTCCAAATTCATCCGGAAAGTATACCGGGGAACGAATGACAATCAGGAAAGCCATGGCCAGTTCTGTAAATTCAATTACGGCTTATGTAATGAAAAATATAGGAGCGCAGAATGTAGTAAGTTATGGTAAAAGGCTGGGTATATCCACTCCACTAGATCCGGTCCCTTCATTATGTCTTGGCACAAGTGATGTGAACCTGTATGATATGCTCGGGGCATACAGCACCTTTGTAAATGAGGGTATATATACCGAACCCTATTTCATTACACGTATAGAAGACAAAACCGGAAAAGTGCTGCAGGATTTCCCGGCACGAACGAAAGAAGCGATAAATCCGGAAACCGCCTATTTGATGATTCATATGCTCAAGGGCGCAACGGAAGAGGAAGGCGGGACTGCCCAGGGTATAGGTATGGATATCCGTGAGAGAAATGAAATTGGAGGAAAGACAGGAACGACCAACAATGCTTCGGATGGCTGGTTCATTGGAGTGACGCATAATTTAGTGGCAGGAGCCTGGGTGGGAGGCGATGACAGAAGTATACACTTCAGCAGCTGGTATAATGGTCAGGGTGCGAGGACAGCCCGGCCAATATGGGAGAATTTCATGAGAGCTGTATACGAAGATGAAGAATTGGGCATTGAAAAAGGCTATTTTAAACAACCTAAGAGAAAATTATCCATTGAAATTGATTGTGACGAATACCGCACCATGAGTACTGAAGAATCGGATACATTGCAGATCGATAACAATACTATTGATGTCAGCGAAGACGATATTTTCTAAGAGAAGGAAAATAGATGGAAAAATCACTATTTTCTCCTGATGATGTAAAGAAACTACCCCATAAACCTGGAATATATAAATTCTATTCTGAGGAATTGAAGATCCTGTATGTTGGCAAGGCGAAAGACCTCCGGAAAAGAGTATCATCCTATTTTCACGGAAATGTATTTAAAGGTAAGAAAACACAACGGCTGATCAATGAAACCAGCCAAATCGAGATCACTATTGTCAATTCCGAATTCGATGCCTTCCTGCTTGAAAATACACTGATCAAAGAACATCAGCCAAAGTATAATATCCTTCTTAAAGACGATAAAACATTCCCTTTTATCCTGATAACCCAGGAAAGATTTCCCAGGGTTGTTTCTACCAGAAATATGGATGTTACCAAAGGACAATATTTTGGCCCCTTTGCCAGTGTCCGTGCCATGAATAATGTGCTGGACCTGATACGAAATCTCTATTATGTGAGAACATGCAAATACCTTCTGACAGAAAACAATATCTCCAAAGGAAAATATAAGGTCTGCCTGGAATATCATATCGGAAAATGCAAAGCCCCCTGTATTGGATTGCAGTCTGAAGATGAATATAACCATGAGATGAGATTTGTCCTGGACATTCTAAAAGGAAATCTTAAACCAGTTAAGGACTATTTCAAAGATCAAATGAAAACCTTTTCTGAGAGTTTGGAATTTGAAAAGGCCGAGGAAGCAAAGCAGAGATTACTCCTTCTGGATAAATTCCAGTCAAGATCCCTTGTAGTAAATCCAAATATTACCAATGTTGATATATTCAGCATTGTTTCAGATGAAGAACGGGCTTATATCAATTATTTAAAGATCTACAATGGTGCGATTAACCAGACCATGAATCTTGAAGTCAAAAAGAGACTGGAAGAAACGGATGCGGAAATCCTGGAATTATGGATCATTGAATTAAGAAAAAAATTTCAAAGTACTTCAAAGGACATATATTCAAATATATCGGTACCCGCTTATCCTGGCGTAAAGGTTTTGGTTCCCCAAAAAGGGGATAAGAGAAAACTTGTTGAATTATCTCTGAAAAATGCCTTATATTATAAAAAAGAAAGAAACACTTCCGAGCCTAAGGTCACAAGAAATGATAAGATCCTGCTGCAATTGCAGGAAGACCTGCAGTTGAAAACTGTTCCCAGGCATATTGAATGTTTTGATAATTCCAATATCCAGGGACATGATCCCGTGGCCTCCATGGTATGCTTTAAAAACGGCAGGCCTGCGAAGAAGGATTATCGAAAATATAACATCAGATCTGTTACCGGGCCGGATGATTTTGCTTCCATGCACGAGATCGTATTCAGAAGATATAAAAGGGTTCTGGAAGAAAAAAGTCATAAACCCGATCTTGTTGTTATCGACGGAGGTAAAGGCCAGCTGAATGCTGCCATAAAAGCCTTGAGCGAGTTGAATTTATACGGTTCTATACCAGTCATTGGTATTGCAAAAAGGCTGGAGGAGATCTATTATCCTTACGATGATGTCCCCTTATTCATAGAGAAGAAATCAACGTCATTAAAGCTCCTGCAACAGATCAGGAATGAAGCACATCGCTTTGCTATTACTTTCCACAGGGATAAGAGATCAAAAACCTCACTGAAAAGCCAGCTTGACCACATTCCCGGCATCGGCCCTAAAACCAGGATGGCAGTGTTGTCGCATTTTAAATCTATTGGTAATCTGCTCAATGCATCGTATGATGAAGTGGCATCTATTATAGGACCCGGAAAAGCCACGATTCTAAGGGATCATCTCAAAAAAAAAGGTTGACATAAATTTGTCAACCTCTTAGGTAATCAAAAAACCTTTAAATTAATATTCCCATAGATCGCTCTCATACTCAGCCAGTTGATATTCCTTCTGCTGAGACAAATACAAGGCAAGTTGTGGATCGGTAACTTGTTCCCTGATCGTTGCATCCATTGGGTTTGATACTTTAATTATTCTTCCGTAAAACAGCCTGAGCAAAAATGCATCTGCAAGGTTTCTGCTTTGACCAGGATTTTGGGGATTATACCATATGGCTACTTCAGGATTCATTCTGAAAACCGTTTCAGCTTCTTCATAATCGAAAGAGGCAACTGGTTCCCTTATCCCTGTATTCAGGTCTGTATAATATATTGTTAACGATTGAATATGGTAATACATCCTTGACCTTATCTTGTCAAAGAATGCTTCTTCCTTGATCTCAAGGATATTGATCTCTGTTGGGTCACGGGCAAATGATGTTTGCACAGTAGCCGTGGAACTCCCCCAGACATCATCCCCGGCATCTTGTGCCCACGCATCTCCCCCTTCAGCTTCATCTGATGAAGTATCATCCCATCCATCACCTCCGCCGCTGCTGCTCCAGGAATCTTCATCATCTCCAGTCTTTATTACCAATCTTTCTTCAAATTCTTCTTTTGTCATCCGCCTTTCAAGAGAATCAGAATGATAAGGTATCAGCAATCCATCCCGGACAGCATCAATCAGGATCCTGGAAATCTCCCTGTTTCTGGCAAAGAAAGATTTGTTAATCTTTTCTTCCATAAATACACGGCGCCAAATGGTCATCCGGTACATTTTGTCCTCGTTTGAGACAGAGTATATGGAATTACTGGGATCTTGTGCAAATCCAACTTTTGAAAATGCCAGCACAATAATCGTTAACACAAGAATACGTTTCATAACACCTGTTTTTTTTATTATAGTAGCGTAAATTGCTTTGTAACTTTACTCATTGATACTTTTTCAGCATCATTTTTATAGTTAGCCCTCTGAACCTCAAAGATCTCTATTACAACGCGGTCTCCCTTTCTTGCAATGGATCTCCATGCATTCAAATTGAAAGCTTCACTGGAAGGTTCCTGTCTTTGCTTTATATCTCCACCCGATGCCAGTGTAATACGCCATCTAGTAACTCTGTAGCGAGCCTCTTTAGGCAATGCATTGGCAAAATCAGGATCTGGATTTGCTTTCAGGACAATCTGTCTCGGAAGCGCTTTTACAGTAACACCTCTAGCTTCGTCAATTTCCTGACGGCTTTCATTCAGCAGACTAATGGTAGGTGAAGGCACTCTTCTTACAGGAAAAGTTTCCGATCCTATAAATACACCTCCACTATTCACATTCAGTTTAACTGATCTTGCACCTGTAGGCAATACAGTAATGGAAGTCCTGTTATTGGGTTCCGGAAATACCTGTGCTCCTGTTGCGCTGAATGTAGGCGCAAACTGGGTTCCCAACTGAGGACACTGAACATTCAGTGGGTTACCACAATTCAGATATAATGCTTTTACAGCATCAGAAGTAATCTGAAGTGTTGGTTTAACAACGATATATTCTATTTCCTCTCTGAACAATGAGTCATTGTAATTAATCTCCGCAACATATGTTTGCTTTGATTGGCCTTCTTTATTAAAGGACTTAGCCGTAGCTTTAAACTCTATTTTTCCGAAACCATCTTCAACTGGAAGCGGACTTCCATTTCTGAACATTTCAGGATCCACGGCTGATGATGAAGCAGCAAGGAACAAGTCGGCTTTATAATTTGTACCGGCAGCCACATACTTAGCTTCTGGTTTTGCCATTACAAAGACCTTGTCAAACTTAACTTCCCCTGCCCCTACCTGTTGTGCGAGTATTTCAAGAGCCGCTTTCTCATAAGACATTACTTCAGTCTCTAACTGAGTCACGGATGCTAATCCCGCTGCAGTAGGTGTATTTTCAAAATATAAAGTAGAGAAATTTTTCATTTTCTGTTCCTTGTCATTTTGAAATACCGGATCATCTCTTCCGTCCATTGCAATATCGGGGAAATCCTGACCGAGCTGTTCCGAAAGAAGCTTTGCATATTCATTGAGTGTTTCTTTCAGCTCTATTCCTTTCTTCTTATTGATCATAAGGTTTGCTACCTTATCCTGGTCCTGTATACCTACGATCTGCCCATTTTCATCTCTGCCTCCGGTTATATCTACCATTTCTTCTTTGAGCTCCTTGGTATACTTGATAATGTTCTGGGTTTCTGTTCGTATTGCTTTGGCCCTATCCAAAATAGCCTGATCAGCTTCCCTGTTTCCTCTTTCATCCACGGCATCAGATATCCTGACAATAATATTTCCATTGGATATGTTATTATCAAGTACTTGTTTTTCCAAACTTTTATTGATAAATACGAATCTGTTCAATACCGTATTACTTACCTGCAAGGCTAGCATGGAGGTTAAGAACAGGTACATCATACCTATCATTTTCTGACGTGGAGATAATTTTGGTTCTGCCATAATTACTTATTTAATAATAATTATTTAATAAATGATTAGGACTTCATTGCGGTTAGCATGTTGCCATACACCGTATTTAATGATGCCAGATTAGATGTAAGCTGCTTGATTTCTGACTTAAACTGCTCAGCATCCTCTGTAGCCTTTGACATGCTCTCAAGAGAGGTTGTCAGGTTTGAATAGAATTTATTCATGGCCTTTACATGGCTGTTTGCATCCTGAAGCTCCAGTTCATAAACAGCATTTAATGCTTCAAGGTTTTTGGTAACACTTTGTACCTGTGTATGATATTCCTTGGCATTCTGTGACGAATTGGCCATATCAGCAGTGGCTGATTTCGAAACGCTTGCCATTTCCTGCATGGCCTTAAGGGTAGTATCATAGGACTTATTCACCTCGTTCATTACCCCGGTAGATTGTTTTAAACTATCAGCATAATCTTTGGTAATAGCTCCAACATCACCCATATTGTTCATTTTAGAGACATTATCAGATAATCGATGCATGCCTCTACCAAGACTGTCGACAAGTTCAGGACCAATTTTGGCCTGCTCTAACATTTTATCAAGTTTCTGAGACATTTGGTCTCCACCTTTCCCGATCCTTCGGGATGCAGGAGCAGCTCCTTCATAATCTTCAGCTAGTTCTGGATATACTTTTGACCAATCAGGATCATGATGTGGTGGCTCAAAAGCACTCAAAAAGAAAATAATAGCTTCGGTTGTTAACCCAACGCCAAGCATAGCCCCGGCACCGGGTAAGTGAAGAATCTTGAACATGGCTCCCAAGATAACTACTGACGCTCCTATACCATATATCTTTGGCATAATGGTTTTGTACAGGAGATCGTTGAATCCGCCTTTTTTGTTGCTCATTTTTTTAGGTTTTTTGATTAATGATTAAATTAATTTCTTTATTATAGGATATTGCTAAAATTCCGTTCCGGATGATCTGCCAAGGTATGTCATGGCACATCGGAAACCAATGAAAGCTCTAGCTGTATCTTCATATTCATATGCCCTGGTACCAGTTTCGCAGAAATAAGCGATATCTTTCCAGGATCCACCCCTTATGATCTTTCGGGGTTCATCTTCATCTATATATTGGGGGTTCAAATCCCACACCAATGGTACAGAAGATGGATGATAAGCATCAAGGCACCATTCAGACACATTCCCCGACATTTCAAACAATCCATAATCGTTTGAAAAGAATGAGTAAACCGGTGCTGTATATGCATATCCATCATCAAAATAATTTCCTCTGCCAGGTTTGAAGTTTGCTAACAAACAACCCTTGGCATTCCTGATATAAGGATTCCCCCAGGGATATTTTGCCATATCTCTTCCGCCTCTGGAAGCATATTCCCATTCCGCTTCAGTTGGAAGACGGAAATCCGGAAGGATCCATTCACCCCGACTTTGGCGATAATCATTCAGATAAGCAGTTCGCCACTGACAGAAATAAGAAGCAGCCTGCCAATCAACGCCTACTACTGGATAATTATCAAAAGCTGGATGAGCAAAATAATATATCATAAGAGGATCACCCAAATGATGTGTAAAATCTCTAACCCAAACAGTGGTATCAGGATAGATCTCCTTCATAACAAAATCTTCACCCAGTATACTAAGTGAATCTTCAAAAATAGCATATATAAATTGGCGATACTCATTGTTTGTGATCTCAGTATCATCCATGAAGAATCCACCAATTGTAATTTGCTTGTTGAAGTTAATTTGTGTAGCAGCTACATCCTGATCCGCTTGTCCCATATGAAATGTACCAGCTGGTACGGGCACCATTCCATAAGGAACTGGCATTCCTGTATAATCCCTGCCTGGTACACCTACCAGTTGACCTTTGTCATCATAGCCTTTCCCCCCGAATAGTCCACAACCACCGAGAAAAAACAACATGAGAATCAATAAGGGAATTAACCTGGAATTAACACTTAATTTATTCATAACACCTGATTTATTAAGATTCCTAATTTCCTATGTTCTAACGATACAAATATAATTTTATTTTAGAATCGTAATTTTTTGTATTTATGTAACGGATAAAATTATTATCTATTTTAAATTAAACTTAAAATTCGTCTTAAAAATTGTATTATCTTTTAAAAATACAAAATTTTTTTTAGATCAATGCCTGAATCTTGGCGTTCGGATTATTCTTTTTTCGCCACCGGAAAGTACTGGTAATGTGTAACTTAGAAGAAGTTCATGGGATGTGGGATTCTTAGCTTCCTGCGCATTTATTATATAATCAAATGAATAGCCTAACTTTAACGAATTGTCTTTCAGGAAACTATAACCAATCAGTGCAATCATGGCATCAGACTGCCGGAACGACAATCCAAACCATAATTTCTCGCGGAAATAAGCAAGAAGAGAAAGGTCGAACGAATAGGTCGTCAGGTCAGATTTTACAAGAATTGAGGGTCGCAACACGAAATCGTAATTGATTTCATAGTCATATCCTGCTATAAAGTATAAATGAGTTACAAGTGCATTGGCTAATGAGTCGTTCCCAAAATTAAATTCACTATTTAACAAATGACTTGCGCTTAAGCTCAAATAATACTTCTGGGCTCGATAATATATACCTGCAGACAGGTCCGGCCTGATTTGTGTTTCTTTCCCTGATTGCCTTAAAGGATCGTCAGGATCTACCCATCGGTACTGATCAAAATCAATTGATTGGGATACCACACCTGCACGAACTCCAAAACTCAGTTTGGAATTTTTAAAGGCCAGGTGATACGCATAGGATGCTTGTACCTCAAGATTGTTCAGAGCGCCTAAGCGGTCGTTGATGGCATAAAATGCTGCCCCGCTATTGATCTTAAATATCGGAATATTTGCACTGATTAATTGTGTCTGAGGATTGCCGGCTCCATCGAAAGTGGATTCATAACCCAACCATTGTGTCCGATGAATGGCTGAAAATTCTGCAGATCCGGGAATGCCAGCATACGCAGGATTGTAATATATCTCATTTAACATATATTGGCTGAACTGCGGATCCTGTTGCCCGTATGCAACAAATCCATAAACCAAAAATAATAATGATATAAATCCGCGGCGCATCAAATCAAAAACAAATTACTTTGTAAAAAAGTTTAGTAATTATGTTACTAATTTATAACAAAAACAATAGAAAGTAAAAAATCTTTGATCAGCGTAAATTGAAATCCAGAATTTACTATAATATGTTTCCCGGAGATTATTCTAAGTCGTTGGCTTTCTTGATGTACATTTCCAAAGCCCCTGTCATACTTGGAGCACTTGGATGAGGGGCCTGAATATCAAGTATCAACCCGGCATCTTTTACTGCTTTGGCAGTGGTTGGGCCAAATGCTGCAATCCTTGTTTTATTCTGCTTGAAATCAGGAAAATTATGGAAAAGGGATGTAATACCCGATGGACTAAAGAAAGCAATAACATCATAATTAACTTCAGCAAGATCAGATAGATCACTGGCAACTGTCTTGTAAATCACAGCTTCAGAAAAATCGTATTCTTTTCCTTTGAAGAAATCCGGAATATCATTTTTTCTAATATTGCTGCATGGAAACAGAAACTTCTCGTTCTTGTGTTTCTTCAGGATCTCTATCAAGTCCATAGCAGTTTTAGAACCAGTAAATATTTTCCTCTTACGAATGACAATATACTTCTGAAGATAATTTGAAGTTTGCTCAGAAATACAAAAATATTTCATATCTGCAGGCATCTCAACCTTCATCTGTGCAGCAAGGTTAAATAAATGATCTACTGCATTTCGACTTGTGAAAATGATGGCAGAATGATTTAAAACATCAATCTTTTGTGACCTGAATTCCTTTAATGATACGGGCTCAATCTGGATAAAAGGTCTGAAATCAATTTTAATATTATACTTGGACTTCAGATTATCATATGGAGAATGACCATTCTGTGGCTCTGGCTGTGAAACTAAAATACTTTTAACCTTATTTAATCTCTCCTTTTCTAATATCATGGCTTTACCTATCTAATTTTAATTTTAAACTTCTACACGATTGTGTATATTAGATTCGATTTAAGTAAAAACTTTAATCCTACTATAACAGGTAATAATTCAGCACTGCAAAGGTAAGCAAATAAATATAATTTTGTATAGTTTGAAGAATTCAAAAATTTCAAATACAGGATTAGGGCGCGTATAATACTTATAATTATAATACTGTATATTAACATATATACGAATAAATCCAGGTTGATCTGTATAACAAATAATGCCAGCACCAGAAACAAAAAAAAGAGTAAACTATAAAAATTAGTAATCCTCAGATACTCGAATGTATGTATTGTTCCAATCTCCCGCATTTTGAATAGATCACTGGATAAGGAAATTAATATAAATCGAAGCAGGAACCAGCCGAGGACAAAAAGTAAGATCCAGAACCATTTCGCAAACAAACTTCCGACTGTTAACAGAGTGTCTTTATTATCACGGAGTCCAAACTGATAAATCGCTATGACAATGAAAAAGGAGATAACAAAGGCCAGAACAATTATGAAAACAAGATCAATCCGGGTTATCTTCTTTGACCTGTTAAGAAATTCATCGGCGCTTGCCCTGATAAAGGAATTGATAATATTATAATAATCATTGAATACCCGGCTGCCAATGTTTACCAGTACAACATAC
>Ga0316198_10001770_pt1 | contig 12880 bp, 7 predicted proteins | sample OudBieAanoxic_MG_FD_204935 | JGI IMG/M metagenome (GOLD analysis project Ga0316198, IMG submission 204935) | Coastal sediment microbial communities from Oude Bieten Haven, Netherlands - site A anoxic | ecosystem: Environmental > Aquatic > Marine > Coastal > Sediment | place: Netherlands... | reverse complement strand
ACGTGTCTTTTTTTCGTATGTGAAGACCAATTTATCATCTTTCAGTTCGATGTGCACCTCGCCGCCTTTTTGCATGGTACCGAATAAAATCTGATCCGACAGGGCATCTTTGATTTCGGTTTGAATCACCCGCACCAGCGGCCGAGCACCAAATTTTGGATCGTATCCTTTTTTCGCCAGCCAGGTGCGTACCGGATCGGATATGATCAGAAAAAGCTTTTTAGCCGCCAATTGATCGTTCAATTCAAGCATGAACTTATCGACCACCTTTTCCATAATCTCAATATCGAGGGAATTGAAGTTGATAATTTCATCGAGACGGTTGCGAAACTCAGGGCTGAACATTTTTTCAATGGCCACCTTGCCCTTGGATGCCGTGTCCTTGTCCACGTCACCAAACCCGATGGTATTTTGACTCATCTCCCGGGTACCGGCGTTAGAGGTCATCATAATCATGACGTTTCTGAAATCCGCCTTCTTGCCGTTGTTGTCCGTGAGGGTCGCATGGTCCATTACCTGCAACAGGATATTAAATAGATCGGGATGGGCTTTTTCGATTTCATCCAGCAATAATACGGAATGTGGATGCTTGCGGATTCCGTCGGTCAGCAATCCACCCTGGTCAAAGCCGATATAGCCGGGGGGTGCACCGATCAACCGGGCCACCGTATGCTTTTCCATGTATTCACTCATGTCAAAACGGATAAATTCAACGCCCAGAATTCTGGCGACCTGCCGGGTAACTTCGGTTTTACCGACACCGGTGGGTCCTGTGAACAAAAAGCATCCCACCGGCCTGCCGGGAGTCCCCAGACCGGCACGGGAGCGTTTTATCGAGGTGACCAGCGCCTGGATGGCATCGTCCTGGCCGAAGACGACCCGCTTGAGACCGTCTTGGAGATTTTCCAGCTTGGTGCGATCCGAGGTTGACACACTCTGGGTAGGGATGCGGGCCATTTTGGCCACGATTTTTTCAATGTCGGCCGGATTGATTTTCTTGCGCGTTGAACCACCGGAAAGCCTGATAAAAGCACCGGCTTCGTCAATCACGTCGATGGCTTTGTCCGGCAGGTAGCGGTCATTTAAAAATTTGGCCGACAGCTCGGCCGCCGCTTTCAGTGATGCTTCGGTATAAACGATGCCGTGGTGCTCCTCATAGCGGGACCGCAGCCCTTTCAATATCTTGACCGTTTCGTTGATGGGCGGCTCAAAAATTTCCACCTTTTCAAACCGGCGTGACAGGGCGCGGTCTTTTTCAAAATGGTTTTTGTATTCTTCATAGGTGGAGGATCCGATACAGCGAATATCACCGCTGGTCAAAACGGGCTTTAAAATGTTGGAGGCATCCATGGATCCGCTGCTGGTGGCACCGGCGCCTACGATAGTATGGATTTCATCGATAAACAATATGGCCTTGGGCTTTTTTTTAAGTTCGGTGATGACCCCTTTTAAGCGCTGCTCAAAATCACCCCGAAATTTGGTGCCGGCCAGCATACCGCCTAAATCAAGGGCAAAAATTTCAACATCTTTGAGCAGATCCGGCACATCACCTTTGGCAATCTGCTGGGCCAAACCTTCCGCCATGGCGGTTTTGCCAACCCCCGGATCCCCGACATAGACCGGGTTGTTCTTGCGCCGGCGGCACAGGACCTGCATGGTGCGTTCCATTTCAATTTTGCGGCCGATGAGAGGATCCAGCTTGTTCTCTGACGCAAGCTTGATCAAATTGGTCGTAAAGAGTTCCAAGGGATTGGCCTTTTTCTTGCGTTTGTCTTTGGACGGTCTAGTCAACTCGCCAGGAGCTTCTTCATCAGCGGTCTTAGTAACATCATGCGAGATGAAGTTTAGGACATCCAGACGGGTGATCCCCTCGGCGCTGAGAAAATACTCGGCGTGCGAATCCTTTTCCAGAAAAATGGAAGCCAGTATATCACTGACGGTAACTTCCGCTTTTTCAGCAGAACGGGCATGATTCACCGCCCGTTGGATGATACGTTGGAAACCAATGGTTTGTTGAAGCACATATTCGTTGCCATCGGGAATTTGTTCAATTTTTTCCCCAAAAAATTCCTCCAGGGAATTGATCAGATTTTCAACATTTCCACCGCAGTTTTCGATGATGTCAATCCCGGTGGGATCGTATAAAACGGCAAAGAGAATGTGCTCGATACTGACATATTCATGGCGTCTTTTTTTGGCTTCTCTAACGGCAAATCCAAGAGTTGCACTGAGTTCCTTACTGATCATTTTCTACTCTCTTTCCATGATGCATTTTAATGGGAACCCGTTTTCCCGGGCTAAATTCTCAACTGTAGTCACTTTGGTTTCGGCGATCTCGTAAGGGTAGATACCGCAAACCCCGACACCGCTCCGGTGTACATTTAACATAATTTGCGTTGCCTCCTCCAATGACTTCTGAAATACGTACACCAGAACCTCAACCACAAACTCCATGCTGGTGTAATCATCATTGAGAAGCATCACCTTGTACATAGGTGGTTCTTCGACCTCTTGATCGGTCTCAGAAGCGACACTTTCCTCTACATCCGGATCATACTGGCCCATTGAATGTTACCCAATGATACCTCGAGACCGTCTCAAGTCTCATATTGATAAGGTTTTAGACAAATCCAAGGCTTTCTGGAACAACCTCATCGGTTGTATGAATAATTTTATTATAAGCACTTGGCTTGTCGCTTGTAAAGGGGAGGACTTGAAATTTAATCACTATCCCCCGGGATTATTTACCGCAACATTTTTTATATTTTTTCCCGCTGCCGCATGGGCAGGGGGAATTACGCCCGGTTTTTTTGGCGGATCGTTTTTGCGGTTTTTTCTTCTCGGGTTCACCGCCGCCTGAAAAGACCATCGGCTGCTCCCTGGGCTGCCGGTATTCATCTATTTTTTCTGGTTCGGCGATCTGGATGCGATACAGGATTCCCAGGGTCTCTTCTTTGACCCTTTCGATCATATCCTGAAACAATTCATAGCCTTCTTTTTTATAGACGATCAGCGGGTTTTGCTGGGCATAGCCCCTGAGCCCGATTCCCTCCTTCAGATGATCCATGGAAAGCAGATGATCTTTCCATAGGCTGTCAACGGTCTGGAGCATGACCACCCGTTCCAGCTGTCTGAATTCATCAAACCCGACGGCGGCTTCCCGATCTTCATAGCGCTTGCCGGCGCCTTCAAAGATCATTTCGGCCAACCCTTCACGATTAAGGCCGTCCAGGGTTTCCTCATCAAAGGCGTCTAATCGGAAATTAAATTGTTTGTACACCGCTTCCTGGATTTCTTTTAAATCCCAGTCTTCAGCATGGGCTTTATCGCCGGCATGGGTATCGGCAATCTCCTCGGCCTTATCGCGGATCATCTCCATCACCGAGCTTCTCAAATCTTTGCCATCCAGTGCTTCTCGGCGCTGCCGGTAGATGACCTCACGCTGCTGGTTCATGACGTCATCATATTCCAGGAGCTGTTTCCGTATTTCAAAATTGTGGCCTTCTACTTTGGCCTGGGCATTTTCAATGGCCCGGCTGATCATGTTGTGTTCGATGGGTTCGCCCTCTTGCATGCCGAGCTTTTCCATGATGCCGGTGATACGGTCGCCACCGAATATCCGCAGCAGATCATCTTCAAGGGCCAGAAAAAATCGAGAAGAACCCGGGTCTCCCTGCCGGCCGGATCGACCTCGCAACTGATTGTCTATACGCCGGCTCTCGTGGCGTTCCGTGCCTAGAATATGCAGCCCACCTAAATTCGTAACCCCTTCACCGAGTACAATATCCGTGCCGCGTCCGGCCATATTGGTGGAAATCGTCACCGCTTCCATTTGTCCGGCCTGGGCAATGATCTCGGCTTCACCCTCGTGATTTTTGGCATTGAGAACTGAATGCTTGATACCCCGCTTTTTTAATTTTTTGCTGAGGCTTTCGGAAACATCAATGGAAATAGTCCCCACCAGGACCGGTTGCCCGGTTTTATTAAGTTCTATGATTTCATCTATGGCAGCCTCAAATTTTTCTTTGCGGGTTTTGTAGATCACATCCGGAAAATCGGTGCGAATCATGGGCATGTTGGTCGGAATAACCGCCACATCTAGATTGTAAATCTTTTTAAATTCGGTGGCCTCGGTATCGGCGGTACCGGTCATTCCGGCGAGTTTGGTATACATCCTGAAATAATTCTGAAAGGTAACCGTGGCCAGGGTCTGGTTCTCGTTTTCGATTTTGACGTCTTCTTTTGCTTCCAACGCTTGATGCAACCCCTCACTGTAGCGACGCCCGGGCATCAGTCGGCCGGTGAATTCATCGACGATGATCACTTCCCCGTTTTTAACGATGTAGTCAACATCCCGTTTAAAGAGCGTGTGGGCTTTGAGGGCCTGGTTTATATGGTGCAACAATTCAATATGCTTGGCATCAAAAAGATTATCGACCTGCAGGAGGTGTTCCGCTCTGGCAACCCCGTCTTCACTTAAAGTTGCGTTGCGGGCCTTTTCATCAATCGTATAATGGGCATCTTTACTGAGGCGCGGAATTAGACTGTTGATCTGGTAATAAAGATCGGTGGATTTTTCAGCCGGTCCCGAAATAATCAGGGGGGTTCGGGCCTCATCGATCAATATACTGTCGACCTCGTCCACTATGGCAAAGTTAAGATGGCCCTGTACAAGGGAATCATAGTCGAACTTCATATTGTCTCTAAGATAATCAAACCCGAACTCATTGTTGGTTCCATAGATAATGTCGGAAGCATAGGCGGCTTTTCTTTCCTGATCGTCCAATCCGTGCAGGATGGTGCCCTGTGACAATCCGAGAAAGCTATAGATGTGGCCCATCCATTCGGTGTCGCGCCTGGCCAGATAATCGTTGACGGTGACGATGTGAACACCCTTGCCCGATAACGCGTTGAGGTACGCCGGCAGGGTTGCAGCCAGTGTCTTACCCTCACCGGTTTTCATTTCGGCGATCTTGCCCTGATGAAGAACGATCCCGCCAATGAGTTGAGCATCAAAATGACGCATATTCAGGGTCCGCACCGAGGCTTCCCTGACGGTGGCAAAGGCCTCCGCAAGCAGATTGTCAAGGGTTTCCCCCTGCTCGATGCGCTGCTTGAAGGCACCGGTCTGGGCCTTAAGTTGCTCATCACTTAAAGTTTGGATGGCAGGCTCCAGGGCGTTGATCTGATCAACGATAGGCTGCAGGCGCTTTAATTCCCGCTCATTTTGACTTCCAAATACTTTAGTTAACAAATTCAATACCATACGGAGATACCCTTTGCGGATTCAATTTCTTTAACCCAGTCCAGAGGTTGATTTTATTATATCAGGTCTGTCATCTGTCTCAACAATTTATTTGTCATCGATCAGTTATAATAATACCGATTTCATTAAATAAAAGGGGGATCAATAGATTGCCGGATATCAGATATTCAGGTCAACCAAATATTTGAACAGCCGGCAAAAGCGAGGAATTGCGGTTTATGCCGCTTTTCAAAAATAAGTTCCGAAATACGGAAGGGGTGGTATATGGGGTTATAGAAAAGACTTTCAATTAGCAGAGCGTTTTTTTTACAACCGTTATAACGTCCGGGAATTAAGGCCATCATCGGGAATAATAGGCGTAGCTGTCGGTCATGACTGATACGCAATGAATCGATTCGAACTTTAGTTAAGCATGTACTTTTCGGGATTCACCGGTATCCCGTTCAGACGAACCTCATAATGGACATGGGGGCCGGTGCTGCGACCCGTATTGCCCATCAAGGCGATGGTTTCCCATCGTTTGACCTTTTCACCGCGCTTTTTTAGCAGCTTGGAGCAATGTCCGAAGCGGGTAACCATGCCATGGCCGTGATTGATAATAATGACTTTTCCATAAAGGCCTTTTTTACCGGAAAAAGTCACAACACCATCGGCCGTGGCTAGGATAGGCGTTCCATGGCGAGCTGCAATGTCAAAGGCTTTGTGCAACTCGCGCCGGCCGGTAAAAGGGGATTTGCGATAGCCGAATCTGGAGGTTACCCACGACTTTACGCCCCGGGAAATCGGGCGAATCGCGGGTGTGGAGGCCAGAAGATTCTGTTGATCTTCAAGAGATCTTAGCAGTGTCTCAAACTCTTCCTGCTGGCTACCGGATGCGCGGCTGAGTTGTTCGATCTGTTCATGCATATCACGCATTAAGCTGTTATGCTTTTCTTTGAGGGGAATTTGGGCATCCAGATCATCAGGTATGGAACCGCCCACACCAAAAATGTTGCCCGCTTCGTTGGATTCTTCGATATTGGCGATGATGCGAATCTTTTTCTCAAAATTGTTCAGTGCCAACAATTTGCCTTTTAGAGCATTGATTTCAGCGGCAAAATCCTGGATTTGTTTGCGTTGAAGTCGAATTTCCTCCATCTGGCTTGTAAGGTAGACTTCTCGGGTCTCAAGCTGCGAGGTCGTTTCTCTCAGGTGATAGTAATCGTACACAATGTAGCCGATCACAACAAAAAACGCGACAATGGCGGCCCCGAACAGGCGTATCGCCGCTTTAGATGTGCAGACCTGTTTGGCGGGCGCCCCGCTGCTGCCAAGTATAACAAACGAGATTTTCTTTTGCATGATCAATACACCTTCAATCCAATTTGCAGATTGTTTCCAGAATTTTTAGGTTTGAAATTCGACCTCATGGCACGATCACCTAAAAACGCCTTTGGGCACACTCACCCCAAGGCGTAACGCACGCAACCCGGCCTTCTTCACCCCAACGGCCCTATCCCAATGGTTTTACGTCGCCATTTTTCAGTGACTTTGCCCTTACCCGGATGAATCCTCCCAAATTTAAATTATATTGGGAATCGGCATTTCTGTCAAGATCTAAATCCGCAGCCCGTATCAGTTTGCCGGTCCCGTAGCACCTAAACCGCCACAGAACAAACCGGCGAAACCTTTTCCCATAGCTTATATATCGGCCAATCAGAAAGAAACATTAGCTTTTTTTAGGTGGCATTCATATTTGCAATATAAAGAATATAAGTTATATCGATTTTAAGCAGCTGGTTACATCAGATTCAGTCTAAATTTTAATGATTTCAATGTGTTAACCATCAGCATCGTAACGGTCATGGGGCCGACACCGCCGGGAACCGGTGTGATAGAGCCTGCTATTTCCTTGGCTTCATCAAAGTCGACATCCCCTTTTAGTATCGCAATCTTCTTGCCGGTTTTTTCGCTGATCTTTTCACCCACCCGATTAACACCCACATCGATGACACAGGCACCCGGCTTAATCCATTCGGGTTTGACCAGTCCGGGGACGCCGGCGGCCACTATCAAAATATCTGCCCGTTTGCAATGGCCTTCGAGGTCTTTAGTGCGGGTGTGAACCACCGTAACGGTCGAATTGGCACCATCACCTTTCTGAAGCATCATATTGGCAATGGGTTTTCCGACGATATTGGAGCGACCGACAACGACCACCTCGGCACCGCTGGTTTCAGTTCCGGAACGGACGATCATTTCCTGAATACCAGCCGGGGTGCAGGGAGGAAATTTGATCTCATCTCCGCCGATCATCAAGCGACCCACATTAACCGGATGAAAACCATCCACGTCTTTGTCGGGATCGATGGCATTCAGCACCTTTTTGTCATTGATATGTTTGGGAAGGGGAAGCTGGACTAAAATTCCGTTGATATTGTCGTCCTTATTATATTTGTCAACCAGGGCCAAAAGATCCGCTTCCGAAATATCTTCGGGTTGACTATCTTGAATTTCCTTAAATCCGAGTCGGTTGGCCGTTTTAATCTTCAACGTGACATATGAAATGGAAGCGGGATTTTCACCCACCAGAATGGTGACAAGTCCCGGGACCACCCCGTGCTTTTCTTTAATTTCCGCCACTTCCTTTTGAATTTCCTCAAGAATTACTTCGCGAATTTCGGTCCCTTTGATTAATGTTGCAGTCATCTTCAACCTCCTTTTAATTAATATATTTAGATATTTATCCTGACTCCATCGAATCCACTTTTAGCAATAATTATGTTGATCTTTCTAATTCAATAAAATAGCGATGTCAAGATAACTCGATACTGGATACTGGTTACTCGATGTCGGTCTCTTGTTACGAGTTCCGGGTTGTGCGCTGCGTGGTGAAAACCAGACCCATCCGAATTCCCAATTCCGAATTCAAAAGCCTCTGGCGTCTGTCTTCTGTTCTCTGTCTTCTGCTTTTTACAGCGGATACGGTGCGTTGAGCAATCCGGTGGTTTCATCTAATCCCATCATAATGTTCATATTTTGAACAGCCTGCCCGGCGGCGCCTTTTACAAGGTTGTCGATCGCGGAAAAAAGGATTAAGCGGTTGTTGCGTTCATCGAGCGTATAGCCGATGTCACAGAAGTTGCTTCCGCGCACGTTCGATGTATCCGGCAACCTGCCTTCCGAGCACAGGCGGATAAAGGGCCGTTGCGAATAGGCCGCGGCAAAACCGTCGATCACATCCCGGGCTTTGAGTTCAGTTGCCGGCGTCGCGTAGATAGTGGTCAGCATGCCGCGGGTCATGGGGACCAGATGGGGCACAAAGGTGATGGATACCTGTTTTTGGGTTTCGCGGCTTAATATCGCATCCATTTCCGGATTATGGCGATGTACCGCCACCTTATAGGGTTTGAAGGATTCATTGGCCTCGCAGAAATGGGACGCCAAAGCAAGAGACCGCCCGGCACCGCTGACGCCTGATTTTGAATCCGCAATAAGGGTCAACGGGTCCAGCAAACCCTGTTTGAGGAGTGGAATTAACGGTAAGAGCACGCTGGTCGGATAACACCCCGGGTTGCCGATCAATGTCGCCGTTCCGATCTGCTCGGCATATATTTCACTGAGACCATATACGGCCGATGCAAGCAATTCTTTGGCAGTGTGTTCTTGATAAGCCGACTCATAGACGGTCGCATCATTAAACCGAAAATCAGCCGACAAATCAATCACCTTTTTCTCACTTTCTATCAGATCAGGGACAAAGCGCATCGGGAGCCGGTGGGGAAGCGCCATAAAGACAACATCAGCGCGGTCGCATATCCGTTCCTGCGAATACGCTTCACAGACCAGATCGAACACCCCGTCAAACGCGGGATAGACCTGATCGAACCTGATCCCTGCAAACTGACGGGAGGTTAATACCGCCAGTTTGACTTCCGGATGGTCTGACAGAATTCTGACCAGCTCCGCACCGGCATACCCGGTAGCCCCTACGATGGCAACACGGATCATTGCAATGTTCTCCTTTGAGCAAACGACGATTCAGGCAAACATAGCCATAGAATCAGAAATCCTTACCAGAGACAGCTGGCAACTTCAAGTAGATTCGCAGAGATTTCAGGAAAAGTTAGCCTTGAGTGAACTTAAGGAGAGGTAACATTCACCAGTGGCTGCGGGCCGAATTTCAATGACTTCTCATTGCTCTAAAGCCCGGGCTGCAGCACAACGACCCATCCGCTGGTATCTGAATTTAATTCAATAGACGAGATTAGGGTGGTGATAATATGGGAGTTAACGTTGGCAAAAAACGAGTATTTTTTCATATCGGCCTGCCGTTTCACCAGTTTAAGCCCTTGCACCAGTTCGGTCCGCTCTGCTTCCACAAACAATTCGGCCACCGGGCAGTTCAGAATTTCTACCGAACGCCTGCCAATGATTTCAAGAGCTGTGCGGTTGGCATTAATAATCCGGGTATCGCTGTCGACGATGATAATGCCTGCTGCCGCGCATTCAATCACCGCCTGATGAAACTGCAGAGAATTCAGCAACTCCATGGCATCACGCCGGGGGAAAACGTTGCCGGTGGAAAGAATTTTTTTATCCACCGGAGGAGAAAAAGGCCGGGTTTCAAATTCCGCCATGAATTCATTCAGTTTGATCTTCAGTTGGCCAATCGGACCTTTGGCAATAAAAAAGTCGGCGCCGATCTCATTCAGCGAGCCGAGCTGCTCGATCATGATTCCCGACAGAGCCACAATGGGGAATTGGTACCCATTATATTTATTGCGAATGAACTTGAATAACTGTCGGCCGTCGACTTTGGGGAGCACCAGATCTGCAAAAAGGATGTCAACCGTATCATTTTCCAGCAAGGCGATACCTTCTTTACCATTATAGGCTTTTAACACCTCATAACCCCGCTTGGTCAGCAAGTCGCTAAAAAATTCAACAAAAAAATAATCACTATCTATGACCAACACTTTTTTTTGCATATGTATCACTTATTCCGCGTAAAACGGAACCAAGCAGGTTGAAATATTACTCCACCGAAACTCGGCGCACTTCCCGGATATCGGTTTTCCCTTCAAATACCTTGTGAATTCCGTCCTGTTTGAGGGTCTCCATCCCCTGTTTAACCGCCTGTTTGGCAAGTTCCTGGGAAGTGGCATGCTTTTTAATCAGAATTTTTATTTCGGGTGTTCCCTCCATAAGTTCATGGATGCCCATGCGGTCTTTGTATCCTGAGCCGCTGCAATTCTCGCAGCCAAGCGACCGAAATAGTTCCAGGCGCGAGCTGTAAGTGTAGCCGGCCCTTGCCAAAGCTTTTTTCCCGAAATCAGCTTCTATATCTTCAAACTCATCCTCGAAAGGATTATAGGATTCCCGGCATTTGTTGCATAATCTTCGAACCAGGCGCTGGGCCAAGACGCCAAGAAAGGAATCGGCAATATTCAAGGGGTTCATCCCCATATCCAAAAGCCGGGTCAATGTTTCAGGTGCGTTGTTGGTATGCAGGGTGGACAACACCAGATGGCCGGTGAGCGACGCTTCGATAGCGGCAGCAGCGGTCTCGCGATCCCGCATTTCACCTATCATAATAATATCCGGATCCAATCTCAGAAATCCGCGCATAATCCTGGCAAAATCAAGACCGATCTTGGGCCTCACCTGAACCTGCCTCAAACCTGACTGGGTGATTTCCACCGGATCTTCAGCAGTCCAGATTTTAACATCCGGTTTGTTGACATGACCCAGGGCGGAATGCAGGGTGGTCGTCTTTCCGGAGCCGGTGGGACCGACGCACAGAATTAATCCATAGGGACGTTGAATAATTTTTTCCAAAACCTTCAGGTTGCGCTCTCTCAAGCCGATTTCATCCAGCTTAAAACTGTTGGATCGGGTCAGAATTCGCAGGACAACATCCTCGAATCTTCCGGCGGTGGGCATGGTGGAAACACGCAACTCAAATTCAGGGATACCTTTGCGTTTTAATTTTATTTTGCCGTCCTGGGGAAGCCGTTTTTCGGCAATATCCAGCTCCGACATAATTTTGAGACGGGAAACAATCGCCGGTGCCATGGTATTGGGCAGCTGGACATATTCATGGCAGACGCCGTCGGTACGGAACCGGATGCTGGTCTTGCGGGTCACCGGCGATGGTTCGATATGAATATCAGAGGCGTTTTTGCGAAAGGCGGTAATTAAAACCTGATCAACGAATTTGACCACCTGGCTGGATGACTCATCCAGGCCGCTGATGTCATCTTCTAATTCTTCTTCCTCTTCGAAGGCAACATCGGGAATGATATCATCCAGATTCTCGAAATCGTTTGTGGTAGCGGCTTCAGCCCGGGGACTAAAGAAATGATTAATATACTTGACAACATCCTCTTTAAAACCAACGCTGAATATAATCTTCTGGTTGGTCATCAGGGCCTTGATATGATCCGTTTTACGCAAATCTTCGAGATCATCGACCAGGATCTCCACGCCTTTTTTACTCCAGCTCAAAGGCACCCAGACATAGTAGAGCAGAAACGACCTTTTTAGTTTACCAATTAATTCAAAAGGAATGGGAAACTCTTCGTCAAAATCCCTGAAAGGACACCCAAAATACATCGACAGCGACTTGCCCACTTCATCTTTTGGGATCCCGAACCGATCAACCAGCACGAAATCAACGCTTTTGTTCATCTTTTTGGCAATTGCCAATGCTTCCTGCAACTGGTTGGTGGTGACGATTTTATTGCGGATCAGATAATCAAAACGAGAACTGCTTGAAATCCTGGCCTTTAAGGCGTTAAGCCTTTCGATAACTTCGGTATGTGAGGGATCGATCCCGGCCGCAGCTTCATAAAGATCATAGGCAAGGTCCAGGTGATCCTTTTTTTCAAACTGCAGTCCAAGCCAGAATTTGACCTGGGCGGTTTCCTTTTCTTTGATATTTTGTTTGTAAATAACCTTGTAGGCTTCTTTCACAACGTCCTGGGGTGGTTTGACCTCCAGCAGACAGGTTAGATAATCACATACAATTTTGATTGGAGAATAATCCGTTTCGGAATAATCGAATTTGCTGTAATCGAAGTTTAGAAGTTTTTCGTATTCGGCTATGGCCTCTTCCATCAGTCCCAACTCCATTAAAGCTGCCGCGCCGTCAAGAAGCGTCGGCACATCATCATGGGAGGACAGCGTTTTTTTAAATATGGAAATATCTTCCTGGGTAAATCCCTTATTTTCAGCTTTTTCCTGATCCTCCATATCTTTTTTCAACAGGTTGATGCGGGCAACAACGGTCTCGCGAGTTTGCCCGTCTCTACCCGGCAGGCTGGCAAGAATCTGTTCATAAACCTGCAGCGCATCGGCCATCATTCCCATGGAGTGACAGGTTTCGGCCTCCTTTATTTTGGTTTCAATTCCAGATTGCCCAATCGGCTGGATATCATTCATAAAAATTATTTCCGATTCCGCTATTCAACCGTTTTTTCTACAAAACCGTATATCGCAATTCCGTATTTCGGAACGTAATTATAAAAAGTGGTACAAATTGCACACATCTGGTATCGGCTGTTTTTGGGTAAACTTTAGAATGTTAGGAGGGTTGTCCGGAAGAATAATGTTTACAAATTTCGCACTCCA
>Ga0316198_10001769_pt1 | contig 12894 bp, 14 predicted proteins | sample OudBieAanoxic_MG_FD_204935 | JGI IMG/M metagenome (GOLD analysis project Ga0316198, IMG submission 204935) | Coastal sediment microbial communities from Oude Bieten Haven, Netherlands - site A anoxic | ecosystem: Environmental > Aquatic > Marine > Coastal > Sediment | place: Netherlands... | reverse complement strand
CGCCGCCGCTCTTGGTACGCCACCGTGTAGCGGTCTCTTTGCCCCTTTCGGGCTCCTGCCCCCGCAACATCCCATCGGATACCTCCCGTTGTAGCTGTCTAGGTGTAGCTCTCGCATAGCGGCATATGCCGCGTCCCATAGTTCCTGATTGGCCTTGAGCCACTGCAACCGGCCCCTCGGATGGCGCCGGTAGTAGTAGAGCGGCTCTGGTAGCCGTTGACCACAAACGCCAAGCTCGCCCAGTGCAATCCAATATTCCCAATCTTCGAGCCCCTTGGTCATGTCCAAACGCCAGCCGCCCACGCGCTGCCAGTCAATCTTTTTGTGCAAGCAGCCGACGGTCATAAACGTGGCGCTCAACAACTTCTTGAAGTCGTACTCATTGGCCGTGTAGACCTGGCCGTAGTCTTGCCCGAACATCACCACATCGCTGTAGATGATGCTCTCCTCACGCAAGGCCCACGCTGCCAGGAAATTGGTGACTGCTGTCTGTGCCAGCTTGTCGTCAGCGTCCAGCGGCAAGAGGAGCGGCGCCGTTGCCGCCTCCGCTGCCTGGTTGCGGGCCGCGCTCACGCCCTGATGCTCCGCATCCAGCCAGCGCACTTTGGGATAGAGTGCCTGGATCGGGGCCAAGTCCACCGGGCTATGGTCGTTGACCACAATGTGCTCGATGTCTGTTTCTGTCTGCCCCTGGACGCTGGCGCAGCACTCGTTGAGCCAGTCGATACCGTCAGCGTCTTTGACCAGGGCTGGCGTGATGATGGAAACCTTGGGTATCATAGTTGGGCCTCCTCGACAAGCTCAACTTCTGCCGGGCAGCCTACGACCCATGCCCCCAGGATTAACAGTCGTGCACCCAACCAGAATCGAAAACGAAGCTCTCGCTGGCGCCTGACTTTGATCCCCATGCGGTGAGTCCGGTGAAACATTTTCATGACATCCACACCATCTCTCATAGCCGCGCCCTCCCCTCTGCGTACTCAATCAGCATAGCGTCCAGCGTTGCCGTGAGTGGTGTATCCGGCACCCAGCCAATGAGCGACCTCAGCTTGGAGGTGCTGGCCGCCCGCCTCGGGTAGCCGTCTGGTTTGCTGGTGTCAAACTCCAAGCGCACATTCCTGCGGCCTGATAGCTCGATAATCCACAGGGCCAGCTCTCTGATGCTCACCTCGTTCTTGTGACCAATGTTGACAATGAACGGCCCCGGCTCTCGCAAGTTGGGTACCGTGTCCATCAGCATTCCTAATGCCTTGGCGATGTCTCGGGCGTCCACCAGTGCCCTCGTCTGGTCGCCAGTGCCCCAGACCACCACCGGATTCTCGCCCTCCATCACCCGGCGAATCAGCGCCGGTGTGACGTGGCTGGTCGCCTCGTCGTAGTAATCCCTTGGCCCAATGGCATTGAAGAAGCGTACAATCACGCACTTAATCCCATGCTCCCGGCACAAGTGCTTGACCATCTGCTCACCCGTCCACTTGGCGACTCCGTAGCCGTGATTGGTCGGCTCTGGATTGCCCACATCCCCGGCACTCTCTGGCGTTGGGACTGGTGCATCATGCGGGTAGACACAAGCCGTGGACACGTAGACGAATAGCCCCGGCTTGGACGCCTTCACCGCCTCGATGACGTTAATCGTAATGGCCAAGTTGCTCATCAGCATGTCATAGTGATTGTGCCGGTTGTACTGGATTCCGGTCACTTTGGCGGCCAGGTGAAAGACTGTATCAGTCCCTGGCAGGATGGCCGGTCGCTGATACGTGAGGTTTTCCCGCCTCACTTTGACCAGTCCTGTGTCTATGGCCCCGGCGATGTTCTCATGGCTGCCCCGGCTGAAGTCGTCAATCACCGTGACCTCATGCCCCTGTCTCACTAGGCCGTCAACGAGATGGCTGCCAATGAACCCAGCCCCCCCCGTGACGACGATACGCCCTCGCGCTCCGTTGTCAATCATTGCCATCTCTGCCCCCTTTATGGTAGACCCTCTAGCATCGCAAACAGCCCTTCAATACGATGCGCCCATGTATGCCGGGCCAAAGTCATCTTCTTGCCCCGGGCTCCAATATCCTCACGTTCCAGTGAATGTATCGGGTCCACATAGTACCACGCCTTCTCCAGCATCTCATCAATGGTGCCAAACGCGATGCACGTTTCCCCGTCCACATAGCCATGCTGCTCCATGCCCGAGAACCGTTGCACCAGTGCCGGGCAGCCAGTGGCTGTGATGTTGTACAGCCTATCGGACGTGTAGCCCCACAAATCACTTGACTGGCTGATGGAAAGTGTCATCTTGGCCTTGGCCATCATCATGGCGTTTTCGGTGAATGCCTCGCTGGTGCTCTTGGTCTCCAGTCCCACCCGAGGCCAACCCGGCCCGTACAGCCCAAAGTCTAGCCCGCTCTTGCTCATGGCCAGCACCGCATCACGCCGGAACTCCGCTTCTGGAAAGACGCCCTCGCCGTACAGCGCCCCGGTGAACAGCACATCGGGGCCGTCCGGCACAAGTCGCTCCTGGTCACAATACTCCTGCTCGATGCCGATGGGCCAGTATCCAACACCCACGCCCTGGCCGGCGTAGACTGGGAACCAGGACGGCGAGACGATGAGCTGCAAATGTACGGCCTTGGCGATCTCAATGTGGAACGGTGTAATCGGGTAGTGGGTGTCACCGTCCCAGTTAACCGTGAACGTCCAGGGGAACTCTTGCCGGATCTCTTTGACCGTCTGAGGTGTCACGTTGTTCTCACGCTGCACCTGGAAGAGAATCAGATCCGGCTCGAAGTCCTGAACCATTTGCTTGGCGAAGCCCTGGAACTCATCCTTGCCGTAGTGTTTCATTGCGTCGGTCTGGTTGACCTGCCGTGTCGGGCCGTATGCGCCAAATGCGTCAATCAGCGCGGTCCTGGTAGGCGCTCCTGCAAACATGCCCGACTTGAAGCGCATGGTGCGCAGGTTGCCGCTCATGGCCTTCTTCAGCACTCGCCGCGCTGGTGCGGGTATCCAATCGCCCCGGTCTGGTAGCCGCTTGCGAGGCCATGTCCGGTTGAACTTCTCAAGGTCGGGGTGGATCTTGCCGTTGACTCTGGCGTTGCGCCACGGTGAATCGCTGTTAAGTTCCCTCAGTTCATCCTCGTGCTCGTGGTCTGTGACACTGCAACCCTGGACTTGCACCACAGGCCAGCCCATTTCCCACAGACGGAGGCTGAACCGTGTATCCCCGCCATAGGTGCGCATTCCCTCAGTGCCCCACCAGCCAGCCTTGTCACCCAACCAGCGCGGCGTCATGCAACATTGGCCGTAGGTGAAGCCGAACGCGCCTTGTACTCTGGCCTGGTCGGGGTTGTTGCGGCGTTGGAACTTGTGGCCGAAAGCCGCCTGCCCCACTTCTGGATTCGTTTGCAGGAACTGGTAAGCGCGGTGGATGGTGTCATTGTCGAAGGTTATGTCATCGTTGCCTATGGTTACATAGTCACCACTCGCCGCCGCGCATCCATCGTTGTAGGCTTTGATGGCCCCCAGCAGTTCGCCGTGCTCAAGGAGTGTGATGTCAGGCTGTGACTTGCACCATTCCAGCGTACCGTCTGTTGAGCCGCCGTCTACCAAGACAATCTCAAGGCTGAGGTCTTTGGCGCTCTGCCGGGCGCTCTGCACCATCGCCTTGAGGAGCGGTAGTCGGTTGTAGGTGCCTGCGACTACGCTAACTTGGGTCATGTCAGGCCTTCTATCACAGCCAGAACCTTGTCGGCCTGGTCGCGGTCTGATTCCTTCTCCTTCTCGGTCAAGTCGGCGTAGTCGGTTCTCATCTGCCGATGCCAGCGCACGGCCTTGTCCATTGGGATTCTGGCGCCGTCACCATCAGACACCGTCACCGAAAACAGATATTCCATCCAGTGTGACCATATCTCGTGCTGTATCGCCGCCAACTGTTCGCGTAGCTCGGATTGATCTGTCTCTGCCGCCATCATAGCGTCGTGTTCACTGAGCAAGCGCACTTCTTCAATTGCTGCATCAGTAATCATCCCGCCGTCGCCTCCACGTTCAGGCTTATCAGCTTGCCCTCGATGCGTGCCCTGCTGATGTCGTCATAGTCCAGCGGATGCACGATGTCTGGATTCCATCGCCGGATGTCGTGATAGCCTGCAGTGCCTAGGAGCCACGCCAGGTACTCGTAGTCGAAGCTGATAAAGTGCGTGTTGGCCTCGTAGTCCTGGCGGCCATGCAGCGGCCCAGTGATGCGCCACATGCTCACGCTGTCGTACAGGTACAACTCTGCCAGCACCATGAAGTCAGGCACGGACAGCCGCAGCGTGCCACCCGGTTTCAGCACTCGCCGCCACTCTTCCAGCACAGTGAGGATGTGTGGCCTGGGAATGTGTTCCAGGAGGTGCGCGGCGTAGATGGTGTCTGCAACGCCGTTCTCAAACTTGTCGAGGTGCTCAACGTCTGACAACACGTCCGGGTGAACCTCCGGCCTGTTGTCAACGTGGGTGTAGCCTTCCAGTCGCCTGGTGCCACAGCCTAGATGTAACCCTATCATATCTGCCCCCTTTGCCACGCATACTCGTACAGCTCACGGTCAAGCTGCGTGTAACGGTCTATCGCCTCCTTGGTCTGTCTGTCCAGGTCTGCCAGTTTCGGCCTTGCCCAGTGGGTCACGTTCTGGTCTTTGTACACAGGGATACGCCAGCCGAACCGTTCCCGGCAGGTTGTCAGAAAATCGTCAAACTTCTCTGCGATGCCCACTACGGCGCATCGGTCCAGGTTGCGCTTGGCGTCCTCCAAGTGTCCCGCCGTCACCTCGCCAAACGGGATCAGCATGTCTTGGCCCGGGTGTTGCAGGAACCTGTCAGAGCCGCAAAGCTGCCGCACCATACCGTTATCACAAACCGATGTCACGCCACTGGCGATAAACGTCTTCAGGTCCATCCCCACGATTGCATCTTTGAGGTAGTGGCGCGGCAACTTGCAATATGCGTATAGGCTCAAGACTCTCTCGGTCGGTTCTCTGAGCATTGTAATGTACTGATAGTCCTGGCCTTCTGCTAGCTCCTCGTGCCAGCCCCAGCACATGTGGCCGAACACGGCTTGCAACTCTCGCTTCTCTTCAGGTGCCAGCGCGGCCAGGTTGCGCCGCTCTTGCTGGATGCCGCCCATGATCTTGAAGATGCGCTCTATCGGGTACTGGCGCTCAAGAATGATTCTCAGCGTTGTACCCGCGCACTTTGGGATATGTACGACCATGAGTGTGCTGGTCTGGCCGTCGTTCACTCTGATACCCATAACTCAAGACAAGGCTGATAGTCATAGTCGTGCATGGCCATGAGCTCCAGGTGTGAACCGTCTGGAAAGATGAAACGCACCGCACAGTCATGAGGGCTCTCTATTCGCAGATTGCCTGGTATCAGATCCGCTAGGCGCTCCATCAGCACCTGACAGGCTTTGTCCCCCTCCCCCTGGAAACTATACCGCTCGTTCACTCTGCCCCCTTTATTACTGGCGAGGTGAGGGTTCTCAGCCCCCACCCCGCCAGAACTAGACTACGTGCCTACGTGAGTAGGCCAGCAATCCGCATAGAGGTAATTGGGTGGGCTCGTGCTGGCCCCGCCGTCAACCTCATAGATGCCGCCGCTACCGCTCACGTCGGGATAGGTGCCTGCGGGAACGCAGCAGACATTGGTGATACGGCCCGAAGTCCAGGGCATCAACATGCGAAGCCTGGGCTTAGACAGTACCTTGGCATCGAGGCACAGGCCCCCATGCTGGTCGCCCGACAGAACGTAGCGCCCGCCGTCAGTGACCATCAGATTGTCAAACAGGTCTCCGAACTGGCGAATTGCCGCGCCACCGGTTGCATTCAGATCCTGGTACTCGCCATAGGTCACGACCCCACCGCCAGGGCTGTCAGGCACTGGAGGAGCGCCAGGGATGACGCGGGTGATGACATAGATGGTGCTGCACCGGCTGGTCTCGGTCCCGTATGGTCGGTTGGTGACGGCGATGCCGTTGTCCAGAACGACCGGGTAGCTGATTCCGTCAACCTTGAGTGCCTGGTTGGCGATGATCTGGTCTCGCACATCAGCCAGCGCCAGCGCGTTATTCTCCATAGAGATGTTGGCACTAGTGCTCTGACAGCTCAGGCCGTACTCGCAGGCCCAAGCATCGGCCACGCAGTCCCACAGCGTCGGGTGCATGACGATGTCCATCTGCACCCCATCGAGCCCGAAGCCTGCCCGGGTGATGCGGTAGCGAATGCTGCGCACAATCGCGGCCACGCTGGCCACGATGGAAGCACTACCAGCGGCCCCGACTACGTTGTTGCTGAAGGTAGAGACCACGCTGTCTAGCGCGTCACAGCCGAGGCCCGTCAGTGCATCAACCTTGCCGGTGTTGATGAGCAGGTCGAAACCTGGGAACTCAGCATAGCCGCCCAAGTTGCTGGCGGGGTTGCCAGCCCACCAGAGCTGGCCCAGCCGGCGCCGCAGGTTGTAAGCCGCGGCAACGAAGTTGAGCCAGAGCATGTTGGTGATCGGCTGGCCCTGGCCAACGATGGTGTTGCCAGCAGGGTCGGTAACGTTGCCGTACAACGCTAGTTGCTGGACGTTGTTGTTGGCCATCAGGCCCAGCTCGTCAAACAGCATCTCATCCGTGGCCTGGCAGATGCGCCCGAAACACGCGGTTTGGGCGCAACGGTGGATGGTCGGATGGCCACAGTCAGCACAAGAGCTGGCCTGCGCATATCCGCTAGACTCGATGTGCGTTAAGCTCTGCACAATCGGATTCTCGGTCTTGGTGCCCTGGAACTGCAACTTGGCCTCGTAGCCCATCGGCCCTACCAGAGCGTTGATTAGCACCGGGTCGTTTTTACACGACCCGAACAGCCCCCCCTCTGAGTACATATAGGTACTCACAGGAGATCCGCTTGCCTTGCCCACGGCCCCGTTACCCAAGAAGGGCGTGAGGGCGGTGGCAAGTCCTTGCATGATCTGATTCTGATCCATGCTATTCCTCCTAGCTTGTTGGATCGCCGTACTGGTCGATAAAGCCCCAGGCGCTTTTCTCAGTCGGCGTCTCTTCGCCCCCACCCTTCACGGTGCTACCTCCACCACGGACAGAGTTTTCCTGCATCAATCCCAAGAGCCAGTTGCCGTCACCGTCGATGGCCGCTTTGACTTTCTCAGCCTCGGACACGCTCAGCGCGTCGATCTTGGCGCTCAGTTCAGAGATGGCCTTTTCTACGTCGCCAAACTTGCCCTCCAAAGCCTCACCCAGCGAAGCGGTGAAGCCCTTGAGTGCCAAGGCCATGTCAGCGGCACTGAACACCTCCGGCGCCTCAGCTTCTTCTTCTGGCTCTGATTCCTCTTCGGCCTCGGGCTCGGTCTCCTCCTCGACGGTCTCCGGCTCCTCGGCCGCTTCTGCTTCCTCAGCCTTGACTACCGCTCCGTCTGGCAGGCCCTTGCCTTTGGCCTCTTCCAGTTCTTCGATGAGGCCCTTGGCCTCGTCACTATCGCCCAACACGTCCAGGGCGTCTGTTTTCTGTTCCATGCTTTTTGCCTCCAGTAGGGTATTGGGGTCTATCGGGTGCGCGGTCTGCGCTAGATGGTCCAAGTATGCCCGATTGCGCCCACCCTTGTAAATGCGCTTGCCGTCCACGAGGTCTACGCGGCCCCAGTCGGGCCACACCCCCACAGATACTCGGCGTTCCGTGGCAGGCTGTTCCATCGCGGCTTTCGCCGCTGCCCTGCCGAGAGGGGTATCACAGAAATACCCCAGCGCCATGAGTGCAGATCCATCTTGCCATAGCCGCTCAATCCAGCCCGTCTGGGCCTTGGTGCGGCTCTCTGGTGGCAGCCTGAATGAGTAATGCGACAGGTCCAGGATCGGAATGTTCATACCGTCCGGCGGCGCTTCGCCCTTGGCCATCGCCTCTGCCTGCCTGCCAAAGTTGTAGATCACGTCCTGCCAGAAACTCTTGTCAAAGCGGTCGTTCTCAAGGTCAAAGTCGCCGGAGTTGGCCCGAGCCCGCCAGCGTATGCGGCCATCGTCCAGGCGCTCGGCCTTGGTGAGTGTCATGGGCAGTAGGACGGCAGACTTGGGCGTTTCCATGCCTTCGGAGGCGTACAGCTTCTTGAGCTTGGCGATGGCGCTTGACTTGTCCGGCCCCTCGTACTGGTTGCCCCGGTAGCCGCCGTGAAGTGCGGCCCATGCTGCACCCATCAAATTATGGTCGGGCTTGCCGTCACGTTTGACGGGTAGGTGCTGCTTGCCGTCTGCCACTACCAGGAAATCGCTGTCTGGTCTCTCTGCCATATCGTACCCCCTACATGCCCCGGAATGCTCTGCCCACTTGCGTTAGATTCCATGCGCTATCCCAAATCTGGCAGCGACTATCACCCTGCGTCACGAACCAGAAGTAAGCTGCAATCCCAACGCCCAACCCATCTTGAATCATCGGTATGGAGTCTATCGCCGCCTGCTGGCTCACCAGACTGCCCGTCTCGGTGATGTGCAGGTCGATGCTGCTGCCGTACACCTGCCGCGCGCGCTCCGCTGTCCAGTAGATGACATTCGTCAGATTCGCCCCGCCGGGCCAGTGGTAGGCGTGGAAGCCAAAGCCCTTGAACGGTGGCAGGACGCCGTACCTTTGCAGGTAGCGATTAGCCACGTTCCCGATGTTGTGGTAGCCCGTCCATCCCTTCTGTGGGCACCAGATAATATCGTTCGGCCCCAAGACGTAGCAGGCCGGGTTCTCATCCAGAACCACATCGAACAGTCGCCGGAGCACATCCACCTGGACATCTACCGTTGTGCCCAGGCTCAACTCGTTGCAGATCATGATGGAGCCAGAGCGTGCCGCTGTTCGGATTGCCGCCTCGCCCGTCCAGGGCTTGTCCCAGCCTACTTTGACGTGCGGGATCTTGCCGTGCGTTGCGTCCAGGTTGTCCCACTGATAGCCGAACGATGCGCCGACTGACTGGCAGCGCGTCCACCCGGGCCAACCGGCAACGCACTTGAGCGCCCCGCTAGCTTGTGCCACCTTGGGCAACGCCAGCACCCCGGCTGTCAATCCTGTGAGTTGCAGAAACTGGCGCCTGTTCATGTCGTAAAACTCGCATAGGGTAGGCCAGCGCCGCCGTTATACAGGCTGGTTCGCTGCGCCGCCGTCAGTACGCCACCGGCCCCGGCTGCGCTTTTCCACATCATTGAGGGGCCAATGCGGCCATCAACATATAGCCCGGCTGCTGCCCTCCCCAGTGCTCCGATGTGGAACGGTGAGACGTCCTTGTTAATTGTGCCCACAATCAGTGCTGCCGAATCAGCCGCAGTATCATTGATCTGGATATAAATCGTGTCGAGCGCGTCATCGTACCATGCCATGACTAGGTACCATGTATTGATGGCAACCGCTCCGAACGTATTGGCAACAACAGCCGGCACCACCTGGGCAATTCCGGTATAGCTAATAAGAAACTCAAAACGGTTGGATGTGTTGTCGTAATACAGTCCATATTCCCGATGATTGCCAACCGTCTCGTACTTACTCATTATGTACTGCTGTGAAGCAGGCAGAGAGTCAAAGCGAATCCAGCAGGCCAGAGTGAATTCAGCACCGCCACGCAGTAACACATTATCCACATGACTATGATATTCAGAGGTGGCCAGCGTATACTGCCGCGCCGTGGGGTACACCAACCCTGGGTTACTCGTTACCGTGTTATTGTCAGCCGCGTGCAGGGCGTTGGTGTGCAGGTCCATCAGGCGCGGTTCTACTGCCGGGTTTTCATTCCCCGCATAATAGAGAATTAGATTGTTCAGCAGGCCATTCGGCACTACCACCTCATCCTCACCCAACAACCCACTCACCAGCCGATGAGCCCGCGACCCACTGCCCCCCTGCCCATAGGTAGGAGCACAACGCGGATAGCACGGCCCGATGCGCGTTGGAATCGGCACCCTGATACCCATGCTAGATCGGCCTCACGACCAGGATAACGGACGGCCCCGGCTGTTCAGCTTGTGCTACCGGAGTCCCATCCGTCACGCTCCAGAGCCGCAGGAACCGACACCCGGCCAACTTGTCCGGCCCAAAGTAGGTGTACTCGCTGGCCGTGACGTTGAATTCCAGATAATCAGCAGAGTCCGGCTCGTTGATAGGCTGCCACACTGCGCCTGTCACCGGTACGGTCGGATCGGGGCTGCCTGTCACCAGCGGATAGGTCGTGTAGAATCCGAGGTTGGCCGCTGTCCAGTTGTCGGGCATGTACGCCCCCACGACCGTCCAGCAGTCGTCAAGGTCAATGTAGCCGGTGCTGATGCTCTGGCCGCTCTGGATGGTCAGCGCAACGTCCTGCCTGAATCGCTTGATCCCTCGTTCGTCTCGTTCTGAAATAAATACTGGCATGATGCCTCCTATGGTAAACTCGGTAGCGGCCCTGGGCTGGCCCGGTCCTCAGTCGGCTGCAATGTGCAAGCGCAGTTCCAGCCGCCGCACTCCAGCAGGCCGTTCGGTGGATTCTGTGGCATGACGTGGCTCTGCCAGTAGGTGCCCCGTTTCACCTTGCCGTTGAGCTTGAGGCAGGTCGAACAGTGCTCCGCAGCCCCCAGCGTCCAGCGCATCTTCTGGTCACCGCAGGCCATCGTCTTGGCCTTGTTCACGATGTCCCGGTAGCGATTGATCCAAATGTCCAAGCGACTGTACGCCGTGCTCCTATGGCCGCCGTTCTCTTTGCTGTTCTGTTCTACCCAGTCCAGCAGGCCAAATACGTGATTTTTCTCGCTGGCGATTGCCTGGGCTAGTGCCGTGCGTTCATCTGGCGTGTACTCCTCAGGCCTGATGCCACACGCTGCGGCCCCCTCTGCCCAAGCCTGCGGCAAGCCCCGGTCAATCGCGTCAAACACCTGGCCAAAGGCAGCATCGAAGTCCAGCTTCCCAGACCACAGGCCATAGGCTGCAGCCCGTAGGTTCAGCTGGTAGCCCGCGAGCGTCTTAAACACGAACGCCCTCCATTGTCATCAGGTGAGCGTAAGCCCGCTCCAGATCCAGCATCGCCTCCGTCGGCCCCTGCCAGCCCTTCCACAGTTTGCGCCGCCTTTCCAGGTGCAACACGCGGCCATCGCTGAACGCCCGCACCTTCGGCCCCATGTCCACCATGCTCTTGGCCGCCTCCGTGTCAGTGGCCCGGCCCTCGTCGTCCATCGTCATCAAATCCTCTTCGTCGAACAAGCCCTCACGCACCAGCCACGACCGCGCCTCTTCCCTGGTAATAATGGCCGCCTCTTCCACAACACCGCCCCGGGCAGCGAAGGGCTCGCTCAGTGTACGGATGTACTCGGCCTTGAGCTGTGCAATCTCAGCGGCCATGCGGTCCTCTTCCACGTCCTGGAAATCAAACTTGAACACGAGCGAGGCGGGCAGGCTCAGGCCATCGTTGAACGCCCGCTCAATCTCACTGAGCAGCATACCCGCGCCTTTGGCCCTGGCCTTGAGATGTTGGACGTTGGCCTCCGATGCGGTGCCCAACGGCCCGGCACTGGTGGGCCATATCTCGCGTGGGTCAATGCGGAACGCCAGCGCGAACGAATAGATGGCAATCTCGGTCATGGTGTTGCGGTCGAAGTGCTCCGGCATCTCGGAGAATGAGAACATCTCCGCAGACATCGGCACGGCGGGGTCCAGGCCAAATGCGACCATCACCTGCCGCCAGACCTGGTTGCCGCGCTGCTCCTGGCGCGTGCTGTACTGCGTGTTCAGGTCTTCCCACTGATTCTTGGCCAGGTTGTTGATCATCAGCAGGCCAGCAGGCGGCAAGTCTGACAGCCGTTCGCGTTCGTAGCGCGTGATGTCCATCAGGATATGCGCCGTGGCCAGGGCCCTGCTCAGCGCACAGAAGCCCACGTTCAGCAGGCTCTCTTTCGGTGATGGATTGTCAACGAGGTGGATGACCTGGCTCCGGTGCATCAGCACTGGGTCAGCACCCTCAAAGGTACCCTGGTACTCGGCCGGGTAGTCGGGATTGCCGCGTATCTGCATCTGTGCGTTGTCGAGGTGTGCGAAGCCGATGGCCGCGCCTACTTTGGCCCGCTTGCTCATGCGGATACGTTCTATCCAGCCGCCGGCGTCCTGCGTGAGATAGTCGCTGACAGCCTTCTGCACGAGCTGGGACCAGCCGCCGCCAAAGTCTGAGCGCTCGATGAGTGAGCGCCGGTAGATGTTGGCCGTGCGCTCCGGGCCTTCGAGGTACCAACCGGTGGTTGCTACTTTGGCTAGCACGGTGCTGATAGTGCCGACGAGCAGGTCGTTGCCGGGTGCCGTGACGAAGTTGCGCAGCCACTGGTCCCGGCGCTTGGACCAGTACGGCGGCGCGGAGTCGGAGTTGGCCATGACCTGGAGCCATGTGCCGATAGTGTCGGTGATGGGCTGGCCGCTGTCAGTGCCAGGTCGGGTCTGGACGGAGCGCTTGAGTTCGTTTGTTTTTGCCATCAGATGTTAAGCCTCAGTGCATGATAAGCCGCCATCGAGGCAGCCACCAACGCGTCAATCTTCAGTTGGTCGGCCTTCTTGACGAATCTCAGGTTGCGCTCGTCTCCCGTCCCCTGCCCGATCATCTTCGCCGCCGCGTTCTGCACGTGCTCGTTGAGCGTCGGGTCGTTGCGGTGCGCGATGCGCCTGGTCATCACAAGGTCAAAGAATTGTTTATCAGCCACGGCCCGCTGCTTGCCCTGGTTGAACTCCAGGAACCAACCAAGCCCCTCCTTGCGGAGGTCCGTTGCCATCTTGTGCAACTGATACGGGTCGTAGGTGATGCACGTCACGTTGTAGCGTTTCACCCATTCCCGGACGGCCTTCTCGATAGTCTCGGTGTAGTCCATCTGACCACCCTTCGGAGGCGTCCACACCTG
>Ga0316198_10001767_pt1 | contig 12901 bp, 11 predicted proteins | sample OudBieAanoxic_MG_FD_204935 | JGI IMG/M metagenome (GOLD analysis project Ga0316198, IMG submission 204935) | Coastal sediment microbial communities from Oude Bieten Haven, Netherlands - site A anoxic | ecosystem: Environmental > Aquatic > Marine > Coastal > Sediment | place: Netherlands... | reverse complement strand
ATAGATATCGCCAGCGGTACCTATTTGGCCACCAATCTTACGGCGACGAGTCATGCCAATGCCATGATGGTCGGATTGCAATACAACCGGACTTTTTAGCCAAAAGAGTGGCTAGGAAACGGCTTAAATAATCATTAAAAAATGCCAGTCAGGGTTCTGACTGGCATTTTTATTTACAGATTATTTCCTTGAACCTCGAACCTCGAACCTCAACCCTTTTACCAAATACGCACGCGCTGGTCTTCAGGCAGGTACAGTTCGTCACCTGGCTTAACATCGAAAGCCTTGTACCAAGCGTCATGGTTTCGTGGTGCCTGGGCGCGGTAACGGCCCGGTGCATGGGTGCCGCCACGGAGTTGGTTGAGCATGCTCTGCTCGGTGCGCTTCTCTTTCCATACCTGTGCCCAGGCAAGGAAGAAACGTTGATCGCCGGTTACACCATCGATTACCGGAGCTTCCTTACCGTTAAGGCTGAGCTTATAGGCATGGTAAGCCATGGCCAAACCTCCCACGTCACCGATATTTTCGCCCAGGCTGTTACGGCCGTTGACGAAGTTATCCGGGATCGGCTCGTACTTACTGTACTGCTCGGCTAACTTATCGGCTTTTGCATCGAAGGCTGCGCGGTCTTCGTCTGTCCACCAGTTGCGTTGGATGCCGTTAGCATCTGACTTCGAGCCTTGGTCGTCGAAACCGTGGCCCATCTCGTGGCCGATAACGGCACCAATACCACCATAGTTAACGGCCGGATCGGCGTTAGGGTCAAAGAATGGTGGCTGGAGGATGGCCGCCGGGAAGACGATCTCGTTAAATGAGCTGTTGTAATAGGCGTTAACGCGTTGTGGCGTCATGCCCCAGCGGTTACGGTCAGTTTTCTTCAGCTCTTTGGCGACACTTTCGGCCTTAAAGAACTGACGCAAGTTAGCGATATTACCGACTAAATCTTTGCCTGTTAGCGTTAATCCTTCGAACTCCTGCCATACGTCAGGGTAACCAATTTTAGGGGTAAATGCGGCAAGCTTGGCGTGGGCATTGACCTTAGTATCCGCACCCATCCAGTCGAGACCATCGATACGTTGACCTAAAGCGGTACGCAGGTTTTCAACCAGCTCTGCCATCTGCTGTTTTGATGACTCAGGGAAGTAGCGTGCAACGTAGACTTTACCTATGGCGAAGCCCAGAGATTGTGTGCCCGACATCTCTGCAACGGCGCGTTTCCAGCGTGGCTTAGGCTCTTCCTGACCGCTTAAGGTCTTGCCAAAAAAGTCAAAATTTGCAGCGTAGATATCTTCAGACAAGAGGTCTGAATTATTGCTGATGGTGTGGAATGTCAGGTAGTCCTGCCAAACGCTCAGGGATTCATGATTGACCAGGTTAATCATGGCTTTTACCGGATCAGGTTGCGAGATGTTCAGCTGCGGTACCTGATAACCGGTTTGAGCGAAGTAGGTATCCCAATTAAATCCTGGGTACTGTTTGGCTAACGCTTCACGTTTTACCTGGTTCAGGGTGAGGTCGCGGTTACGACGCTTCTCTCTTGGCCACTGGCCTTCGGCCATTTTAGTCTCTAAGGTTACAATCGCCTCGGCGCGCACTTTGGTATCTTTTACGCCGGCAAAGGCCAGCATCTTGGCAATATGCTCAACATAGGCGCTGCGGATTTTAACAAAGCGTTCGCTCTGTTCGAGGTAGTAGGAGCGATCGGGCAAGCCTAAGCCGCCGGCACCCACAGACATCTCATACTGATTCGGATCCAGGCGGTTAAACCACATACCCCCACCGATGGGAGATGCTGCTCCGGTGAGCCAGGCGTTACCAAATACCTTGGTCAGGTCATCGGTAGATTTGACTGCTGCAATTTGATCTAAGGTGGCCTGAATTGGAGTGATACCCAACTTGTTGATGGTATCTGTGTCCATGTATGACTTATAGAAGTCAGCAATTAATTGCTCTTCATCGTTCAGGTCGCTGCGACTGGCGATATCATCGATGATCGCTTTAACTTGCTCTTCACTGCGCTCGGCCAACCCGGTAAATGCGCCGTAACGTGTCTTATCGGCTGGCATGACATAGTTGTCATACCAAGTACCGCTGGCATACATAAAGAAGTCATCGCCGGGTTTAACGGCTTCGTTACGTGCCGAAAGATCGACACCAAAGCTACCCAGTTCGGCTTTGCCGGAGGCTGTCTTGGTTATTTCATTTTTTGCTTCGTTGTTGATGTCAGAAGTGCCGCAGCCCGCTAAAAAAGTGGTGGCTAAGGCAATAGCGATTAAGGATTTTTTCATTGTTTTATTTTCGTCCTTGCTAAGGGGGGGAGTCGTTTTTAATTTACGGCTCTATATTCTTTGATTGCCATAAAATGTCAATCAAAGAATTGTTAGCAAAGATAGAGATAAGCCGTAACAGGATAAAGAGGGAGAGGTATGCTCTACCTCTTTGTTTATTCCTATTCCCACATCACGTTTGATTCAGACTCCACCGCAGATTGCAGCAGCTCGATGAGCGGTAGGGCTCTATTTCTTAAGCTCACCACAGGTTCATTGTCGTTATCTTCATCATCTGTGCTGCTTTGAGGTGAGGTGAGCGGCGAAGCGGTGGGTTCATCTTCGACTGCCTTAGATAATTTTTGCAGTGCTGCAGGAACATCCTCCGCTCGAATGGCTCCCGGTACGGTGCCGCTATGCCCCATGAGTTTAAGGAATGTGAGAGCGACGTTGCCAAACATTGTGATGTTTGAATAGGTGTCTGATTTAAACGTTACCAACATGGGAAGCCTCTTTATGGGATGTATAAGTGGAAGAACTATAAATGAATGCGTGTCATATCATCAGTATGATTGCGCAGTTAAGAGACTGCCAGTAAAAATACTCTCATGGGGAGTTAGCCACCTAAAGGATGCTTGTCCATCTTGACTGTCGATAGTGTTAGGCAGCAATAAACGTCTGAACAAAAAACGCTAAGCTGGGTATGAGAGGGGCATAGTTCTAAGTCGAAGATTTTTAATCTTATTTGAGTTATTCCTTCCACAACAAATAATGGGTTTACCTGCCTCACAAAATTTGAAATATAGATAAATATCGGAAGGTTTTGAGCTGTGAATCTCAATAAATTGCATGGCAGTTCGATAATGTCCATGTAACAGTTTGAACAATATCAATGCTCAATTGTGAGTGATTGGTTGCTATTTGGGGAGTGTAGTATGCTCAATAAAATTCATTTGAATATTCGTACCCGCATTATTGTGGGGATTATTTTCTTACTCATGCTTGTTATGTCCATCGTTATCCCTGTAGTGCTCAGTGAATTTTCCAAAAATATTGATAGAGCTGAAGAGAGAGAGCTTCACAAACTTTATGGGGCCGCGGTTGCAGAAATTGAATCTAAAGGAACGCTTGCTCTGGCGTTAGCAAGTGTGATCGCTCAAGATCCAGATGTACAAGACCTTTTCGCGAAAGGAGATCGTGAAGCGTTAGGTGAGCGAACCTTACCCTTATTTGCAAAGTTAAAATCAGAATATGCTGTTAGACAGTTCCAATTCCACCTTCCTCCAGCGACCTCTTTTCTACGTGTGCATAAACCCAAAAAGTTTGGTGATGACTTATCCTCATTCAGGAAGACCGTTGTCGTTACGAATAGGGATAAGCGGGCGGTAAAAGGCTTAGAAAAAGGCGTTGCCGGGATAGGTATTCGTGGCATAGTGCCAGTATCACATCAAGGATTACATTTAGGTTCAGTCGAGTTTGGTATGTCTTTTGGGCAAGCATTTTTTGATGAGTTCAAGAGCGAATACAATGTAGAAATTGCCCTTTATACTGAACAAAATAATCAGTTTTCAGCATTTGGCCGAACAGTAAAAGATCATCAATTTGCAACAACTAGCCAATTTCAACAAGCGTTGGATGGTCAAGTCATTAATACACAGCAGGTTTTTAACAATAAACCTTATGCAGTATACCTACATGAAATAAAAGATTTTTCAGGTAAGCCTATCGGGGTTCTCGAAATTGCATTAGACCGTTCCCACAATGCCAATGCATTAAATGATGTTACATATCGGGTGGTATTTATCGGTTTACTTGCTTTGCTTCTTGGGATTGTTATCGCTTGGTTCATTAGCTTAGGTATTATTCGACCCATAGATATTACCACTCAAACGATGAGTAACATTGCTGACGGTGATGGCGACTTAACGCTTCGCCTTAATATCAAAGGTAATGATGAAATTGCTCACTTGTCAGGTGCATTCAACCAGTTTGCCGCGAAAGTACATAGCACGATAGAGCAAGTGTCAGTGGCAACTGCACAACTGTCTAATTCAGCAGTAAAATTAACAGCCATCACTCATGAGACTCAGTCTGATACCTTAATGCAGCAACAAGAAACAGAGCAGGTGGCTGCGGCCATGAATCAGATGAGTGCCACAGTACAAGAAGTCGCGCACAATGCGACTGAAGCAGCAGATTCAGCTCAAAAAGCCCATGATGCCTCAGAAGTCGGAAAACAAGTGGTGAGTGAAGTGTCTGTGCAAATTAATGAACTTGCTACTGAAATTGAGGTGGCGACAGACGCTGTAGCACATTTGGAAAGTGAAACGGCGAATATCGATGGTGTTTTAGAGGTTATTCGTAATATCGCCGATCAGACTAATCTACTTGCACTTAATGCTGCAATCGAAGCGGCGAGAGCCGGTGAGCAGGGGAGAGGTTTTGCAGTTGTTGCTGATGAGGTCAGAACGCTTGCAAGCCGAACCCAAGCATCCACCTTGGATATTCAAAAAATGATTGAGCAGCTGCAATTGGGAGCCAAGAAGACGGTTGATGTTATGAAAAGCAGTAGAGGTTTTACCGATGCTTGTGTTCATCAAGCATCGTTAGCCGATCAGGCGCTGGACCAAATTTCGACAGCCGTGAGTACCATTACCGAGATGAATATACAAATTGCCAGTGCGGCGAATGAGCAATGTGCGGTTTCCAATGAGATAAATAAAAATATCACAAATATCAATGATATTGTGGCGAAAACTACAGATGCAGCATCACATACGGCACTGGCAAGTGAAGACTTGTCGAATCTATCTTCTCAGTTAGATACCTTAGTTGGGCAGTTTAAAATTTAAGCAGCGCTTGATCTTTTCGATTTGTTTGTTAACTGTTTACAGCCTTTTCTCGATAGGGAAGAGGCGTAAACCTGAATGCTTGCTGAACACGCCTTAGATTCCCACTGAATTGATTAACGCTTTTAGCTGAATTGCATTACCCTACGCGCCATATCGAAACAGGTGTAACGAAAAATAACTTCTTTGGGGAATATTGTGAAAACACTTTCTATCGCGGCAGTATCATTATTAGCTATTTTTGCGTCAACTAATGCGTTGGCTGCCAACGACCATACAGGTTTCTACGTGGGTGGCAGTTTAGGTCAACTTAAAGCAAAAGCCGATAGCAGTAAGTCGGGTGACGAAAGTAGTGAGTCTGGTGTTGGCTTTGGGGCATATGGCGGGTATAACTTTAACGAGTGGTTTGGTTTAGAAGCCAACATGTTTGTCTCTGGCGATCTGGGTGACAGTCATACGGACGTAGGTGCCGGCACCTTTGCATTTACCCCTAAATTTACCTATCAGATTAATGATACATTTGCCGTATATGGTAAAGTCGGTATTGCCTCTATGGCCGTTGTTTCAAGACCCGATTACCTACGAGATGAAGATTTCACTGGCTTCGGTTGGGCCTATGGTGTAGGGATTAATGCCTCAATGACAGAGAACCTGAATGTTCGTCTCGGCTATGATGTTGTCACCGGCGAGCTGGACTCTGAGTACTCGAATAGTGGACAAAATATCGATACAGATTTTTCTAACTTCGCGTTAGGTGTGCATTACCAGTTCTAATCACTCCCTCTCTATCTGTGCGGGGACTAGAGAAAATAAAAAGGGATATCTACTATATACTCACCCAAGTATCCCTTTTTTCGTTTTCGCCATGGTAATAAGTGGAGCCTGCCTCGACGGCACTCCACTCCATCTCAGCATATGTAGCCAAAGATTAGTTCGACTCAGACTTCTCTCTGATATCCATGATTGGCATCACGCCTTCACCCATCATAGTGCTGGGTAGCTTACCGTCCCAAGCTTGTGCTTCGGTCAGCTTTACAATCAGTGGGTTATTCTTGAGGGCCTTAGCCTTAGCTTCAATCGCTTGGGCTTCGGCTTTACCTCTCAATAGAATGGATTGCGCTTCGGCTTCAGCAATCTTCAAGATCCCTTTAGCTTTAGCGTCCGCGGTGTTAACTGCTCTTAAGGCTTCTAGGCGTTGACGTTCAAGCTTGTGCTCCTCTGCCGCCGCGAGGTTTTTCTCGGTCTGCTTGATCTCAATCGAGTTAATGTATTTTTGCGGCAGAACGATATTTTCAATTTGTATGTTATCTACTACAACCGGAAAGCCTTCCATCTCTTCTGCCAAGCGAAGTTCTATGCCTTGGATCGCACTGGCTCTGTCCTGAATGAGTTGTTCCGCTTCAAACTGCGGAATCGTATCCTTGGTGGCTGAGCGAAAACGTGGATCTAGAATACGTTGTTCAAACTGAGTCAAGCCACCATAGCGCTTGAATAGATCGAGTGCGGCCTCCTTGTTTACAGTCCAGTTAACAGATACCTCGATGGTGACCGGCATCTGCTCCTTGGTGCTCGATGCCATTTTTTCGGCATTTTTACGCGTGCGCACCTCGATCATCTCGACGGTTTCAATGAAGGGGATCTTAAAGTGTAAGCCTGGGTTTTCTTGTCCCTTTGCTTCTCCGAAACGTTTCACCACACCGACATGGCCTTCGATGACAATAAAATAGGAGTTGAACAGGGCGATGAACAATAAAATAAGTGGCAGGAATTTAACAATTGAGATTGATTTGAAAAACTTGGAGGGCTTTAACTTTTGTTCCAGCATTTGGGTATCCTTTCTAAGTATGCGGAGCAAAGATACCAGTTAATGTAATCTTATGAAACATTTGTAACGCTTTGGTTGCGCGATGTGGTTGTAAGTGTAGTTTGAAGGTGTGTCGTGAATGAGGCAAAAAATAGGCGGGCCTGAGTAAAGCTATACTCAGGTCTGCTTATTCTTGAGCGAGTCGCTATTGCTGGGGGTTAAGCTTTTTCAATCGTTAAGCGCTGAAATAGTGAATCTTTCAGTTCGGCTCTGTCATGCTTTAATTGGTGCATGGACTCATCATCGATTGGCGCGCCCTTTAATTCGAGCTCTCGAATTTCTTTATCCAGCGCATCGTAATGTTTAGCCCCTTTTGCAAAGGCTTCGTTGCTTTGAGAAAGCTTAACAACAATATCTCGGTATTCAGGAAACTCATTAATAAGAGAGTGATCTTCGCCTAACATAAAAACCCCTTTTAATTAGGTAGTTAATAAACAGTGTTGTCACTTTATAAGTAAAGCTAACTCTGATGTTAATTACAAGTTCGCAAGCAAGCTTTATAAAAATCCGTTTATCGTATTATTGGCATTAACGTGAACTCATAGGCAACCCAGAGGAAGGGTCGACTTACGTCAATTGAGAACTCAGGGCACAGGTAAAACATATCTATCCCTGATTAAAATTTAACCCATTAAGTCGGGTGGGAACATAGGTTTTTGTAGGTAGTTTGATATAAATCAATTGCTAGCTTGAATATGTTAGTGAGTAGTGGGTTTTCCCCGGAAATGTAAATCGGGTCAGAAAGCTTAAGGGAAAATGAGGGAAGCATAAATGCTTCCCTCTTATTTGCACTAAATTGTACTTTATTGCACAGAGCAATCGGCTTGCAGCTATATTTTCACCGCGGTACAGAAGCTGACATCGCTCACATAGGTCTGTGGATCGAAGCTATGGTATAGCTCGAAGCAGGGGCGGTCATCGGACTCGAGGCCTGTTTCGACCACCTGTTTCATCAGTTCATTCCATGCTATTGCATACTCACTGAACTGCTTGATGGTTCGGCGAATAAACGCATAGCTTCCACCGGGAAATTGCTGTAACTCCACCCGTCCACTTACTTGAGTGTCTGCCGGCACTCTAAAGCAAATATCGGTACGGCATTTTTCATCCGGGGTGATTTCGGGGTTATCGTGGTAGATGAAGATTGCATTCTCACAGCTGATCCCTTTGGCTCCGCCCCAGATGCAGAGGTTTTTCATTGCCTCTTCATACCCTTGTCCGTAAGGTCCTGTAACTCGAATGTAGGCTAAGGTGCCAGCTTCAATTGTTGTGGTTTCCATTGTGACTCTCCGTTGTTGGTTTATGTCACTATGGTAGGAGGGCTCGCCTCGGCTGGCGTTTCCGTTATTGCGTAACGAGTGTCCAATCTTGCTCTTTTGCATCAGCTGACACAGCTTTTCACTGCTACTACACTCCCTTAGCTTGCTGGGTGTTAAACCAAAGCGCTGTTTAAATGCCTTTGCCAGACTTTGTGAGCTGGAAAATCCGTTATTCAGTGCCAGCTCGGTGATTGAAGCCTGTTTATAGAAGAGGTCTGTGGCTATACGTTCTAACCTTAAACGCCGCAAATACTCACCTAGGGTCTCGTTTGTGACTGCTTTAAAAATACGGTGGAAATGGTAGGGAGAGATATTGGCCATAGCCGCGACCTCGGGCAAGTTCAAGGGTTGATTGAAATTTTGTTCAAGGTAGCGAATTACTGGCTTTAATCGCTGCTGGTAATCGGTTCTCATTGGCAGAGCTCTGTTGAGGCTTAAGTAGTAAAACAATCGAGGCCGCCAGTTAAACAGATTTATCTTCATTATTAAACAGAGATTATTGGAAGTTAGGTTTCGGCTTAACCAATATTGATCTAAGTTAGCAATGAGCCTGAAACATTTTCTGGGAGGGGGCTGAACATGACAGAGTTTTTGCTGCAACGCTTTAGCGAGATAGACTGGAGTATTGGGGGAGGGCAACTTTTCTCGATAACCCTGCTGCTGTTGTGGCTGTGGGCTATTTGGCCGAGTGATGATATGAAGGTACTCGTTAAAGATAAGGTCGGTCAGTCACGGCTTTTGCTGGTGGCGGTTGGTGTCAATGGATTGTGGTTGATGGATGCCAGTATTAACCCGGGGATCCATGTGCATTTTCTGGGACTGGTCACCTTGATGCTGATGTATGGCTGGCGAATGGCGACAGTCGTTTCCCTGTTACCTGTGTTGTTTTTTGCTACCTTTATGTTCAAGACGCCATTCGATTTTGCTATTTATGGCATCTTGGCTGTCGGTCTGCCGCTGTTTCTCTGCCATTGGGTTTATAGCCAGATATTCAAATACCTACCTCACCATCTGTTTATCTACATCTTCGGTAGCGCATTTATCAATGGCTTCCTCTCTATTGTGTTTCATATCCTGGCTTGGTCGACCTGGCTGTGGCTGACTACGGATTATGACTGGGCCTTTCTTATCGATAACTACTTATTGGTGATCCCACTACTCGGTTTTCCCGAGGCGCTGCTAAACGGCATGGCTATAACCTTCCTAGTGGTTTACCGCCCGCAGTGGCTCTATGACTATTCCGATAACACCTATTTTTAATCGGAATGACTCATAACCAGATTATCGGCTGCTATTAACGCCTTTAAGTGCTTTTTTATCTGCCTGTCGTAATCGCTTCTGGGTAGATCTTTGGAAATACGGTGAATTGAACGTGTTTTTTGGTCTGTGTAGGGAAAGGCGATATAGTGATTCCCCCTGTTCAATTTGGTTGAGAACTCATACTTTTTAGACAAGTCAAACAAGAGTTTAGCGGTTGCTTTTAGGCGCTCATCTCTGCCGGGAATGGCGTTGCTTTTCCTGAGCCTGGCAGCGATATGACCCGCATTATCTCTGCTATGTTTTTGCGGAAAAATAGGGTTAGCGTGAATGATCAGGTTGCCATTACTATCGGAGTCGAAGCTGATGAATTTATGCTCACCTGATGCTTGCTGGTCAGCCATAGTATGTGGCGTTATTAAGAGTGATATAAGCAGGGTTAGATTGATAATAAACGAGTTCAAAATACACATCCTTATGGCTTTTTGAAATTGGTCGTTAATCGCTCTGCTCTAAACTGCCCAAAATTATATTGCGGGTCAATGGTTTTTATGAAGAGCTGTTCGATTTTTAGTGTATGGATATTGGAAAGTCAATATCGTGCAAGACTGCCAGATTTTTAGGTATAAAAGTGTCGATAATGGAATTTTTATCCCACCTTTTCATGTATATAAAACACCTTGTTTTTATATGGCGAATTCCCCAGAATTCTAAATAATGGAATGTGTCGAAAGCCGCTTATGTCAAGGAGTGTGGCTAAGTTCGTCTCTTATGTTCTATATCAACCTTTAGCCCTATAAACACCATTTGTCAGGCCAGTTGTTAACTATACTTCTTAGACGAATTATCAAATAAAATAGTTCGGGGTTTGCACCTAATGTAAGGAGTAAGTTATGAGGTTTAAATTTATTCTTTCGATGCTGTTAGCGACCCTCACAGTGGTTGCTAATGCACAAACCGATGAGCAAGTGGTTACCATCTACTTCGCGGGAACAAATATGACCCAGGAGTATTGGAATGAAGCTCAGTTTCTTCATCCATTTTCTGAGCCGGAAACGATAGCAACCCTGTATAAGCAACAGGTAGATGGTGATAATCATCATAAGATCATCCTTGATGGGTTTGAATGGCTTGAAGCCGCACTGCCTGATTGGAGTGGTAAGTTTTCAGAAGCACATAGTGATTTAGAGGAGGTGGTTGATAACTTTTCCGAGGAGGTGTCTGATTCATGCGATTTGGCCCCCTGTATCGTACTTAATTTAGTGGGATTCAGTCGAGGCGGGGCTTCGACTCTGCATTTTGCCCACACAATTTCGAATGAGGAGGATTACACTGAACTAAAGAGCAAGATCAAAAGAATCAACATATTGAACTTCGATCCGGTTCCAGGAGATGCGTTTATGGGCGCGGAAGTATTCAACCTTCCGGATGGTGTTGAGTATCTGGGTTTCTATTCAGTGGATGAGCGTACTCAGTTCTTCGCCCCGGTATTTCCTACTCCTGCAGCGGCTTATTACGATGCATTTACGGTTCCGGGTAGCCATGAAACTATGGTCGGGAATATATATAGGGGCGGGCATCGAGGCCTGCTTGATTTGGGTAAGGTCGAAGCCATACGTGTGGTCTCTTCGGTGCTTAAGATAGTTGCTACCGAGGTATTGGGCTCTTCCGACTGGGGACACGTGAGATTTAATGATGACCTGTCGCATCCGGCGCGAGATTTGAGTTGGTACGATGAGGTGACCGACACCGACGGCGACGGCAGCATAGGGATAGATGAACTTGAGCGTTATTTTACCGGGAGGTTAGAATTTATCTATAGTGTGTTTGCTCCAGATCCCACTTCACCGCTTCCATCATATTCTGATCAGATGCGTGCACAGTTCTTCTTGCCTGTGATAACGCGGGAATATTGGGGCAACCTGATACCTGAGTGTTTCTTTGAGCCTGTGTTCCCATTACCGGATCTATTTTTATCGGTTCTTTCAAACCGTTGCGTTTACCATCGTCCCACGAACTATGTTGGAGCTCTCGGCATTTCCGATCGCAGTCTCGAAGAGATAGGAGATCCAGAATATCCCCTGAATGCCCTGGATGGGAGTGATTACAGGATATGGAACCTGCTACTGGAGAGAGGTAGCCTGGATATCGATGAAGATATTGTCGATTACAACGAGGATAACTGTCCATTCGACTTCAATCCGGAACAGGTTAACACCGACGGCGATCTGTTAGGTGACATCTGCGATGCGGATATGGATGGTGATGGGATTGAAAATGAGTCAGACAACTGCCTGCTTGTCTCTAATGCCGACCAAGCTGACTTTGATGATGATGGACTGGGTGATGTGTGTGATCTCGACGCCGATAATGATGAGATCAATGATGACTTGGATCTGTGTCTTTATACTCACGCTGACACCACAGTGAACGCCAGCGGTTGCAGTCTTGCGCAATTAGTACCTTGTGAGGGGCCGGATGAGAAGACTAGCTGGAAGAATCATGGTCAGTATGTCTCTAAAATGGCGAAGGAAGCTAAAATCTTCCGTAAGCAGGAGTTGATAAACCAGTGGGAGTTTTTGACTATCATGCAGGCGGCAGCCCAATCGACTTGTGGCAAGTAATATAGAGTCAGGTAACGCTTCCGGTTTCTATTGATCTCAGACAATAAAGGCTTCTGCAATATGCAGAAGCCTTTTTATATTTAGCCGTGTTGGTCTTCGTTTCTTATATCAAAAATGTGACTAGGCATTGGCCGTCGACCGGATGGCGGCCTCGATTCGATCCCGAACCTGACGTGACTTTTCACCTTTAAATATCTCAAACAACTGGGTTGCATCGGATTGTCGGGCTAAGATGTCCACTAAGGCGATGCGGTTATTAACACGCAGGAAAGTGAGTATCGGCTTAAGCTCCCCTTGGCGCGCGAGCGAAGCCAGATAGTTACCCATACAGTTGTGGTAGTTTTTAATCGCAAATAGGACAATCAATTCACGTTTAATTTCATGGCTCAGTAGCCAGTCCATCAGCTTGCTATAGGCTTGCTCTTCATAGTCATCGCTATCTAACGTTAAGCGGGTGGCCAAATCGACAGTGCCGTCACGGACGAACCCGTCCATATGGCCCTCGACCAATTGCTCCATGATCACCTTGTAAGCGCGATAGCTGTGGTTAGTCAGGAGTAACATGAGTCGTTCACGGCGTGCTGCATCGATGCGCCACAAGAACTGCCCCAGACTATAGGTACGATACTCATCGACACCTATGACGGTTTCTTCGCGCATATAAGCGTTGAAAAGTGGTGCGATTATCTCATAGCTGGTTTCACCCAGAATATAGGACCAA
>Ga0316198_10001765_pt1 | contig 12905 bp, 11 predicted proteins | sample OudBieAanoxic_MG_FD_204935 | JGI IMG/M metagenome (GOLD analysis project Ga0316198, IMG submission 204935) | Coastal sediment microbial communities from Oude Bieten Haven, Netherlands - site A anoxic | ecosystem: Environmental > Aquatic > Marine > Coastal > Sediment | place: Netherlands... | reverse complement strand
CGGCTCTTCTTCGTCATACTCGTCTGCAATCTCACCGACGAGTTCTTCGGGCAGATCCTCGATGGTCACCAGCCCAGCCGTCCCCCCAAATTCATCGACGGCGATTGCCATATGCACCTGGTTGGCCTGCATCTCCCGGAGGAGATCTGGGACGCGCTTGGTCTCCGGAACGAAATAGGCCTCTCTCATCAGATCCTTCGATTGGCGAGGGCCCGCCTCCTCGTCCCAGAGCTGCAGGAGATCTCGGGCGTAGAGAACGCCGAGTATGTCGTCGCTGTCTTCACCGTAGACCGGGATCCGGGACTTGCCCTCTTCGAGGATCAGGTCGAGGGCAATCTCGGTGGAAGTCCCGGCGCTGACCGTCACCATGTCCGGCCGGGGAACCATGACCTCCCGCACGATGGCATCGGCAAAGTCGATCACCTGCGAGATGAGCTCGCGCTCATGGGCTTCGGTCGCACTGTCCTCATCGTCCTCGTCGTCCTCGTCGAAATCCGTGATGAGGTCGCCGGTCGCCTCTCCGACCTTGATCGCCGGATCCAACAGCCACGCAAAGCGGTACGCAAGAGTCCTCGGCCGGTTTCGGCCCAGAGTTCTCGGAATGATGTCCCCGACCGAGACCAGGATGATCCCCAGCCCGAAGAGGCTCAACGCCAGGGTGAGCCCATCGGTGGTCCGGGTAAGGGCCCAGGCGGCAGGCACCACCGCCATAACGAGCAAGCCGGTGCTCACGACGCCGAGGGCGGGCTGGATCTTGGAACGCTCCGCAAGGAGGCTGGCGATCTTCTCCGCTCTCATATCCCCGTTGCGCGAGTCGTGGAGCGCATCGGCGCGCGGCGTACGGACCAACGAGGATCCCGCTGCCCGCAGCAGGCCGTTGAACAAGATGAGCAGTGCGGAGACGATGAGTGCTGCAGTAGTCATGGGCGGCTTCTGCCGATCATTGCGAGTATCTCCCGTTCACGTTGCTCCATCTGTTCGGCTTCTGCATCGACTACATGGTCACGGCCGAGCAGGTGCAAGATGCCATGCACAACCATGAGCGCCAACTCATCTTCGAAGGCTACTCCAGCTTGCCGCGAGTTCGCATCAACGACACTCGGGCAGATCACCACGTCCCCCAGCAAGAGGGGCGGGCCGTCACCGTCGGCAACGGCGCCGCCGTCGCCTGAGAAATCCTCAATGGGGAATGACAGGACATCGGTCGGTCCCGCCTTGCCCATATGCTCCGCGTTGAGTTCCGCCATGCGGGTCTCGTCGACGAGCGTGATGGCCAGTTCGGTCGAATCTGGCAACCCTTCCGCCTCCATGGCGATGCGCGCCAGGTCCACCAGCGACTCACTAGGCAGCGGGTCGTCCTGTTCGTCCGAGAGGATGACGTCCATCAAACCCGCTCGGCCTGGGCTCCTGGGAAGCCCGGATAGGGAACCCGGGTGTGGTAGTAGCCGACCAGCGCGTCGACCACGGCCGATTTCACTGCGGTCAAATCCCCAAAAGTGAGATCCGCTTCATCGAGTTGCCCATCGTCGAGCTTCTCGCCGACCACCGAGTCGACGACCTTGGTGATGCTCTCCAGGGTCGGTTCCTGCTGCTGAGCATGGGCCCTGGCTGCACCTTCGACAGCGTCGCAGATCATCAGGATCGCCAGCTCTTTGCCCTTCGGCTTCTCACCATGATGGCGGTACTGTTGCGGATCGACGTCGGGGTCGGCTTCGAGGGCCCGGTGGTAGAAGTACCGCATCAGACCTGTTCCGTGATGGCACCGGATCCCGGCGGAGATCTCCGCTGGAAGCCGGTACTGCCTGGCCAGCTTCAGCCCATCCGTGACATGGCCGCGGATGATCTTGCACGACTCGACGGGATCGAGCTGATCGTGAGGGTTGGTGATGCTGAACTGGTTCTCAATGAAGAAGACCGGATCCTCGACTTTGCCGAGATCGTGGTAGAACGCTGCCGCCTGGGCCAGTAGCGGATCTGCCCCTATCTCTCTGGCTGCTTTGCCGGCCAATGTTCCCACCAGGATTGAGTGGTTGAAGGTGCCCGGCGCCTTCTCCTCGATGAGCCGCAGAGCAGGATGGTTCCGGTCCACCAGATCGAGCAGCGTCAACGTTGTGGTGATGCGGAAGAGGTTCTCGAGGAACGATACGAGGCCCTGTGCCATCAGCCCGCCGACGATTCCTCCGAGAAGAGCAAACGCGGCAGCCTCGGGCCAGGTTTCCCAGCCGCGGAACAGCCATGCAATCGCCGCCCCGAATGGCGCCAGCACCAACGCCGACGCCGCCACCGCGACACGGAGTTGCCGGCGGCTGGAAACTGATGAAACGAAGGCAACCGGGGCAACGGTCGCAACCGCAACATAGACCGTCAGGGCCGGATCCCCTGTGGAGATCCCGACGAACGTCGTGACCGGCACCGCCATGAGCACTGCGGTCCTGGGGTCGTAGAGGATGGCGGCGACGTAACCGAAGAGCATTGCCGGAATGGCAAACACCACTTGGTTGGGCTCGCTTTCTGCCGTATTCAGCAATTCGGGCAGGCGCGAGGTGAGAGCGGCAAGGACCAGCAGAATTCCCAACAGGGCGAAGTGCTTCGGTTGCGACCACTTCTGAGGGGTGAGCCGCCATAGGAAGAAGGCCGCAAAGGCAACCGTGAGAGCACCGAGCAAGACGATTGCCTTGCGTGATGTCCCAAGTGCTTTCTCCTGCAGATCCAATCTAACGATCGCCTCGACCTGGACGGGATTCAGTATCTCGCCCTCCTTGACGATCAGAGATCCGGAAAGGAACGGCACAGTGACATCAACGACCGCGGCAGCTGCCGCCTCTTCCGCCAGCGCCGTCAGTTCGTCGTCCTTGAACTCGTTGGTCTCCAACTGATCGGCAACGAGCCTGCCTATGGCCCCGTGGGCGATCTGCTGCTCATCGACGGGGAGTTCCGGGATGAAGACCGGCGGGAATGGGCCCAACAGCTCGGCGACGATGCCATCGAGATCCGTCTGTTTGATCCCGGAGCTCATCAGATCCTTGACCAGATCATCTGTCGCAGTGACGACGGAATCGAAGAGCGGCTCTTCGCCGGCGTCGAGTCGGTCGAGATCGAGGTTATAGAGGGTCACGAAATCGAGAATGGTTCCGTCGGCGCTCAGAGACGGGTAATCAACGGCCAGAGTTTCGACCCAATCTTCGACCTCGCGTCGCGGCAGCGTGGTGGTGGTTGTCGTTGTCTCAGGCGGCTCGGTAGTGGTTGTAGAAGTGGTGGTTGTCGACTCTCCATCCTCGGACGGTTGCGTGGTGGTTGTCGAAGTGGTTGTCACCACCGGCTCGACGATCTCGAGTTGCGAGGCATCGACGGTACGAGCGTCGACCGCGGCGATCGCCGCAACGACCTCATCGGTGATTTCGGTTCCAACGACGGTTCCGACGAGCACGATGGAATCTTCGTTTTCGACAACGAGAATCTCGGATCCGGCCGATTCCTCCAAGACCGCATCGACCAGTTTCTGCAACTCAGATCGCTCGGCGACCGCACCGGCCTCCTGCGGCGTTAGGAAGGCCAAATCCTCGACATCCTCGAAGAACCGCAGGATGTCGCTGCGTACTCGCGGCATTATCTCGGGGTTGATCGAATACTCGCTCGGGGTACTGAGCCGAGCGGATTCCTTGGCGGCTGTTGTTGCGTCTTCGTCGGTGATCTCGATGGTCTGAGTGGCGATGTAGTCCTCGGGTGAGGGCAATCCGGCGGCAATCTCGACCTCAGGAGCCGCAGCCGCCCGGCCTACAACCAGGGAGGTCCCGACGAACACAATGGTCACCGCTATCACGAGCAGGTTCAGCGGGATGGCGTAACGGCGGAAGAAGTTCATGCCTCACGCTCCCGACGTTTCTCCTCGAAACGGCGATAGGCCTCGACGATGGCGGCAACGATGCGGTGCCGCACCACGTCGTCACCGGTCAGCTCAATGAAGGAAATGCCGTTGATGTTGCGCAGCACACGACGGATGGTTTTGAGACCCGAACGCTTGCCGTCGTCGAGGTCGACCTGGGTGACATCGCCGGTGACGATCATCTTCGAGTTGAACCCCAGTCGTGTCAGGAACATCTTCATCTGCTCGGGCGACGTGTTCTGCGCCTCGTCGAGGACGACGAAGGCATCGTTGAGCGTCCGCCCTCTCATATAAGCGAGCGGAGCTATCTCGATAGTTCCCCGCTCCATGAGCCTGGCCGTCTCTTCAGGTCCCAACATCTCGTAGAGAGCGTCGTAGAGGGGACGCAGATAGGGGTCTACTTTGGCAGTGAGATCACCCGGCAGGAACCCGAGTCGCTCTCCGGCTTCCACTGCCGGCCTGGTCAGGATGATCCGCCGCACCGACCCCGACTGGAGAGCCTCGATGGCACACGCCATGGCAAGATAAGTCTTGCCGGTTCCGGCGGGCCCGATGCCAAAAACCATGGTGTTATCGCGCACTGCGTCGACGTACCGCTTCTGGCCGTGAGTCTTGGGACGGACGTGCTTTCCTCTGCCAACCTTTATCGAGTCGGTGAAGACCCCCGAGGGAGAGGGGACGTCCTGTTTGACCATCTCGATAACGCGGCCAACACGATCCTCATCGAGAGACTCACCTTCCTGAACGAGGATGAGCAACTCGTCAAAAACCGTTTGCACCATCTCGCCCGTCGCAGAATCGCCAAAGGCTTCGATGACGATTTCGTTGCCGCGCGCCACGATACGCGCCTCACTGAAGGCGGCATCGACCTGATCGAGGTAGATGTCTCGCTCGCCGAGGAGGTCGGCCATCAGGTGATTGCTGGGAACGCGAATGCGTATCTGAGTTGCGGGGGTAGTTGTCACGAGAGAATGCTCATCGTCGGGGGGGCCGCGAACGTCGTTCGCGCGACGCAGTATATCGGTGAGCCCCTAATAGGGGAATACCACCGGCGACGAACACGCCGTGATTGCTTCCGAGGCGTGGGCTAATCGCCCTCTGACGTCACACCCAACTCGGTGAGGCGCTCACTGAAGCCCTCTTCTGATTGATCGAGCAGCATGGCCAGCATCCGTAGATCATTTGCCCGGATGGTCAGCACCCTGCCGTTGAAGTCCTGCCTCAGCATCTGGATGCCACGCAGGAACCTCTCGACGACTTGGCCATCCTGTCCGGAAAGCCGTTCGATCTGGTTGAGATCGATGGTCACGCCGTCTGCGGCTGGATTAGGCGTTGGACCGTCGTCCTGGGGCAACAGCTGCACGATGGGAACGCTGAAGAACTGCGCCAGTCTCTGCAACCGCGGCAAAGACAGACTCCGCTCACCACGTTCGTAGGCGCCCAGCACCGCCGCCTTGAATTCTTGATCGGATAGCTTCTGCACATCCTGCAGCGACAGCCCTCGCTGCCTTCTGATGGAACGCAGTCTCGCTCCCACCGTCTCGTTGTATGTCGGCATGAAACCTCTCCTCGGCCCGCAACAAAGCGTGATCATCACAGATGACCGCTCTGCGTAGCCAACATCATAACCCAGGGTTACCAAGATGTCTCGTACTGGTTTTGAATTCACCCAATTTCGGATCAAGCCAATAACTAGTCACCGGCGAGCCCGAAATCTCAGCCAAATATTCGACGGGTGAGTAACACCGCTCCGACCAGTGCCGCCGTCTCGACTCGCATGGTGGTGTCCCCCAGCCGAACCTTGATCGCCGTCTGTCCCACCTCGTTCTCGGAGAATCCCCCTTCGGGTCCGACACAGAGAACCGCGTCGTCTCCGATGTCCAGGTCATCGATGTCGTCACCTTCCCGGTCGGCAATCAACACCGCCCCAAACTGACCGACATCAGAGAAATCGACCGGACCCGATATCTCCATCAGCCAGGCGCCTTGCGACTGCTCCATTGCCGATTGGGCCCACGCCGAGGACTTCTCCATTCGCGGGGTCCTGCCCTCGGTATGGACGGTGGTGAGCCACAGCAGCCGGGCCACACCGATTTCGGCCAACTTCTCCACCACAAACCGGGCGCGACTCTTATTCCTCGGCGGGGCAACGGCAATGGTCACCGGATGCGGGCGCTCGACCACCTGCTCCGTTCCTCGCTGGATCCAGCCATCCGAATAGACACCCTTGCCGCGGAGCCCCGACCCGTCGGTATATGTGATTTCGAGCGGCCCGCTGTTGCGAAGCACTTTCTCGAGATGGACCCGGGTGGCCTCCACGACGCCAATCCGCCTGCCTTCGTAGGGAGGGGGAAGGTATAGGTGAGGAACGTGACGCGCCATAGCCTTAGCGGTTGCGCCGCTTGCGCTTGCGGCGCCTTCCCTCTTGCGGATCCTCACCACGCAACTCTGCGAAATGGCGCAGAGCCTCTTCCTGCTCCGGAGAAAGGTCCCCGGGAATTTTGACGTCTACCTCGATGAGCAAGTCGCCCCGGCCTCTGCGTTGGAGCCGAGGCATGCCCTGCTTCCCCAGCCTGAACACTGTGGCCGCCTGGGTGCCGGCGGGTATGTCGATCTCTGTCGTAGAACCGTCCACCAACGGCACCTCGATCGTCTTCCCCAGAGCCGCCTCGGCGATGCCGAGCTGCACCTTGTGGTGAAGATCGTTTCCGATGCGGGTGAAATCCGGGTGAGCCGGGATCCGCACCTGAACGTACACATCTCCCGGCGGTGCCCCCCGTTCGCCGACCCCGCCCCGACCGGAGAGTCGAAGTCGGGTACCGTCGTCGACTCCTGCGGGGATTTCGACTGTGAGGCTTCTGTCCGCGTCGATACGGCCGCGACCGCTGCACATCTTGCACGGGGTGTCGATGATCTCGCCGCTCCCCCGACAGGACGCACAATCGGTGACCGTCATCATCGACCCCAGCATGGTCTGGCGTGCCACCTGGACCTGTCCCGCCCCGTTGCAGGTGGGGCAGCGTCGCGGATCATGGCCGGGCTCTGCCCCGGTGGCTCCACAGGCCGGGCAGCGCTCGGGTGCAGTCACTTCGATAGTCCTGCTGGCGCCCACTGCTGCTTCGCCGAGATCGAGATCAACCGTCACCCCGATATCGCCGCCGCGTTGCGGACCCCGGCGCCCGACTCCCCCAAAGCCGCCAAATCCTCCGCCGAAGAACTGTTGCAGGATGTCGTCGAGGCCCCCGAAGTTGCTGAAGAGGTCACCGGCACCGAACTGCTCTCCGCGATCAAACGCGGCCCGGCGCTGCGGATCCGAGAGGATTTCGTAGGCCTCGGCGATCTCGCGGAACCTTGCCTCAGCCGCAGGGTCATCGGGGTTTGCGTCGGGGTGGGTATCGCGGGCCAGCTTGCGAAACGCCTTCTTGATCTCATCCTGGCTGGCGTCGCGGGCGACCCCCAGTATCTCGTAGTAGTCCTTCATGCGCCGAGGCTGTCTTCGAGCCCGTCACCGACCTCTTCGACGATCCGGATGGTGCGGCGGTAGTCCATGCGCATCGGGCCAAGGACCCCAACCCGGCCCCGACCCCGGTTGCCGGCGTCGAATGCGGTTGATACGACGGCGAAATCCGCACCGACGAGATCCGTCTCTGCACCGAGCCGCACCGAAGTGCCCTCGGCCTCGTTGCCCAGCAACTGGCGCACGTGATTGTCCTGCTCGAGCAACTCGAGCATGGTGTGGACTTGCGCCAGGTCCTCCCACAGTGATGCGAGTTGGCTGGCTCCACCGACGTACATCTCACGCGTCGTCGTCTTGGTGATGCCTGCGGCGGAGGCGACGGATTGCGCAATTCTGAGGATCTTGCCGGGGATCTGGTCGGCGGGCAGGGCGGCGACTGCTTCGCTACCGACTGTCAGTGTCGCTCCCTCGTAGCTCGATGCGAGAAGCTGCTCGGCTGCATCGAGTTCCCGATCGGTCGGCGAGAAGCGCAGCTTCACAACCTCCTGGCCGACCCGGCCGGACTCTCCGACGGTGACAACCATTATCACCGGACCGTCCAGGTGAACGAGATGGAGACCGTGAACGATCTCATCGCCAAATCCGGGACCGATGACGATCGCCGGGTAGTGGCTGATGTCGGATAGCAGGCCGCTGGTTTGCTTGAGGAGCTTTCCCAACTCCTCGTGGATTCCGGCGAAAAACGCCTCGATGCGTTCCCGCGTGGCGAGACGCAGCTTGGAAGGTGAGCAATGGTCGACGTAGTAGCGGTACCCGGCGGGTGTTGGAACCCGCCCCGCCGAGGTATGGGGTTGGGTGACGAATCCATACGATTCGAGCTTGGCGAGGTCGTTGCGGATCGTCGCGCTTGAAACGTCAACGGTGCAATGTTCGAGCACAGCGCGCGAACTCACCGGCTGTCCGGTGCGGATGTATTCCTCCACCAGTGCCTGGAGAACTATTGAGCGGCGGTCATCGAGCATCTAGCGAATTTAGCACTCGTCGGGGGAGAGTGATAAGACATCCCATCCGGAAGCGGGCTCATCGAGATCGAGAACCTCTCTGGCAACGGCATCAGTCAGAAGTGGCCTGGCGACTATGAGCCGCCCGTTATCGACATGAACAACGGCGGCATCGACGAGACGTTGCCCGCCATCGGAGCCGAGGAGAGCGGCGCCGGCGGCGCCGGACCGAACCCCGCTGCGGCGCCGCAAACCCAGAAAGACCCGCTCCTTTTCGCGGTCCCATTCGGTCAGACGCTCCGATCCGGCCTCCGGCCGCCTCCCCGCTTCGATTGCCTCGAGGTACACATCGAGCCTGCGCACGTTGCGGCGCCGCACCCCTCGGCGATGACCGTGCGCCCCCAACCCAAAGGCCGCGTATTCGCCCTGGGCCCACGTCGTCAGATTGTACCGGCATTCTTTGCCGTTCGTCGCCCAGTTGGAGACCTCGTAGTGGCCGAGGCGGGAAGGAAGATCGGCGAGGAGAATTTCGTACTTGTCTGCCAGGTCGTCTTCCAGAGGCGCCGGCGCCCCGGCCCGAACCTGCCGGGATAGATCGGTGCCGAGTTCGACGGTCAACGCGTATGCCGACACGTGATCGGTCTGCAAATCCACCGCAGCCGCCACTGTGCGGCGCCAGGAATCTACGGATTCGCCCGGCGTGCCGAAGATGAGATCGAGGTTGACATTGTCGAAACCGGCAGCCCATGAGTTCTCGACCGCGGCAAAGCCCGACTCGGGATCGTGGACTCGCCCCAATGCCGACAGCACCTCTTGGTCGAACGACTGCACCCCGAGGGAGACACGGTTGACCCCGACTTCCCTCACTGCGGCGGCGTGGTCCGCAGTCCAGTCTTCCGGGTTGGCCTCGATGGAAATCTCGGCCCCCGCCATGAGCCCGAATCTCTCGTCGAGGGTGTTGAGTATCCGATGGATCTGCCCGGCATCGAGCAGGGACGGGGTACCTCCGCCGAGATTGACCGCATGCAACGGCTCCCACGACGGTTCCATCGCGATCTCCGCAACGAGGGCATCGACATACCGTGCAACCGACATCGGCCGCTCGGTGAGATCGACAACCGCAAAGTCGCAATACGGGCATTGCCGATGGCAGAACGGGATGTGGAGGTACGCCGCACGTTCACCGGCTGCCGCGTCGGCAAGCTGAGCCGGATCAATCATCGATGCGCAGAGCCGAGATGAACGCTTCCTGGGGAACTTCGACCTGCCCGACCATCTTCATCCGCCGTTTGCCTTCCTTCTGCCGTTCGAGCAGCTTGCGCTTCCGGGTGATGTCGCCGCCGTAGCACTTTGCGGTGACGTCTTTGCGCTGCGCTTTGATGGTTTCCCTGGCGATGATCCGGCTTCCCACCGCCGCCTGGACGGGCACGTCGAACAGTTGGCGCGGGATCAGCTTGCGCAGGCGTTCCACCATGGCGCGGCCGTAGCGATAGGCACGCTCCTTGTGGACGATGGATGAGAACGCATCGACCGGGATGCCGTTGAGGAGGATGTTGACGCGCACCAGGTTCGACCGGCGGTAGTCCCCCGGTTCGTAGTCCATCGACGCATAGCCGCGGGTACTGGATTTCAGTTGATCGAAGAAATCGAAGACGATCTCCGCAAGCGGCACCTGGTAGTGCAACTCGACGCGCTGCGGGGTGAGGTAGGTCATCTCACCCATCTCCCCTCTCCGTTGCTGGATGAGCTCCATCACGGTGCCGACATACTCCGACGGCGTGATGATCATGACTTTGACAAAGGGTTCCGAGATGTCGGCCAGAAGCCGAGTGTCGGGCAGGTCCTGAGGTGAGCGCACCCAGGAGGTAGAGCCATCGGTGAGGTGTGCCAGGTACTCGACCGACGGGGCGGTAGCAACCAGATCGAGGTCGTACTCCCGCTCCAACCTCTCCCTGACTATTTCCATATGCAGCAGACCGAGGAACCCGCAACGGAACCCAAACCCGAGCGCTCGTGAAGTCTCGGGCTGGTAGACGAGGGAGGAGTCGTTGAGACGCAACTTGTCCAGCGCTTCCCGCAACCGTTCGAATTCGTCGCCGTCGGTCGGAAACAGACCGGAGAAGACCATCGGCTTCGGCTCCTGATACCCGGCCAATGCCTTGGTTGCCGACTGCTCGGCGTCGGTGACTGTGTCCCCAACGCGAATCAGATCGATCTCTTTGACGCCGGTGATCAGGTAGCCGACCTCGCCCGGGGCGAGACGTTTCACCGGAACCGCCCGCGGCCGCAACACCCCGATCTCGTCGGCGGCATCGGTCAGACCGCTCGCCATGAACTGCAGCGGCTCGCCCGAATCGATGCTCCCATCGACGACCCGGATCGAGCAGACGACACCCCGATATGTGTCGTAGTAGCTGTCGAACACCATTGCCCGGAGCGGGGCATCGGGGACGCCCTCGGGCGCCGGCAGCCGGTGGACGATTGCTTCGAGAAGCTCCTCGATGCCGCTACCGCTCTTCGCCGACACCTGGATGATTTCGTCTGGGGAGCCGCCCACGATGCCGAGTAACTCTGCCGAGACTCGCTCCGGTTCCGCCGACGGCAGATCGATCTTGTTGACAACCGGGATGATTTCGAGCCCATTTTCGATGGCGAGGTAGGCGTTGGCCAGAGTCTGCGCCTCGACCCCCTGTGCCGCATCGACCAACAGCAGAGCACCTTCGCAGGCATCGAGACTGCGCGAGACCTCATAGGAGAAGTCGACGTGACCGGGGGTGTCGATCAGATTGAGGACGTAGGTCTCGCCGTCGCGGGCCCGGTACTCGAGACGCACGGCGTTGGCCTTGATGGTGATGCCCCGCTCTCGCTCGATATCCATCGTATCGAGCAGCTGCTCGCGCATATCCCGCTCGGCTACCGCTCCGGTGAATTCGAGCAGACGATCGGCGAGGGTCGACTTGCCGTGGTCGATGTGGGCAATGATGGAGAAGTTGCGGATGCGCGTTTGATCAGTCATCGGATTTCCGGGAGCGAGCGCGCATTGTACCCTGTTGGAGTCGGTGCTATTGTCTGGCCGTTCCTCCAACCCCCAGAGGTTTCTTTCGTATGGCCAATATCGAATCACAGAAAAAGCGGAATCGTCAGAACGAGGTGGCGCGTCAACGCAACCGCGCGATGGCTTCCGAGTTGAAGACCCGTTCCCGGACTGCCATCGAGGCGGCCGAAGCGGGCGACGCTGCCGCCGCGCAAGAAGCGCTGCGGATGGCTCAGAAGCGGATCGACGAAGCGGCAAGCAGTGGCTTGCTGCACAAGAGCACCGCAGCACGCCGCAAATCGCGGCTTGCCAAGCAGGTAGCCAACACTCTCGGTTAGCCCGTCATGAGCGAGACAACCTGGCTGACACCCGCAGCAGACGCCAAGCTGCGCGAAGAACTCGAGTATCTGACGACCGATGGCCGCCGCGCCATCGAAAAGAGGATCTCCGAGGCGCGCGACCACGGCGATCTGCGAGAGAACGCCGAATACGACACCGCCAAGAACGACCAGGGCCTGATGGAGGCCCGGATCCGTCAGATCAAACACATCATCGAGAACTCCGAGGTCCGGGAGGCTGAAGACTCCGGACGCGTTGAGGTCGGCACGATTGCCACGGTGATCGACGACGACGGCGACGAGATGGACTACTTCATCGCATCGGCGGAGAACAAGGTCCCCGGGATGATCCTCGCTTCCCCGACGAGTCCAGTCGGCTCTGCGCTTCTCGGCGCCTCCCCCGGTGATGAGGTCTCCTACGCCGCTCCCGGCGGGGTCTTCAAAATGACCGTCAAAAGCGTGCGACTCTTCGAAGGCTAAACCCGCGCCCCAACCCAGGGTTCACACACACCAAAAACCCGCGCCCCAACCCAGGGTTCACACGCACCAAATTGAGTGCTGACAGCCCACGGTTCGTTGGCGGCCGGTTTGTCATGGGTGGTTGTCATGCTGAGAGCATGAAAGACATCACACATGCAATGGCAATCGCCGTCGAGCAGGGCGGAGTCCTGAGATTGGACCAGGCCCTCGAGTGCGGACTCTGCCGATCCACCGTAGGCCGCTACGCAGCGGAGGGCACCTGGAAACGTGTCGCCCGGGGCGTCTATCGAGTTGTAGACATGGACGGGGCCGACCAGCGAGTCAGAGCGGCCATCGCCGCCCTACCCCATGCCGTGGCGTCGCACGAGACGGCGGCCGAAATGAGATCGATACCGCACCTGCGGAGGGGGCTCGCTTCAGTGATGGTGCATTCGCGGACCACGCATGTATTCCCCGGCGTGGTGGTGCATCGGACCACCGATCTCGACCCGACCCACGTCACCGACCTCACCGGTGTGCCCGTCACGACCCTGGAGCGGACCATCGTCGATCTTGCGGGCCGGCTGCATCCAAAACATCTCGAGTTCATCGTCGACGATCTCATTGCGGCAAAGCGCCTCGATGTGAACGATCTGGGATCGATGGTTGATGCGATTGCCCGGCGCGGCAAACCCGGCTCACAAACCCTTCGAACGCTCCTGTCCAATCGAAC
>Ga0316198_10001764_pt1 | contig 12907 bp, 12 predicted proteins | sample OudBieAanoxic_MG_FD_204935 | JGI IMG/M metagenome (GOLD analysis project Ga0316198, IMG submission 204935) | Coastal sediment microbial communities from Oude Bieten Haven, Netherlands - site A anoxic | ecosystem: Environmental > Aquatic > Marine > Coastal > Sediment | place: Netherlands... | reverse complement strand
CATGGCCTGATCCAGTGGCTGGACGAAGATCTTGCCATCACCGATACGCCCGGAAGCCGCGGCACCGGCAATCGCTTCAACCACCGCCTCGGTGCGATCGTCCGGCACAGCAATTTCAATTCTCAATTTTGGCAGAAAATCAACGACGTATTCGGCACCGCGATAAAGTTCCGTGTGGCCCTTCTGACGACCAAACCCACGTACTTCAGTCACGGTCATTCCCTGTACACCCACCTCGCCAAGCGCATCACGCACATCGTCGAGCTTGAACGGTTTGATAATCGCGATAATCATTTTCATAGTGGTACTCCCCAGTCAATGTGACTACGACTTTATCGCCCCTGTATCAGCGCCGCAAGCACCACTTCCTTCCTCCGAGAACATGCCGCTGTCAATTGCCAATCAGCCCGTGAGCCATGCTGTTATCTATGACCGCAATTTTCCTCAAATTGACCTTCACGGGGTCGGGCAAATCGACAAAACGAGCCAAATTGAAGTCAAATTGCCTACAGGCACTGCCGATCTTTGCCAAAGCATTACATCTCGCACCGATACAAAATCAGTAAAGCAGAATCAGGTACCGGTCAGGCAACAGCCGGCCAGGGGAGGAATGCGTGGGATTATCGCTGGTATATAGTCGGGCTTGTACAGGTGTGGAAGCGCCATTGATCACGGTGGAGGTTCACCTGTCCGGAGGGTTGCCGAGCATGCACATGGTCGGTCTTCCCGAAACTGCCGTCAGGGAGTCCAAGGACCGGGTTCGTTCCGCACTACTTAATTCCGGTTTCAAGTGGCCACAGAGCCGGATCACCATTGCACTGGCACCCGCCGAACTCCCTAAGGAAGGAGGTGGTTTCGATCTGCCGATCGCGCTGGGCATACTGGCAGCCTCCCAACAGATACCGGACAAGCGCTTTGATGACTGTGAGTTTCTTGGTGAACTCTCACTCAATGGTGAGCTGCGTTCGGTAAGAGGTGTCATTCCGGCAGCCATACGATCACGTGACATCAGCAGAACGCTTGTTGTACCTGCCGTTAATGCAGCCGAGGCAGCGCTGGTTAAAGGTGGTGAGAAATACAGCGGCCTCACCTTGCTCGAGGTCGCAAACTGGATTAATGGTGATCAGGAGCTTGAACCATGTGTACCACGGTCGCAGGGCAAACCACCTTTACTGCCTGATCTGCGCGATGTCATCGGGCTACCCGGTCCAAAACGGGCCCTGGAAGTTGCTGCAGCAGGTTCCCATCACCTGCTGATGGCCGGACCACCGGGAACAGGGAAAACACTGCTGGCCTCAAGGCTGCCTGGAATCCTTCCACCCATGTCCGAGTCAGAGTCTCTCGAGGTCGCCGCGCTTGCATCAGTCAGTCATCTGGGGCTGGATCATCGCCTCTGGGGTGTTCGCCCTTTCAGAACACCGCACCACTCTTGTAGCAGTGTTGCACTGGCAGGTGGCGGGTCCCGACCCAGACCCGGGGAAATATCGCTGGCTCATAACGGCGTGTTATTTATGGATGAGCTTCCCGAATTTGGCCGCCACACACTTGAAATTCTTCGGGAACCAATCGAATCCGGCCGTATCGTCATATCAAGGGCCGCCCGGCAGGCGACTTTTCCCGCCCGGTTTCAACTCGTGACTGCCATGAACCCCTGCCCCTGTGGCATGGCAGGTGATGAAAGTGGTCGCTGTATGTGCAGCGGCGAACAGATTCAGCGCTACCGCACCAGGGTCTCCGGCCCCCTGCTCGACCGCATCGATATCCAGGTCGAAGTCCTGCGCCCCAAGACGTCCATCCTGAGCTCATCAACTGACGGGATTGAAAGCTCGGCGAGCGTTCGTGAACGCGTCATCCTGGCACGTGATATCCAATTCGCGCGAGCCGGAAAAACCAATGCACTGATGAGCAACGGTGAGCTGGAACAATTCTGCTGTCTAAAAAGCGAAACACTGCAATTGCTGGAACACGCGGCCGACCAACTATACTTATCACCGCGTGCCTGTCACCGCATTCTCAAGGTCTCACGAACCATTGCGGACCTGGATGGTGTCACCGATATCGATTCCGGGCACGTCGCGGAAGCCATTTCATTCAGACGACTGAATGCCGAAAAACACTACATTTGATACAGACGAACCAACAGACTAAATCTTTACTTTTGACATAATGTAAAGATACTGATATCTTTACCCGGCACCAAAAATAACGAGATCTATGATGCCTAAAGTCAGCGCAAAAAGACAAATTACACTGCCGATCGGCCAATGCGAGGTGCTGGGGATTCGACCGGGCGACGAAGTCGAAATTTTTATCGCTGACGGCCAATTAACCATCGTTAAGAAGTCCATGGGTGCCGCCAAGGGTTTGCTGAAAGGGGTTATACCTAAATCGTCAATGAGTGATGAGGCTTCAAGACAAAGTGCGGTGTCTTGATCGCAATAGATACCAATGTCTTGCTGCGTTATCTGCTTGACGACGACCCGGCCCAATCGGAGAAAGCGGAAAAGCTCATCGTCGGTAACGATGTGGTACTGGTTACCGACGTCGTTTTGGTTGAAACACTGTGGACGCTAAAAGGCAAAAAATACCAATTAGACAAAACCGATCTGATCGGCATTGTCCGGGCACTGTTTGAGGAAACCAATATTCGATTTGAAGATGGGCAGGTTGTATGGATGGCTTTAAACGATTATCGCAAAGCAAAACCAGTCCGGGGTAAAGTCGCAGACTTCGCTGACGCACTCATCACAAATAAAGCCAAGTTCATAGCCAATTCCCTGGGTGTATCGTTTAGCGGGTCTTATACTTTCGACAAGGCTGCCCAAGCCTTGCCCGACGCAAAGCCACCTATTTGAAGGTAACACGATTTGGAATAATCTCACGAATTTCGAACTGAGACATATATGGGCGCCTGAACACCGACCAGCATTACATTTAAGGAGGGTGTTCAGTCCTGGCTTAGCGACTCGCAAAGTTCGATATTGTCATTGGCAACGCGTCTAATGGGCACTGTTCCCTTCTGATTGATTGATGTGATGTCGTACTCAACCGTGGCGGAATTACAATCATAAAAAGTCAGCACAATGGTGCCATCGGCCCCGGGAGGGTCAGTACGATCGATATCCGTGGGTGTATCAAAAATTCCACCGGAAGTCATTTCGATATTCATGTTGACCTGGTTCCCCGCAATGGAACCCAGGGCTGTCATCCACCGATGACCCGGGTCACCCAGGTTGGCCACAGCGTCAGGGGGTGGAAGTTCGGTATCGTAGGTAAACCATGCCAGTGACACGACACCCAAATCAGCGTAGACGGTAATAAAAAACCCCTGGCCATCTGTCGCCGGGTCATACCAGGCATCGTTTAATCCGGCATTGATTGAAAAACCGGCATTTACCCCGGTCGCAAACACACGTGTATGGCCGGCATCAATACCACCATCATCATTCAGTGGCGCTCCGATAGCCAGTTGATTTCCGTATGGCGCCAGGGAGACTGAAAAACCTGCGGCATCCTCAGCTGCTACTCCATTGATATCGTTGCCGTACTGCCCCCAGGAAGCACCCGTCCATTCATAGATACTAGCCTGACCGGCATTGAGTCCACCGTCATCATTTCTATGTGCGCCGATGGCCAGCAGATTGCCATCTGAGGATATTGATACAGCCCCACCCGATTCATCATAGGCAGCCGCACCATCAATATCTGTTCCGAATTGCATCCAGTTAATACCCGACCAGTAGTAAGCGCGGGTATGGCCTGCATTGGTACCATTGCTATTGATATTGAAAGGGGCGCCAACCGCCAGGCGGAAACCATTGGAAGAAAGCGAGACCGAATGACCGAAATAGTCACCGAATGACTCACCGTCAATGTCACCACCTATCTGTTGCCAGCTGGAATTAGTCCACTGATAAACACGAGCGTGGCCCGAATCTATACCATTTCCGTCATTTTTATCTGCACCTACAACAAGACGGTTGCCGTTTGAAGATATTGAGACCGAAACACCTGACTCATCGTAAGACGCCTCACCATCGATATCATTGCCCAGTGGCACCCAATCACTCCCTGACCACTGATAAACACGAACATGACCCGCGTCAAAGCCCGCTCCATCGTTGAGTCGCGCACCCACGGCCAGTTGGTTTCCTCTTGAGGACAACGAAACCGCGCCGCCCGACTCGTCATAAGCTGCTTCACCATCAATGTCATCACCTAATTGAAACCAATCCGTTCCCGACCACTGAAAAACCCGCACATGACCGGCATCAAACCCATTTCCATCATTCAATGTGGCGCCAATGGCGAGACGCTGACCATCCAGCGACCACGCGACCGCTGCACCAAACTCGTCATAGGCCGCCTCACCTTCGATATTTTCACCGAGTTGAACCCAGCTGTTATTTGACCATTCGAAAACACGTACATGACCCGACTTGATTCCGTTGTCATTGCCAAGTCGTGCACCAACCGCCAAACGCTTACCATCTGATGACAGCGCGACTGCACCACCGGATTCATCATTAGCGGCCATACCATTGATATCCGCACCGATCTGAAGTTGAGCCGAAACGACGGTCGATAGAAAAAAGGAACAAAGGAAAGAAATTAAAATGCTTAAGCTGCGTAAATAATAACTGTCTGGCATTTTTTTAAACCTGCATGCTTTGCCGGACCGGGTGCCCGGCGTCACTTTCTTTATAACCCTTAAACATGCTCTGATCAAGAATCATACTTTCGTAAGATGGTTGGAAAATAAGAAATTTAGAATTCAAAGCACCAACATTATTGCAGTGACCGTCAGGAGTGATAAGCTGTAGGGCTCAGACTGAATCAAACTTGGGAAATGGCGAAACCTTGACGGTCGATAATCATCATATTCTTAAAACCCTGATAGTGGATGATGAATCCCTGGCACGTCGCGGCCTGTCCCATCGTCTCAATAATATTGCTGATATCGAGATAGTAGGCGAAGCCCAGAATGGCCGAGAAGCACTTGAGCTTATCGCCGAAAAAAATCCTGACCTGGTATTTTTAGACATACAAATGCCCGGCATTAGCGGCTTTGAAGTCGTGCAACAACTCGATATAGATACCATGCCCGTTATCCTCTTCCTGACAGCCTATGATGAATACGCTGTGCAGGCATTTGAGGCCAATGCGCTTGATTACATCCTCAAGCCCATCGATGAGGAACGACTGAACCAGGTACTCGAAAAAGTTCGGCACAGCCTCAGTCAAAAACGCGCGGTCAAGCACAAGCGCCTGTTGCTCGACCTGGTCAGTCAAATCAGCGGCGAGCCGATCAGTCGTTTTTCGGATCTGGAAGAGAGAAATATTGCCGACCTGGTATCCAAAGAACCTTCACGTCTCGCTATCAGGGATGGCGGACACACGACATGGATGGACCAGGATGATATCGAGTGGATAGATGCCGCGGGTGACTATATGTGTGTGCAGGCAAAGGGCACTACCTACATCATGCGCAAGACCATGAAAGAGCTTGAGAAAGAGCTGGATGGAACGATCCTGCAACGCATCCACCGTTCAACCATCGTCAATATCAGGCTGGTACGGGAAATGGAATCACACATCAACGGTGAATATTTCCTGACGCTGGATTCGGGCCACCGGGTTAAACTTTCACGCACCTATAAAGACAAGCTTAAGCTATTCAGGTAGCTTCCCCAAAGACAAAACCCCGCCGGGAAGGCTTCACACACTCGTTTTACCTTTCGATTAAAACTGTTCACCGCAGTCCATGACTATGGACACAACCGCTCACCCGGGTTCTTGCCCATAATGACAACCGTGATGACGGCTTCGGCCTTCAATAAGACTTTTTTGTAACGCAATGCAAGTTTGATGCGTCATATAAAGGAACAAGCAAAGGCGGGAAATTTTCTCCCTGATCATCGTCTGACCGACGCTCCCGACTTTGCTTCCGCCGCTCCCGCTGTTAACCCTCTTTCAGCGTGGAGCGGTTTTTTTATGTCCGTGAAAAACTCCGGACCAGGACTTTGCTTCAGGATTGAAACCAGCTCTCGAGAATGATTTGCGCCGCCATGGCATCTTTGAGTGCAGCATCTTTTCGCCGCATCCCGCTACCGGCACGGGCATCAACAAAACGCTGCTCCGCACTGAATGATGTCAGGCGTTCGTCTTCAAATAATACGGGCACTCCGAAACGGCCCTCAAGTTGACGGCCAAAGCGCCGGGCGCTCTTCGACATATCGGTTTCACCACCATCCTCAGCCAGTGGCAAACCGACGACGATGCCAGCAGGTTTCCACTCATCAAGGATTTTTGTAATGGCCTGCCAGTCCGGTTTGTTTGCAAACGGCACCACCGCAAGTGCACTGGCTGATCCTGTCAGTGTTTGACCAACAGCAACACCTATTCGTTTTAAACCAAAGTCAAATGCGATAATGGTACCGGTTGGTGTGATCTTTTCATCAGGCATGCCCACCGACCCCGTGCAGGTCGCTGATGTTGATACCCAGTTTGCCCAGCGCTTTTTCCCAGCGTTGCGGCAGGGCCGATTCAAACACGATACCCTTGTCCACCGGTACCGAAAGCCAGGCATTCTGACGCATTTCAAACTCCAGTTGCCCGTCACCCCAGCCGGCATAACCCAGCGCGACAACAAACTTGTCGGGGCCGTGACCGGAAGCAATGGCGGTCAGTACATCGCGGGATGTAGTCACCATGATGTCATCATTGATCTGGATGCTGGAATCAAAGCCTTCGACCGGTGTGTGCAGCACAAAACCATGATCCGGGCTGACCGGGCCACCTTCGAGTACCGCCGCTGAAGAAACCTTCTCATCCACGCACGGAATATTTAATTGAAACAACAGTTCGCCCAGCGTAAACGAGGATTGACGGTTTATCGTGATCCCAATCGCCCCTTCCTCGTTGTGCTGAAACAAAAGGGTCACACTACGTTCAAAATTCGGATCAGCCATGGCCGGCATTGCAATCAACAACTGCTGTTGCAGGTAGCCACTGACAATGTCGTCTGATTTGCTGCTCATATCTCAAATATTAGTCCGGTTCACCACCATTGCAAGCAGGGATTTTTGACCCAGCCTGAAAAAAAGATGCCTATTAAAAGAGATTATACATACTGCATAGATTCTGCAGGAGCAATCCAGGAGGATTTTGGAAACGGCAGCTAATCCAGTCCTTTGAAGTCACGTGAAAAACGCCAGGTACGCGTGATATGCAGCACATCAACCGATGAATTGATATGCTCGGTTAGCGGCGAATAAGGACCAGCCAGACGCACAATCCGTGTCGCTGCCTGGTCCAATTGCGGTTTTCCGGAGCTACGCTGAATATCAATGCTCTCGACGCTGCCGTCGACGTTGATCCCCACCGTCATGACCAGGTCACCCGTCAGTTTCATACGCCTGACCTCTTCCGGGTAGTTCAGATTACCCACCCTCTCCACCTTGGCAACCCAGGCCTGCATATAGGCAGCAAACTCGTATTCACGGGTATTGGCGGATATCCACTTTCGCCGGGGTAGTTTTGATTGCGATTCCCGGTCACGTTGAATGCCAGGCTGCAGTTTTGCCATCGACATGCTTTCCTGCATCAGCAGCGCGGCGCTGGGCAGGGGTGGTTCCGGTTGCTCAATTTGAGTAATTTGCTGGGTAAACTCAGCCTCGTTATCCTCAACGACTATCTGCTTACGGGCGGCATCGGCCACGCTGGACATCTGCTCCTGCTGATCCAGCGGATCCTCACCCTCGGCAGGGCCCGGTGATGCACCGGTGTTTTCCTGTGAAGGCCGTTCCGCTTCAGTGGACTCACCACCACCTTGCTGTGACGCCTGGGCAAGGAAATCCGCCTCATCAGGTTTCGACTCTGACCGCCAGTTCACCAAAACCACATCCAGAGTTTCCAACGGATGGGTCAGTGGTTTGAAGTCAAGCACAAAGCCAACCCCCAGCAATATCAGCGCATGCAAAGCCAGCGCCATCAGCAAACTGACTGTAATCGGGTCGTTTCTGGCTTCAATTACCGTCATGCTACTTCAGCATACCCTCGACACCGTCAAAAAGCTGTCCGGCAATATTAAGACCGAACTCCGCATCCAGCTCGCGAATACAGGTCGGACTGGTGACATTCACCTCAGAGAGCCAGTCGCCGATAATATCCAGACCGGCAAACAGGATGCCACGTTTAATCAGTTCCGGTGCCACCTGTGAACAAACCCAACGGTCCCGCTCACTCAGCGGCACGCCTTTACTGCTGCCGCCCTTGGCCAGGTTACCGCGAAAATCGCCCTTGCCGGCATAACGTGCCAGCGCGTACGGCACCGGCTCACCGTTGACAATCAGTATGCGTTTGTCACCTTCGGAAATTTCATCAATATATCGTTGCGCCATCACCGGTCTCGTCTCGTGGCGGGTGATGGTCTCAAGAATGACATTCATGTTCATATCAACATCACTGATCTGGAAAACCGACTCACCTCCCATGCCATCCAGCGGTTTGACCACACAACGCCCGTGTTCGGAAACGAACTCCCTGATCAGGCTGGCAGAACTGCTGATAATCATCGGAACACAACACTGTGGAAAATAATTAATAAAGAACTTTTCGTTGGCATCACGCAGGCTTTGTGGCCGGTTGATGACGATCGTACCCGTCTTCTCCACCAATTCCAGCATGTAGGTGGTATAGATATAGCCCATATCAAATGGCGGATCGCGACGCATCAATACGATATCCAGTTTATCCAGCGGGGTGATACCTGCCGGCGTCAGAGTGAACCAGTCAGTCGTATTATCCCGAACCTCAAGCTTCTGCATCTCAGCGAACACCCGCCCGTCCTTCGTGAACAGGTTGCCGGGCTCCATGTAGTAGAGCACATGACCGCGCCGTTGCGCCTCGAGCAGCATTGCAAAGGTAGAATCCTTGTAGGTTTTAATCTCGCCGATAGGGTCCATGACCACACCGGTTTTCAAAATTCTTGCGTTATCTTTTTCAATATTGGACATAATTTTTTCTTCCTGAGAGTAACCCATTATCCAGTGCTTGCCGCTCCGATTCCAGCCATTCAAATAGACGGATTGGGTAAATACCTTTATGCTCAATAGTATGAGGAACATTCCTGAAAAACTACAACAGGCTGGAAACCGTTCATTTCTACGGGTAAACTAAAAGCAGGGTACCGAAATTGGGAGGGGAAGTTTTGGTCTCATTATCAGGCGGAATGCAGTGAAAGGAGTCACTGATATCGCTGCACATACAGGGAAGAAGCTATGAGTCAGGAACAATTGAGCCCAGAATCAGAAGGCACTGAAACCACTGCCAAGTCAAAAAAACTGCGCATACTGGTGGTTGATGACAGTGCCACCATCCGTCGCTCCGCAGAAACCATGCTAGCCAATGAAGGCTGTGAAGTGATTACGGCTGAAAACGGTTTTGAGGCCCTGTCGAAAATTACCCGTCACCACCCCGACCTGATATTTGTGGACATCATGATGCCGCGTCTTGACGGTTATCAAACCTGTGCCATCATCAAGAATAACGACGAATTCCGCGAAACTCCTGTTGTCATGCTTACCTCCAAGGATGGTTTGTTTGATATGGCGCGTGGCCGGGTTGTTGGTTCGGATCAGTATCTGACCAAACCGTTCACCCGTGATGAACTGCTGGGTGCAGTCAAACAGCACGCCACCCACTGACATCAGCATTGAACTGTGCTTCCACGAGAATAAATAATAATCCCGGGGGTCAAAAATCATGATTACCGCCAATGCATCGTTTGAGAAACTGCTGGACTATGAGCAGCGAAGTCTCGCCTTTGAACCTGGCCTGATCGACGGGCAGGAACAAAGCGGTGAATGGGCCGGTGTCATTTTTCGTATCGGTGATGTACGTCTGGCCTGTAACGTCAAACAGGTTCACGAGTTTCTACCCATACCGGCTTTCACACCCGTACCAGGCGCCAAGCCATGGATTCTGGGCCTCGCCAATGTGCGCGGTGACCTTTTAACCATTGTGGATCTCGCCTGGTTTCTGAACGGAAAGAGATCAACTGTTTCAATGCGTACCCGGTTGCTGGCAGCCAGTTTGCGGGGACGGCCGGTTGGCTTACTTGTGGACGAGGTGTTTGGACAGCGTCACTTTGTCAGTGACGAGGGTAAAAACATCCAGTTGCCCAAGAGTTCCCCGCTAACAAACTTTGTACGTATGCAATACCGGTCCGGTAAAGACGTCTGGCAGGAGTTGGATCTGGAATCCCTGTTTACAACCAATGAGTTCCTCAACGGCGCAGCGGCCTGAGCAATGCAGGAAAGCGAATGAAGAATAAACAACCCGAATTAAAAGGCCAACGGTCTATTGGTGTGTACCTGGCAACGGGCGTATTGATTCTCTCCCTGATCTTCGTAGCCGTTACCTTCTTTAAACTCGCTGACGATGCACAGGATGAACAGACGTGGATGTCACAGGCCACAGATGTCCAGGTGACATCGCAGCAACTGGCCAAGCTGGCTGGCGAAGCGGCAGCAGGTAACCTCGATGCGTTTCTTGAGCTCAGAGTTGCCCGCCGCACCATCACCAAAGCCATGGAGAAATTACGTATTGGTTCCACCGCTGACAAGCTGCCTGCCACACCAAAAGCGGTAGACCTGCCGATGAAGGAGCTCAACCAGAGCTGGACTCGAATGAGTTCCAATACTTCCAGCATCGTTGATCGTGAAAAACTGATCCTGGAACTGGCAAGGGCGAGCGGCATCATTCAGGAAAACATTCCCGGCATTCAAAAAAATACGGATGACAGCATAAGAGCCCTGACAAAGAGCGGCGCGCCCACCAACCAACTCGTATTCGCGAGCCGTCAACTTGTTTTAGCAGACCGGATTTTACGGCGTGTCTCGGAAGTCCTGCAAGGTGGCAGCAACGCCGTGAGTGCCGCGGAGAACCTGGCCAATGACCAGCTTCTTTTTGAGCAGGTACTTAACGCCCTGTTACGTGGAAGTTCCAGACTGGGGGTTACCCAGGTTCGCAATACCGATGCGCTTCAGTCATTGGGCAGGGTCAAATCACTATTTGAAACCATCAAGCCCCCCATCGATAGCATTCTGGATTCATCCAGTGATTTGTTCGAGGTGCGAGGCGCAGCAGATGAAATTTTCCTGGGAAGCAGCAATGTTTTTGATAATGCTGCCAACCTCAAAAGCGCCATCGCGGAGCTTCCAAAGACCCGTTTATGGCCGTCGCTTACGGCCGCTGTCATCGGTCTGGCCGTGATGGTATCCATGGTCTGGGTACTGGTGTACTCATTCCTGTCGGCAGAGCGCCGGCGGACAAAAAATGCAGCCCGGGCCAATAAGAAAAACCAGGAAGCCATTTTGAAGCTACTGGATGAAATGAGCTCTTTGGCCGATGGCGACCTGACAGTTCAGGCCTCGGTTACCGAGGATATCACCGGCGCAATCGCCGACGCGGTCAACTTCGCTATCGAGCAGCTTCGTGAACTGGTCAAGGGAATTAAATTCACCGCCCAGGAAGTTGCCGGTTCGGCCATGGCGACACGTAGCTCCACATCAGAGCTGGCAAAAGCAGCAGAAGCACAGGCCGAACAGGTAGGTGAAGCCACGAAAACCATTGAAAAAATGTCTGAGTCTTTTGACAGCATGGCCAAGCGCTCCAGTGAATCCAGCGAAGTCGCCCAAAAATCAGTGGATATTGCGCACACCGGAGGCAAGAAAGTCCGTGAGACCATCGACGGCATGGATACGATTCGTGATCAGATCCAGGGAACCTCCAAGCGGATAAAACGCCTGGGTGAATCCACACAGGAGATCGGTGACATTGTCGAGCTGATCAATGGCTTTGCTGAACAGACCAATGTGCTGGCACTCAATGCAGCCATTCAGGCGGCATCCGCAGGTGGCGCGGGTAAAGGCTTTGCGGTTGTTGCTGATGAAGTCCAGCAGCTGGCCGAAAGCGCCACACATTCAACAAGACGAATTGAATCCCTGGTTCAAACGATTCAGACCGATACATTCGAAGCCGTTGTTTCAATGGAATCAACCATATCGGAGGTTGTTAGCGGCGCACGACTGGCACAAGATGCCGGCACTGCCCTGGAGCACATCGAGAAAGTATCCAATGACCTGTCAAAGCTGATCGCCAGCATTTCCGAGGAGGCCCACCAGCAATCATCCAACGCCACAGATATTTCCGGTTTAATGCGCAAGGTGCAGGAACTGTCGATCCAGGCATCTGAGGGCAGTAGCCTCGCTGCACGCTCTGTCGAAGACCTGGCCGAGTTGGTCATGCAACTCAGCGACTCCGTCACCGACTTCAAACTACCAGAAGACGACTGAATGAATCCGGCGACAACCAAGCCAGGCTTGATCTGCCATGCAGAAGGTTCCGGTGAGAGCTGATGTTACTTGAAGGCTCAAATGTAAGTACGGTGTTGACCTGGGTTCGCCCCGACCTGGATAAGCATCTGACCCAGATCCGTACCCAGATAGAACACATTGCCAACAGCGCGCATCTCGGCGACGCCATTGAGAACACGGCTGAGCACCTGGTGCAGTTAAAATTCACTTTCGAAGCACTGATGCTGCAAGGTGCCAAGCTGGTGGTCGAAGAAATGATCACCGTCTGCGACGAACTCCAACAAAGTAACATCCGTGACCGGCAAAAAGCTTACGGTGCGATGATGGACGCGATCGTGGTTGTACCTTCTTACCTGGACCGCTTACAGGCCGGTCACCATGACCTGCCAATCCTGCTGCTTCCTGTCATCAATGAACTGCGCGCGGCCTACAATGCGAACATTGTGTCCGAAGCGACCTTATTCTCACCCAGTCTTGATGTGCCGCTGCCGGAACTGGAAATCAGTGCCGATGAGCATGAGCCGGCA
>Ga0316198_10001763_pt1 | contig 12912 bp, 10 predicted proteins | sample OudBieAanoxic_MG_FD_204935 | JGI IMG/M metagenome (GOLD analysis project Ga0316198, IMG submission 204935) | Coastal sediment microbial communities from Oude Bieten Haven, Netherlands - site A anoxic | ecosystem: Environmental > Aquatic > Marine > Coastal > Sediment | place: Netherlands... | reverse complement strand
TTGTTGGGTATCGGCCTGCCCGGGTTCTGGCTGGTGCGGGAGATCTTCGGCATCATCCTGATGTTGTTGTACTTCGTCGCGCTTCCCGTCTTTCTGGCCCGAAAATGGTTCAACAAGTTCTACGTCCAGATGGGCTCGGTGCGCTATGGGATCGCCATCTTCCTGTTTCTGATGATGGTGTTCGTTCCCATCAAGATGTATCTGCGCTGGATGATCAATTTGAAGTACTTCGTGGCGTTACCTGAGTTCTTCTTCAACATCTGAGATTGAAGGCGAATGGCTAAGAAGCGCAAGGGCGTCTACTACTACGACATCGACAAGCTGAACTTCTTATTCGCGATTCTGGCGATCGGAACATTGATCGGCGTCGCCTGGATGGTGTGGGACGACTACGCCCGTGAATGGAAGTCTTACCAACGCCAATTCCGCGTTATCGAAACCGAGGTAACGCAGCAACAGCTTGCCGACGTTCAGGCGCAGGTCGACCAGGCTGAGCTCACGCGACTGCAGCAGCAGCGTGACGCCGCAGAACAGGCGCTGGCAGCGCAGCAGGAGGCCCTCTCTGCGCTCGAGGACGAGCTCGTATCGGCCGAGAAGACCTTGGTACAGGCCGACCAGGAGTCGCGCTTCGCCCGCTCGACCTTTGATGCCCGGCGTTACGAGTACGAGGAAGCCGCCCACCAGAGCGGCGGCGAGGCCGAGCGCCAGCGCACTCGTATGGAGGAGGCTGCGGCCGAGGTAGAGGCGACAGGAGTCCGCCTCGAGGAAGTGACCGCGGAGCGTGACCGCATCCAGGGAGCGCTCGACGCGCTGCGCGCCAATTTGGACGAGGCGTTGGCCGGACTGGCTGCGATGGCGCGAGAGATCGAGCGCCTCGAGGGCCGCCTCAACGACTTGCGATTCGGCCTCGTGTACGCGGTTCGCAACGCGCCGATGCTGGACGCCCTGAACCCGTCTCTGCGAATCCGGCAAGCTGTCATCGACGACATTCCGGTGGACTTGAACTTCGCCAATGCCCCGCGCGTCGATCGCTGCGAAACCTGCCACATGGGCATCGCCAGCCCCGCCTTCGAGGGGCAGCAGCAGCCGTTCGCAGCGCATCCCCGACTCGATCTGTTCGTTGCCGATACGTCTCCTCATCCCCTAAGCGAGTTTGGTTGCTCGAGCTGCCACCTGGGCAAGGACCGCGCCACCTCCTTCGTCTCTGCCGTGCACACCCCTGACAACGAGAGCGAGGAGCACCGATGGGTCGACGAGCACGGGTGGGCGCCGACGCATCTGTGGGAGTGGCCGATGCGGCCTTCCTACGAGACGGAAGCGTCTTGCCTGAAATGCCACATGGACGACACCTGGCTGCCTGACGCCCCGGCCCTCGAGTACGGACTCGAGCTCGTCGAAACCCTGGGCTGCTATGGCTGCCACGCGTTGACCCGCTTCGAAGACGCTCGCAACACCGGCCCGAGCCTCGAGCATGTCGGTGTCAAGACCACGCAAGAGTGGGCCTATGGGTGGGTCTACGACCCGAAGGCGTTTCGCCCCAACACCCCGATGCCGCGCTTCTTCGGACTCGACAACAACTCCGACGAGCACTGGCAGGTCCGCAATGTCGTCGAAGCCGACTCGATGGTGGCCTACGTCTTTGAAAACTCCACCGACATCGATCTCGAGACGCCGGCCCGCGGCGGCGACGTCGAGCGTGGCATGCAGCTTTTTGAGAGCGTCGGATGCCAAGGCTGCCACATCGCCGATGAGCCTGGGTCCGAGGGTTTCCCCACCGATGAGCCGCGTTTCACCGGGTATCGCTTCCGTGGTCCCAACCTTTTTGGTGTCGGCAGCAAGGTGAGCGAGGACTGGCTCTACACCTGGATGAAGGACCCCGAGCATTACTGGGCGGAGACGGTGATGCCGAACCTCCGCCTCACCGACACCGAGGCTACCGACCTCACCGCTTACCTCATGAGCCTGCGGGCGCCCGGCTGGGAAGATCAGGTACTGCCGGAGATTGACGAGGCATTGCGCGACGATGTGCTGCTCGAGTACTTGCGCAACCAGCTCAGCGCCGTCGACGCGGAAGCCCAGCTCGCCTCTATGGACAATCACGAGAAGCGTCTGCTTCTTGGGCAACAGCTCATTTCCCGCTATGGGTGCAGCGGCTGCCACACCATCTCCGGATTCGAGGGCAGCGGCCGTATCGGCACGGAGCTATCGGCCTGGGGCAGCAAGGCAGTGGCGCAGCTCGACTTCGGATTGCTAGACCTGCCGCATGAGCGTCGGGCCTTCCTCGAGCAGAAATTGCACGAGCCCAGGAGCTTCGACCACGGCAAGGTGAAGGCTCCGCAGGAGCTCACGCGCATGCCCGACTTCGTCCTCTCCGGAGAGGAAGTCGGCGCCATCTCGACGGCCATCCTCGGTTACACCGACGAGGAGATCCCCGACAGCAAGAAGCCGGAGAAGACTCCGCGCCGCGAAGCCATCGAGGACGGACGGCGGTTGGTCGACAAATACAGCTGCCGCAGTTGCCACATTCTGGAAGAGCGTGGCGGAGCGATCCGTACCGTCATTGCCGAGCAAGGCATGGCCGAGGGCAGGACCCGGCCGGCGGCCCTGGCGTTCGCACCGCCCAACCTACGAACCCAAGGCGCGAAGACACAACCCGATTGGCTCTACACGTTCCTGCACGGGCCGGAGCTCATCCGACCGTGGCTTTCCGTCCGGATGCCGACCTATGGTTTCACCGACGAGGAGCTCAACACGCTGACGCAGTACTTCGCCGCCGCCGACGACGCTCCCTTCCCGTTCGACGCCAAGTTCACGCTGGCGCACACCTACCCGCGCGACATGGTGGGCGCGGGCGAACGCCTGGCATCCGACGAAATCTTGCGGTGCTTTCGTTGCCACGTGCGGGATGGAGTCACCCCGGCCACCGACCCGTCACAGTGGGGCCCGGACCTGGCCTTGGCAGCGGACCGTCTGCGCTTCGAGTGGTTGCAGGACTGGATCGCCGATCCCCAGGCCATCATGCCGGGAACGAGTATGCCGCAATATTTCACCGACCTTACACCCGGCAGTAGCCCCTACGTGGACAGGGGTAGAGGGAACACGCCCATCCTAGAGCAGGACCCGGTGACGCAGATCGAGGCGCTGGCTTCGTATATCATGTCTCTCGGCCAGCGATGAAACCCTACAATTTGAAACGCTAGCCAAAACCCCGAACGTCCAGGAGGACAACAATGACGAGGAAGCTCCTCGCAGTTGCAGTTGCACTTATCCCCATGTTCGCGGTCATCGCCTGCGGCGGTGGCGGCGAGGCCCCGACTGCCGAGGCACCGGCAGCCAGCGCCCCGGCCGCTTCTGCCGGGGCTGAGATGATCGATCCAGCCACCCTCACCGATGCGGGTGGCGTTGCCGGCTCCGTCCAGTTCACGGGCTCCGCTCCCGACCTGCAAGTCATCCAGATGTCCGCGGATGTTTACTGCCTGTCGTCACACGCTGACGATGAGGTCACCGCGCAGCGCGTCATGGTCAATGAAAACGGCACCCTGGCGCAGATTTTCGTCTACGTGAAGGAAGGCCTCGAGGGCAAGAGCTTCGCCGTGCCTAGCGAGCCGGCCCGGCTCGATCAGCAGGGTTGCATGTACGTGCCCCACATCATCGGCGTGCAGACCGGCCAAACTCTGATCATCAGCAACAGCGATGACACTCTGCACAACGTCAATGCTCAGCCCGTCAACAACCCTCCCTTCAACATCGGACAGCCGATGGCAGGGATGGAAGCTCCGTATACTTTCGAGAATGCCGAGATCATGATTCCGGTCAGGTGCGACGTGCACCCCTGGATGTCGGCATTCATCGGCGTCGTGCCGAACCCCTACTTCACCATCACGGATAGCGAAGGCAACTTCTCGATCGATCATCTGCCCGCCGGCGACTACGTCCTCGAGGCGTGGTCCGAGGGTCTGGGCACCCAGACGATCAACGTTACCGTCGCGCCCAACGAGACCGCCGAGGGCAACTTCACCTTCGGAGGCTAAGGGCCGACCGGGCCGGGTCCCACGGAGCGCGACGAGCTGAAGAGCTCGATCGGGCACCGCGGCCTCACCAGAGGTACGGCATGGGCCCTGCTCGCGTGGGGACACACGCGAGCGGGGCTCACCGCTGATCATCATGGTTCGTCCCGCCGAACCTAGTGCCTGGCTGCATCGCTTCGCGATGCTCACCGCGGCCGCCACCTTCTTCTTGGTGATCGCCGGCGGGCTGGTCACCAGCACCGGCTCCGGCCTCGCGGTCCCCGACTGGCCGTTGTCTTATGGCCAGTACTTTCCTCCCATGGTGGGCGGGATCTTCTTCGAGCACGGCCATCGTATGGTGGCGGGCACGGTCGGTCTGTTGACTTTCGCCTTGGCCACGTGGTTGTGGTTCGGAGACGGCCGCCGTTGGGTGCGAAGGATGGGAATCGGAGCCGTCGTCGCCGTGCTGACGCAGGCGGCGCTGGGCGGCATTACAGTCCTCTTTCTGCTTCCCACACCCGTATCGGTCGGTCACGCCGGGCTGGCGATGGCGTTCTTCGCCCTGGTCAGCTCCATCGCTCTGGTTACGGGGCCGGGCTGGTTGAGGGTGCAACCGGAAGAACCTGGAGCGAAACCCGGCGCAGAGCGCCCTACCCTGCCGCGCGCAGCCCTTCTTGCGGCGGTAGCCGTGTACGTGCAGATTCTCATCGGGGCAACCGTACGCCACACCGGGTCTGGGCTCGCCTGCCCTGACTTTCCTCTCTGCAACGGCCAGCTCTTCCCGGCGCTTTCATCCGCGGGCGTCGGCTTCCAGCTTCTGCATCGGATCGGCGCCCTTGTCGTCGCCGCGCTGGTCCTGTGGGTCGCCTGGCGTGTGCGTAGCGAGCACCCGGCGATCAAGGAGCTGCAGGGTCCTGCCCTCGTGGCAATCTGCCTGCTGGTCCTGCAGGTCATGCTAGGCGCGCTCACCGTATGGACAGGTCTCGCCGTCACACCGACGACCGCGCACGTCGCCACGGGAGCCCTTCTCCTGGTGACGATGGTTATCCTCGCGTTGCGCCTCTACTACCGCTACCCGGCCGCCCGCCACGCTCCCTCCACTAGCGGAGCCAACTCAGGGGCAGTCGCATGACCGACTATCTGCAGCTCACCAAGCCGCGCCTGAGCTCCCTCGTTCTGGTAACTGTCGCGGTGGGCTATTTCGTGGCGTCTCCCGGCACCTTCGAGGCCGGTCCCTTCGCCGCCGTGCTTCTGGGCATGGCTTTGGTCGTCGGCGGAGGGAACGCACTGAACCAATACGCCGAGCGCGAATTCGACGCTCAGATGCCACGCACGCAGAGTCGCCCGTTGCCAAGTGGTCGCCTGTCGCCCAGGGCGGCGTTGACATTCGGTATCGCCTGCGTGCTCATCGGCCTCGGCATCCTCGCGATCGGCGTCAACCTGCTGGCGGCGGGGCTGGCGGCCGCGGCCGCGGTCCTGTACGTCCTGGTCTATACCCCGTTGAAGCGAAAGACCCCCATGAGCACCCTGGTGGGGGCCATGCCCGGGGCCGTGCCGCCTCTGGTCGGATGGGCGGCGGCTCGTGGCAACCTCGATGCCGGAGCATGGGCGCTGTTTTTCATTCAGTTTCTCTGGCAGATGCCCCATTTCATGGCCATTTCCCGCCTCTACCGAGAGGACTATGAGCGCGGCGGCTACCCCATGCTCTCGGTCGTCGACCCCACTGGAGTCGCTCCTGGGCGGCTGAGCTTGGTGTTCGCGTTGGCCCTGCTGCCGGCGACGCTCGCGCCTGTCTATCTGGGAATTCTGGGAAGCGCCTACCTGGTCATCAGCCTGCTCTTGGGCGTGGGCTTCCTGGGGATGGTGATTTGGTCCCTTTTCGGCGGCGGCGCAACGCGTCAAAGGTGGGTCTTCCTCAGCTCGCTGCTCTACTTGATGGGGCTGCTGGCCTTCATGCTCATCGACCGGCAGCCACCGACGGCATGACCGACATGCTTTCCGCACCCTCCTGGCTCGACTGGCTGCCGACTCTCAACGCACTGCTGAACGGCACCAGCGCCAGCCTTCTGTGTGCCGGCTTCTTCTTCATCCGCCGACGCGAGATTTGGGCCCACAAGGTGTGTATGACGGCGGCATTCGGAGTATCGGTGCTCTTTCTGATCTCCTACCTGACGCTGCACGCCAACGTCGGCTCGACCTCATTCGTGGGGACGGGCTGGGTACGGCCGTTCTACTTCTTCGTGCTGATCACGCATATCGTGCTGGCCGCCCTCGTGCCGTTCATGGCTCTCGCCACCCTGTGGCGTGCATGGCGCGAGCGCTTCGACGACCATGCCCGGCTGGCGCGATGGACGCTGCCCATTTGGCTGTACGTATCCCTGACCGGGATCGTCGTTTACCTGATGGTGTACGTGTTGTACGTCTAGCCCAGGAATTCGCCGTCGCGGGCTACGATCTCGCCGGCCTTGATGACGGCCGCCGGCGGCATCTGGCCAAAGCGGTAGGGCAGCTCACTGAAGTCCCCAGCACGATACAACTGCAGGTCGGCCTGCTTGCCGGGCTCCAGGGTGCCGATGAGATCGCCACGCCCCACCGAGTGAGCGGCGTTGCGGGTCGCGGCCACCAGCGCCGCCGCCGGGCTCAAACGCATCAGCATGCAGCCCAGCGCTACGATCAGGCCCATTCGGTCGATGGGGCATGTACCGGGATTGAAGTCGGTCGCCAGTGCGAGGGGCACACCGGCAGCCTGTAGGCGCGCCGCCGGCGCCTGCCGGCGCGACATCAGGTAGAGGGGCACTCCCGGCAGTAAAACCGCGATGACGCCCTCCTTGGCCATCGCCTCGATGCCGGCGGCGGAGATGCAGTCGAGGTGATCGGCGGAGACTGCCCCCAGCTCGGCGGCGAGCGCCGCACCGCCGCCGTCTGAAAGCTGGTCCGCGTGGAGCTTGATTCCCAGTCCCGCGCGGCGGCCGGCGGTGAAGACGCGGCGGCACTCGTCGACGGAGAACGCGCCCTCCTCACAAAAAGCGTCGACGAACTCGGCCCGGTCGGCGAGCGTCTCGATCATCTCGACGACCAGATCGACGTATCCTTCACGGTTTTGCTTGAACTCGGGCGGGACAGCATGCGCCCCCAGGAGGGTGGGAACCACCTCCCACGGCCCCGTGCCGTCGAGACGGTGCGCCACACGTAGGATCTTCGCCTCATCAGCGAGGCTGAGGCCATAGCCGCTCTTCGCCTCGACCGTTGTCGTACCGTTGGCGATGATGCCGCACAGCCTCTCACGGGCGAGGTCGGCCAACTCCTCCTCCGAGGCGGCTCGTGTAGCGCCAACCGTCTGCAGGATGCCACCACCCGCGGCGAGAATCTCCTGATACCCGGCGCCGGCAACTCGCTGGGCGAACTCGTTGGCCCTCCAACCAGCGAAGACCAAATGGGTGTGCGAGTCGATGAAGCCCGGCATGACGACGCCACGTTCGGCATCCAGACGAGTGGCGTTGGGTGCGACGCGAACCGCTTTCGGCAGACCGCTGGCGGGCCCGACATAGACGAGCGTGCCGTTGTTCGCCGCGATGGCGGCGTCGCTGATCTCCCCGACGTCTTCCTGTGCCGGGCCGGCGGCGGGACCGGAGCCATTCCCTGCCATGGTGAGACACTGGCGGATGCCGGTGATCACCAATGTGGCCACTGATTTGGCTGGGGCCTTCTCGCCTCTACCCTTCATCGGCCGACTGCTCATTCTTGTCGAGGGCGGGAATCCGGATGCCGTGCCCCTCTGCTGTGGCCAGAGCTTCCGGATAGCCGGCATCGACGTGGCGGGCAACACCAATGCCGGGGTCGACAGTCAGCACGCGCTCGAGGCGACCAGCGCGCTCCTCCGTGCCGTCAGCGACGATCACCATGCCCGCATGCAGCGCATACCCCATCCCGACACCCCCGCCATGATGAAAGGAAACCCAGGAGGCTCCCGAGACCGCGTTGAGCGCGAAGTTCAGCAGTGGCCAATCGGCGATGGCGTCGGAGCCGTCGCGCATGGCCTCGGTCTCACGATTGGGCGAGGCCACCGATCCACAATCGAGATGATCTCTTCCGATAACCACCGGCGCTGATACCTTGCCCTCCGCGATCAAGCGATTCATCGCGAGGCCGAACTCCGCCCGCTCACCGTAGCCGAGCCAGCAGATGCGTGACGGCAAGCCGAGCTGGGGAACCCGCTCACGGGCGAGTCGGATCCAGCGAGCCAATACCGCGTCATCCGGAAAGAGGCGCAGAATCTCGTCATCGAGGACGGCGAGGTCGGCCTCGTCTCCCGATAGGCAGGCCCAGCGGAACGGTCCGCGCCCCTGGCAGAAAAGAGGCCGGATGTAGGCGGGCACGAAGCCGGGATAGAGAAAGTTGCCGGCGTCGTCGCGCACATTCAGGCCGGCAACCTCGGCCTGACCCCGCAGGTTGTTGCCGTAGTCGAAACACACCGCACCCGCCGCCTGCAGCGCGAGGATGGCCTCGGTGTGGGCCGCCATCGACTCGAGGCTGCGGCGCTTGTACTCGGCGGGATCGGCTTCCCGTAGCTCGTCGAGCTCGGCCAGATCACCACGGGGCACATAGTCGAGCAGGTCGTGGGCGGGCGTCTGGTCGGTAACGACATCGGGGATGGCACCGCGCTGCGCCAGCTCCGCGTAGACATCGGCGGCATTCCCGAGCAAACCGACCGACAGGGCCGTGCCGGCATCCCTGGCCACCTCGATCCAGGCCAGTGCCTCATCGAGGTCGGCCGTCTGTCGATCGCAGTATCCCTCTTCGACCTTACGGGCGAGGCGATCGGGCCGAACCTCGACAATGAGGATGGCCGCCTCATTCATGGTGCCTGCGAGCGGCTGCGCACCGCTCATCCCGCCCAGGCCGGAGGTGAGCACGAAGCGACCCTTGAGGCTGTCCTGGCCGAACTCGATCTGCGCCAGCGCGGCCAGCGACTCGTAGGTGCCCTGCAGAATTCCCTGCGTGCCGATATAGATCCACGAACCGGCGGTCATCTGCCCATACATGAGCAACCCGAGAGCGTCGAGCCGGTCGAATTCGTCCTGGGTGGCCCAGTGCGGGACCAGGTTGGCGTTGGCGATCAAGACGCGGGGCGCTTCCTTCCACGTGCGGGCAACGTACACGGGCTTGCCGGACTGCACGCACAGGGTTTCGTCCTCTTCGAGCGACTGCAGAGCGGCGACGATCTGCCGGTAGCAACGCCAGTTGCGCGCCGCTCTGCCGCTGCCGCCGTAGATGATGAGGTTCTGCCAGTCGATCGCCACCTCGGGGTCGAGGTTGTTGCTCATCATCCGCAGGGCAGCCTCGGCATCCCAGGTCTTGCAGCTTCGCTCCAATCCGCGCGGCGCCCGGATGGGCGTGTCGGGTCGATCTTCGTAGTACATCGGACGGCTCATGCGGACCTCCTCAACCCTTGATGACGCCAATCGGTTTCAGTCGAAAGACCTTTTCAGATACTCCTGCTCCGGCCATGACATCGACGACGTCTGAGACGTCTTTGTACGCGTACGGCATTTCCTCAGCCACTGTTCGCATTCCCGCGGCCCGCACGACCACCCCCCTCTGCGCCATCTCGGCCAGCAGGTCGCGCCCCTTGCTCTCACGCTTCGCCTGCTTGCGGCTCATCATGCGCCCGGCGCCATGACATGTCGAGCCGAAGGTCTGGGTCAGCGCACCCGGCGCCCCGATCAGGACGTAGGAATAGCGTCCCATATCGCCCGGAACCAGGACCGGTTGGCCGATATCCCGCAGGCTCTCCGGAATACGTCGGTCACCCGCGGGGAAGGCTCGCGTGGCGCCCTTGCGGTGAACGCAGAGCCGCCGCGTTCGGCCTTCGACCTCATGATCTTCGAACTTGGCGATGTTGTGGCAAACGTCGTAGATGAGATTCATTCCGAGATCAGCGGGTCCCATGCCCAGGACTTCCATAAACGTCTGACGTGTCAGATGGGTGATGGTCTGCCGGTTGGCCCAGGCGTAGTTGGCAGCGCACGCCATCGCCTTCAGGTAGGACTGCCCCTCATCGGAGTCGACGGGAGCGCAGCAGAGCTGCCGATCGGGCAACTCGATGCCGTACTTGCCCACGGCCCGGTGCATCACCGAGAGGTAGTCGTCACAAACCTGATAGCCGAAGCCCCGCGAGCCACAGTGAATCAGAACGCAGATCGTGCCCAGCTCGACCCCCAGCCGACCGGCTACCTCGGGCAGGAAGATCTCGTCGGCCACGCCGATCTCGAGAAAGTGGTTGCCCGAGCCCAGCGTTCCCACCTGCTTGCGGCCGCGCTCGATGGCCCGATCGGAGACGGCCGAAGGGTCGGCGCCGGCTAGACGGCCTCCCTCCTCGGTGTGCAGCAGGTCGGATTCAGTACCCATGCCGCGCCGCTTGACCACGTACTCGGCTCCCTCGACCAGAAGCTGGTTCATCTCACCGCGCGATAGTGACTTGATGGCATGAGAGGAGCCGACACCCGAGGGCACGGTGGCAAAGAGGGCGTCGAGGAGGGTCCGGATACGATCCTTGACGTCTTCGTGAGTGAGGCGTGTACGCAGCACGCGCACACCACAATTGATGTCGTAGCCGACGCCGCCCGGCGATATGACGCCACCCTCGAGCGGGTCGGTCGCCGCAACACCGCCAATCGGAAAGCCGTATCCCCAGTGGATATCGGGCATCGCCAGCGAGGCGCTCACGATACCCGGCAAATGTGCGACGTTGGCTACCTGCCAGGGGCTGCGGTCGCGCTTTATGTCGCGCATGAGCTGCGGGCTCGCGAAGATGCGGCCCGGCACACGCATTTTTCCGGTCCGCGGTATCTCCCAGACGAACTCCGAGACCTGCTCGAGCTGGACCTGCTGGTGCTCTGCCATGTCCTCCTACTCGCGGCTCCCCATACTCAAACGTCCACGATCACCGTGGTTCGCCACACATCATCGTGGCATTCCACCTGCATGTGGTGGTAGGTGATCGCTTTGATCTCCGTGTACAAAGTGTGGCGCGCGGGGTCGTAGGGCTCGCCCCGCACCCGGCCCTGAATCTCGTCGCCGCAGCAGCGTATGGTGGCAACATCCTCGGTAAGCCAGGATTCCGATTCGAGCAGGAAGTAGACCTCCTGCAACCACTGCACGAGGCGCTCCTCGCGACTGTCTCCCGTCACACTGATGAACCGTTCTTCACGCGGAATCACGGCGGCGCGATCGTAGCAGAGCTCCGCCAGGGCGCGCACCGCGGCAGCATGAAGAGTATTCAGGTCGGGTGCCCACACCTCGAAGCCGAGATCGGCGGTGTGGTCGATCTCGCGATGGCCGGCTACAGGTTCCGCCATTGCCCTTTAGCGACCCTCCGGCGGGCGCGGCGTCTCGGCCGGAATCTCGAGCGGCGGTAATCGGTAGACGGTAATGCCCGAGACGAACGCATCGCCGATGGGCATGTCGCGAATGGGCTCGAAATAGCCACCGAGGATACGATCCCACCGGTTCAGAAGGCCGTCTCCACCGCCGCCGGGGCTACGGTCCTGATACAGAATACCGACGTGGTCCTCGATAACGAGCAGGTCACCGGGTTGCACGTCCTCGAAGGTCACCCGCCTGAGCGGATCGTCGCTGAAGTAGTAGGCATCATCGGTGGCGAGGAACATCTCTTCCACGACGGTGGCGGCGTGCTGAGGCAATTCCTCCCATGACATGAATGGCAAGCCGGAGGCACCCATGCTGCGCTGGGTGCCGATCCAGAAGTCGAGAATCGTGCCGCCGAGATAGAGCGCCGCCGGATGCTGCCCGCCTGGAACCTCATGCAGGATCGGCACGTACGGCAGCCCGGCGTAGCCGGTGACAAACCCCAGCGGCGCGGCGCTGGCCCGAACGGTAACGCGGTGTGGCTGATCTTCGAGGGCAGCGGCATGTACGCCCTCAGCGCCGACCGATTGCGCCTCCCCCAGGATGCGATCACGGGGATCTCGGATCACGGCCTGAGCCTTGTAGCGCATCGTGCCGACATCCTGGCGCGGGAAGGCGTCACTGGTGGAAGAGATGTCGGCCGCATGTGAGGCCTCGAAGCCCCAGGCCAGCATGAAGGCGTCGGAATACTGGATATCGCCGGGCGCGAATTCGGCCAAAAAACCCTCGTTGTCGAAGGGATAGAGCGGCTCCACCTTGAACCAGAGGATCTGCAGGTCGTACCACCAACCACTCCAGGGCTCGACATCGACCGGTTCACTGTCCGGGCCGCTCAGCCGCGCCCTGCGAACCGGACCGTAGTAGCGTCGCTCACCATCCCCGGCATCTGTTTCGACGATAGCGAACAAGGTAACCGGCAGGCCGGCCAAGACCTCCTTGGGCGACGCGCTGGCCATCGGGTCTCCGAGGGCGGCCGAGACGACCCAAACCCGCTCCGGTTGCGGCGTGAGCCAGAAACGCAGGCGCGGCCACCCGAGCCAGACGCAAACCAGAGCGATCAAAACCGTCCAGCCGATGAGCAGCAGCCTCAGGGTGTCGCGGTTGATCGCACCCCGGAAGCCGGCGAGCTTGGGCAGGCTAGCCACCGACTCCCTCGCTCAGTTCCTGGGAAACCTGATCAAGCGTCAACTCGATCTGCAACCGTTCCTGGCCACGGAGGACAGTGAGTGCAACGGTCGTACCAGGCGGTATCTGCGGTAGCTCGTTTCGTTGCCACTCGACACCATCGAGAATCGGCTCGCCGTCGGCTTCGAGGATGATGTCGCGGAGTTGGAGCCCGGCGCGCGCGGCGGGGCCGTCGGGCGCCACGTTGACAACCAGCACTCCACCTCCCTCCGCCATCCCCGACATGCCTGCCGGTGGCCTCATCCCCGCGAATCCAGCATAGGAGCGTACCACCTGCCCCTCGGCCATGAGG
>Ga0316198_10001762_pt1 | contig 12915 bp, 12 predicted proteins | sample OudBieAanoxic_MG_FD_204935 | JGI IMG/M metagenome (GOLD analysis project Ga0316198, IMG submission 204935) | Coastal sediment microbial communities from Oude Bieten Haven, Netherlands - site A anoxic | ecosystem: Environmental > Aquatic > Marine > Coastal > Sediment | place: Netherlands... | reverse complement strand
GGATTCTTCGCATGGCCGGGCAGCGTTTCACGCCGTCCGTAGGTGGTCAAGCGCCGTTGCCCGCGAAGAACCCCGTGAGCATCGAAGCCAACGCCCGCGGCTCGAACCAGTGGATCATGTGTCCGACGTCCGGGATCTCCACGAAGCGATGGCCGCGAATCTTGTTCATTCGGTCTTTTTCGTCCGCGAGCCGAAACCCTCGCTCGCCTGCGACGACCAGGGTCGGCGTCTCGATCGTTTCGAGCATTGCCTCGAACAGGCTCGCCTGAAACGGCCGCGGCGAAAACGTCTTGTGCAGCGGGTCGAACGACCACTGAAGCCCGCCCTCGACCGCCCGGGTGCTCTTGCTGACGAGAAAGAGGCCGAGCTCGTCGGTGAGCTCGGGGTTCTGAATTCGCATTCGGCTCAAGGCTTCGCGCGGGTGCGCCATGGGCCGCGGCTTCTTGCCTCGGGACTTGACCACTCCCTCGAGCCAGGCGCGCAACCTCGCGGTGGGATCTCGTGGTTCCATTTCGGGTGGCCCGATGCCTTCGACCAAGGTGAGCGTCGCGAGTTTCTCGGGTCGCGCGGCGGCGTACATGGCGCAGGCAGAGCCGCCCATCGAGTGCCCGAGCAGATGAATCGGCGCGTCGGTGAGCTGTGGGAGTAGCTCGTCGAGGTCGAGGACATAGTCCGGGAAGTGGTAGTAGCCACCGCGTCCGATCCACTCGCTTTGCCCGTGACCCCGCCAGTCGAACGAGGCGACGCCGTGACCCGCTTCGACGAGCTCTCGCGCAACGGCGTCGAAGCTCCAGCCGATGTCGAGGAACCCGTGGCACAGGACGACGTCGACCGGGCGTTCGCCCCAGCGGATGACGTGATGCGCGAGCCCGTTCGCCGTCAGCGTCACTTCGGACGCCACCGTCATGCGCCGGGCTCCTCGAATCTCGTTGGGGACAGCGCTTGCGCCGCTCTCGACTCCGGCGCGCCCGACATCGCGTCGGCGATCAGCTCGGCCGTGAGCGGGGCGAGTAAGATGCCGTTGCGATAGTGGCCACTTGCGACGAACAGCCCGTCGACGCGGCTCTCGCCGACCAACGGAAGGCCGTCAGGGGTCCCTGGCCGAAAGCTCGACCAATGCGATTCGATCGCAGCTTCTCGCAACGTGGGGGCGATGCGCGTCGCCTTGGCGATCACGTCCGCCAGGCCACCAAAAGTGATTCCCCGCTGAAACCCGACCCGTTCCATCGTCGAGCCGCAAAGCACTCGGCCGTCCGGGCGTGTCACGACGTACCCGCCTGCCCCGAAGATGATGCGCCGGAAGATCGGCGGCCGTGTCTGGGTGGTGATCATCTGGCCGCGCACCGGATAGATCGTCTCCGGGTCGAAGGGGAGGCCGGGAATTAGGGTGGTCCAGCTGCCTGCCGCGACGACCACGCGGTCCGTGTGGAGCTTCTCGTGGCCAAGCAGCACGCCGCGCGCGCGGCCGCCTTCGACCTCGATCGCCCGCACTGTGGCGCCGGTGCGAAACGTGACCCCTTCGCGTTCCGCTCCGAGCGCCACCGCCGACAGGAGCTTCTTCGGCTCGACCTGCGCGTCCTCCGGCATGTTCAGCGCGCCTAGCGCTTCGGGGTTGCAAGCGGGCTCTTGCCGCGCGAGCTCCTCGGCGCTCCATTGGGCGCAGCGGACGCCCTGCACCCGTAGGCTCTCGGCTTGTCGCTCGAGCTCATCGAGCTCGGTCTGGTCGAGCGCGACTTTGACCACTCCGCAGCGCCGAAACCCCACGTCGACTCCAAATTGCTCGTCGAGCTCTTCAGCGAGCGCCGCGTGGAGCTCGCGGCTTTGGCGCCCGAGCTGAAGCGCGAACGCGTCATCGAACGATTCGACCGTGGGCCCGAGAATTCCTGCGGCCGCCGACGATGCTTCCGCTCCGGGAATGCTGCGTTCGAGAACGGTGACCTTGGCTCCGTCCTTGGCGAGCCGATAGGCCACGCTGCAGCCCATCAAACCGCCCCCGACCACGATCACGTCGCTCTGCATCGGGTGAAAGTACTCGGTCCGGCCCGTAGGGCAAGCCCGCGGTCAGCCGAAGATGTCCCGATACGTCACCAGGATCATGACGCTGAGGAGGAACACGATCCCGAACGCGTGCACGGCCATCTCGAAGCGCTCGTTGGCGCGTCGCCGGGTGACGGCTTCGTAGCCGAGGAAGATCAATCGCCCGCCGTCGAGTGCCGGAAACGGGAGTAGATTGAACATCCCAAGCGCGACCGAGATGAACATCAAAATCCACAGAAACGCTGGCAATCCAGCCTGGGCCGCGTCCGCGACCATCTTCCCCATCATAACGGGGCCGCCAATGCCTTCGGTGCTCCGCCGTTTCACCATGTCGGCGAGCCCGTTGAGCTGCGCCATCGTCATTTGGAAAGGCAGCGCGATCGAGAGTTTCGCCGAGTCCCAGACCCCGAGCTCCTCATACAGCGGGATCATCTTGGCACCGACTCCGATTTGCCCGCGTCCGCCGCGATCGAGTGGCGTAATCGTGATCGGCGGCAGCGCCTTGCCATCGCGCTCGACGACGTACTCCGTCGGTTCGCCTGCGCGCGGCGTCGTCGCGTCGATGAGCTCGGTGACGTTGGCGATCGCCTCACCATCGGCCATGAGGATGACGTCGCCTTCCTGAAGCCCTGCTTCGGCCGCGGGCGAATCGGGGACCACGTGCCCCACCTGCATCGGCTCCGCTGGCTGCATCGGAGGCAAGGTGTTGGTCAGCCCCAACCCGAACACGATCGCAGACGCGGTGAGGTAGTTGGCCACCGGCCCCGCGGCGATGGTCGTCGCGCGCGCGAACAAGCTCTTGTTCGGATAGAGCTCGGGGTCGTCCGGATCGACTTCCTCGTTGGGGTTCATCCCGGCGATCTGCACGTAGGCCAGGAAGGGAATCACCGCGACTTGGAAGACGGTGGGGCTCCCCTTGGGCTGATACCGAAACAGCGTTGGGCCGAAGCCGATGCTGTAGCGGAGGACCCGCATCCCGAACGCTCGCGCGGCGAGGTAATGCCCCCCCTCATGAATGATGATCAGCACCGACAGGGCAATGACGGTGATAAGGACCTTGAAAAGCACGCTATCCACGACCCCAGCATAACGCTCCGGCCGAAGCCGTCGAGCTAGCGGCGAAGGCTCTCGGGGGACCGAATCCGTCTAGTCAGACTGGATCCGTACATTCGCTCGTCATCGCCCGGGCTGAAAAAAGTGCCTGATTTTGTGAAACACTGTCGCAGTCTGAGGTCGTTTTGCGTACTATCCCGGCCACCTGGCGAACAGGGGTAGGTTGTGCCTGAACATCATCAAATCCGGAATTCCATGATTCAACGCCTTGCAGCGGTTCTCGTGTGCACGCTGGCTTTCACCCTCTGGGCCCCTCCGAAGGCGAGCGCGCAAGACGCGTTTAGCTGTATCGAGGAGCTCAGCGACGACGAGGTCCGCTATCGCATCCGCTATATCGAGGACAAGCTCCAAGACGGGAAGAAGCACGCGACCCGCTGGCGCTACACCTGGATGAGCTTGTGGCTCGCCGCCGGTGGCGGAATGACCTATGCCGCCGTGAAGAACGCGCGGGACGATGACGAAGCCGACAAGTTCGGTTGGGCCTATCTTGCTGCGGGCAGCTACTTCGTTGCCGTGACGCACATGATGATTCCGGCACCCGGAGTCTGGGGCGCCAAGCGCATTCGTCGGCAGGACGACGGCTCAGAAGAAGCGCGGCGCGCGAAGCTGCTCTACGCCACCAACACGCTGAAGAAAGCGAACGGTGTGCAGAGCCTCAATGCTGGCGCCCTCGGTGTCGTTGGCGGGCTCGTCTATGGCGTGGTCGGCGGCACGATCAAGGCCACCCAGTGGACGGGGCAAACCCGGGGTCTGACGGCGGGTATGTACATCGGACCTCCCCTTGCGCTCGCCTTGCAGACGGCTACCGCGCCGACCGAAGGCGTGAAGGCCTACGAGGCGTATCGCGGCATCGCGTGCTCGAGCAAGTACTACGACACGCATGAAGAGGGCCCGGAGTTCGACTTCAGTGTCAATCCGGGCGGCACGAGCTTCAGCGTCCGGTTCTGAGCCGGGTCGTCAGCTCTACTTCTTCTTGCGCAAGCGCGCCCTCATGCGCGCAGCGTATCCCTCTTTGTTCTCCTGCTTCGTCCTCGCGACGGCGAGGGCATCCTCCGGCACGTCGCGGGTAACCGTCGTGCCGCTCGCAACGTACGCGCCCTTCTTGACGGTCACCGGCGCGATGAGCTGACTATCACTCCCGATGAAGACATCGTCTTCGAGCGTCGTGGTGTGCTTCTGTTCTCCGTCGTAGTTGCAGAAGATCGTGCCCGCTCCGATGTTGACGCCTTTGCCGATGACACCGTCACCCACGTAGGAAAGGTGGTTGACCTTCGAGCCTTCCCCCAGGGTCGTGTTCTTCGTTTCGGAGAAGTTGCCGACTTTGCTGCGCGGACCGAGCACCGAGTGCGGCCGAAGATGGCTGAACGGGCCGACTTGAGCGCCCTCGCCAATCGTCGAGTCGGTGGCCATCGTGTACGGAAGGACGTTCGCCTCCTTTTCGACCACCACGTCGATCAACACGCAGCCGACGTCGATGCGCGCGCCGGCGCGAACGATGCAGTGGCCACGGAGGTGCACGTTGGCCCCGAGCATCGCGCCCGGCTCGATTTCGCAATCTGCATCGACGTAGAGCGTGTCGAGGTCCACCACGCCCACGCCTTTCCGCGCAAGCTCCTCCGCGACGGCGCGCCGCTTGGTGGCCGCGCCGAGAGCGAGCTCCCTTCGATCGTTGATACCCGTTAGCTCACTCATGTCGCCCTCGATGTCTATCACTTTGCCACGCTGGGAGGCCAGCTCGACCACATCCGTGAGGTAGAGCTCGCCCTGTGCGTTGTGCGTGTTCAGTTGCTCAATACCTTCGCGCAGAAAATCAGTGTCGAACGCGTAGAGCCCAGGATTGACTTCGGTGATCGCGCGTTCGGCCTCGGAGCAATCGCGGTCCTCGACGATTCGGGCCACCGCACCGGCTTCGTTCCGAATGATTCGACCGTAGCCCTCGGGCCGTTCCAGCTTCGCGGTGACCAACCCGCACGCTGCAGATTCCGCGCTTGACCGGCGCACGAGCTCGCGGAGCATCGCCGCCGGGAGAAGAGGGCAGTCGCCGTACAGAACTGCTGTTCTTCCTCGAAGCTCGCGATGCGCATCGATCGCGCATCGCACCGCATCGCCCGTGCCGTTCTGCGCCGGCTGGAGCACTGTCTCCACCTGGTCCCCGAACTGGGCCGTCAGTGCTTGCTCCACATCGCCGCGCCCGTGCCCCACCACGACCAGGCATCGTCCCGCGCCCGCGTCGAGTGCCGTCTGCACGACCCAGGACACCAACGGCCGTCCGGCGATCTCGTGAAGCACTTTCGGGAGTGCGCTTTTCATGCGCTTCCCTTCGCCTGCCGCGAGGATGATGGCGTTCCAGCTCGTCTCTGCGTCGGAGGGCATCGTTTCGATTCTACGCCGCGTCCGTGAGGTAGGCAGCCACCCTCGCCAGGGCCGCCAAATCGTGCACATCTTCGTCGAATGCCGGGACCTCGAGGATTGGCGTTGCGTTGCCGATCTCTTTGCCCAGACGTGCCACCTGGGCGCGATCGGCGATCGCCGAAACCCGTTCGGCAGATAGCGCCTCGCTCAGGCGCGGATGGATGCTTCGGGCGTCGATCGTGTCGGGCATCGCCGCTTTCAGCGCCTCGATTTGCTGCTCGACCGGGACGTTGGGCTCGTCGATCAACGTGTGTACCTGATTGACGATGATCGCCTCTCGATTCATCCCGGCGTCCTGCAGCTTGTCGCTGAAGAAGCGCGCCTCTCCAATTGCAAGCGGATCCGGGCTCGTGACGAGGACGAAGGCTACCTCTGGGCTTCGGAGCGCGTTCGACACTTGCTCGGCCCGCTCCTTGAACCCACCGAAGAGGTCGTTGATGCCGCTGACGAACTCCGCCACCTGTTCCAGGAACTCGAGCCCAGTGATCCTTCCGATGCCTTTGAGAAGCACCGTGGCGCCTCGTCCTACCAAACCGAACGCTTCCTTGCCGGCGCCCTCGAACACCTGGAGGAACCAGCGCATGGCCGGCGAGTCGATCGCATCGATGAGGCGCTCTGGCGCGGTTAGGAAGTCGATGGCGCTTGAGGTCGGCGGCGTGTCGAGCACGACGAGGTCCCACTGCGGATCCTTTCGAACCTCGTGGAGCTTTTCCATCGCCATGTACTCTTGCGTGCCCGCCAAGGAGCTCGCCACGTACTGGTAGATCTGGTTGCCGAGGATCCGATCTCGCGCCGCCCCGTCGGACGCGTACTTGTCGACCAGAGCATCGAACGTCCGCTTCGTGTCGAGCATCATGGCCGAGAGCGAGCCGCTGCACTGCAGGCCGTGGTTTTGAAACAGCGCGAGCGGGACGTCCTGCTCGCTAGTGGTCATTTCGTCGAGGCCGAGGCTGTTGGCCAGGCGGCGTGCCGGATCGATGGTCAGGCACAGCACCTTACGGCCCTGCATGGCGGCGTGAACCGCCATGGCAGCGGCCGTCGTCGTCTTTCCAACGCCGCCACTGCCCACAGTGACAACGACTCGATGACTGCCGAGCACCTCCGCGAAACTCATTGGAGCGCCACTCTAGCAGCCCGCAGGAGGGTGTCGATCTCGCCGGAATCGCTCAATTCTGCCAAATCTTTGCACGGGCAATCGTCGGACAATAGTATACATGCACCTACATCCTGATCAGGAGCATACATGAAGGAACGCCGCCAACGCCGAAGCCAGGATCCGTACAGGGCGCTGTGCCTGCAGCTCGAGCACATTCGCGCCGACGGCGAGTTCGACGCCATGGTCGTGGCCATCGACAACGGCCTCATCGTCGCGGGCGCAGGTGAACGCTCCGTGTGCGAAGCGCTTGGCGCTGTCGCGCCCTTGGTCGGCTCGCCGTGGTTCGATGGACGGGTGCCCGGCGCGCTCGTCGGACAGCGCATGGACGTGCGCGCGATCTCGCTCGAGGGCGAGACGGTCTACGTAGCCGCGGTTGGACGCTCGACCAGCGATGATTGGGTCGCGCGATCCATCGGCGGCGTGCGTCGTATCCTCGGCTACCCGCAGCTCACCGCGCGTCAGTTGCTAGTCAACTGACTCCGCATCGCCTCGACCTCGGCCTGGCGGATCAAGCTACGGGCTCCCTGCGACAACAGATGCTCTGCGACTTCTTCCCCGAGCTCCTGGGCGCGTGCTTGGGCGTCCGAGGCGGCGAGATCGAGGTAGGTGTCTGACGCAGCGGAGAGCATTCGGTCGCCGTCGTAAGAGGCGACCATAGCCTCGAGCTTGAGGCGCCCCTCGGCCGCGCTCGCATGGCCGGCGATCGACGAGTGGCAGTTGCCCTCGAGCTTCTGCAACATGGCGCGCTCGGCTGTGATCTGGATTCGCGATGTTGGGTCTTCGATCGCCCGGAGTTGATCGCGAAGCCCTTCGTCGCTCAACGCACCTTCGAGCGCGAGCGCGCCTTGGCCGACCGCCGGAAGGCAGATGTCGGGTGGAAGGACGACGTGCGGGGTTGAGTCGAGGACGCCGGTTCGCGCCAGGCCGGCCGCTGCGAGCACGATCGCGTCGCATTGCCCCTCCTGGAGCTTTCGGACTCGGGTTTCGATATTGCCGCGTAGCGGCACGAAGGCCAAGTCCGGTCGCTGCCGTTGAAGCTGGACGACGCGCCGACGCGACGTGGTGCCAACCTTTGCGCCGCGTTTCAGCGACTCGAGATCAATCCCATCGACGGTCACGAGCACGTCCCGAGGGTCTTCACGCACTGGGACGCTCAGGATGCCCATGCCCTCGGCGAGCGGCACGTCCCCCGGAACGTCTTTGAGCGAATGAACTGCGAAATCGGCGTCGCCGCGGACGACGACCGCTTCGACTTCGCTCACGAAAAGGCCCTTGCCTCCCACCTGAGCCAGTGGGCGATCCTGAATCCGGTCACCCTTTGTCTTGACGTGCACCTCGTCGATGTCGAGGTCCGGGAAGTGGGCGCGCAGCTGGCTTCCGACCCACCGAGTTTGTACGAGGGCGAGATTGCTGCCCCGTGTTGCAATGCGTAGCTTCACTTGGATTCGCCTGTCGGGCCTGTCGCGGCGGCTGTCAGCTGCGTGATCGCGGCTTCTGTGTTTGGTTGGGTCGAGGTCTCCTCGCGCGCGGCCTCCTCTTCGGCGAGCGCGAAGAGGCGACGAACCGCGTCGATCAAAAGCGCTCCGTCAGGCTCTCCTGCGCCGGCCTTGAGCTCGGTCATCGGTTGGTGCAACAGCTTGTTGACCAACGAGCGGGACATCGCTTCGAGCACGGCGCGGTCCTGCCCGCTCAGGCTCTGGAGTCGCGGCAACGCACGTCGCAGCTCGTCTTCGGCGACCTGTCCAAAGCGCTTGCGGAGCGCGACGATGGTGGGTGCTAGCTCGAGCGAGCGGCGCCAGCTGAGAAACGACTCGACCTCGTCTTCGATGATGCGCTCTGCCAAAGAGGCTTCGCGGGCGCGAACGGCGAGGTTCTCTTCGGCAACCTGCTGGAGGTCGTCGACGTCGTACACGAATACGTTATCCATGTTCCCCACGCGCGGGTCGACGTCCCTGGGTACCGCGATATCGATGATGAAAAGCGGACGGTGACGGCGCGTCCGCACGACGCCCTTCATCAATTCGGGGGTGAGAATGAATTTCGGGCTGGCCGTGGACGCGATCACGACGTCGGCGTCTGCGAGCTCGATGGAGAGTCGTTCGTACGGAACGGCTCGCCCGTCGCACGCCTTGGCGAGCGCCTGCGCACGCTCCTCGCTGCGGTTGATGACGTGCAGATTGGTTCCGGTCTGGCGCAAGCTCCGGGCGGCGGACTCGCCCATCTCGCCTGCACCCAAGAGAAGGGTCCTGCGGCCCTCGAGGTTCCCAAAGATCTTCTTCGCGAGCTCGCACGCGATCGAGCTCACGCTCACCGTGCCTTCGGCGATGCCCGTTTCGTTCCGCACGCGCTTGGCAGTGGCGAAGGCCTGAGTGAAGCAGCGCCCTAGCAAGGTGCCCATGGTGCCCGCTTCGTTGGCGGCGTCGAAGGCTTCCTTGACCTGTCCGAGGATCTGCGGCTCGCCGACGACCAAAGAGTCCAAGCTCGACGCGACCCGGAAGACGTGGCGGACGACGTCCACCCCTCGTTCCTGATAGAGGATCCCTTCGCCCGCGGCCTCTCCGAGGCGCTTCGCCAGCATTCCCTTCGCTTCTTGTGTGGCTTCGAGCGGGTTGGCGCTCGTCGTGTAGAGCTCGACGCGGTTGCAGGTCGAAATCAGCAACGCTTCTTCGAACCCGGTGTCAGCCGCTATTTCCCGAAGCTCACGCCCGAGGTCCTTCGGGGCCACGGCGAGACGTTCCCGCACCTCGACGGGCGCGGTGCGATGGGAAAGCCCGACGACCACGAAGTCGCGCATCAGGCGCCACCTCCAGCTGCGCGCACCGCGTACCCCAGCAGCACCAGAAGCGTGAACAGGAAGCCCAGCATCGTGCCGACTGCGGCTTTGCGACCCTGCCAGCCAGCGGCGACGCGCAGGACGATCACGCCTGCAAAGATCCCCCAGGCCACCAGGCCGAGCGCTTGACTGACATAGAACTGTGCGCCGCCCGAGCGCACGAGCCAGAACGTGCCGGTGACCATCCCGAAGGTCAGAAGCGGAAAACCGACGAGGACGGAACGGAGGCCGATCGTGTCGAGCACGCCGAGCGATGGCAACCGCTGAAACGCTCCGGTCAGCTGCCGGCGCCGCAGCAGGCGCTCCTGGACCAAGTACGCGACTCCTGCGACGAATGCGAGCGCGAACGCGACGAGGCCCATGATGTTGGCGACGATGTGCAGCGTGAGCACGACGGACTGGACTCGTGGAGGGACCGGCGCGTAACTGCTGCCGAGTCCCGAGGCGAGAAACAACATCAGCGACAGCGGGGCTACGAACGCGCCGAGGATCGTCACGTTCATGCGATAGGAGGCCAACAGGAACGCGATGCCGATACCGAACGAAGAGATGCTCAGGATCTGCGCCATGTCGGCCAGCGGGAGCTCGCCAGGGGAGGGCCCCTCGAGCAGAAGGAACGCCAAGTGCGCACCGAGCGCCGCAACGAATACGGTTCCTGGCAGCCGAGGCGCCTTTTCCGAGCCCCGGGTGAGCTGGAACAGGTACAGGATGCAGGCGATCGCGTAGAGGGCCGCGGTGGCAATGAAGAGGCCGGCTTTCATCGTCTCGTAGAGGCCTCCATGAGTGAGGGGCAGGCCACGAAAAAGCCTACCACGCGCCGGTTTTGGGCGGTAGCCGGGGGAGGGGGCCGCGTTGACAATCGGACCGACCGTCCTTACTTACACTGCTCCAACAATCCCCACAGGAGCAAAGATGGCTGGTCCCAACGTACATGCGGTAAATGATTTGAACTTCGACACGGAGGTCCTTCAATCGGACGACCCCGTCCTCGTCGACTTCTCCGCGGTGTGGTGCGGCCCATGTAAGCAGATTGCGCCGCTCATCGATCAGCTTGCGGACGAGTACGTCGGCAAGGTCAAGGTGACCCACCTCGACATCGACGAAAGTCCTGGAACCGCTTCGAAGTACGGGATCCGCGGCGTCCCGACGCTGATGGTATTCAAGAGCGGCGAGTTGGTCGCCCAGCACATCGGTGCCGCCCCGAAGACGACGATCGCCCAGTTGATGGACCGCGCGCTCTAAGAGACGCCTCCGGTGCTTCCAAACCCGCCGCTGCCGCGCTTGGTTCCGCCGAGCGCGGCTTCGTCGTTAACGGGCTCGATCTCGAGCTGGACGACCGGTGCGACGACGAGTTGGGCGATGCGGTCGCCGTGCTCGATGGTGAAGGTGTCGGGGCCGTGATTGACCAGGAGCACCTGAACCTCGCCTCGGTAGTCTTCGTCGATCGTGCCAGGCGCGTTGAGCACCGTCACCCCGCGGCGGGCGGCGAGGCCCGAGCGAGGGCGCACCTGCCCCTCGTGCCCCGGCGGTAGCGCGATCTGCAGTCCGGTCGGGACCCGGGCGGTGCCGCCAGGCTCGATGGTGAGCAAGGTGTCGAGGCACGCGGCGAGGTCCATCCCCGCCGCGCCACTCGTCTCATAACGCGGTATGACCGCGTCGGCGCGCATCTTATAGACGCGCAGCTTCGGCATTAGTCTTTGGTCTCGCCGGAGCGATCGCGAGTGCGCTCTCCGCCGCTGTCCCGATCGCGCGTACGCTCTCCGCCGCTGTCCCGATCACGCGTGCGCTCTCCGCCGCTGTCCCGGTCGCGGGTGCGCTCCCCGCCGCGGTCACGATCCCGGTCGCGATCCCGTCCACGGTCGCGATCGCCATCCCGGCCACCTGCGCGGGCGCCACCTCGGCCGCCACGATCGCGATCTCGTCCGCCGCGTCCGCCGTCACGGCCACCTCCGCCGTCGCGACGTCCTCGGCCACCGTCGCGACCGCCTCGACCACCGTCACGGCCTCGGCCGCCGCCACCACCCTCGCGACGCTCCTTGCGCTCGGGCTCCACGTAGCCTTCCGGCTTCTCGAGGAGCTGCTTGCGCGAGAGGCGAATACGACCCTCGCGGTCGATGTCGCTGATCATCACCTCGACCTCGTCGCCGAGATCCATCACGTCAGTGACCTTGTCGACGTGGTTCCAGTCCATGTCGCTGATATGGAGCAAGCCGTCCTTGCCCGGAGCGATCTCGAGGAAAGAGCCGTAGTTCTCGACACGGCGCACGATGCCCTTGTACTTGGTGCCGATCTCCGGCTCCACGGTGAGGCTCTCGATGATCGCAATCGCCTTTTTGAGCGCTTCGCCGTCGGGCGATGCGATGCTGACGGTGCCGTCGTCGGAGATGTCGATCTTCGCGCCGGTCTGGTCGGTGATCGCCTTGATCATCTTGCCGCCCGGTCCGATGACCACGCGGATCTGGTCCGGCTTGACCTTGAGGGTCGCGATTCGCGGAGCGTACTTGCTGAGCTCAGGACGAGGGGTCGCCATGATCTCGTTCATCTTGCTGAGGATGTGCAAGCGACCTTCGCGCGCCTGCTCGAGAGCCTCGTGCATGATCTCCTGGCTCAAGCCGTCCACCTTGATGTCCATCTGGATGGCGGTGATGCCCTTGTCGGTTCCGCACACCTTGAAGTCCATGTCCCCGAGATGATCTTCGTCGCCAAGGATGTCGGTGAGGACGGCGTACTTCTCGCCTTCCATGATCAGACCCATCGCCACGCCGGCGACAGGGGTCTTGATCGGGACGCCAGCGTCCATCATCGCCAAGCTTCCTCCACAAACGGTCGCCATCGACGAGGAGCCATTCGACTCGGTGATCTCGGAGACGATGCGCATCGTGTAGGGGAAGTCCTCGCGGGAGGGCAGCACCTTGGTCAGCGCGCGCTCCGCAAGGGTGCCGTGCCCGATCTCGCGACGGCCGGGGCCGCGCAGGAACTTCGTTTCGCCGACCGAGTAGGGCGGGAAATTGTAATGCAGAAGGAACGGTTTGTAGTACTCCTCGGTGAGGCCGTCGATCTTCTGCTCGTCCTGACGCGTGCCGAGAGTTGCCGTGACGATGCTCTGGGTCTCGCCTCGGGTGAATAGCGTCGACCCATGCACGCGTGGAAGGAGGCTCACCTCGATCGCAATGGGGCGGACCGTCTTGTAATCGCGCCCGTCGACGCGGCGCTTCTCGTCGAGCACCTGCGCGCGCATCGTGTTGTAGCGAAGGTCCTCGTAGGCGGACTTGATGTCGCCCTCGGAGTCCGGGAACTCTCCGGCGAGCTCGGCCGTGACTTCCTTTTTTATTTCACTGAAGCGACCGTAGCGCGGGTGCTTCTC
>Ga0316198_10001761_pt1 | contig 12916 bp, 10 predicted proteins | sample OudBieAanoxic_MG_FD_204935 | JGI IMG/M metagenome (GOLD analysis project Ga0316198, IMG submission 204935) | Coastal sediment microbial communities from Oude Bieten Haven, Netherlands - site A anoxic | ecosystem: Environmental > Aquatic > Marine > Coastal > Sediment | place: Netherlands... | reverse complement strand
GGTTTACGAGGAAAAGGACAATACTTTTTACAACGGGGTAGGGCGCAGCCGTTCCGGTGACTACATTGGCTTGACGCATCAGAACACCGATACCACGGAAGTCCAGTTGCTCGCCGCCGATGACCCGTTGGGAGAGTTCAAGCCGTTTTTGCCACGTGAAGTGGGTCATGAATACGATATCGACCACGCCAATGGAAGGTTTTTTATCCGCACCAACTGGCAAGCGCAAAATTTCCGCGTGATGACGGTTGACCTGGATCACTCCACTGATAAATCGAAGTGGACCGAGGTGATAACGCATCGTGAGGATGCCATGGTCAGGAATATCCAGGCATTCGACAACTGGCTGGTGGTCGGGGAGCGCAAGGATGGTCTGCGTAAGGTCAGGGTAATGGCGCACGATGGCAGTGTGGACCGATACCTCGATGGCGCCGAAGAGGCATCGGTCATGTGGCCCGCCACCAATGTCAATACCGATACCGATGTCATTCGCTATGGTTTTTCCAGCCTGGTAACACCCAATCAAACCTGGGAGATCGATCTGAAAAGCGGGGAAAGCGAGCTTTTAAAGGCCGACCGTGTGCTGGGTGGGTTCTCCAGTGATAATTACGCGAGCAAACGCATGATGGTCACAGCACGTGACGGAAAGAAGGTGCCGGTGTCGCTGGCATGGCATAAGGGCACGCAACTGGATGGTTCGGCCCCCGCACTGGTGTATGCCTATGGCTCGTACGGCAGTTCCACCGACCCGTGGTTTCGCAATTCGATAATAAGCCTGCTCGACCGCGGTTTTGTCTATGTGATTGCACACATCCGCGGTGGCCAGGAAATGGGTCGCGCCTGGTACGAAGACGGGCGCCTGATGAACAAGAAAAACACCTTCACCGATTTTATCGATGTAACTAAAGCGCTGCAGCAAATGCCCGCCATCGACCCTGCACGCACCTATGCCATGGGCGGCAGCGCCGGCGGATTGTTGATGGGCGCCGTTGTCAACATGGCGCCTGAGTTATACCACGGTGTTGTTGCTGCGGTTCCGTTCGTAGATGTGGTCACGACGATGCTGGATGAATCCATCCCCCTTACCACAGGTGAGTTCAACGAGTGGGGTAACCCTAAGAATAAGGATGCCTACGAATACATGCTGTCCTATTCTCCCTACGACCAGGTCAGCGAACAGGATTATCCAAATATCATGGTCACCACCGGCCTGCACGATTCACAGGTCCAGTATTTTGAACCCGCCAAGTGGGTTGCGAGGTTGCGTGACCGGCGTACCGATAACAATAAGCTGATCATGCACACCAATATGGATGCAGGACACGGTGGTGCATCTGGCCGTTATCGCCAATACAAGGAAACGGCTCAGGAGTTCGCTTTTCTTGCTGGTTTGGCAGGTCTGGAACGTTAGGCTTCAAGGAGTTATTTCTGATGCAATTTATTCGCAGGATATTCATTTCAATACTTGTTCTGGCAATGGTTGGCTGTGGTGAATCAGTGACAGATAAACCCGGGTCATCAGCAGTGATGAATGAAAGCCGGGCCGGGCCATCCGCCGAAAATCCCCCTGGTGAACAACCGATCCTTTCCGAGTCTAAGCGATTGGAAAAATCGTTTGCAGAGATTGAAGAGCAAATGGGTGTCAAATTGTTCGTGGATCCGTGGACGGGCGACCTTGATCGCATGGCCAAGAAGCGCGTCATACGTGTCCTGACCGTTTATGGCGTGGGCCGTTATTATCTCGATGGGGCCCAGGAAAAAGGGATCACTTACGAGTGGTTCAAGCAATTCGAAGATTTCGTCAACGAAAAATTGAGAACCAAACACCTGCGTGTGCACGTGGTATTTATTCCCGTCGCCAGGGACCAGTTAATACCGGCCCTGATCAGCGGTCGTGGTGATATTGCCGCAGCAGGCCTGACGATCACCCCGGAGCGCGAAGAGTTGGTTGATTTCAGTGACCCGGTAACCAGAAAACTTTCCGAGTTACTGGTCACCGGGCCATCTGCCCCGCCGGTTAATACGATTGACGATCTTGCAGGTAAAAGAATATTTCTACGGGCATCGAGCAGTTACCGCGCCAGCCTTGATTCACTGAACCTGCAGTTTGAGGAAAGGGGTCTGGATGCGATCATTATAGAAGATGCGCCTGAACAACTCGAAGATATGGATATCCTGGAAATGGTTGCTGCCGGCATGCTGGAATGGACCATTGTCGATGACTACAAGGCCCGCCTGTGGGCGGGTATATTTGAAGAACTCAAGGTGCGTGAAGACCTTGTTTTTCGTTCCGGTGGTTTTATAGCTCCGGCGTTTCGCAAAAATTCTCCGCTGCTTGCAGAAGCACTCAACGAGTTCGTAAAAACCCATAAAGAGGGTACCTTGCATGGCAATATGCTGATTAACCGGTATCTGAAGGATTTTAACTGGGCCAAAAACGCCCTGGAAGCGGAAGATTATCAGCGGTTCCAGAACGTGGCGGATATATTCGCAAAATATGGTAATCAGTATGGTGTCGATTACCTGATGGTAGCGGCCCAGGGATACCAGGAATCCCGCCTGGATCAAAATGCCAGGAGCAGTGCGGGAGCCATTGGGATCATGCAGTTGCTACCGAGCACCGCTGCGGATGCAAATGTTGGTATCCCGGATATCACGACAGCCGAGTCTAATATTCATGCCGGTATCAAGTACCTGGATTTTATTCGCAAACGTTATTTTTCCGATCCGAGTGTGGATCGTTTCAACCAGACTATGTTTGCCTTTGCGGCCTACAATGCGGGCCCTGCGCGGACACGAAATTTACGCGCCAAGGCGGCTGAGCAGGGTTACGATCCAGACGTATGGTTTGACAATGTCGAGGTCATGGCCGCCAGGGATATCGGGTCCGAGACCGTTCAATACGTTGCGAATATTCTCAAGTATTACGTTGCGTACACCATGACGGTAAAAACCCAACTTGACCGGCAAAAAATCCGTAAAAAGACGGGAATAGAGTAGGGCCTGTTGCCACGTACATGGGTGTGCAGTGAGGCTGTCGTCAGGCTACTGATCTATTGCGAACGAAACGTTAACCGTTACCTTGTAGGTATTCTCACCCGTGGCCACCGGTACGGCATCGGCTGCACGGCCCATGGCCATCTCTGCCCTTGCCATTTGCATGGGCCGCGGGCTGTATGATTGTTCGGATATCTCCAGGATTTGCCCGGTTTTAACCCCGGCCGCGTCAGCGAGGGTTTTGGCCTTGTCGATAGCGTGTTGCACCGCTTTAATACGGGCCCTGGTGATCGCCCCGGAAGGGTCATCATTGGTGAACATGATGTTGCCTCCCTCGTTGACGCCAAGGCTGACCGATTCGTCCAGGATTTTACCGACCGCGCTGATGTCCCTTACCCGCACAGTCAGGCTGTTGCGCACCGTGTACCCTATGATTTTTGGCGGCTCACGCTTGCCGGATGGTTGCTGGGGCGGGTAAAAATAATTGGGTTGTATCGAAAAGCCCGAGGTCTGAAGATCGCGTTTTTCAACACCGGCGGATGTCATCGCGGCCTGTACTTCCTGCATGGCCGAGGAGTTGGCATCAAGTGCTGCACGGGCGGTTTCGGCCTGCCTGGTCACGGTGAGTGACAGTATGGCCATATCCGGCGCGATATCAACGCTGCCTTCACCGGTGACGAGGATACGTGGTGTCGGCCCTTCATCATCCGCGACCGAGAGCGTGCTGAGCACCAGTGCAGAAAGTGTTATTGTAAACAAGGCCAGGTATCTGAAATTCGGTGCTTTATTCATGACTTCTGTTTTCCTTTTCTCTGGCGCCTTTGCTTGAAGGTGTCTGCGCACCTTCTTGCTCGCAGGGTGTTTCATTTGCCAATGACATCGTACGCGTGTTCGAGGCGTTCAGCCAATACCTTCAACACGTGTAAAGAAAAATCCGGTACATGCCGGAGAAGGGCGTTAAAACTGGCCTGGTCGATGAGCGCCAGGCGGCAATCGGTTTTCGCCGTAACGGTTGCGCTGCGAATATTCGAATTGATCAGGGCCATTTCTCCCACGACCTCGCCGGCCCGGGCTGTTGCCAGTATCTTGCCGCTCATTGAGATGGTGACTTCTCCATCCATCACGACATACATATGATTACCCTCTGCACCCTCAACGGCAATCACCGAGCCTGCCGGAAAATTAACAACGTCTTCCGAATCTTTGAAAACTTCCAATAAGTCCATAAACCGAATCCTGCGATTATCGTTCCTTCGAGCTGACCGGGTATAAATTCACTATGCCGATTCGAATTGAGTGGTGATGTACTGGTTCACGGCGCGTAGCCTGTTGGCCAGGGCCGCCATCACATGAAGTGAAAACTCGGTGTTTTTTGCCATTAACATATTAAGCTGGTATCGACTCAACCGGGCCAGCTTGACATCGGTGAGCGAAGTAGCAGTGGTGTTCAGTGCGGCAGACGGCGATATCGCCATTTCACCGATTATACCCCCCACACCCTCGACTCCAAGCCGTTCACCCCGCAAGTTCAGCGCGATCTCGCCCGACAAGACGACATACAGCGCTTCAGCCGGTGCACCCTCCTCGAAGATGACGGTTTGAGCTTTGTGTTCTTCCACCTCCTTCCAGTGGCTGAACATTTTTAAAAATTCCATATCGACTCACTTGTTGATTAGTGCCGGTTAAAGTACGGTGTATACCTATTTTACCGGGTCTGATTCATAAAAGTGGATTTTGATTTTACAAAAAATTGTTATCAAGTGTTCTTATTTTCTAAACCGATGCGCAGGGATCGAAGCCCCCTGAAAAGCGTTTTCTGTTGCCAGTGCGGTTTCGTATCCAAAAGCTCAATATATGAAAACCTCTGCAACAGGTTTCTAAAAGCTACGGTTGCTTCAAGTCGCGCCAGTCTTTCCCCCAGGCACTTGTGAATGCCAAGGCCAAATGAAAGGTGCTGGTTTGGACTACGTGTAATGTCAAATTTATCCGCGTTCAGAAACTGGTCCGGATCCCGGTTCGCTGCTCCGATGACGGCGGAAATCTGTTGACCAGGCTCCAGCCTGAAGCCGTTCAAGCTGAACTCCTTTGTGGTAACCCTATAGGTGCTGCGTTGGAGTGGACTTTCAAAACGCAACATTTCATCGATTGCCCTGTTGAGCAAACCCGGGTTCTCTCTCAGGCAGCGCAGTTGTTCCGGGTGAAGGAGCAGGGTCAGTAAACCGTTACCTAGCAGGTTGACCGTGGTTTCAAACCCCGCCACTACGATTAAAACACTCAGGCCAAGGGTTTCATCAACGGTTGGAGATTGATCGGGTTTGGCCGACTGGTTCAGGTAGGCGATAAGATTGTCGTCACCTGGTTCTTGAGCAGCTATCAACTGCGACAGGTATTCGGTAAGGGCCAGCATACTTTCCGCCTGTGCTTTTTGGATATCTTCATTTGACACGCCGGAGTCAGCACCCGATATAAGGACATCGGTCCAACGCTGCATTTGTAACATATCCCGTGGTGGAATACCCAGGATGTCGGCTATGACAAGCAGTGGCAGTTTCAATGCAAACTCTGCAATGAAGTCAATCTCCCCACCACGCTTTATGTCTGTCAGCAAATCCTTCACCAGGCGTTCAATACCGGTTTCCATGTCCGCCACGCGCCTGACACCAAACCAGGGGGCAATCATTGCCCTGAGTCTCGTATGTTCAGGAGGGTCCATGTTAAGCAGGATACGGTCCAGGGGGCTCAACCGACCGGCAGGCAACAAGATGCTTTTATCCTTGGATATGTTGCCAGTCTCCCTGAGGATCGTTGCAACATCACTGTAGCGGGAAAAAAGCCAGATTCCCCCGGTGCCGTTATCCAGTTCATGAGGCATCCACATCGGCTCACTGCTTTCCCTGAGTTTCCCGTAGGCCGGATAGGGGTTATTAATGAAGTCATTACTGTTGAGATCGATCAAAAGCCCTGTTCCTTGTGCGATCAATGGGGGATAATCAATGACCATTTTAACCCCCCCCTGTAAAACGGGTGGTATTAATTACGCTTTGCGGGTTTTTTTAATGGTTTCAAAGCTTCGGGTTGCGATAATCACGCACGAAATTGATGAGTTCCAGGATAGTAACTATCTCCTGCGTCATCTCAGCAGGATATGGGAGCGGGACGATATAGAGATAGCCATAGTCAAAGGGGTAAACCAGGAGCCACCCAAAGCAGATATCGCCATCCTGCACACGGATATTACCGTTGTTGGTGAAGATTACACCAGGCTTTTTTATCATTACCCGTTGGTTATTAACGGTGCTGTCACGGATATCTCGAAAACGGTCTTCAGTGACCTGATCGTTAAAAAAGGCGATGCTTACAACGGCAAAGTCATCGTAAAGACCAATGCCAATTTTGGTGGTATGCGGGAGCGCGAGAAGAAATTCAATGAAGGTGACTGGCAGAGCACAATCGAAATTCAGCGGCCATGGCGCCGTGTCGAATGGATGGATGAGTACCCGGTTTTTGACTCGCCATCAGCTGTGCCGAGCGGTGTTTGGCGGAATGACAGGCTGGTGGTTGAAAAATTTCTTCCTGAAAAGAATTCACAAGGTGAATACCTGCTGAAAGTCTGGGTGTTTTTTGGTGACGAGGGTATCTATTACAATATTGTTTCAAATGAGTCTGTCATCAAGAGCCACAATTTGATACGCAGGGAGTTTCTGGACGTAAACGATGTGCCCGAAGCCATACGGGAGGTCAGGGCCAGAATGGGTTTTGATTATGGGAAATTCGATTTTGCCATCCACGAGGGAAAAGCGGTTCTGTACGACGTGAACCGGACACCTGGTGGGCCGAAACAAGCAGTCAAAAGTGAAACAGCCGAGCAAAGTTACCAGACATTGAGCGCTGGTCTCAATAGTTTTGTTGATCAACTTTAAGTTGGAAAACCATGCATACTGAATCAGAAATACACCTCGGTAAAACAGAAATAGCAGATCTTTCTTCGCGCTACATCGATGAAGGTGTGAAAGTGGATGCCTGGGAAATCCAGAACATCAATATCGCAGGCAATTTGCTTAAGGCTGAAATCGGCATGGTCTCCTTTTTCGTGTCGCCCACCGATCCGGATGGTTTTCATCTAACCATATTCTCTACCCAGGAATTCCTGGCCCAGTTGGCAAATATCTATTTACATGTCGCGGCCGATTTCAAAACCAAGTGCAGGGAAACCTGGATGCGCGAATGCACTATTACCAGCAGAAAGGCGATACGTAACCCGCAGAAAATTTTTGTTGAGATGGACTTTTTCAGTCTGAAGAAAATTCAGGACTCTGTCGTATCCATGGCAAGATGCCGTGTATACGATGACCAGGGCGGTTTGTTCACGGCAAGGGTTAAAGGCTTGTTGCGTTAGGATTTACCCGGATATGCCCGGCAGTACCCTGGCCCGCATTACCCTGGTTAGACTGCACCTGGTGAGCCAAACCGGCTCAATAACACACGCTCACAGTTCTCAATGGTCATTCGCCTTCCGTGCATGAACCTGGTGTTGTCAATAACCAGGAGATCAAAGGGGCGCCATTTATGCAGGTACATGAGATTGTCTTGGATATCGATCAACGTATTGATGATCTCATCTGATATCTCCTCACCATTTTCAAAATAAACATGATTGGAACTTTTCGTGTACACCTTGTTTTGTTGATAAGCGGGGTGAGTGATTCGTGGCAGGTGTGCTAGCAGGGCATTGGCAAATGCAGGTTGCCCGGAGCGTGTCTGACTAATAGCAGAGGATTTGTAGCTCAGGTTCAGATTTTCGCCCTTGAATTCGTATTCTAGAACGGGAAATTTGCTTAGCAATTTTTCCAGTTCAGATACACTACAAACCTGAAATTCGGCTTGCCAGCGATCGGGTTGCCAATTCATTTCATAAATGATGTCTGATTGTGTGAACTGCTCCAGCAGGCGCACCGGCATCGCCTCCAGGAATTGAATGCCATCTACCAGGGTGGTTTCACCCCCTTTTGCCGCGGGTGCCCTAAGGCAATAGAAAAAACACAATTCCGGGGCAGGTGGCCAGGGTCTGTAAGTGCCTTCGCTATGTGAAAGCAGGGTAAAGTTTTGCCTGTGAACCTCTGTACTGTAACCATCACCTGTTTCGGCTTTGAGCTTGATCCGGGTGCCGACATGGTGGAAGTCATTACACAGAGCACCGGAAAATGTCTCAAATGCATCCAGGTCAAATTCACAATCACGTATCAGAGCAACACCATGGGTATCCAGTACGCCAAGTACCTGTTCCCGGGACAGTTGTTGCGGGTCTTTGCTCCCGCAAACTGATATGAGGTTGAAGAAATTGTTACCGTTCATGTTGTGCCAGTCTGGGATTCACACATCAATTGTGAAACGCCAGCGCCACGTGCAAGGATTTCCTGATCGGATATGCCATCCTGCCACCACCGGTTAGTGCGTCCAGTTCAGAGCCTTTGCTTTTTGTTCTTGCGTTTGCCGGGCACTGCTACTCCAGGCATCACCACCCTCCAGTTCAAAAAACAGAGACTTCCTGGTGACCTGATCCGGCGCCACCTGGTTCATCGTGGCAGACTCGTACAGTCGTCCGTTTATCAGTGTATGGCTGACGTATTCAGACCGGTAGATATCTTCGAGAGGGTTGCCATCGACGACAACGATGTCGGCAAGTTTGCCTCCTTCGATGGAACCGATCTCATGGTCCATGCCGAGGCTGGCAGCACCATCGATGGTGGCACCACGCAGTGCCTCCCAGGGACTGAAACCGCCCTGGACCATCGACCAGATTTCCCAGTGTGCGCCGAGACCCTCACGCTGGCCATGGGCACCGATATTGACCCTGACTCCGGTATCACGTAGTGCTTTCGCCGCGGCTGCCACGTAAACGTGGTTGTACTCGGAATCCGGTGCCTTGGGGCGGCGGATCGAGCGAGGGTACAAGCGGCTCTTGGGTGTATAACGCAGCAAGCGCGGGTTCTCCCATACATTGGTCCGGTCGTACCAGTATTCTTCACCCATCAGCCCACCGAAAGAGACCACGAAAGTGGGCGTGTAGGCCATACCCACTTGCGACCAAAGCTGCAACACATCCGAGTAGATGTTTTGCACCGGAAGGGAGTGCTCAAGGGTAGTGTGGCCGTCAACCAGCATGCTCAGGTTATGTTGAAAGCGCATTCCACCTTCAGGCACTACCATCATATCCAGCTCGGAAGCGGCCTGGATGATCTGCTGACGTTGCTCGCGGCGTGGCTGGTTGTAACTCTTGACAGATATTGCACCCACGTCTTTCAGGCGTTGCAGGTGAAACTGCGCATCTTCAAGGCTGTTGGTCTCGGCGCTGTATCCGGGTACGTAGGCGCCATACAGGATGGTGCCGGTACCGTATACCCTTGGCGCCACCAATTGACCGGATCTCTGTAACTCCGAGGCCGCGAAAAACTCGCTGGTATCGTTGGAGGGGTCGTGGATCGTGGTCACTCCGAAGGCCAGGTTGGAAAGCTGCATCCAGTTTTGTTGTGGCGTGATCTCACTGGTGCCCATGCTTCCGTGGGCGTGTGCGTCGACGAGTCCGGGCAGAACGGTTTTGCCGGAGACATCCAGCTCAAACGCATCAGCGGGTATGTCGACGCTGTCTCGCGTGCCGACAGCAACGATGCGATTACCTTCAATGACCACGACACCGTCCTCTATCACCTCGGTCTGCTGGTCGGCATCACGCATGGTTACAACACGTCCACCAAGCAGAGCGATTTTTCCTTTTGGCCGGTCGCCGTTACGCTTAAAGGCCAGATCCAGACCGGTTTCCAGCGGTTCCGGCAGGGTTTCCGGTGCACCGTCCTCAAACGCAAAAGCCTGTTTCAGGTCTCGCCGGTAGAGAAATCGTCCGTGTGACCAGTCGATTGCGCGGCTATCACTGGCCCAGCTAAGGAACTCACCGCTGCGGGCGGATACCTGCCTGACACTGAAGTCGGTAGTGTCTCCTTTAAGACTAATGGTTTTACCATTACTGAAAAAAGGAGCCAGGTAGGTCTTGAAGTTCTCGGTGAACGCCACCCACCGGCCATCCGGTGAGACCCGGAATTGCGTTGTCTTTTTGCCCTGAAGATGTTCACGATGGTCATACCCATTGAGGTTGACGCTGCTAAGCAGCAACTCGGTACCCAGTTCACCGGTTTTGGTTGAGAAGTACACACGGCTGGCATCGGTATTGAAGTGCGGGTTAAAACCCGTTTTGCTAACCCGCTGTGGTGCTTTCTTGCCATCGGCAGCCACATGGTAAACACCTGTGCCCATCGACCACAAAGGTGATAACAGGTAACCGCCTTCAATCTTGCGGTAGACGACCAGTGCGCCATCACTCGAGAAGGCCGGCTCTATGTAGTGACCTGGTTCGGGTGTAAGCACGGTTGATTTTCCGCCCTTGATCCTGGTGACACGAACCGAACCCAATTCCAGGTCATTCCAGGTCGTGTACAGGACAGACCGCCCGTCAGGGGCGATCACAGGGTAAAACTCGTAGTGATCGGTTTGCTCCGTTAAACGGCGCTGCTTGCCACTGTCGAGATCCTTCAGCCAGATATAACCCAACGCCTGGAAAACAACCTGTTGTTTATCCGGTGTATAACTTGCCCAGCGAATTCCGTTAACTTCAAATTCATCCGCAGCCACCCCGACCTTGCTGCGCAGTGTTGGGCGGACCTTTTTGTTGGCAACTACATGGATGGGGATCTCGCTTACGTTGCCGTCAGCAACGTTGACGCGATGAAACTTGCCACCTGTCCAGAATGCAATGGACTGGCTATCCGGCAACCAGCCAATCGCCGGTGCATTGCCTTCGGAGCCACTGGATTCCTGCAGGTCCCTCTCAAAACCGTCAAATACCAGTCGCTCCATTCCGGATTCGAGGTCCTTGACCATAATTTGGCTCACCAGGCCAACACGGCGCTTCACATAGGCCAGCGATTTGCCGTCAGGTGACGGGGTAGGGCGTATTGCACCGCCCGGACCGCTGACAATGGTTTCGGTTTCACCCGTGGCCAACTCCAGCCGCTTGATAGCAAACAGCGAATCGACTGAATTTTTATTGTACTGCCAGACGACACCCGGAGTGATGTCGGTGCTGTAGTACACATATTTCCCATCCGGTGAGAACGCTGGTTCCGCACGGTTTTTCTGATCTTTCTTCGCATTGGGGCGTTCCACCAGGTTGACACCGTTGCCGCCACCTCTATGGAACATCCAGATTTCACCTGCCGCTATTGAGCGTGTTGAATAATACGCTTTGCGCCCGGCAAGGTAGTTGCCATCCGGACTCCAGGTTGGGTTGTGCACGATGTGCTCGGCTTCATCGGAAACCGCGTAAGGCTCACTTCCGTCTGCATTCATGATCCACAGGTTGTCGCCACCGGCGCGATCGCTGACAAAGGCGATTTGGCTGCCGTCAGGGCTGAATCGCGGCTGGATGTTCCACTCGATTCCACTCGTCAAGGCAGTGGCTTTACCGCCACCAATATCCACAGAATAGATATCACCCAGCATATCGAACACCAGGGTCTTACCATCCGGACTTACGGAGACATTCGACCAGGTCGTTTCGGTCGTGTCGATGGTTATCTCACTGGTGTGGTATTGGTCTGAACTGACGTCCCACTTGAGTTTTTCTTCGTTTGCATCAGAGGGTTCCTCTGCGAAGAGGTTTGGGCTGATGATCAAAAGCAGGCTTATCAAAATGCGATGCATTGGGGGGGTCTCCGTGGGGGTATTTTCTGTTTGGAATAAATTGGCCGGTAATAATAACTTACACGGGGCTCGAAGTGGGCTTTGCTGGTGAAAGAAAACTTGCTGAAACAACAAGGGCCAGACTTGGCCAATATTTGTAATTCTTCGCTACTACACTATTTTGACGGTCGATTTAACCATAGAATGTGCCATACCTGGTTTGTAACCCACTGTTCAGGAATTTAGTATCGAATGAATTTTGTCAAACTTTATCTGCTGGCCCTGCTGGTTTTCAATCTCACTGCCTGCTCGACTATGCAAGCGGTGAGTGTTGAAAGCGCAATGAAAAGATCACCCCCTCGAGGTGTGGATTACGGGAGCCTGGTCGAGGTGAAAACCCTTGACAAACAGACGGCCAAGTTTCGCGTTACGGTGATCAATGCAGACGGCCTGGGTGGAAATCAAAACTTTTTCCGCTATGAAGACATGGCGAGCCTCAAAGTCGAAGCGCAGAAGAGTGACAACAGCGATGTCTGGCTGATCCTGGGAGGTATTCTGGGTACCGCAGCACTGATTTTCCTGGTAGCCAACGCTGATTCGGTATCAGTCTGTTCACCTTCTCCATGTGATAGGCCTTAGCTCGCTGTTTCAGTAAGTTTTCTGCAGTTTTGACTATGAGGACATGGCACGAGTACGACCCTGAAGTTTCTGAGCGTTGACAGTGGAGGGGCGCTGCGGTGGGGGTATTGCTTACCAGGACTCGCTCAAGCACGTCCTGTGGCGCTCGATACTCGGCTTCCTGCCTCGTACGGTCCTGGAAAGCAATCCCCCCACCACACCTTCAATCTCAACGTAGTTCAACCATCAGAAACCATTGGCCCATGATTTCGCACGTAGCAGAGGGTGTTATGTTCAGGATGAACGGTACTTCGCGATGGAGCACAGGGATGTGCGGCGCGAAGCCTCACGGAGGGCAGAAAGTTTGTTCGCTGGATGTTGTGCAAAACTGAAACAGGCCGCTCCCGCGCATCCCTGCGCCCGCGGCATACCGTTCATCCTGAACATAAGCGAGTCCTGAAGTAAGGTACCCCATGGCCTCTGATACCCTGACGAAGCACCAATCAATTTTCTAACCACCAGTACTCAATGTCTTCGCCCACTCCGGAAAAACCGCAACATCGATTTTAAA
>Ga0316198_10001760_pt1 | contig 12920 bp, 12 predicted proteins | sample OudBieAanoxic_MG_FD_204935 | JGI IMG/M metagenome (GOLD analysis project Ga0316198, IMG submission 204935) | Coastal sediment microbial communities from Oude Bieten Haven, Netherlands - site A anoxic | ecosystem: Environmental > Aquatic > Marine > Coastal > Sediment | place: Netherlands... | reverse complement strand
ACAAGGACTATGGCCATTGCCTGCGTACTGTGCCTTGTTGCGAAACACCACAGCGATGCTGCAGCCGTCATTATCAGGTTGATAGAGTACTTGAAGTAATAGCGATCAACTGCGGAATCTAGGGTTACAGGAATGCAGCTGCGGACTAAACTCAGTAACCTGCCCCGGGCCTGTGAACAAGAATATCCACCAGACGGTGAGCAATACGCATTGGCTTGCTGTGGACGCTATTGATCATCAGCACAATGCCCAGACGATCGACTGACCCGGGAAACAGATACAGAAGTGAGCGACTATTGTCATTTTTCCCTTCATGCCAGACCCGAGTGTTATTAAACGCGTGATTGATACCATAACCATAGGTCAAGTTACCCGGCACGGTCGTCCACAGCCGGCCCGTATCATTGAGCAGTTTGCCCTGAAGAAGAGCGTTGGCGAATTTGGCGAGATCGAGAATGCTGGATTCCCAACCGCCTCCCGGCAGCTTCCAGGCTGAATTGCCCGAATAAACAGTCTTCAGAATATGGTCTTCCTGTATGAAGCCGATGCGCGTGCCGGTGGCTTGCTGCAAGGAATACATGCCAAGCGGTCTGTTGATCCTGTCCCTGATCCAGTTCGCATAACTCGTACCTGAACCGCCTTCGATAGCAGACCCCAGCAGGCTGAACCCAAAAGTGGAGTATTTGTAGCCGGTACCGGGATCGAAACAGAGCTTTTGATTCCTGAAAACCTCCACCGCCTGTTTTGCATTGTAATACTCGCTGCTATGTTTACTGCGGGCGTAGCGGGGTGAAGGGTTCTGGTAGCAGTTTTTTCTCTGCGTGTAATGAATAATCCCGGAACGGTTCGACAACAGATGCCTGATGCGGATGTTTCCCCTGTTGCCGTGTTCAGGCCAGTAGCTCACATGTTCGGTCACTCTATCATTCAGACCGAAGCCTGGATTTTCTTCTGCCAGCTTCAATGCGGCAGTCGCAGTGAGGGTTTTTGAAATCGAGCTCCAGCGGAAAATCGTATTCGTGGTGACAGGCACCCTGCGCTCAAGGTCATCATGGCCATAACCGCTGGCGTAGTAAATGTTTCCATTTTTAACAATTCCCACAGCCATGCCCACGATGTTCTGCCTGGCCATTTCATCAAGCACAACAGCATCGATTTGCTCAACAGTTTGAGCAAAAGCAGCCGTGCTTGCGAACACGGCCATCCACAAACTGGTTATTGTCAGATAAGACATCCGGTAAATATGTTTACTTAAACGATCAATTTCTGTGCTCCCTGTTTTCTTCGTTTTTGACAACCAGGACGTAAACTGTGAATACACCACTGGCTAAAGCCGTTGGCTTTAGCTACAGATGAAAGCCGTATCGATCGGCTGTCCGCTCAATTTACTCCCTATTCCTCCGGGACAGGGCTGGGGTGAGTGAATAAAACAGGATATCAGTATCATGTATGATCACCGCTCATCCTGAGCATGTCGAAGGATCATCCTGCTCCTCTCCCGGAGGGAAAAGGTATTTTTCTTTCTAGATAAATTAATATTCAACTTCACTGCATTTGCATACCAGCTCAATCCATTGCCTGAAGGCCATGGGTATTCGGTGAAAGCTGTGAATATATTTCATATTCGCCGTTTATCTCTCAGGTTGATGATTAAAATACCGGGCTGGACTTATCTATCCCGTTTGCTGTTCTTTTTTATCCTTATTATTCCCAGTCACCAGAACCACCAGCCTGAATTCAGTTCGTCTTCACAGCGTGAAAGCTGTGTGTGATAGGTTTTTGCACGCTTGTCCACTTTTTTGGCCACCTTTATCAGCCAGGGTTTTTGATTATAGGTTTTACGTTTGTAGCCCGCGTGACCTTCATGGTAGGCAAGGTACTGGTTATATGCATCCCATTTGGAAATTTCCAGGGTGTCAAAACTCCGTTTTCCGTACCAACCGATAAAATCCACAGCATCATCAAAATCATCACGGTCCGCACCCCGGTTGTGTGTTGATTTTATATACCAGTCCCAGGTTTCATCCTTTACCTGTGCGTAACCATAAGCCGAAGATTTGCGCCCTGTTGGAATGATCCATAAAAAATATTCCATTTCTGTTTTGGCGTCATACTTGAAACGCGACTCCTGATGGATGATGGCAAGCTGCACATGAATCGGGACACCCCAGCGCTCGAAACTGTCTTTGGCATCGTCGTACCAGTCATCCTTTTCTCTGAATATCTCACAGCTGTCATTAACATTACCGGGTGGCGAACTCGAACAAGCTGCCAGTAAAACAGGGGCTAGTAACAGGATGGCTCTTAACATGGCTCGAACAAGAATAAACCGAATCAGGGAGTAATTACTACTAAGGAAACTCTGATTAATTCAGAGTTTCCGCAACACATGGATGTGTTGCCATTTTCAGTGGCCGACAAGCCATTGAAAATGAAGAACAAGATAAAATCGCACTAATCTTGTTCGTGTTCTGATAATTCATGGATGAATTATTCAGAACTTCTCTAGCCCGCATTTCTCACCGGGATCACGGGAGCAGGCGCAGGATTCGTGTTCGTAAGCGCCGCTCTGGAGCGAAAAGCGTAGCCATAGCTACGGCTTGAGTGAAGAGCAAGCTTACGGACACGAAGACCAGCCTGAACCGTGATAGGCAGACTTGAATAACACCCTGTATATTGGATTACCCAGACTTTACGCTAAAAAAACCGATGCCTTATCAGTTTGACGTGCCGCCCGGTGAGAAATGCGGGCTAAATTAGAGTAAATTACTCCCTGACCCGGTTTATTTATTCCTGCTAAGCGTGGTCTGCTCCCTGTTGTGCAACGTCCTTTTTAATTCGCTTCAGACAGGTCCGCTATTGCCGTGACACCAGGTTCTTCTGCCACACTGTCTTTATCCTGAAGTTTCGAAGGTATTTTTGCAGTGGAGATGATGACAGCTGCAAGCAGGTTCATCACACCCGTGATAATGAAGGCAAGCATGAAGTTATTCATATCGCCAAGATAACCACCGAGCATGGGGCCGATGCTCCCCCCTACTCCGTAGCCGAGAAATACATAGCCATAGTTCTGGCCAAAAAATTTGTGACCGAACGTATCTGATGTTATGGCCGGAAACAACGCAAAGTTACCGCCGAAATTGAAACCGATCAGAGCAGCGAACAGGTAGAGTGTATATTCAATACCAGCCATATAGGGAAACACGATAACGAACACACCCTGACTGGCGGCCATCATGATCAACGAGTTTTTACGTCCATGGTGATCGCAGTTGACCGCGTGACCGATAGAGTCGCTGATCCTGCCCCAGCCGATCCGTCCGATTGCGTTGAAGATAGCAAAAATCACCATTGCTGTGCCGGCGGCCGCATCGGCCGATGATTCTGGCATACCACCGGCAACAAGGGCCTGGCTCGGAAACTGTTTCATCAGGCCGATGCACATCAAGCCTGCAGTAGCTCCGATGGCGAAAGTGGAAAAGATGGACCAGTAGTGCACGGTCTGTATCATTTCACTGCTGTGAAAGTCGAACTTGCCGCCTTTCTGATCCGGCTTCGGCGCTACAAAATTCGGTGGAAATGTCATCCACACACTGCCCAGCATGACTAGAACCATGAATATCACACCGTAAATCATGAATGTGCTGCCGATGCCGTGATCCGCGATCAAGCCTCCCCATGTGCCGGCGAGTTTCACCCAGATCATTGCGCCCAGGCCAAAACCTGAAACGGCAATACCTGTAATCAGGCCTTTCTTGTCAGGAAACCATTGCATACCAACGGCAATAGGGACGACATAACCAAGCCCGATCCCTGCACCACCAAGCAATCCAACGCCGATCAAGGTCGGCCAGAAACTCACTCCACCAGTGACTCCCGCCAGTAGATAACCAGCACCGAGCATGATGCCGCCGGCAAGCGTCAACTTGCGAGGCCCGAATGTGTAAAGCATACGACCCGCATAGAGCATTACCAGTGCAAATGTTACCAGCCCGACAGTGAACGGCCACTGCGTGTCGGCAGTCGACCAGCCTGATGCCTGCAATGGCTTCGCGAATACGGACCATGCGTAAATCGCACCCAGTGACAGTTGAATCAACAATGCCCCGAGTATCACCAACATACCATGGCTGTTTTTACTGCTTGTCATTCTGTTATCTCCAAAGTTACCCGCGCAAGGATAGCGAATCCACATGACGGTTATATGACAATTCAGGCACGGCCAGAACGAATCGAGCATGACCCGGAGCGAATCTGCCTGTGCTTTTATTTAAAGTATTATGCGTTTCCAGAACACTACGTTTATATGGTTTGCACAGTGTTTTATAGCTCAAAAATCACCGTATAAGGCATTTCTGCCTCAGCCAGCACATGCGGACCACAAAATTCCATATTTTGACTGTGTCGGTATGAACGTCCTGGTTTTAATAATTCGGTAAAACGGGACAGATGTTTTTTGAAAATTTATCTATCCCATGATTTGATAGCGGTTTTCAGAATTGCCAGACCATTGGTACAACTAAAATAATCGTCAGGCCCACTAACAGCGTCAGAGGTACACCAATGCGCAGGTAGTCAGAAAAACGATATCCCCCAATACCGTATACCATCAGATTTGTCTGGTAGCCGATCGGGGTCGCAAAACTGGTGGACGCAGCAACCATCAGCGTAATCACAAATGGCATAAGGCTCACCCCGAGGTTGTTTGCTGTTGTCAGTGCGATCGGGAACATGATCACTGCCGCAGCATTATTGGTTGCCACTGCAGACAGCAGTGCGGTAACTGCAAACATCAATGCCAGTGAAATTACTGTGCTGCCGCCGGCAAATTGAATCAGCGTAATCGCAATGTTTTCTGCAGCACCTGTGCTATGCAGCGCACTGCCAAGACCAAAGGATGCGGCAATGACAATTAGAATCTGCCAGTCAACGCTGCGCCTGGCCCCACGCCCTGAGGTACAGCGGGTAAGAATCATCAAGCCGGCTGCCAGCATTGATGCTTTCAGCATGCTCAGCCAGCCGGTTGTTACCGAAAGTATCATCAGTGCCAGTATCGACATAGCGAGCACAGCTTTTTGGTACTGTGGTGGATTAGTACCTTCAATCTCACTGACCAGAAAAAAGTCGCGTGAATTACGCTGCTGCACCGCGAACGAATGATGTGATTCCAGCAGCAGCGTATCTCCAGGACGGAGAACAATATCACCGATTTTCTGCTGAATACGCTTGCCGTTGCGGGCAACGGCGATGATGACTGCGTTATAGAAATTCCGAAATTGCCCTTCACAGACACTTTTACCTGCCAGTGGACAACTGTCAGAAACCACCGCCTCAACCAGTACCCGGTCCTGGCGTGAAGAGCCCAGCTTGTAAATCTGGTTCGACGCCGGCGTCAGTCCCAGTGTTTTCTGAAGATCAACCACTGATTCGATCACACCAGCAAACACCAGCCGGTCACCGTCACGCAGCACTTCATAGGAAGATACCGCGGGCATTATCTGTCCCTGACGATCGATCTCAATCAGGAACATCCCCGGTAACTGGCGCAGTCCGGCTTCTTCGATAGATTTGCCGCTGAGTACACTGCCCTTGTCTACCAGCATTTCTACGGTGTATTCGCGAGCATCGTCATAACGGCTGATAGCAGGCTCCCGTTCAGGCAGCAGCCATTGACTGCTCAGTAAGATAAAAATAAAGACAATCAATATCACCGGCACACCGACCCAGGCGAGTTCCAGCATGGTCAGGCCATCAGAACCGGTTTCCCTGATCAACAGACCATTGACGACAAGGTTGGTGCTGCTGCCGATAAGAGTACATGTGCCTCCGGCAATACTGGCATAACTCAGCGGAATCATCAGCTTCGAAACAGACAGGCCGTTACGTTTGGCCCAGTCACTGATGGCGGGGATGAACATCGCCACCACAGGCGTATTGTTTAAAAACGCGCTCATCGCGGTCACCGGGGCCATCAGCCGAATCTGTGCATGTTGAAGCGATCGTGGACGACCCAGTACCGAGTGTACGATCCAGCCGATACCGCCCGTATCACGCAGGCCGGCAACAACAACGTAGAGCACGCCAACAGTCACCATACCCTCGTTTGCGAGACCCGACAGCGCCTGCTCGGGTGAGAGAACGCCAGCCAGCAGCAGCAGTGTGAGTCCCCCGACCATGACAATATCAGGCGAATAACGGGTCAGTGCCAGCGTGGCAAAACACAGGGTGGTAACAGCAATAGAATACCAGCCTTCCCAGCCCATATCGTCAACCTTTATTTTGTTTCGTAAAGTTTACTAAGGTTAGTATAAACAACGGCAAAACGGATAAGAGAAATGGAAACGATGAGATTAAAATTCCACCAATCCATCCACACCTTACTTGTATCAATCAGGATCGATCTGACAGGCAGTGTCGTATTAACTCAAACCCGGACGATGATTTTTTGTCAGTATAGTCGGGATTGGCGATAGTGAAAAAGCGATAGATATTGACTCTCGCAGAGGCGCAGAGAACGCAGGGGTGTAATGTATTTGTCTGTAAAGACAGTATCGTTTTTATTTTTTGTTCCTTTGCGTTCTCTGCGCCCCTGCGAGAAAACATGGTATCAAACCTCCAATACAGGCAGGCTTTCCGGTGATACGAAAATCGACAGCAACTGTCTGATCAAGTCTGAAGGACGACACCTTACTTTGGCAGGATACTTCAGAACAGTTTACTCACGCCAAAAGAGATGACTGTTTTGTCGTAAGTATAGATATCAACAGTGGAATCATTTTCAATATATTTGACATTGCTTTTCAATGCCAGCGTGGGATCAATGCGATAATCGAGCAAAACATTCAACGTCCACCGGGTATCATCACGGTCCAGTGTTGGCGATGCAGGAAAATCACTGGCTCGGTAAGCCAGGTCTCCGGTCAGGTACCACTTTTCACTGTACTTATGGGTGTACCTGCCGCCAAGCGTATGGCGGGTTGGTGAGTATTCATAGCTGTATGACGGCGTAACCAGCTCACCCCGGTTATTAAGCTCCCCTTCATAATAGACCTGCTGGTTGCTTTTTACTGTATTGCGGGAATACCTGATTTGCGCGCGCTGGCGCCAGCCCTCGAGATAATCATAAATGGAATTTTTACTGGTAAAGTCATCGAACCTGTATTGCAGGATGATTTTTGCATTGCCGGGCAATGGCCTTGCACCCAGAACCTCCAGCTTATAAAAACTCTGAAGATCATCTCCACCGAAAGTGCTGTTGCCGTACTTGAGCTGTGATATCGTGTTCCAGCTGGAGAATGGATGTTCGTTTCTTAGCCCGATGGTGTAGAAATCCTGATCGAAATCATCTTCATCGCTATAGTCCACCGTGAATAATGCGGCATTCAGCAGCCACCCGCGTTGTTTCCTGCCGTGGACTAGATAATCTGCCGATGCATATATGCTATAGAAGGTATCGTCTACTCCCAATGCCAGGTTATCCGGTGTAACACTGATATTGTCGTCATAGCCGATATTGCCCAGAACAAAAGCGCTCCAACGCTTACCCGTACCGTTCAGCTCGGCAATCGTCTGTTTTGCTGCATCAACAATCTTTTTGTCCTTGCTGTTCGCTTCCGCATATTTAAAATGGGCCAGAGCTTCCTCATTTTCGTTCTGCTCGAGCGCTATCATGCCCAGGTTGAATTCAGCCAGGGCGCGCTGATCCGGATACTGTTTGACACGGGTGAAATACTTTTTTGAAGCCGTGTAATTCTCGATCTTGTAATAAGCGCTGCCAAGATTGTAAAAAAGGGCAGCGGATTCCATGCCTTTTTTCTCTGCCAATTTGAAGCTGGCGATCGCCGAGTGATAATTCCCTTTCTTGAACAACTCGACTCCATCGTTGTAATCGTCTTTTGCAGAGGCCAGTGCAGCTGCTGAAAACAGCAGTAACAGGACAATGATTAATATTGGCCTGAACCCATGCAGACAGCCTGAACAGGAGCGCGCATGCATGCGGGGTGTACTGGTTTGAAATAATGCCATTTTGACGGGTGACCATTGCTCTAATTCAACAGACCCGGAATTGAACTGGAAAAACAGCACGGAGGCAACACTTTGTTGCCTCCGTTTGAGCGGTTTAGCCTTTTATATGTAACCACATCACCAGATTATGACTACTCGACAACGTTTTCCATCAGGTCAATGGTGCCTGCCCCGGTGGCTGGACCCATTGCTTCTTGAGGTTGCTCCAGGGTCACCGTCCCATCTTGAGTTTGACCCTCGCCTGCCACTGCAGCCCAGCCTTCCTGGTCCTGTGCTGCGGTTGCCTCTGCACTGTCACCAGCAGCAGTGGTAGCACCCATATCATCCATATCCATATCGAGATGAGGCGAGCCATCAAGATTTTCAGTAATCATTTCATATGTTTCTGCAGAAACCATATCTGCAGAAGGGTGGTGTGCAAACACACTCGTTGCGACCATCGCCATAAAAATTGCAGTTGTGTAAGTTAATTTTTTCATCTTGTCATCTCCCGTTTAATTCTTTAACAACCCTCGTTATTAATAACGCACAGGAGCATGTTTGGTTGACATGATTGCATAGGTATCTTACTGCTGTCCCGTTAACTTAAATCCGTCATACCGGGCCTGACCCGGTATCCAGTAAGCTATTGAAAAACATGGATTCCGGATCAGCAAAAAACGCTGTCCGGAATGACGGGACTGATTTTCTATTTTGCAGAAAGATTATTAAGTAATTGATAATACTGGCTAGTTTTTAATTTCGCGTATTTGATAGGCGCTGTGACAGGAAACACAGCGAGATAATGTATCACCCAGTTGTGACAGGGTGTGTTGACCATCACCCAGCGATTCGGCGTCCAGTGCAATCTGATCGAAACTGCTGTGCACCGAATGACCCAGTTTGCGGAATTTCAGCGGTAAGGCCTGCTTGAGGTCCGCGGGCATGTGATGCGACATCGAAACGCCCAGGCTGCGCGCCTCACGGCTGACCGTTTCCATGTCATCACGCGACAGGGCCTGCGTCATCTGTTGCAATCCGGCAAGAAATTGCCGCATCTCGCCAAGCACCAGTGCGCGATGCTGGGGTGAGAGCTGGATCACGGTGCGAGTATCGACCTCCTCTGCGTCCGCGATTGAGACGGCCGCAAACAACACTGTAAGCATACAAATTATTCTTTTCATACACATACTACGTATTAATAATGGGGTTCAGCCTGAGCACTTTAATGAAGTGAGCGAGGTGCCACGAACACCTTCATTATTTTCGCAGAAAGCTCGCCATCAGCGGTAATAGCAGCGGTCCATTTAGGTAAAGCCTGGGCAAGCCAGATCAGCAGAACGATCAGAATAGCTTTTTTACCTGTCGAAAGTCTTTTGTACCGTTGGTACAGACCTGTATGCTGCTTGTAGGGCATGTTGTCCGGCATATCTCGATCATAGCTCCCTGCTTACCGGGATTTCAGTAAATAACCGGCAAACTCGTTAGTCCTTATACACTACCATAAAATGGGTCGGCAACAAATGAGAACTATTTGCATTTTACATCGTTCCGCCATTCTGATCTGCCACGGCCTTTCATGGTATTTTATGCTCATGTCTTACAAAGTAACGATCCTAAACAGTGGTGAATGTTTTTGCGCAGAACCGGGTGAAAGCATTTTTAATGCCGCCAAACGCCAGAGCCTGACCTTGCCATATGGCTGCGACAATGGTGTCTGCGGTGCATGTATTTACAAAATCATTGAAGGCAGTGTCGAATACCCGGACGGTCAGCCTTTTGCATTATTCGATGAGGACCTGGAAGCCGGCAAAGGATTGTGTTGTGTTGGTTATCCAGGCAGCGACATGTTAATCGAGCTTGAATATCCGAATGTAGACTTCGAACCCTGGGCTTGAGCTACAAAAGAGACGGAGGGGGTATTTATTAAAAGCATCTGAATGGACCAGTATTCAATATCTGCGCCAGCCCTTATATTATTTGTAATAGTCAGGAAATATTTCTCTCGCAGAGGCGCGGAGACCGCAGACAAATTGTGTTGTTTTTAGCCCGGATGCAGTGTCGCAGTATCCGTCGCATGTCATGAGTTGTTCGAGTTTTATTTCATTCAGGCGACGTACTGGTCCTCCCTCACCTCAGTTCTCTCCCGGAAGGAAAAGGGTGAATATGTCTTATTTATTCCTTGTCCCTCGTTACTCGCCCCTTGTACCTGTAATTATTCTCTGCGCTTCTGCGAGAGTAAATATCTATATTTTTTTCCTACAGCCAATCCCGATTGTACTGCCATACAATCATATTTAAGGATTATCAGGGTCTGCAGGGCCCGCCGGAACCCAGATGCCATAGTCACATTTAAGTATTGCTGTCCCGCTTTTTACATAGGCGCCAGTTTTAAAGCTTTTATTATTGAAGTAACAAACCGGCTCTCCGGGTTCTTCCTGGCGCAAAACATCAGTTTCTTCGTCGTTTTCTTCTGCAATAGGAGAGGTGTTCAGTTCGGGATCAGGTGCGCCGACATCTTCAGCATGTTGGAATTCACTCATTATTGTTTACTCCCAGTCAAGTATGATTTTTCATTATATTTTATGATTTTTAGCATAACAGCAATTGACCATGCCAATCAATTGGTTAAGAGTTTTTACCACATTTATTTCAATCAATCCTGACCCATCACATTGTTGGATCTAACTCGCCACTATAATAGACTCAGAGAATAGACCGGCCTCCTTTATATATAATATGTACTATTCGGAAAAGTTTAACAGCATCACACATCTGGTTGGCGCCGTGCTGGCAGTCATGGGTCTGGGCGCGCTAATAACAGTTGCTGTCCAGCAACAGGATATCCTGCTTTTCATTGGCTACCTGACGTTTGGCCTGACGCTAGTCATGCTTTACAGCATGTCGACTCTATACCACAGCTTCAAGAGCCCATTTGTAAAACGAGTATTTCAGCAGCTCGATCACATTTCAATTTACCTGCTGATCGCAGGCACCTATACCCCTTTCATGCTGGTGTCACTGATTGACAGTAACGGATTATGGATTCTGGCTTCCGTATGGGGGCTGGCCATCATCGGCATCACGCTGGAACTGACTTTGAAGAACCGCATAGAGGCACTTCAAATCGTCATTTACCTGACCATGGGATGGCTGGTGGTGCTTGATTTCGATGCGCTGTACAAATCTCTGCCGGCGATGGGTATATATTTATTAACTGCGGGTGGACTGGCTTACACCTTCGGTATTATTTTTTATGCTTTAGACCACAAGCAACTGTTAAGACACTCTCATGGTATCTGGCATTTGTTTGTTCTTGCGGGTTCTATTTTTCATTTTATTGCAATCATCGTATATGTTAGATAATCGGATTCAGCATCTAACAGACGCTACTGAAACCGAACGAATCACAGCTTAAGCCCCAGACCTGGCATCCCCTTATTCTGGCGAACCCCAGAGTAATGCATCAAGGTCTACAGCCTCATCAGCATCAACTGGCACGACTCTTCCAGCAATGAACCGCACACCCTCTTTCTCCAGCAATTCTTTCTGTTTATTATATGCCTCGCTACCAACCTCAAAAGCCAGCGTGCGATCAGACTTGACAACACGATACCAGGGCAGCGAATCAGCTGACCGGCTCATGGCTTTACTCACCATCCTTGCATGACGCGGATAACCGGCTATGCGTGCAACCTGGCCGTAGCTCATAACTCGACCGTGTTTTATGCTGGAAACTGTTTTCCAGATTGCTTTATCGAATTTAAACCGGGATTCTGACATGCGTTAAATATAAAACAAAATGAGTTAATACTCAGGATCAAAGAACAATTTACCCTAATATACACAAATATTCCTTTACGCTTAACATTTTGAAAAGTTGGCGAATAATTAAATTTATTTCACGACGCGAACGGGCATTAAAGGATTCTGCACCCTATAATCAATTCACCCGGGTTTTTCTCGTGTTTATTCACCATTAACTGCACGCCCTTATTCAGTAATATTGATGAACATAGTATTTGCTGGGCGATTTTGATTCACCACCCAGGATAATGACGAGGTCTGATTATGGAAGGCATAAGCGATATCAGGATTAGCAGCATCGATGAAATGCGCCCACCACGCATACTCAAGGAACCCTATATTAACCTGTATTTCAAACTCACCCACAAAGCTCCAAAAAATTGGTGCGAAGACTTCAACCACCTGGTTGCAAAAGGAGATTATCCCGTAAAAATCGAAACGAACACTGGTTTATTCATTGAAACCTGGGTCCGCAAGCCTGAAGAGATAGAAAGAGTGCTTGAAGGGCTTAAGCATGCTGTCAGCAAATGCAAAGAAGAGTATATCGCACGCATTAACGCCGAGGCGAAGGCCGCAGCTCAAATGGGAGACTTACTGGAAGAGGCGGGTGAACAGGGACGCTTGAACAAGATAATTGCCGGATTGAATTTCGATGAGTGAAACCAGGGAAGCTCTGATTAATTCGTCCATGAATTATCAGAGCACGAAAAAGGGAAAATGCGATTTCCCCTTTTTCTTCATTTCATATGACTTATTATTCATTGCAAATGGCAGCACATCCTTGTGCTGCGGAAACTCTGAATAAATCAGAGTTTCCCGGGCATTAGAGCGCAATGATGCCGGGCACCTGGAATAACATGTAATAGTCAGGATTCAATCTGACAGCCAGTGTCGTATTAACTCAAACCCGGACTATGATTTTTTGTCAGTGCAGCCAGGATTGGCGATATAGAAAAGCTATAGATATTTACTCTCGCAGAGGCGCAGAGACCGCAAAGAAAAACGAATAAAACGATACTGACATTGCTAAAAAAAACACGCCACCCCTGCGTTCTCTGCGCCTCTGCGAGAAACCATGATTTCAAACCACCAACACAGGCAGGTTTTCC
>Ga0316198_10001759_pt1 | contig 12921 bp, 11 predicted proteins | sample OudBieAanoxic_MG_FD_204935 | JGI IMG/M metagenome (GOLD analysis project Ga0316198, IMG submission 204935) | Coastal sediment microbial communities from Oude Bieten Haven, Netherlands - site A anoxic | ecosystem: Environmental > Aquatic > Marine > Coastal > Sediment | place: Netherlands... | reverse complement strand
GGTCCGGCTCGGTGAAGGTCGATTTGATCGGCGTTCGGCCACTTCCGCGGGTCGCGGTTGCCCGACGCCCAAAGCAGCATGACGCGCGCGTTCTCGGGCAACGTTTCGCCGTGGAGCTCCACCGGCACTTTCGTCTTTCGAAAGTGACCTTGAAAGGGCGATTCGAGCCGAAGCACTTCTTCGACGAAGTTCGGCACGAGCTCGGGCTTGGCACGAAGCTCTTCTTGCACCTCGGGGTTCTGCGCCAGTAGCCGCACCATGCTCCCCATGAGGCTCGCCGACGAGTCGCTCCCCGCGATGATGATCTGAAGCACGATCGCCGCAGCGTCCGCGCGCGTCATCGTACCCTCACGGACAGCGTCGATGAGCGCACCCATCATGAACCCAGGCTTTGGCTCGCGCGCTTCGGCCTCGTCGAACTGGTCACGGCACCATTTAAAAAAGCGAAAGCCGTTGAGCACCTTCCACAAGAGCTTCGGCTTGGTGTTCACGCCGCTCAGGAGCGAGATCGCCTGGTCCGCCCAACCTTTGACGGTCATCGCGTCGTCTCGCGGCAGCGACAGGATGTCGAGCGTGAGTGCGATCGGGATCTGAAACGCAAACGTGTCCATCCAATCGACTTCGCGTGCTGCGAGCACGGCGTCCATGTGCTCATCGACCAGCGCGCGGACCTGCGGCTCCAGCACTTGCACGAAGCCTTTGCCCAGGCCGGCCGTGGCAATCTTGCGCTGCACGCGGTGAATCGGCGGGTCTTGCAGTGCCAGCACGTCGGGGGGCGCGAACGGCAGGTGCGGCGGCACGAACATCGAAAGCCGCCCGCTTCCGCCCGCGAGCAAGATGGCCACGATGTTCGACGAGAACCGCTCCGGGTCCATCGTCACCTGCTTGATGTCTTCGTAGCGGCTCAGGTAGTAGCAGTCCGCGCCCTTGGGCTTGAAGGTGGGCGCCTCTTCGCGCAGCGCCTCATAGAAAGCGTACGGGCTCTCGATGGTCGAGTCGCTGAACGGATCGAAGTCGGTGACGCGCATGTCGAGCCCTCACGTTAGCGGTTGTACCGAGGTGTTCGCATCAAACGCGACCCTAGCACGCGCACGGCCGACTAGTGCCGGGCCCCCTGTTCGATGTCGAACGCACGCGCCCAAGTCACCGAAAGTTCTGCACGCTCCAAGTTTTGCCGTCCGCGTCCTCGGCAAAGCCGCATGCGACGCGCTCGTAGCGCGGGTTGCTCATATTGACGTAATGGCCGTGCTTCGAAAACCGCTTGCCGGGCCCTTCGTCCCACATCGCTTGGAGGCATCCCTCGACGACGCCGCGCTTCGAAGGCCATGCGGGGCACTCGTTCTGCGCAAGGCCTTCGGGTTTGCAGATGCCGCCGTTGAAGCCCGCGTGAATGCCTCGCTTGCTATCGTGCTTCGCGTGCTTGTTGGCGCATGTCTCGCCCCCCTTCCAACGCCCGAGCGGCGGCAGGCATTGGCACACCCAGCGCAGCTGGTTGATTCGCGCGACACAGTCGTCGTAGGGGTTCCCGGTGCTCGGCGGGGGAGCCGGCGCGCAGTTCGCGCGTGGCCGGCTCAGCGGCCCGTTGCCGCAGCGCTTGTCAGACGCCAGGTCGCCGCCGGAACCAATCGCGCCGGAAGGCAACGAAAGCAACACCCCCAAGCCCGCAAGCGTCAAAACAGCCACCACCACCGTTCCCCGCTTCATGGCAGCAGACTAGCAACAGACACCGACCGCGCCCAACGCGCTCGAGACGCGGCAAAAACAACCGGTCGCGCGGCCTGTTCAAAACTCAGGCACATGGTGCCCTCGCGGAGCTCACTCAAGCCACGGCCGCCGTATCCGTCCTGCGGCGCACGCGGCCCAACGTCCCTTCGAGATACTGCTCCCGAGTCGCCGACCGCTGCAGCTTCCCACTCGTCGTCTTCGGCAACGACCCCGCCTCGATGAGCACTACCTCGCTCACCGTAAGCCCAACATCGCGCTGAACGGCGCGGACGATGTTCGACTCGATCGTTTCCGGTTCGCCGTAGCGGTACTCGGCAGCCACGACGACTCGCTCGGTGGGGTTGCCCGAAATCGAAAAGGCAGCGACGTTGCCCATTCGTATGCCGTCGACGCGCCCCGCCGCTACTTCGATGGGTGTCGGGTCGTAGTTGCGTCCTCGAACGATGATCATGTCTTTCAAACGACCGGTCACGAACAGCTCGCCCTCCGACATGTACCCGAGGTCGCCCGTCTTCACGCCGCCGTCGACAAAGACGCGCTTCGTCGCCTCTTCGTTCTCCCAGTACCCGTCCGTCACGCTCGGCCCCTCGACGAACACCTCGCCGACGCGACCCTCCGGAAGGGGCTTGCCGTCTTCACCGAGGATCGAGACGCGATGGCGGGGCAGGGCGCGTCCGCACGACACAACCGGAACCCGGTGCTCGACGCGAAAGAGTCCGGACGGTTTGTCGCGAGCGTCGTCGTTCGGTTCAGATTCCAAGTCGAGGGAGTCCACCTTGAGCTCGTCCTCCATCCCCGCGAACGTGACGGCCAGTGTGGTTTCGGCCATGCCGTAGCAGGCGAGAAACGCGCTCGGCTTTAACCCCGCCTCGGCAAAACGATCGAAAAAACCCTGGATGGCATCGGGCTGAATCGGCTCCGCGCCGCAGCCGAGCACGCGCACGGCTGACAGGTCCAGACCGTCGGTCGACGTCGTGCGCCGCGCAGTCAAGGCATACCCAAAGTTCGGCGCAAACGAGATCGTCCCCCGGTCTTCCGACAGCGTCCTGACCCACACCTCCGGTCGCTTCAAAAAGTCGAGCGTGGAGATGTACGTGACCGGCGTGCGCGTCACCAGCGGAGACATCACAAAGCCAATCAAGCCCATGTCGTGATAGAGCGGCAGCCAGCTCACCCCGCGGTCCTCAGGGCTCGCCCCCAAGCCATCGACCATGATGGCGTGCGCGTTCGCCCAAAGACTCCCATGCGTCACCCGAACACCCCGAGGCGCAGCCGTGCTCCCCGAAGTGAATTGAAGAAACACCACTTGGTCATCGCTCACGGCGCCGAGGTGCAGCTCCCCGCCATCGGGCAGCTCATCCATCGAGACCACTTCGCGCAGCGACGGAATCCGATCCGGAAGCCCGCGCAGCGTGTACGCGACCGGCGAGTCGGCAAGGACCAAGCTCGCCCGCGCGGTCGCCAACATGCGCCCCGTCGTCTCCGCCCACGAGTCCAGCTGCCCAAGCGTCAGCGGCGGATACAAAGGCACCGCAATGAACCCAGCCCGAACGCAGCCAAGAAACGCCGGCACGAAATCCCGCGGCCGGTGCAACACGAGCCCAACCCGATCCCCACGCCGAACCCCAAGACGCTGCATCCCCCGAGCCATCCGGTCCGCTTCCGCGACGAGCTCCCCGTACGTCAGCTCCGCGACCGACCCGTTGTCCCGATACCGATGCGCCTCACGCTCCGATCTCCCAAGCGCTTCCAGAAGCTGTGAAAAGTCATTCGCTTGCATCGCTAAGGCTCCGTTCCCACCGCCCACGAACTCGGCGGTGTCCCTATGAACCCCCTGGTAGGTGCATCAGCCATGCCAGCCGCCAACCCTCAATTTTCAAGCGTTTTTCGAAATTCCGGCCCCCCGACCGACGCCCAACTGTGACTCCCGCGCACAGGTTCCTTCACACGTAATTTTGCACCCTGTGCGGCCATTCACCGGTCGGCGGCCTTCGCCTATTCAACGGCATGTTCGATTGGGCCCGCAACACCGGCACCAAGGTCATGTCCACCTGCCCCTTCGCCAACTCCATGTTCGACCGCCACCCGGCAAGCCGCGACATACTAACCTGACTGAAGTCAGCCCGTCCGAGCGACGAATCGACCCTACGCCCCCCGCAAGTGCCCGAAAATACGCAATTGTTTAACGGCGGTCGCAAGCCTGCTGCCTCCCGAGCAAACCTAGGAAACTCTTGATCTTTTTTCGACCGCGTGATCAGCTTTCCAAACCACCATGCGCAGGCTCAACTCCAAAAAGTCGGCCGCCATTGCTCTGGTCGAGGCGGCCTACAGTCTGCCAGCCGATGAGTCGGCATGGTTGGAAGGGGTCTTACAAGCCGCTCTGCCCGTCATGGGGAACGCCGTCTTTGCGTCCGGCATGATCTACAGCCGCCCGCCCGAAGCGCGGAGCGCGCGGGTTCAAACCTGGAAACACGTCGGCGCGTCAGACCATATGGAACGCGCTGCTAGGGAGTACGCCACCAAGGTGCCAACGGACGTAGAGCGCCTTTGGCTGCGCATCGGCACCGCGAACACGGTATCGCAAATCTCGCCGGAGTCCCGACAGCTCTGTCAGAGCTTTGCAGCCAAGACAGGCGAAGCCGCCGACGCGCTTCTCCTCAACGCGCGGGAACCGGACGGCCGTGGCGCAAGCGTCGCGATGTTCCTTCCCGTCGAAACGAAGTTGAAGCCCGACGAGCGTGAGCGCTGGAGGAAGCTCGGCGCACATCTCACGGCGGGACATCGGGTGTGGAGGGCGGTCACGTCGATGAAACGCGATCCGACAGCGCTCCCGTGCGGAGCCGAAGCGGTCCTGGATCCAACGACGTATCGAGTCGTCGATGCGGCGGGCTCCGGCAAAGACCGGGATGTCGTGGAGAAGCTTCGTGACTCCGCCCGCCGAATCGACCACGCCCGGGGCCGATTGCGAAAGACCGATCCCGCGGAAGCGCTCGAGACCTGGCGGGCCTTGGTCCGCGGACGGTGGTCGATGCTCGATTGGTTTGATTCGGACGGCCGCCGCTTCGTGCTTGGCATCCCCAACCCCCCTGAGCTCGGCGACCCACGTGGCCTCACCGAGCGAGAGCACCAAGTGGCGACCTACGCCGCCCTCGGCGAAAGCGGAAAGCTGATCGGCTACCGACTCGGCGTCTCGAAGGCAACGGTCTCGGGCGCGCTCGATGGAGCCATGCACAAGTTGGGTGTCAAGACACAACCCCAGCTCGCCGAGAAGATGCGAGGCTTCGCCCGACGGTTCAGCGACACGAAAGAGGACAAACCCAACTAGGCGATCTCTTCCTAGCCCTCGCCAAAATCGCCGCCCGCCACCCTCGTCGGTTGGCGGCGGAGGAACTAACCCCCAACGAACGCCAAGATCGCCTCGTTGACCACCCCCGGGTTGTCCTCGTGCATGATGTGTGACGCGTCCGGCACTTCGATCCGACCGACGTTCGGAAGCAGCTCTTCCAAACGATCGGCGAGCAAACGCAGGAACTTCGGGCTTCGCTCCGCGTGCAGGAGCAAGGTCGGCGTCGTAACACCGCGAACCTCGGCATCGCTCAAAGGCGGGAACCCTTCTCCGAGGAGTTGTGCCTTGTCGACTGCGACATTGTCCCAAGCCTGTGCTCTGCGCTCTGGCGAAAGCCGGGCGAATGCCTCTGAGCCAAGCACCCCGCGGGCGAATGCCTCAAATCCTGCTTCGTCGTCACCTCGAAGGTAAGCTTTCTGAGCCGGCCCCACAGCCGAGATGCCGAAACGAACGATCGCAGCTGCCGTCCGAGGCCGCCGAAGCAGCGTCCGGAGGAGCTCACTGGGGCGAGGCGGTGTGCTGACGAATAGCGAGAGCACCGGGGGCTCCATGAGCACGAGGCTACGGACGAGCTGCGGATGTCGAATCGCCGCAAGCAAGCACACGAAGCCACCCCATGAATGGCCCACGAGATGTGCGGGCGCGGCGTCGAGGCGCTGCACCAAGGCGACGAGGTCATCGACGTGCGGGAGCATCGGGTCGTCCGCGCCTTCTGGGATTGCCTCGTTGGGCCGCGCATACCGTCGACTGTACGCAACCGTTCGATAGGACGCGCCGATTGCTGGACGCTGCCGCCCCCAAGTGCGCAGGTCCGACGCGCTCCCATGCACGAGGACGACGGGCTCCCCTCGACCTTCCTCGCGATACGCAAGCTCGACGCCATTCACGGCAACGGTTCGCACTCCCTCGAACGCCGGGTCATTCATGGGCTGGCTCCCTCCGACACACTGATGGTAACGCGGCCCCTCCCGCAGCCATAGCCCCAACATTCCGCGCGGCTGGTTCGCCGAGGTATCATCCCCCCATGAAACCCCGCACTCTGCGAATCGTCCTTCTGAGCCTCGTCATCTTGTTCGTAGTCCCGTTCGGCGCCGCCCTCTTTCTCCTCAACACCTACCAGCTCGCCCCCGTCGATCCCAACTGGGCGGTCGCCCCCTCGACGACCATCCCCGAGGGCGCCGTCACCGTTCGCTACACCGGCACGTCGACGCTCGTGTTCTCGGACGGCGAAACGACCTGGATGACCGACGGTTGGTTCTCCCGCCCCAGCCCCCTCGAAGTCCTCTTCGGAAAGATCGAGCCTGACCTCGACGCGATCACACGCGGCCTCGCACACAACGAAGTCGACGAGCTCTCCGCCGTCTTCCCCCTCCACTCGCACTACGACCACGCCATGGATTCCCCGGAAGTGGGGAAGCGAACCAGCGCCGTACTCCTCGGCTCGGAGTCGACGGCGAATATCGGTCGGGGCTGGGGGCTTCCCGAAGAACAAATCCGCGTCGTGACCGACCGCGAGCCCATCACGCTCGGCAAGTTCACCGTCACCCCTATCGAGTCGCGCCATTTTCAGTTTCCCGATCCCCAGATGGCCGCCCGTGCCCTCGGAGACCCGGAGATCGACGCGCCACTTACGCCGCCCGTCGGCGCCTTCGACTACAGGCTCGGCAAAGCCTACGCGCTCCACGTCAAGCACCCCAAGGGCACCTGGCTCATCCTAGGCAGCGCCGGCTTCGTCGAAGGCTCGCTCGAGAACTACGACGCCGACATCGTCTTCCTCGGCGTCGGCGCCCTCGGTTCCCAAACCGACGCCTACCGCGAAACCTATTGGAAGGAGTCGGTCGAACGAACCCATCCAACCCGCGTCATACTCATCCACTGGGACAGCCTCACCGGCCCCATCGAAGGCCCCTTCACCGGCATGGTCCGCGCCGCTGCATTGCTCTCCAAGGGCTCCGACGAGCTACTCCCCTTCCTGCGAGCCAAACAAGCCGCCAACCCCAACATCGCGTTCATCACGCTCCCGCGGTACGAACCCGTCGTCTTGTTCTGAGAGCGAACTCCTTTCCAGAGCACCGTCTGCTCGCCACGATCAGAGGCTGCTTCTCGAGCAGGAGCCGGTTCTCTCCAGGCTAGAAGTCCGTAGCGACGCTCGAAAGCGCGTCGACCCGAACACCGGCACCGGCGCGAAGCGCTTCTAGATCTGCCGCGAGATCTTTCGGCCCCACCTTGAGCACGAACGCGTCGGCCTTCATGTACCCGTAGACGGGCACGCTGCGGTCGAACAGGCCGAAGAACCGATCTTGGGATCCATCGAGCGCCTGTAGCCGAAAGCTACCTATCACCTGCTTCTGCACGATGCCGACCTGCTGCGCAGTCAGGTCCGGGTGGTCGTACTTCGAGATCTGAATGAACTCTTCCGTCTCCGCCATCGGAACCCCCCCCGGCGTGAACATGTGGTTCTCGACTTTGTTCACCTCGGTGTCATCGGCGTGCAGGTACGTCTCGCCCATGAAAACGATGGGCGCGTAGCTCTTGCTCGAGAGTTTTTTGTACGCGAGCAGGCCGACGACGACGAGCGCGATAAGCACCAGGGAGACCTTGCTTCTGTCCATCCCGCCACCCTAGGCAAGAGCGGCCTCGAAAGAAAGTTACCCGCGGCAGCCCCTCAGGATCGACCGCCATCGAACAGGTCGCATGCGGGCTCATCGGTGTTCGGACGGTCCGTGAGCTTGCCGAGCATCCGCTGCTCAAAAGAAGTAGGCGCCTTGGTACGCATCGCCGAACGCGTGCTCGCGGGAGGTGCCCTTGGGCACGTACTCGTAGGCAAGCTCGAACTCGATGGCCCAGTTGCGAGTGAAGAAATACTTGAAACCGGTTACAAAAATGAGCCCGACCGAGAACTCGACCGTCTCGCCTTCCCCCTCGCTGCCCTGGCCCTTGATGCTGGCTACGGTCGAGATCACTCCGGCTCCGAGGAAAGGTTCCCAGCCGTTCTTGCGGTATATGCCGGTCACGACGATCTCGAGCGGCGACTCGACCAGCTCGCGATTGAAATAGAAGGGCTTGATGATGCTCAGCGCCACGTAGCGGTGCAGGACTCGTTCGTACCCGAACAGAAAGCCATAGACTTGCGCGGTACGGCGCGACGCGCTTTCGGTCTCGCTTCCTTGCTTTCGAATCAAGCGAAACGCATGCGTGAAGCCGAACAGAAGCCCGTTCTTCGCCTCCTTCTCCTCTGACTCGCCGGTTTCGGCGTCTGCCTGCTGCGCTTCCACTTCTTTGCTGCCTTGCTCGTCTTCTTGAGACAAACCTTGTCCTTCCGATTGCGCCATCGACGCGTTCGAAACGAGCACGGACAGAAACGCCGCGAAGGCAGCCAGCTGATGTAGTGTCATGGTCGACTCACACACCCGACGCGCATAGTAGCTCTAAAGGCTAGGCGGGAATCAGCATCGAGATCGGGCTCCGATAGTAGCGGTCAAATTCTTCCGGGTCGAGAGCGAGCAGGAGGGGGATCACGGCTTCCTCTTCGACGTCGAGGTGGGCGCCGAGCGTGCGATCGTGTGCTTGGAAAGCGTTGAGGACAGGGTTGTCGGCGGGGCTCTCGTTGGAACTCGACGAGTCGGCAGGGCGGGCAAGGGTGCGGAAGGCATCGACGACTTCGTCGGCGCGCGTGTGGAGCTCGGCGTGGCCGCCGCGTGCTTCTTCTAGGGACACACCCCAGCGATACTCGAGATACGGGTAGAGCTTCCGCTCTTCGTAAGCTTCGTGGCTCCGCATGGCGGCGATCCAACGATCGAAGAGCGAGTGCAGGCCGGCGAACTGTTCGAGGGTGGCTTGGTCGATCAGGAAGCGGCTTACGCGACGAAAGTTGGCGTGGGACCCGAGCAGGAGGGCTTGCGTTCGAAATCGCGGATGCGCTTGCCAATCCTCTCGAGGGATCTGGGGCAGTGCTGCAGCAACGTTCTTCATGACGGCTCCTTTCCTGAAAGGGAGCGGGAACCTTTGTCCCGATCGAGAGGCGTCAAGGCTTAGGCCGGCCCTGGCTTGCGCCGCGTCACGGATGTCGAGTGATCATTTACTCTGCGATCACGACCGGCACGCCCGGCGTGCAACCGCCGATCGAGAAATTCAGCCCGACATTCTCGTAGCCATATCTCGGCCAGAGGAACCTTGCATCGTCCGTGATCAAGGGCGAGTTGTACGCATCGTTAAAGAGGAGATTCGGATCGCCACCCTGGCCGTCCCAGTCGGTGCACCAGACACCGGTCGCTTCGGACAAGCCCACGTAGAACGAGCTCGCCGGATCGACTGTCGAGTACAAGGCCTCGATTTGCGCGTCGGAAGCGTTGAGCAAGCGGGTTACCGACTCGGTGAAGCCACCAACACCGCCGAGGCGGTTGATCGTGATGGTTCGGCGAGCGCCAAGGGCCTCGAGCGGCGTGACGCGCAAGGGATCGGCCCATCCGCCAACCGACACGAATCCGCTGCTGAGCGGCACTCCAGGGCTAAACCCTGGCTCGGCGGGCGATGACGACAAAACCTCTCGCCAGGTCGCCGAGCCAAGCGGCACGAATTGCTCACTGCTCAGATCGGTGAATCGGCGATCGAGGTTTCGCCCCATGCGGCGAAGCTCGCGCGCTTGCCCCCAGTAGCCGACGCCGACGTCGTCGAAGTTGGTCACGAACTCGATCGGATCGGCCGCAATCCACGCCGCACGGGCTTCTTCCCACGCGACGATCGCGTCGCCTGTAAGCACGCCGGTCACTCCAAACGACGGCATATACCCGCCGACTGGGTCATCAGCGCGGTTCCGTCCGCCGTGCGCGGCAAAGGCTTCCCGGTAGGCATTGAACAGGTCGGAGAACGTCTCCCCACAAGTGCGTCCCTCGGTGCCGGGAAGCGCGGCGACCTCTTCCCAGGTCAACCCGATCCCCGGCCTGGCGCAAGCTCTTAGCCAGGCGGACACGCCGTCACGATCGGCTGGTCCATAGCCGGCATAGAACGAGCCGTAGACACCGACCAATGTGGCGAACGCGTCGAAGTTGATCACCGATGTCCTCAGGAACACCCGGGGATCATCGACGATGAATTGGAGCCCCTTCTGAAGGCCGTCGATGATGTCCGTTGCGTGGAACACGGGGTCGGGGGAGTTTGCAAACAACTCGAACAGCTCGGGGTTGATCAGCGGACCCAGGTCTCTCAGAAGTCGGATCAGGGCATCGACGCCATCTTGCGGAACGGGCCCCTCGAGCAACTCGACGATACCGCCGGCTTGTATGCCTTCGACCAAGGCAGCAACCGTCGCCACGTCCTCGAACAGGCCGGTGTCTACCAAACCGATGACCGACTTGAGCATCAGCGACATGCGAGCATCGCGCGCTCGAATGCCGCAACGACCTCGCCGGCAGTTGTGTACATCGGGGCTCGCCCAGATGCTCTCGACGAAGAACGCCGTGATGCTGCCCGAGCTACCCCCGGCGGCGCACTTGATCGCGCCGTATTCCTCGACGTGGCGCGCGAGGCTGCCGTAGTGCGCAAACAGGTTCTGCCCGTTGCCGCGAATCCCCGCGCAGGTCGTCAAAGCGGCGATGGGCCGGCGCGGCGTGTATTGCCCATGGCCGTAGCCATAGCCGTGACTCTGAGCACCGACCGGAGCCACCCCCGCCAAGCACGTCAGCGCGATGCCACCCGCAAACAAATTCAACTTCGACGTATTCATGGGAATCTCTCCGGGGGTAGAGGTGAACGCTCATGACTATGATCCAAGCCCGCACTCCGCAAGCCTTGCGAAAACTTCCCAGAACAGTCTCGATTTCCCCGGGGACCCTCTCTAGGTACACAAGTATGCAAATCCACGCCGATTCTGACCTGAAGATCGCAGTGACGCGCGCGGGAGCGCGCTGCGATCTTTACCGCAGGAAGTTCATGAATTCGGGAAGTTGCGATAGGGGAGAGTGTCCCCCATGCGCACGCTCGTATTCGATGTGAATGAGACGCTCCTCGACCTGGCTGTGCTCGATCCGACCTTCGAGCGCGCGTTTGGCGACGCTGCGGTGAGACGGCAATGGTTTGGTCTCGTGTTGCGCAATGCAATGACGCTGACGATGACGGGTGCGTACCAGGACTTCCTCACGGTCGGGGCAGCGAGCCTCGACATGGTGGCCGATCAACATCGAGTGGCGCTTAGCCAAGCCGACCGCGACACCATCCGGCAAACGATGGGCAACCTTCCGCCGCACAGCGATGTGCTTCCAAACCTCCAGCGGCTCGAGGAAGCCGGCTTCCGGCTGGCGGCCTTGACCAACTCGCCCCCACCGGCGGCAATACAGCAACTCACCAATGCGGGCATCGCGCCGCTGCTCGACGAAATCATGACGGTCGAGGCCGTCGGCAAGTTCAAGCCCGCGCGCGAGGTCTACGAAATGGCAGCCGCGAAGCTCGGCATCGCGACCATCGACATGCGCATGGTGGCCGCGCACGACTGGGACATCGCCGGGGCCATGGCAGCCGGTTGCGCCGGGGCCCTCCTGCTGCGCCCAGGAATGGTGGCCAACCCGCTTTACCCCAAACCGGACATCATCGAGTCCGACTTCCGCGCCCTGACAAACCGAATCATCGAAATCGAGCGTAGGTAACGCGGGGACGATCTCCGGGTACCCAAGTGCCCGAATCCAGACCGATTCTCAGGCAAACATCGCAGCGACCCGCACAATACGGCGCTCTCATCTTTGCCCCAGGAAGTCCATGAATTCAGAAGGTTAAGAGGGCAGGGCGTGTCCCGGTTGCAGTCTGATGCTTGACGCAGTCCAGAATCGTTCCAGAACGGGATCATGGCCGAGGGCATCGAACGCTTACTGCGTGAGCACGGGGTGCAGGTGACCGCGCAGCGGCTGGCCATCATGCGGGCGGTGTCGTCTCGCCCCCACGCGACGGCCGATGAGCTGATCGACGATGTCCGGGCGCTCATCGGGTCGATCTCCCGCCAGGCCGTCTACGACACACTCGGCGTCCTGGTCAAAAAGAATCTCGTCCGCCGCATCCAGCCCGCCCGATCCCCCGCCCTGTACGAGGATCGCGTCGGCGACAACCATCATCACCTGATCTGCCGAAGTTGCGGCGGCACGGTCGACATCGCCTGCGCGGTGGGGGCGGCACCCTGCCTCACCGCAGACGACGATCACGGTTTCGAGATCGACGAAGCCGAAGTCATCTATTGGGGGCGCTGCCCGTCGTGTAGTTCAGCGCAAGGAGCACAGCAAAAATGACAGACCAAAATTCAAAGAGCGTAGGCAAGTGCCCCGTGATGCACGGGCCTCAGGCACACAGCGCGGTTGCGGCCACGTCGAACCAGCACTGGTGGCCGAATCAGTTGAAACTGCAAGTTCTCCAACAGAACTCTCCCCTGTCCGATCCGATGGGCGAGGACTTCAACTACGCCGAGGAGTTCAAGAGTCTCGACCTCGATGCGCTGCAGAAAGACCTCGACGAGCTCATGGCGACGTCGCAGGACTGGTGGCCGGCCGACTACGGCCACTATGGGCCGCTCTTCATTCGGATGGCATGGCACAGCGCAGGCACGTACCGCATCGCCGACGGCCGCGGCGGTTCAGGCTCCGGCTCACAGCGGTTTGCGCCCCTCAACAGTTGGCCCGACAACGCGAACCTCGACAAGGCGCGCCGTCTGCTCTGGCCGATCAAGCAAAAGTACGGCCGCAAAATCTCCTGGGCCGACCTGATGATCTTGGCCGGCAACCGAGCCCTCGAGACGATGGGGTTCGAGACCTTCGGCTTCGCCGGCGGGCGCGAGGACGTCTGGGAGCCTGAAGACACGTACTGGGGTCCCGAGG
>Ga0316198_10001756_pt1 | contig 12923 bp, 14 predicted proteins | sample OudBieAanoxic_MG_FD_204935 | JGI IMG/M metagenome (GOLD analysis project Ga0316198, IMG submission 204935) | Coastal sediment microbial communities from Oude Bieten Haven, Netherlands - site A anoxic | ecosystem: Environmental > Aquatic > Marine > Coastal > Sediment | place: Netherlands... | reverse complement strand
CGAGGCTGCCGTTGAAGAGGCTGCTGAAGAAGTCGCTGCGGCGCCAAAGAAAAAAGCGGCTAAAAAGAAAGTTGCGAAGAAGAAAGTAGCAAAAAAGAAAGTTGCCAAGAAAAAGGCTGAATAAAGCCGGGCAAACAGGCTGGTTTCCTCCAACACAGTTAGAAACAAACGAACAGACACAGAGGTAAAAACATGCAGATTACAGCTGCAATGGTAAAAGAACTACGTGAGCGCACGGGCTCCGGCATGATGGAATGCAAGAAGGCCCTGACGGAAGCCGATGGTGACATCGATACCGCCATCGAAAACATGCGCAAATCCGGCCTTGCAAAGGCCGATAAGAAGGCCGGGCGCGTTGCTGCCGAAGGCCGTATTGCAATCAAAATCAGTGACGATGGAAAAACAGCAGTTATAGCTGAAGTTAACTGCGAGACGGATTTCGTTTCCGGTGGTGATGATTTCCTGACTTTTGTCAATGAGGTGGCCGCAACTGCTCTTGAAAACAGGCCGGAATCTACTGAAGCCCTGGTCGAGCTTGCTATCGATGGCGGACAGACGATTGAAGAAAAGCGCAAGGAAATGGTTTCCAAAATTGGCGAGAACATCCAGGTGCGTCGTTTTGAAATTATGCAGCTGGATGCCGGTCAACTCGGCAGCTACCTGCACGGCACGCGCATCGGTGTTTTACTCGGCATGGAAAATGGCAACGATGATCTGATCAAGGATGTGGCAATGCACATTGCTGCAAGCAGGCCGACTTGTGTGACCGAGGAGCAGGTTCCGGCAGAATTGCTGGAGAAGGAGCGTGAAATTCTGATTGCACAGGCACAGGACAGTGGTAAACCGCAGGATATTATCGAAAAAATGGTGGATGGCCGTATACGCAAGTACCTCGCCGAGATCACGCTTGTCGGTCAGCCTTTTGTCAAGGACCCGGACAAGACCGTCGGAGCCCTGCTCAAAGACGAGGGCGCAAAGGTAACGGGTTTTGTACGTTTCGAAGTTGGTGAAGGTATCGAGAAGAAGCAGGAAAACTTCGCTGACGAAGTGATGGCGCAAGTTAACGCCAGTTAAGCTCAAGATGAACTGCTATTAAACAACAAACCGGGATTTTATTTCCCGGTTTTTTGTGGCTGGAATAATAAAAATAATGACTACAACAAAACCATCTTACAAACGGGTGTTGCTCAAGCTGAGTGGCGAAGCGCTGATGGGCGACATGGATTTCGGTATTGAAACGAGCGTGATGTCTCGAGTTGCAAGGGAAATAGCCGAAGTGTCTGATATGGGCATCGAAGTCGCGCTTGTTATTGGCGGCGGCAACATCTTCAGGGGCCAGGGCCTGGCTGAGGCAGGAATCGATCGCGTTACCGGCGATCATATGGGTATGCTGGCAACGGTGATGAATTCACTGGCGATGCAGGATGCACTTGAAAAAATCGGCAAGCAATGCCGCGTTATGTCGGCTATACGTATTAATCGTGTGTGTGAGGAATATGTGCGCCGACGCTCGATACGTCATCTTGAAAAGGGCAGGATCGTCATTTTTGCTGCGGGTACGGGTAACCCGTTTTTTACCACCGATACAGCCGGTTGCCTGCGTGCCATTGAAATCGAAGCAGATGTCTTCATGAAGGCAACCAAGGTCAATGGCATATTCGATTCAGACCCGTCAAAGAACCCGGACGCAAAACGCTACCAGACCCTGACATACACTGAAGCCATAGAAAAAAACCTTGGTGTTATGGACATGACATCTATTGTTATGTGCCGTGACAATAATTTACCGTTACGAGTATTTAATCTAAACGAAGAAGGCGCCTTGCCTGCAACAATGAATGACTACAGTATTGGCACGACTGTTGTACTGGAGGAAACAGCATGATTGACGAGATTATCAAGGATGCAGAAGTCCGTATGGGCAAAAGTATCGACTCCCTGCATACTGAATTTTCTAAAATAAGAACGGGCCGGGCTCACCCCAGTCTACTGGATCAGATCCAGGTTGATTATTATGGTGCAGGCACACCGATTAACCAGGTTGCAAATGTGAACATCGAGGATTCCAGAACACTGGTCGTTACTCCCTGGGAAAAGGACATGGTTGCAAAAGTCGAAAAGGCGATCATGGGTTCTGACCTTGGACTCAACCCGGCAACTGCGGGTACGGTTATCCGTATTCCGATGCCACCCCTGACAGAAGAACGGCGCAGAGACCTGGTAAAGGTTGTAAGGCACGAGGCTGAACAGGGGCGCGTAGCCATCAGGAATATCCGTCGGGACGCAAATAGTGATTTCAAGGATTTGTTAAAGGAAAAAGAAATCTCTGAGGACGAAGAACACAAAGCCGAAGAAAACATTCAAAAGTTGACTGACACCTATGTTGCCAAAATCGATAAGGTGCTGGCTGATAAAGAAGCCGAGTTGATGGAAGTTTAGCCCGCATATTGCGCGAAGGCGGACAATAGACATGGTGCTTTCATATTGGCTTCATCAGTAAATGACTACACAGCAGAACAATAAACCAGCATTGCCACAGCACGTGGCTGTTGTGATGGATGGTAACGGCCGTTGGGCGAAAAAGCGTTTCCTTCCCAGAACGGCCGGGCATAGAGCCGGCGTCAAGGCGACACGGCGCCTGGTAGAACTCTGTGCAATAAAAGGCATTGGTGCATTGACGCTTTTCGCTTTCAGTAGCGAAAACTGGAGCCGGCCCGACCAGGAAGTCAGCAGTCTGATGTCGCTGTTTGTTTCTACACTGAATTCAGAGATAAACAAACTGCACGAGCAGGGTGTACGCATATGCTTTATCGGTGATCGCACCCGGTTTTCCGAAAATCTTCAGACAAGTATCGCGGCTGCTGAAGAGAAAACTGCAGCGAACACGCGGCTAAAGCTCAATATTGCTGCAAATTATGGCGGACGTTGGGATATCGTTAATGCTGTACGAAGCCTGTCACGCAAACTTGCGGATGGTGATATTTCCGGGGAGCAGATCACTGAACAGGCATTTACCCGTGAATTGTGCCTTGTCGATCAGCCTGAGCCTGATTTGTTTATCCGTACGGGTGGTGAACAAAGAATCAGTAATTTTCTGTTGTGGCAAATTGCCTACACAGAGCTTTTCTTCACCGACACGCTTTGGCCTGAATTCAACGATGCCGCATTTGATGAAGCACTGGACTGGTATGCCACACGACAGCGCCGTTTCGGAAAAACCGGGGAACAGGTAGGCGACGTGCAGGGAAGACAGGCGGGATAGGTCCGGCGATGTTGCTTCAACGTATACTTACAGCTATTCCACTCGCCATAGGAATGATCTGGATCATTCTGTTCCAGCCGAGCAATGTGTTTTTCTGGTTAACCATGGTTATTGCCGCACTCGCTGCCTATGAATGGGCGAAACTGGCCGGATTGAAAACAGCCGGCCAGATCGTCTACCTGTTGCTGCTATGTGCAATTGTCTGGGTGATCATGAACCATGCCGGCCAGTACATGCAGGTATACATATATGCAGGTGTGATCTGGTGGCTTGCCATCTGCCTGTATCTGTTCAAGGCACGGCCAGGCAAAGCCAGCAGCAAACTGTCACCGCTCAAACTGCTCGCGGGCGTACTGGTTATACCTGCTGCGGTGTTCGCGATGAATGCCATACACATGCAGCACAATGGCGCCGAATGGCTGCTTTACGGACTGATGCTGGTATGGGTGGCTGACAGTGGCGCCTATTTCAGCGGCAAGCGTTTTGGCCGAAACAAACTTGCGCCCGCCATCAGTCCCGGAAAAACACGGGAAGGTCTGTACGGTGCTGTTGCTGCCGTGTGTGTTTATAGCGCCATTGCAGCCTACTATTTTGGTCTCGATATCACGGATACGACCAGCTTGTTACTGCTGGCGGTTGTGCTGACGCTGGTCTCGGTGGCCGGTGACCTGTACGAGAGCGTGCTCAAGCGTGAGCGCGGTGTCAAGGACAGTGGTGCGATTCTTCCCGGTCATGGCGGCATTCTCGACAGAATTGACAGCGTGCTGGCCGCCATGCCTGTATTTATGGTCGGTCGCGAGTTATTGCTGCAGCCGGTATTCAATGTATGAATGCATCCAGAGCCATTACGATCCTGGGTTCTACCGGAAGTATCGGACAAAATACGCTGGATGTCGTTTCTCGTCATCAGGATAAATACAGCATAGTCGCCTTGACAGCGAATACCGATGTAGACGCGCTCGAACAGCAATGCCTGCACTGGCGGCCGGAATATGCCGTGATGAGCGAGCCGAGCTGTGCACAGCAGCTTTTCGACAGGCTCAAAGCCGCTGGACTGGATACGCAGGTGCTTGCAGGTGCCGAGGGACTGAGCAGGGTTGCCAGCCTGGATCAGGTTGATACCGTGGGTGCAGGTATTGTCGGTGCGGCCGGGTTGCTGCCGACATTATCGGCAGCCGAGTCGGGCAAGCGCGTATTACTCGCCAACAAGGAAGCGCTGGTGATGTCAGGACGGTTGTTTATGGATGCCGTTCACAACAACGGAGCGACTTTGCTGCCGGTCGATAGTGAACATAATGCTATTTTTCAGTGCATGCCGTATCAGTTTGCTGAGCTGCCCGAGTATTCAGGCATCAACAGGATCCTGCTCACGGCCAGTGGTGGACCTTTCAGAACGTTGCCGCTCGAACAATTTAATAACATCACGCCTGAACAGGCGGTGAGTCATCCGAACTGGGTAATGGGACGAAAGATATCGGTAGATTCAGCCACGATGATGAACAAGGGCCTGGAAGTGATCGAGGCGCATTGGCTGTTCAATGTACCGCAGGATCTGATCGAGGTCGTGATCCATCCTCAAAGTATCGTTCATTCGATGGTCTCATATGCCGATGGCTCAATACTGGCTCAACTGGGTAATCCGGATATGCGCACACCGATTGCACATTGTCTGGCATGGCCTGAACGCATCAATTCGGGCGTTGAACCTCTTGATATTTTTGATGTCGCAAAACTGGAGTTCGAAAAACCCGATCTACACCGGTTTCCATGCCTCAAGTTATGTTATCAGGCGATGCAGGCAGGCGGCTCGGCAAGTATTGCGCTGAATGCTGCAAATGAGATAGCCGTCGAGGCCTTTCTACAAAGAAACATTTCATTTACGGCAATTGCCGGTTTGATTGAGAGCGTTTTAGAAAAAATAACAATAACTGACGCGAACACGCTCGATGAGATTCTGACTGCGGACCAGTCAGCACGAGAACTGGCCAAATCACATATCCATAATCTACAGACTATTTGATCCATGAGCATACTGCATAACATCTTCTTTTTTATTGTCGCTATTGGCGTTCTCGTTACTTTTCACGAATTCGGACATTACTGGGTTGCGCGAAAGCTGGGTGTGAAGGTATTGCGGTTTTCTGTTGGCTTCGGCAAGCCGCTGTTTGCATGGCGGCGTAAAAATGACAGTGACCAGGTTGAATATGCGATAGCGGCGATACCCCTGGGTGGCTATGTGAAAATGCTGGATGAGCGGGAAGGAAATGTGCCCGATGAAGAATTACACCGTGCATTCAACAGACAGCCGGTTTTGACACGTTCTCTGATCGTATTTGCCGGGCCGGCATTCAATTTTATTCTTGCTGTTTTCCTTTACTGGCTGGTATTCGTCGTGGGTACAACCGCGCAACGTCCGTTGCTGGGCGAGCCCGAAGCTGAATCGGTTGCTGCACAGGCTGGCTTCTCAGACAAGGATGAAATCCTGCAGGTCGGCAGCTCCGAGATTGTCTCATGGAATACTTTTCGCATCGCCCTGATTGACCATGGGCTGGATGGCGGGCAGCTCGATATCAGGGTGCGTGATGCCGATGGCTATGAAAATGTGCGCTCACTTCAACTGGGCGAGACCCGGGTACTCGAAGATGACACTGACATAGTGAACAAACTCGGTTTCAGCATGTGGCAGCCGCAGTTGCCGGCAGAAATCGGCGGTGTTGTGGAGGGTGGCGCAGCCAGTCATGCGGGCCTTGCCAGTGGAGATCTCATACGCACGATAAACGGTACGGATGTGTATGAATGGATTGAAATAGTCGAGCGGGTACGTGCAAGCCCGAACAGGTCTATGAAGTTTACCGTCGACAGGGACGGTCAGCTGCTGGATTTCGATGTATTACCGGCCAGCAGAAAGTCAGGCGAAGAGCAAGTCGGCTATATCGGTGCATACCAGAACATACCCGACGAAGTCAGGGACGAGATGATGGTTGAACTCGAGTACGGGCCTGTCGAGTCGATTCCAAAAGCAGCGGTCAAAACCTGGGACATGTCGCTTTTGACATTGCGGGTGCTATGGAAGATGGTGACCGGGGAGGCATCGCTGAATAATATATCGGGTCCCATTACTATTGCGCAGTATGCTGGTGTTACGGCTACCATTGGATTCACGACCTTTATCAGTTTTCTTGCGATCATTTCGGTCAGCCTGGGTGTGCTGAACCTGCTGCCGATTCCAATGCTTGATGGCGGCCACCTGTTTTACTACCTGATTGAGACCATCAAGGGCGGGCCTGTATCAGAAACCTTTGAAGCCAGGGGGCAGCAAATTGGCGTAATGATACTTGCACTTCTAATGATGATTGCCTTGTTCAATGATTTTCAGCGATTGTTGCAATGAGATAATAATGCACAATTGCCGTAATACGCTTCGCTTTCTTTCCCTGATAATTTTACTGAGTGTTGCTTCAATCGTTGAGGCAGCACAGAGTTTTATCGTCAGTGATATACGTCTTGAAGGACTCGAGAAAATACCGGAAGGTACATTACTGAATTACTTACCCGTCATCCAGGGCGACCCGCTGGATGACAAACAGGTCATATTTGCTATCAGAGAGCTGTACAAAACCGGGTTTTTTGCAGACGTGCAATTATTCAGAGATGAAGATGTTCTGGTTGTGCGGGTAAAAGAGCGGCCTTCGATCACGGATATTACCTTCGACGGAAACTCGGATATCGACGATGAGACCCTGGAAGATGCGATGAAAGGTGTCGGGCTCGCAAAAGGACGAATTTTCAATCGTTCATTACTGGAGAAGCTCACCCAGGAGCTGGAAAGCGTGTATTTCAGCCAGGGCAAATACAACGTAAAAATCGATGCCAAAGTCGAGGAGCTCGACCAGAACCGGGTCAATATCGATATCAATATCTCGGAAGGTATCAAATCACTTATTAAACAAATCAACATCATTGGCAATAAAGTGTTCGATGATGCGACTCTGCTTGATGAAGTTCAGCTGGGTATACCTTCTGCATGGGCATTTCTGTCTGACGCGGATGAGTACTCAAAACCTAAATTACAGGCTGACCTCGAAACCATACGTTCCTATTATCTCGATCGTGGCTATATCAAGTTCAATGTTGATTCTTCACAGGTTTCGATCACACCTGACAAGAAAGATATTTATGTGACAATAAATGTAAGCGAAGGAGAAAAATATACGGTAGGCGATGTGCTGCTTACTGGTGATATGGTTATTAATAAAAAAGTACTGGAACAGCTTATCTCAACAAGATCAGGAGATACTTTTTCCAGGAAGCTGATGACCGGGTCCCAGAAGGCGATTGAAGACCGTGTTGGCATGACGGGCTATGCATTCGCTAAAGTAGCAGTAATCCCCGAGATAAACGAGGATGATCGTACGATCAGCCTTACCTATACTCTGGAACCTGGCCGCAAGGTGTACGTTCGCCGTGTTACATTTTTTGGCAACTTCAAAACCAGGGACGAGGTGCTGAGGCGTGAAATGCGCCTGATGGAGGGTTCTGTACTGGCAAGCGACAAGCTCGAGCGTTCAAAGATTCGAATACAGCGTCTGTCATACATTGAAGAAATCGAACTGGAAACAAGACCGGTACCGGGCACTGATAACCAGGTGGATATTGAAGTAACTGTTACGGAGCGACTGTCAGGCAGCTTCAATATTGGTGCAGGTTTTTCCCAGGCGCAGGGGCTATTGTTCAATGTCGGCCTTACGCAGGAAAACCTGATGGGCACAGGGCAGTCGCTTTCAGTCAACGTGAACACGGACCGGGCAAATACTGTCTACAGTATTTCACATACTGAACCATTTGCCACAATCGATGGCATCAGCAGAACAATAAGTGCATCGTATAGAAAACGGGATGCTGCACAGGAAGAGATTGCGAATTATCTTTCCAACTCTTATGGCATCAGCCTGTCCTATGGCATACCCCTGACCGAAGTCAATACTTTGCGACTGGGTGTAGGTTACAACTCGATCGATTTGAAGGTGGGTACGACACCATCAATCGACGTGCTCGACTTTATCGCAAGGAATGGTAATGAATTCGATAACTTTTCACTCACCGCAAGTTTTTCTCATGACACTCGAAACCGTACTGTTTTTGCCACCAGGGGCAGTGCACAGACCATAGCTTCAAATATCACTATTCCGAGTAGTGACCTTGAGTACTACAAGCTCAATTATGACACCAAGTTTTACTTTGCGATGACGCAAGATCTGACCTTGCTGTTGCATTCTGACATTGCCTATGGCGACGGCTACGGTGACACCGACGAACTGCCGTTTTTCGAGCGTTATTTCGCTGGCGGACTGAGAACAGTCAGGGCATACAATACCAACTCTCTTGGCCCGCGTGATTTACTCTCGAATGACCCTATCGGTGGTAATTTGCGCGTCGTAGGTGGTGCGGATGTGATATTTCCTATACCATTCATGGAAAAGCCGCCCAGTTCGGTTCGGCTGAGCGCGTTTTTGGATATAGGTAACGTATTTCTTGATAAAGCGCCTACATTTGATAACCCGCCAGGAGTAAATGGTTTTGACGCAGGCCAGCTTCGAACGTCGGCTGGTTTGTCTTTTGTCTGGTTAGCACCAATCGGCCCTCTCAGGTTTAGCTATGGCGTGCCACTCAATGATGTGCCGGGCGATGACTTGCGTGCCTTCCAGTTTAGTATTGGTTCATTCTTTTAAGAGGAAAATATATGAAAGTTCTAGCTACATCATTAATGATTCTGGTGTTTGCATCAGCAAACGTAATGGCGGCCAGTGCGCCTAAAATAGCTTATGTCAGCGTCGAAAAAATTCTGACCGAAGCGCCACAGGTGCAGGCCGTCAACGATTCCATGCTCGAGCGATTCGGTGGGCGTAAAACCGAACTTCAGGAAATGGAAAAAGAAATCAATGAAATGCAGGAAAATTACAAGCGCAACGAACTGGTCATGACCGAAGACAAACTAAACGAGTTGAAGAACAATGTCATTGCCAAGATCCAGGAGTTCAAACAGAAAGAAGCTGTGTTACAACAGGAAGTCGCGACTGTAAGAAACCAGGAGCTCGCTGTATTGCAGCAGTCCGTCAGAAGCATTATCGAGGATATAGCGAAAGCGGAAAAATACGATCTGATTCTAACCAGCGAAGGTGTTGCATATGCAAATGAAAAGCTGGATATTTCGAATAAAGTCCTGGAGCGAATGAAGAAGGCCTTCAAGAAGTAATCCTTAAAGCGCATGCAATACACGCTTTCCGCGTTGGCTGAAAAAACCGGAGCCGGCCTTTCCGGCTCCGGCGATACCGTTGTAGAAAAAGTTGCGGATATCACCAGTGGAGAACAGGGAAGTATCGTATTTGTTTCAAATACAAAATATACAAGGCATCTGAAAACAACCGCGGCTTCTGCCGTTATCATAACGGATAAAATGCTGCAGGTCTGTGACAAGCCGGCCCTGGTTACTGATAACCCACGTGCTGTATTTGCAAAAATTGCATTGCTGCTGAATCCACTACCCGAAGTCGAGCCATGGATTTCACCGCATGCCGTTATAGCCGATGATGCTGAAGTTGATTCAACTGCAAGGATAGAGGCATGCGTTGTGATTCAAAGCGGCGCTTCGGTGGGTCCCGGTACATGGGTTTCACCCGGATGTGTGTTAGAAAAAAATGCCAGAATCGGTGCTAACACGCGATTGTTTGCCAATGTCACGATAGGTGAAGGCTGCACCATTGGCGATAATAATATTCTGCATTCCGGCGCAGTGATCGGCGCCGACGGTTTCGGTTACGTCTGGGACCAGGACTCATATATCAAGGTGCCGCAATTGGGCAGCGTCCATATAGGCAATGATGTAGAGATTGGCGCCAACACAACTATTGACCGGGGTGCAATCGGCAATACGGTTATAGAACACGGAGTTAAAATAGATAACCTGGTTCAGCTTGGTCATAATGTTCATATTGGTGAGCACACGACTATGTCCGGCCATACTGGTGTTGCAGGATCGGCAATAATCGGCAAGAAATGTATTCTCGGAGGCGATGTGGCCATTTCCGATAACATTGAGATTGCTGATAATGTGATATTGACAGGCAGGTCCAGTGTTCCGAATTCTATCAAGGAGTCCGGTATGTATTCCTCGGCCATCCCTGCTGTTGAAGCACGCAAATGGCGCAGAATACTTGGTCGTATCAAACAACTGGATGAACTGGCAAAAAGCATCAAAGCCCTGGAATCAACTAATAAATAATAATGCGCTGGAGATGAACTGTGAGTGAGATGTTATCTGAAGAAGTTAAACAATTTTTACCCCATCGGTATCCTTTTCTGCTGGTGGACAGGGTTGTTGAATGCACTCCCGGGGAATCGCTCACAGCCTATAAAAATGTAACTGTGAACGAGCCGTTCTTCCAGGGGCATTTTCCCCAGGTAGCCATCATGCCGGGTGTGATGATTATCGAAGCACTGGCACAGGCCACCGGATTGCTTGGCTTCAGGACAATGAGCGAAACACCCAGGGACGATTTGCTCTACATGCTTGTTGGTGTTGATAATGTGCGTTTCAAACGCCAGGTGATTCCAGGCGATCAGCTGATGCTTAAGGTAGAGCTGGTGAAAAGAGCGAGAATGATCTGGAAGTTTACCTGTGAAGCAAGCGTTGATGGTGAGCTGGTGACTTCAGCCAGTATGCTGTGTGCAGCAACTGAAAAGGAATGACTCAGTGATACATGAAACTGCAATTATTGATGAATCTGCTGTAATTGCAAGCGGTGTTCAAATTGGACCTTACAGTATTGTTGGCGCAGAGGTGGAGATCGGAGCCGGCACGGTAATCGGTCCGCATGTCGTTGTTAAAGGGCCGACAAAAATTGGAAAAGACAACAGGATTTTTCAGTTTGCATCAATAGGCGAGGATCCACAGGATCTGAAGTTCCATGGAGAAAAATCGAGGCTGGTTATCGGAGACAGGAACAGCATTCGCGAGTGTGTCACCATGCATCGCGGTACTGAGGAAGACAGAAGCATAACGCAAGTTGGTAATGACAACCTGTTTATGGCATACGTGCACATCGCCCATGACTGCATAATCGGCAACAATATCATTTTTGCCAATAACGCGACCCTGGCAGGACACGTAGTGGTTGAGGACTTCGCGATTCTCGGTGGCTTTACTGCGGTACATCAGTTCACGCGCCTGGGCACATACTGCTTTACCGGATTTGCAACTGCGCTGGATCGTGATGTACTGCCGTATTTTACCGTTGCGGGTAACAGGGCCAGGGCCCGGGGCATCAACAAGGAAGGCCTGCTGCGCAAACAGTTCAAACCGGAAACCATTCGTGCTCTGCAGGAGACCTATAAAATCCTGGTCAAGTCAAAAGGCACCTTGATCGAAAAGCTCGAACGTGTATCTGAGCTCGCGGCAGTGCACCCGGAAGTCAAACAGGTGATCGATTTTATGGATAAGAGCGAACGTGGCTGGACGCGATGAAGCCAGGTACTGGGAACTAGGTACTAGAGACTGGGAAAACCAAATAAATAAATTCTTTGCGTTCTCTGGGTCTTTGCGGGCTTTGCGTTTCTTCCAAAACGCTTAATCAAAAATCTTCCAGTTTCCACACGTCATAGGCCGGTTCCTCGTAGGGATGGCTGTTTTTCATTGCGGCAACCGCGTCTTTTATTAATTCGTCAGCACACACCATTTCTATTCTGAACTCGGCAACAGTTTCAATCCGGTTCTGTTCGCCGATAAAAGGTGAGCTGCCTTCAAGGGGTCTGAACTGGCCCTGGCCGGGTGTTTGCCAGCAACAGCAGTCGTAGTCGCCGATTTTGCCGGCGCCCGCTTCGAACATGGCCTGTTTCACCTGTTCTGCAGCGTCTTCCGGTGAGAATACACATATTTTATACATGGTTTGTTTTTTGGAAATTAGAGCAGATAGCGTACAATCTACACCTTTTATTCAGACAGGAAAATCCCAATATGAGTGGCGGCATTCAACTATCCGGTGAACTTATTTCAGCTGTCAAGCAGGTACTCGTACAACACGATGCTGCCGCAGAAAATGACCTTATGACCATGCAGTATCTGTCCGCCATCATTGGCTATGTGCTCGCGCATCAGACGAATCCAGGACTCGACAAGCGCGGTTTTCTCGACGACATGACTACGTTCATGGGGCAGGTGCTGGACCAGGTCGAGGCCGATATGAAGCCACAGCAACCCTCGCAGGAAGCGTTTGGTATCTGGAAGCCGGGTGAAGGCTAAAAGTCCTGCATGGATATAGCTTTCTGGCTCGAGCGCTGGAGCAGGGGGCAAATTGGCTTTCACCAGCACCAGATAAACCCTTATCTTGGCTACTATTATGGTGAAAAGGCCCCACCCCTGGAGAAACGCGCTGAATTGAAGGTTTTTGTGCCATTGTGTGGAAAGTCCAAAGATCTGTGGTGGCTGCAGCAAAACGGATATGAAACCCTGGGTGTTGAATGCAGTGAACTGGCCGTGGAACAGTTTTTTACTGAGCAGCAGTTAAACTACAGCAGGATGAACACGGAGAGTCATGTCAGCTATAAATCCGGCAAGCTGGAGATCCTGCTGGGGGATTTTTTTACACTGCAAGCTGATGATATTGGC
>Ga0316198_10001754_pt1 | contig 12934 bp, 7 predicted proteins | sample OudBieAanoxic_MG_FD_204935 | JGI IMG/M metagenome (GOLD analysis project Ga0316198, IMG submission 204935) | Coastal sediment microbial communities from Oude Bieten Haven, Netherlands - site A anoxic | ecosystem: Environmental > Aquatic > Marine > Coastal > Sediment | place: Netherlands... | reverse complement strand
GCTCGTACTCGAGATCATCATGACCGAGATCCCCATCGACATGACCGAGGTCCCCGCAGGGCCGAGGAAGTCCGAGACGACGAGGTGTCCGAGCGTCACTCGCGCCTCCTCGTATTCGAAGACCACTAGGGCGCGCTCGGGAGTCAGATTGGCGACGAGAACCCAGTTCACCAGCAGATACGCGACGCCCACCAACGCACAACCGATCAGTAGCGCCCTCGGCACATCTCGGGTGGGAACCTCGAACTCCCCGGCCGCGTACGTCGCCGCGTTCCATCCCGAGAACGCGTAGGCCACGAAGAACAGTCCGGTCGCAAAGGAAGACGCGATGCTCTCACTGCCGGTCGTAGGACGCCACACCGGCCATTGGTTGTCGCCCATCGACAAACCGAGCGCAACGAACGAGAGGATGAGCAAGCCCTTGAGGATGACCAGAGCGTTTTGTGTCCACTTCGAAGTCGAAAGCCCGAGTGTATGGAAGAACGTCAATCCCGCGATCAGCGCGCTCGCGCCCAAGCGCGCATCGCCCTGGCCCAGCACCGCGAATGCAAATGCCGAGGCGGCGAATGCGCTGATCGCCATCGGCGCCGAGAAACCCACCAGGAGCGAGGCCCACCCCGCGAGATACCCTATCGCCGGGTGGATGAGCTCGGACAGATACCGGTACTCGCCACCCGACCGCGGGATGAGGAGCGCGACCTCAGCGTACGTTCTCGCGCCAGCCATCGCGAGCAACGCACCGACGCCCCACGCGAGCAGAATCCACCCAGAGCTCAACTCCTGGGCCATGAAGCCCGTACTCAGGAAAACACCGGCACCCACCATGTTGGCCACGACGAGACCGACACCGGACCAAAGACCCAAGAAAGCCGTGTTGGGCTTCGGGCCGCCGGGACGGGATGGACGCATGCTTCAACACTCCTTTGCACTCGCCACGCTTCGGTTCGCGGCTTCGACGTTCGGCTGCTCCATCGCAGAATCGAACGACATGGACGCCGTACCTCGAGCCGTAGGGCTACTCGGCCGCTTCGACCGCTGCAGGAACGGGCCGCTTCTCGCCTCGAAGCTCGACGGAAACGAGCTTCGAGACGCCGGGCTGCTCCATCGTGACGCCGTAGAGCACGTCCGCGTACTCCATCGTGCGCTTGCTGTGCGTGATGATGATGAACTGAGAGCGTTGGGTCATCTGCTGGATGGCCTCGGCGAAACGGCCGATGTTGGCCTCGTCTAGCGGCGCATCGACCTCGTCGAGCAGGCAGAACGGGCTCGGCTTGTACTGGAAGATGGCAAAGATGAGCGCGACCGCGGTAAGCGCCTTCTCACCGCCGCTCATGAGCTCGAGAGAGCCGAGACGCTTGCCGGGAGGCTGCGCGATGATGTCGATGCCGGTCTCGAGCATGTCCTGTGGGTCGGTGAGCCGAAGCTCGGCTTTGCCTCCCCGGAAGAGCAGTGGATAGATGCGCTTGAAGCGCTCGTTGATCGCCGTGAACGCCTCTCGGAACATCACGCGACTCTCGCGATTCATTTGGCGAATGGCCTTGTCGAGCTTGGTGAGCGCTTCTTCGAGGTCACGGCGCTGGCTCGTGAGGTACTCGTAGCGCTCGGCGTTCTCCTCGTACTCCTCGATCGCGGTGAGGTTGATCTCGCCCATGCGGTCGATGAGTCGCTGAAGCTCCTCGGCTCGGGAAGTGTCTTCGGGCCCCGGCATCGGTCGCGAGTGGTAGTCGCCGATGACGTACGCGAGCTCGACGCGATGCTTGTCCGACACCTGCTCCTCGAGATGCTCGAGCGAGAGCACCAACTCGCGCTCCCGAAGCGTGAGCTCGTTGAGCACAGTGGACCGCTCTTCGATGGCCGAGCGGAGCTCCTTCAGCACCGCCTCTGCCTGCCCGAGCTGCGTTTGCGCCTCATCGTAGCGGCTACGAATCGCCGAGAGGTCTGCTCTCGCTGCGGCGGCGTCGTGTGCGGTCTCGCTCAGGCGGCCCTGGTGCAACAAGATGCGCCCGTCCGCCTGCCCCTGGTCGCGATCGGCAATTGCGACGTCCTCGCGAAGCCGATCCTCGCGGGCGTTGAGCTCGGCGATCGAACGGTCGAGCTGCCCGAGAACCGACCGCTCGCGATCGGCCCGCTCACGCGACTGCGTGGCTTCGACTTTGACCTCGGTCGCCCGGGCTGCTTGCTCCTCGACGACGCGTCGCCGCTCGCCAAGCACGCTCTGCGCTACCCCGGCCCCCTGCTCGGCGTCGGCGACGCGGCGTTGCGCGTCCCGGAGCTGACGCTCCGTGTTGGCCTCGTCGACGTCGATCTGGGAGAGGCTCGCGCGCGCCTCAGTCTCGGCCGTGGCGATTTCGCCACGGCGCTCCTCGATACGCTGTAGCTCCATTTCGACGACGTGGAGGTCACGCTCGGCCCCGAGGATCTCCAGCTCCGTGTCATGGGCCTGGACCCGCGCCGAGTCGATCGCGGCTTGGCGCTCTGCGATGGAGGCTCGCAGTCGGCCCTGCTCGGCGGTGACTCGCTCGAGCTCGGCGCTCTGAGCGGCCGCCGCCTCCTCGAGCTGGCGAATCTCTCGCTGAAGTCGCAGCAGGTGGGCTGCGGACTCGTCCTTGGCGCCGCCCACGACCGCGCCGTCAGCGAGGAGGGCCTGCCCATCCATCGTGACGAGCTTTCCCTGGAACCCTTCACGATGAAGGCGTGCGGCGACGTCTAGCGAATCGACGACGAGGACATCGAAGAGCAAGTAGCGCACCCAGTCCGAATCGGTGCGCGAATGACGGACGAGCGTCAGCAAGGGACCCACGACACCTGCGCCCGAAGGGAACGGCGGAACGACACGGGCGGCCCCCGTCGGCGAACGCGGCAAGAACGTCGCGCGCCCCTTCTCTTCGCGGGCGAGGTAGCTCGCAGCGCGCAAGGCGGCGTCGGTGTCGTCGACGAGAAGGTACTCGAGCGAACCGCCCAGGGCGGCTCCGAGCGCGCGGGTGTACTCCGGCGCACACTCGAGACGATCAGCCACCAAGCCGACCAAGCCGGATCGTCCGTTGTCACCGGGCGCGTGAGCGTACTCGGTCATGACTGCTTGCGCGCCCGCACCGACGCCTTCGAAGCGCTCGTGTATTTCGTTGAGCGAGCTGAGACGAGAACGACTGACCGCAAGCTTCTCGCGAAGCGCCTCGACCTCGGCGTCGACCTGGCCCAACGCACCCTTTTGGGACGCAAGCACCGTTTCGATTTCCGATTGACGGTCGGCAGTTTCGACCTTGCCACTGCGCAGGCCGACCATGCGTGCGTCGTGCTCGCCGCGCTGCTGGTGGAACTCGACCTCGCGCGTTGCGAGCGTCTCGATCTCCTCTTGCAAGCGGTGCAACCGCGCGCGGATCTCTTGGCGCCTCGCTTCGTACCCGTTCATCACGGCCTGCGCGCCGGCCACGTGGGTCTTTGCTTCGCTCAGCCGAGCGCGAGCGTTCGCCAAGGCCATATCGGCCTCTGCTGCAGTGTTTTTCCTGGTTTGGAGCTCGGCTTCGACCTCTTCCAGCAGCCGGTCGGCCTGGGTTTCCAACGCCTCGAGCTCACCGAGGGACAGTCGAACACCGGACACCTCCTGCTGGAGCTCGTGACGCTGCTCTTCGAGTTGGTGAAGCTCACGCGTCGCGAGCTCCTTGCGCTCGACCAGCGCCGCTTGCCGATCCTCTTGCTGACGGATGAGTCCTTCGAGGTGACGCACCGAGTTGTCGAGCTCGTATGCGCGCGTCTGTCCGCGCTCGACATCGGTGCCAAGCTGTTGCAACGACACGCGCTCGGCCTCGACGGATGCTTCCTTGGCGATGAGCTCGTTGCGACTCGATTGCACGTCCTCGGTTGCTTGCGAGAGCGACGCCGACACCGAGCCGACCTGCCCTCGAAGCTCGAGGAAGCGATGCGACGCAACCCAGAGGTCGAGGTCGCGCATCTCCGTCTTGTAGCGCTTGTATCGTTCGGCCTTCTGCGCTTGCCGCTTGAGCGATGCGAGGCTCCGTTCGAGCTCCCCGATGATGTCTGTGACGCGCAGAAGGTTCTGCCGCGTTTGATCCATCTTGCGCTCGGCGGCACGCTTGCTCAGCTTGAACTTGCTGATGCCCGCAGCCTCTTCGATCATCGAGCGGCGGTCCTCCGGCTTGGAGGTGACGATGAACCCAATGCGCCCCTGCTCGATGATCGAGTAGGCACGCTTGCCGACGCCGGTGCCGAGGAACAGGTTGGTGATGTCCAACAGCCGGACCGGCGTGCGATTGATCCGGTAGTCACTGTTCCCCTGGCGGTCGAGACGCCGGGTCACCTGGATTTCCTCATATTCGCTGTATTCGGGGGGCGCCAAGCCGTCGGTGTTGTCGAAGGTCAGGGTGACCTCGGCGAAGCCATGGGGGCCTCGGCCCTCCGCCCCGCTGAAGATCACGTCTTCCATGTGCTTGCCGCGGAGTCGCGAGGGGGACTGCTCGCCCATGCACCACTTGATGGCGTCGACGATGTTGGACTTACCGCAGCCGTTGGGCCCAACGACACACGTAATATCGTGGTCGAAGTGGACCGTCGTTTGGTCCACGAACGACTTGAAGCCAGTGATTTGGAGCTTCTTGATCTTCACATTGCCCCCCAAAGGAGTATCTGGATGTGGCTATCACTGAACATACGGGATTGCAACGAATTACGCGACCAGAAGCGAGGGTCAGACCGTGACCCCCACAACATGTTGTGGTTGACCCTGCTCTGCCCGACTAGGCGCGAAGCGGCGGTGGCGGCTACTCACCCTCTGCGACGCGAGGGGGGCTCGAGGCCACCTGCACCGGAGCGGGCTTCGTCGACACCGGCTTGGCTGGGCGGCGGCGGTCCCCGAGGAACTCGAGGAAGGTGGAGGCCATTTCGAGGTCCCGCGGCGACAGCGCATCCACCATCTCGTGGAGCTGCTGCCGGTCGCTCTTCTTCGGGGCCGGAGCTGGGCTAGGAGGCTCCTCGCTCGGGGTCGCCGGCTCTGCCAGCTCCTCGGGCTCGACCGCGACCTCATCGGCCGACGGGACGTGCCAGGTCGGACGCTCGACGGCCTTGATCCCATGCGCGGTCAGCCAGGCCTCCATGCAGGCACGAAGGCGCTCGGAACGGAACGCGAACCAACGCTCACGATCGACGGGATGGCTCATGAGGGCGTCTTTGAAACGACGAAAGGCGCCCTTCCCATCGATTGCGACGTTCAAGCGACGCCGCAGCTCTTCCTCTTCGACGGTCGCAATGAACCGCTCCATCCAGCGGTACTGCTCTCGAGACGACACCGGGTCGATTCGTAGATACCGGCTGTCGTTCATGATGCGGGTGTGCATCGAGGGATCCGCCACACCATCCACGATGCGGATCACCTCGCCGGTATCGAAATGCAGGTAGCTATGCACCTCGGGTGCATTGTTTTCAAAAGCGTCTTCTAGTGCCTCCCAAGCTACCGGTACATCGTTGATTTCTTTGGTTTGCCCGACATCATTCTCGATCATTTTATTCCCATTTCACTTCGCGCCCGCCGTACCGCGTCGCGCCAACGCTCCAAGTGACCATCTCGCTCACCCTGGGTCACATGAGGCTCAAAGCTACGTTCGATACGGTAAGCATCCACTATAGAATTAAGACCATCGAATACGCCGACGGCCATGCCAGCTAAGTAAGCAGCGCCCAAGGCAGTTGTTTCGACATTCTCCGGGCGATCGATGCTCACCCCGAGCATGTCGGCTTCGAATTGCATCAATAAGTCATTTCGGGCCGCACCACCGTCGACCCTCAAGCGTGTTATATGACGGCCCGCGTCCGCCTGCATAGCGTCGACCAGATCCACGATCTGAAACGCAATGCCCTCGAGGGTCGCACGAGCCAAGTGAGCCGCGGTCGTGTCCCTCGTAAGCCCGTAAATTAGGCCTCTTGCGTGGGGATCCCAGTGTGGCGCGCCCAGGCCAGCGAGGGCCGGAACGAAGACCACGTCGCCGGTTTCGTCGACCTCCCGCGCCTTGGCTTCGACTTCACCGGACGAGGAGATGATCCCCAAGCCGTCTCGAAGCCATTGCACCGCGGCCCCCGCGATGAACGCGCTGCCCTCGAGAGCGTACACCGTTTCGTCGCCGATGCGCCAAGCGATGGTCGTGAGCAAGCCGTTCTTCGAGTGGACGACTTCGCTGCCCGTATTCATCAAGAGGAAGGCGCCGGTGCCGTACGTGCATTTGGCGTCACCAACCCCGAAGCAGGTCTGGCCGAACAGCGCAGACTGTTGATCGCCGGCCATCCCGGCAATGGGGACTCCGTCTGGGATTCCAGGCACGCCAGAAGTGTGCGCGTACACCTCGGAGCAACTTCGAACCTCCGGCAAGAGCGCCATCGGGATCCGCAGCTCGGCCGCGAGCTCTTCGTCCCATCGCTGTTTCGAGATGTCGTAGAGAAGCGTGCGCGATGCATTGCTCGCGTCGGTGACGTGCACCTTCCCGCCGGACAAGCGATACACGAGCCACGAGTCGATTGTGCCGAACGCAAGCTCGCCCTTCTCTGCGCGTTGGCGTGCGCCGTCCACGTGGTCGAGCAGCCACTCGAGCTTCGTTCCGGCGAGATAGGGGTCGAGCACCAGGCCCGTCCGCTTCGCGAAGAGCGGCTCCTTGCCGGCATCCTTGAGCTCTTGGCAACGGTCCGCCGTTCGCCGGTCCTGCCAGACGATTGCCTTGTGAACCGCCTCACCGGTCTTTCGATCCCACAGCACGGTCGTCTCGCGCTGGTTGGTGATGCCGATGCCCAAGCAATCGGTAGGTTTGACCCCCGTCTGCTCGACCGCGGCGCTGACGGCCTCGCCGACGCTCTGCCAGATCTCGCCGAGGTCGTGCTCCACCCAGCCAGGCTGCGGAAAATGCTGCGGAAACTCCCGGTTCGCGCGGCCGATGATCCGCCCGTCCGGGGAAAGGAGCAACGCAGTGGAACCCGTGGTTCCCTGATCGATCGACAAAAGAAAGCCCGACATCCGAACGGCTACGGTACGAAGCCTCGGAAGCAAAGTAAAGCGGCTACTCGGAGTCGGTCATCCAGGCCTCGAACCGCGACCACGCGTCCCCAAGTCGGGCCTGCAAGCCGGGCTCGATCGCCCCGAGCCCGACGGCGCCGAGCGCGCGCGCGCGAGAGAGACACACCATCGCCGCGAGGGTCTGATCCCTTGCGGCCAGCGATTGAGCCAGCAACGGCATCACAGCTTCCTCGTCGACTCCAAGCCGGATCGCGCGCCTCAGGAGCCCGATGGCTTCGCCATGCTTCTCGCCGGCCACCGACGCCCGACCGAGTGCCATGAACAGGTCCCCCGCCTTACTCGACTCGCCCGCCCATTGGACGCCGAGCCGCAGCACTTCGTTCGCTGCATCCAGATCGCCCATGTTGGCGTAGGCTGTGCCCAACAGGTCGAGCCCGTCGGACAGTCGGGCGTGCACTTCTTCACTGAGCTCCTCCGCCTCGCCGGTGCGCAGCAGCATCGAAATCGGCGTCAGCCACGGGGTGAGTATCGCGACGGTCGCTCCCCAGTTCTCGTTCGCGTTCGCCTGCTCGGCTTGGTCGACGAGCGCCAGATCAATCGCCATCTCGTCCGCTTGCTTGCCGAGCCCGAGCTCTGCACGTACACGCTCGTCGATCACGTCCCGAAAGTCTTCGAGTGTCAGGACGTGCTGGACGCCGTTGAACTCGAGCGTCAGCTCGGACAGGCCGAGATCGTGACGAAGCTCGATCGGGCGCACCGAAAACAGCGCCGCTTCGAGCATGTAGCGGCCCCCGATGTGCGCCTGGAGAGCCTCTACGTCCGGGTTGTCGGTGAGACCGCTGTTTTGTATCGGGGTGAGCAGGTAGTGCGCGATGGTCTCGCGGAACTCTGGAAGCGGGACACTGCGCGCGGTCGGGTCAGGACCGATCGAGAACTCGACCATCGTCAGGTTCTGCCCGTGCGGGCTCGGTGTGAGACTCGCGATTCGCGCGCCTGCAACGAGACCGAGTCCGAGCGTTGCTCGACCGATGATCTGGCAGGCGCGCTCGAAGTCGGGCGACTGCTTCAACACTTCGTCGAACCAGCCTTCGGGTCGCGCGGCACTCAATTCATAGACGCGCGCGCTGCCACCGGTCACTTCACGCCTCGCCGCTGAGCTTGCGACGGTACCACTCAACCGTGTCGAGCAGCCCTTGTTCGAGCTCGACGTGCGCTCGGAAACCAAGCAATTGTTCGGCCTTCTTCACGTCTGGAATGCGAAGCTCGACGTCCGGAAAATCCCACTCCACGAACTCTATCGGCGACTTGCTCTCGGTCAGTCGCACGACGAGCTGCGCGAGCTGATAGATCGTGATCGTGCTTCGAGGGTTGCCGATGTTGAAGCTTTCCCCGACAGCCTCGTCGCGCGTCATCGCCAGGAGAATCGCATCGACGATGTCGTCGATGTAGCACCAAGACCGAATCTGATCGCCCTCGTTGTGGATGGTGAGCTTTTCACCCTGCAGCGCGCGCACGACGAACGCGTGCACTGCGCCCTCTCCGACTTGGCCCGGACCATAGATGTTGAAAGGACGGATCGAGCAGGTCGGGAGATTGAACTGCTTCCAGTAGTTGTGCGCGAGGTGCTCCGTCGCCAACTTGCTGACTGCATACGTCCAGCGTGCCTCTCCGACTGCGCCTAGACTCGTGACGTCGGCCTCGCGCACGCGAAACGCGTAGGAGCCGAAGACCTCACTCGTCGAGAAGTCGATGACGCGCTTGATGGCCGTGCAATCGTTCGCCGCACGGAGCACGTTCATCGTGCCCTCGAGCGATATCTCCATGGTGATGACGGGGTTCTTGAGCACGGTGTCGACGCCGGCGATCGACGCCATGTGAATGACATAGTCACATCCGGTCACAGCGCGCCGTACGGCGGTCATATCGCGGACGTCGCCGACGACGAGCTCGACGTTCGGATGTCGGTCTAACCCGGCTTTTGAAAGGGCGTTCCGCCGCAGGATGTCCAAAACCCGGACATGGTTGTTCTCCGCGAGGCGCGCTACCAGCGCGGTCCCGATGAAACCTGCCCCTCCTGTAATCAGGACGTGTGCCCCCTTCACCATGATCCCGTGGCTAGCATACACGGCGCTTGGAAGTCGAGAAACCTCAGTCCCTTTACAGCTGGCTTCGCGCGTGGGATCTTGAATCAGGGAGGGGGATGATGGGTATCTTCAGTCGGCTGAACCGGGTGATCAAATCGAACTTGAACGCGCTGGTCGACCAAGCGGAGGACCCGGACAAGCTGCTCGGCCAAACCGTGGCGGACATGAAATCGGCGCTCGGGCGGGCTAGGCAGGAGCTTGTCGCGGCGTTGGGCACCGCCAAGCGCTTGGACAAGAAAGAGAAGGAGCTCGAAGCTGAAGCCGTCGAATGGGAGCGCAAGGCCGTCCTCGCGCTCGAGCAGGACGACGAGGACCTGGCGCGCGAAGCGCTTCGGCGAAAAGCGCACACCTCGAAGGAGGCGCAACGGGTGAGAGCCCGCGCAGCCGAGCAGGCCACGACAGCCGACGCGATGAAAGCGCAGCTGGAGCGGATCGAAGAAAAACTCGATGATCTGAAGGCGCGGCAAAAGACGCTCGCGGCCCAGGTCCGACAAGCTCGGACGCAACCGAGCAAGCAAGGCAGTGCGGCCGGGGAGCAGCTTGGCGGCGGCGCGTTCTCGGACCTCGAACGCATGGCCGACCACATCGACCAACTCGACGCCGAGGTCGAGGCCCACAACCTGCTGGAGGATCCGAATCGGGCCGAGCTCGACGCTCGGTTTCGCGAGCTCGCGTCCGAGGAAGGCGAAGACGGCATCGAGGACGAGCTCGCCGCCCTCAAGGCAAAGCTCGGCGGCTGAACGAACACAATGGAACGCTTCGTCCTCTGGCACCGCATTCTCCCTCCCGCATTCGAAGAGGAGGAAACCACCGCCGCCGCGGGCCAGTGGGCACGGTACGTCACGAACGAGTTGGAAAACAATGGCGGCGAGGTGATTTCGTCGCTGGCGGGAACCGTCGTCGCCAACTTCACGCTTCACGAGCTCAAGGGGGCGATCAACCTCGCGCTCCGCTTGTTGGCGGAAGCCGAATCCCAGCCGGTGCCTGCCGGAGGACTGCCCATTGCGTTCGGCATCGCCACCGGCGAGGTGCAGCGCGGTGAGGACGACGACGGGCACCTCACCAACAGCGGCGGTGCGATCGACCGCGCGCAGCTCTTGGCGAACCAGGCTCGGGCCGGAGAGGTCGTGCTGGACGTCGAGTCCCGCGAAGCAGCCTCCCGAACGTACCTCTTTGGCAGAACGGTGAGCACCAGCTCGTTTGCCCTGCGTGGTGAGGCGATCGATCGAAGCCGCCCACTACTCGAGGAGTGCCGGCGCGCCGTCGGTCTACTCCGGCCGGCGCCCATCCCCGAAAGCATTCGTCGCGTCCTCGAGCCGCTCAGGCATGCCGCGGCCGGATCGGAGACACACGCATTCTACCTGCAAGGTCCGCTCGGAGTCGGGGCACGCGCAGCGGTGTTCGCCATGCGCGACGAGCTTCGCCCGACCGCGTTCTTGGAGATCGGCGCGGTCCCCGGCGGACTGGAGCCGCTCGGAGGCCTTCGCCTCGCATTGCTGAAGGCCTGGCGATCGCTCGAGCCGACCCGCCAACTCCTCAAGAAGACCGAGCCCGGCGTGGCGGATGCCCTCAAGGCCATCGCCTGCGCGACACCGCCGAGACGCGAGGCCGCAGTCCACGCCCTCAAGGTGACGCTCGGAGCGCTTCGGAACGGGCAGGCGCTGCCATGGATCTACGTCGACCGGATCACTGCCGTCGATCCCGCCACGCTGGACGTGCTCGGAGCGGCGCTGACGGCCGAGGGCGTGGCGGGGCTCCTTTGCGTTCGAACGACGGAGTCGACCGTACCGGCCAGCCTCCGACCGATCACCCGGTCGGCTCGGCTCGAGGTGCCTGCGCTCGACCCCAATGAAGCGTTGCGGGTCGGCACGGAGATTCTCGGACCCGAGACGGACAACGAGATCGCAAAGCAGCTCGTCATCACCGGCGGAACCACGGTGCTCGGCATCGTGGAGGCCGCGCGCACGATGATCGCAACCGGCGACATCGTCCACGACGGACACAAATTCGTCTGGCGAGAAGAGGCGGTCGAACGACGCCAACACCTGGGCCCCCGTGCGCTCCTCGAGGAACGTTTTGCGACCTTGGACACGTCCTCCATGCGCTTCCTGGAAATAGCGTGCTCCGCCCTTCCCGCTTCCTCACACCAGGTCATCGACGCTGCGGTCGCGCTCGACGGCATCCCCGAGGCCACGCGCACTCGGGCGTTCGAGGCGTTGGTGAACGACGGGCTGCTGAGCGCGCACGGCGAGCCGGCGTCCGAGCTTCTTCGAAGAGCCGTGGTCCAACGCATGCCTCCCGCCCGACGCACGGAGGTGTATCGCTTCGTGGCCCAGGCGCTCCACTCCGCCGAGCCGCTACTCGGCCCCTCGATGGCGGCCACGGTCGGGGCCTACCTCTGCGAAGGCGGCGACCTCGAACGCGGCACGCATGCGATCCTCGAAGCCGGCTCACTGGCGGCCGACAACGGCTACAGAAGCGCGGCGGTTCGACTGGCCGCGGCCGCTGTGCAGTACCAACCCGACGGGGACACACGCTCGGTGGCATCCGAGATTAGCAAGTCGGTCCATCTTCCGTCGGGCCCGTCGCTCGACAAAGACCAGGATGAGGAGCGGCCTACCAACCCAGTGCCTCCACCCGACCGCCCGAGTCTGCAAGTCGTGCGCTCGCTGAAGGAGCAAGACCACACGACGTTCGACGATTTGATCGAGGCGTCAATCGCCGCAGGGGGCGACCTCACGGGTGCCCACTGCCTGCGGGTCGTGTCCTATGTTGTCCGTGAGGACATGGACGCCGCGAAGGAAGCGTTGGTGGCAGCGAAGCGCGCTCCGGGGACCGCGGAGGGTGCCCCGATTCGCATCTCGATCGCCTCCGCGTGCTTGCATCTGGCCCAAGGGCGCCGGCGCGACGCAATGATCGACGCACTCGAGGCGCTCGCGACCGCCCGCTCTCAACAGGACGGCGCGGGAGAAGCCGCCGCCCTGAAGATGGTGTCGGCGACATGCCTCGCCGCCGGATTGGCAACTGACGCAGATCGCTTGGCGCACGTTGCAGAAGCGGTGGCTAGCTGAGGCGCGGTCGGCCGATCGGGTACGACCCGAGGACGATCAAGAAGGTGGTCACGGATTCGAGGTCGTCGAGGGCGGCCTGCGTTGCCTCCCGATCGATGTTGCCTTCGAAGTCCATGTAGAAGATGTACTCAAACGGCGTGTCGGGCTTGGGACGCGATTCGATCTTAGTGAGGTTGAGCCCGCGCTCCGCGAAGATGCCGATACACCGCGCGAGCGCCCCCTGTTCGTGCGTCGTCGAGAAGATGAGCGAAGTCTTGCACGCGACGCCTCGGTCGTAGTGCGCGGCCTCTGGCGCGACGATGACCATGCGCGTGTAATTCTCTGGATGATCTGCGATGCCGCGCCGCAGGATCGGCAAGCCGTGCAGCTTGGCGGCTTGCTCGCTCGCAATGGCAGCCTGCGACGGATCCCCATCTCGTTTGACCTTCTCGACCGCCATCGCGGTATCGACGAACGCCTCGACGTGACAGTCCTCGAGCGTCTCTAGGAACTCGCCACATTGCGCCAACGCGACCGGATGTGAGTACACTCGGCGGATGTCCGACACCGGGACGTCCGCCGCGCCGATGAGGCAGTGCGCGATCGGCTGAAATTCCTCGCCGACCAAGAACAAACCCATCCTTGCGAGCAGGTCGTAGCTCTCGTTGATCGATCCCGCGATTGAGTTCTCGATGGGAAGCACCGCATAGTCGACAGCGCCGGCTTTCAGC
>Ga0316198_10001753_pt1 | contig 12945 bp, 10 predicted proteins | sample OudBieAanoxic_MG_FD_204935 | JGI IMG/M metagenome (GOLD analysis project Ga0316198, IMG submission 204935) | Coastal sediment microbial communities from Oude Bieten Haven, Netherlands - site A anoxic | ecosystem: Environmental > Aquatic > Marine > Coastal > Sediment | place: Netherlands... | reverse complement strand
ACGCAAGGTACAGATGGTCGTGGTCAAGACTAAAGAAGAAGCGGAATCGATCAAGGCAGAGATCGATAGCGGTAAGATCACCATGTTCCAGGCTGCGCAGCAGTATTCTATCGATCCAAATGCAAAGCGTACCCTGGGTGAGATGGGCTGGGTTAGCCAGGGTACCGGCTTTGATGAGCTGGATGGCTTTACCTTTAACATCGAACCCGATGTGGTCAGTGATCCAGTCGAGTCTCCCGCTGGCTGGCACCTGGTCAAGGTGCTGGATGTGAATGATGCGCAGTATGAGAACTTCGATGACCCACAGGTAAGCAGGTTAACGCTCAGGCTTTACATGAAGAAGAAGTTCAATGACTATGTTATTGATCTACGCAAGAATCAATTTGAGGTGGCGGTCTACCAGGATGAGCTTAACAGGCAATTCCAGAAAGAAGCAGACTATATCGCAGCGCTCAACGTGAAAGCGAAAGAGAAGGGCTCGATTACAGAACAGCGCATGGAAGATATGCAGAAGTATATCATCGCACCACCTGCTGAATAATTTATTAGTCGTTAAAATGTAGTGGTTCAGGTTAAATCTGAGCTGCTGCATTTTATTCTTCCTGTGCACCTGTAAAAAAATAATGGAGAAAGTAATGCGCCACGTTTGTAGCCTGACAATCATATCGGTCGTGTTGGCGACATCATCAGTATGGGCGCAGGAAAGCTCTGCTGAACAGGAATCCCTCTGCGTTGTCGTACCGATTTTTCATTGTGTGCAGCATCTGGAAGGGGGTAGTGCTCTCGGTCATTTCGGCTATGATCTCAAATGCTCGGATGATGTTGGAACCGAAACCGAAGTCTATATCGATATTGACGAAAACAATCTGTTCTCAACTGAGCAAAAAGATAGAGGTCAGCCGAAAGTTTTCATTGCAGGGAAGCATATCGATGAGTTCGAAGTTGACTTCTCCAGGGCAGAAGTGAATGCTGGTTCTGACATACGCTGGTCCGTTAAGGGGCAAGCTGCCGTGGTCGATTTTTCCAGAACGAAAGATAATTACCTGGACTGTTCTTCCATGTAACGATGGGTCGTCTTCGTCGTCATTGCGAGGTACGAAGCAATCCCTGACAGCGGCTGTGAAGTCTGGAGATTATAAATTACATCCATGTAATTTACCCTTCGGGCCGCATAAAACGCGTTCAATTTTTTTCTGGAAAATTAGTGCCGCGCTGTCGTCGCTCGCAATGACCCGTCTCTAAGCTCTTATGGTGCAGGCTTCTTTTCACCTATTATCTGTTGCAGCTCACCGATGTTTTGTTGCAGGCGCATCATCGCTAACTGGTTACGTTCCTGTACCAGTTCTGGCAATACCGTTATCACTTTCTGGCCTGCCGGTGTGATATAGAAAGCGTTGATTTGCTCAAGTTCTTTCTCGGTAAACTTGCGCATGTACATGTCTGCAAGTTCATCTTTTAGTGCGTTCCAACCGATGTATTTTGTAAAGAAATCATTCATCGTTTTTTCGTGCAGCATAAGTTGAGGATTTTGTCTCAGCTGAAGCTGTACCACCGAATCCACGCTCTCCTGTATTTTCTTTTCCATCTGTGTCAGCCTGAACAACGTTTCGACCTGCTGGCGCTGTGAGCTGTCGCTTGCATAGAGACTTGCAGAGCTAAGACATAGCAGTAGAGTTGTTATGGTGTTTATCAGATAGTTAAGTTTCATATTCTTGCCTTCTAAGTTTAATTACTGTTTGTATGAGACTCAGTGCATCATATCTTCTATGATGGCCCTGATATCTTCTGTTTCCCAGCCTGGGTTGCCACGTACCTGGTAGCGTATCTGTCCGCTGCTGTCGATAAGGAAGCTGGTTGGCAGGGTTTTTACACCCCAGTCATCATATGTTTCACTGGACGTGTCGAGCAGTACCGGTAGTTCGAGGTTGATGAGTTTTGAAAATCGTCTGACTTTATATTTTTTTTCAGCAACATTGACTGTAATTACTTCAAATGGTTGGTCAGAAAAGTGTTTTTTTAATCTCTGCAGTTCCGGCATTTCAAAGATACAGGGTGGGCACCAGCTGGCCCAGAAGTTGACCAGTACCACCTTGCCTCTATAGTCTTCGAGACTATGCTGGTTTCCCTTGTAGTCAGTAAGAGAAAAATCTTTCGCCTCTCCCGAGTAAGGGACTAAGGGGCGGTCGCCAGCATTAGTTAAAACAGGCAGAAAGCTAAATAGAAGTAATATTATTATGCGCAGTTGTTTCATCGTCTGCTGGTTATTTTGTCACAGCTTTAAGCTGTGCTTCAATTTCATCACTGAACACCTTGTAAGCCTGCGCACCGATGATGCGTCTCCCTTTTATGATGTCAGCCGTTGTTTTACCGATAACGAATGTGGGTGTGCCACTTATACGCTGTTTCTCGGCCTGAGCGATATCGCGTTTGATGTCTTCATCGTATCGATTGCTGTTTATGCATTGGTTGAATGTTTCGGTCTTAAGATCAACCTGTTTGGCATATGAGGCAATATGCTCTGGCTTCAGCTTCTTCTGGTTCTGGAACAGTAGCTCGCGCAGTTCCCAGAATTTATCCTGTTCGGCAGCGCAGTGCGCGGCCAGCGAGGCCAGCATCGCATCCTGATGGAAGCTAAGTGGCATATCGAGCACGACCCAGCGGACTTTGCCATTATCGATATAGTTTTTCTTTAGCTGTTTAAAGGTGGTTTTTTCAAACCGGTAGCAGAACGGGCATTGGTAATCAGTGAATTCGACCACGGTAATCTTTGCTTCAGGGTTGCCTAGTGTTGGACGGTCCCTGGTTGAAGCGCTAGCTGTTTTTGGTGTCGGAGGTCGCTTGCCTGCAGAAACCTTTTTCTCCAGGCGTTCGAGTGTGCTGCGAACTTCTTTCAACTCTTTAAGTATGACCTGACTATCTTGATGACTGATGGCGGTGCTGTCACTAGACAGGCCTGGTATCAAGGTGGCTGCCTTTAATGTGACCACTACGGTCGCCGCAACGCAGGCAATAAGGAAAAGCGTATATTTTATTCCCATGGCACTCTTTTAAATAGTTTCAATAACCATACCCTAAAGCAGTATGTGATGATGTACAAGCAGCCATAAACGATAAAAGGGACTTATCGTCCCTTCTATCGTTTAACCAGTTGTTGAGATAACTTTAGTTGTTAACGCAAGATTTACTTCTGTTATCCCAGCGACAGGTTGCTTCTGCGTTACAGCTGTTCTTGTCAGCAAATGTAGAGCAATCTGCCTGTGCACAGGCAGGGTCGCCGCTACAGTCATTGTCTGAACAGTCGACCATGCCGTCACAGTCACTATCGATACCATCGGAACAGTTGGTTTCGTTAGGCTCTGTAGCTTCACATACAGCCACGTCACCACAGGAACCGTTCTTCGGACTACCCGACCATTCACAAGCTGGTTCATTGTTACATGTGCCTTTATCCTGTATGTCGCTACAGGTTGTGGTTCCGGTCGGATTGACAGTGATGGTTACGGTGGCTGCATTAGAAGTACCGCCGTTACCATCTTCAGCCTGGTAAGTGAAATTAACATCACCCGTGACAGTCGCATCTGGCGTATAGCTGAACGAACCATCGCTGTTCAGTGTTAAGCCTGGAAGGCTGACAATTTCAACAGCAGTCAGCGTGTCGCCATCGGCGTCGGTGTCATTACCGAGGACACCAGGTGCGTTCACGTTCAGCGAAGTACCTTGATCCATACTGTAACTATCGTCGTTTGCTACGGGAGCATTGTTACCACCAACCGCATTTACTGTTATGTTTACAGTGGCATCTGCCGATTGCGTGCTGCCGTCACTGGCTTTGTAGATGAAGCTGTCAGCACCGGTGTAACCACTATTCGGTGTATAGCTGAAGGAGCCGTCAGCATTCAGTGTCAGGCTACCGTTGCTGACACCGGATACCAGCACAGCTGTCAGTGGATCATTATCGTTATCACTGTCGTTTAGTAGTACACCGGGAGCAGCAACATTTAGTTGTGTGTCCTGATTCGTGCTGTAATTGTCATCGACAGCTACGGGTGCATTGTTACCGGTCGGTGGTGTGCCCCAGGTAGTAGACTTCATCACCACCGGTGGAACCATCTTGCGGTCGCCCGCAACTTCCATTGCCACAGGTACTTCTGCATTGATCCAGGCATCGAGCATATTGGTGCCTTCTTCACCGAGGAAGGCGTTTTCACCTGTGTTCGCTTTATCGAGGAACTGGATATATTCCCAGCTGGTTCCCTGGTAGAGCAGGTCGATCTCGGCATACACCGCATTTGCAGGTTTCAGCGCGTTGATATCGATCTCATCCCAGTATTCATAAATGCCGCCTGCACCCGGATTGCCGTACTGGCTTTCTGGAACAGGTAGTGCATTTCGCTTCTTGGCGACATCGTAACTCATGCCATAAGGTGGAATACGATTATCCTTGACCACCAGGTTATTGAGTACAAAGTGGAAGGTTTCATGGTGGGTGCCAGGAGCCTGAACGGCCAGGTCACCAAGCGTGTAATCAACTGCACCGGTGGTACGGTCGAAGCTCAACGGCAGGTCGGCGGGCTTGCCAACGGCCAGCAAGGTGTCTGCCCATTCTTTCGTCATCGCGTAATGCGCTTCATAGATCCTTGTGTTCGGATCATGCAGATCAATGATCGACTCGACCTGAACATCAGGGCCGCCAGCAGGATTAGCTATGTTGACGCCGATAGGACCATACTCACCGTCTTCACGAAGCAAATTATTGTTACTGTCATACCACCTGATATTGAGCCACATGCGACGGCCTTCCGGGTAACCGGTAATCAGCTTATGGCCGGTGAGGTTGACCACTTTCAGGGTATTGCCGCTAACCTGCAGGTCGCCGGCCTGTTGCAGGTGCTTGACGGCACGTTGCTGGCCAAGATCCATCGCCAGGATCTGGTTGCCACTGAGGCCGCCACCGAGGCGTAAGGTGCCGGCATTGTCCTGGTACTGGGTCATATTGGCGAACCAGTAGTTACCACCGGTCTGGTCATGCATCGGCAGGTCTTTTCGTGTTGGCGCGCCGTTCTTGTTACAGCCGACACCTTCAACAGGACGCATATGGCAGCTCTGGCAGCTGAAGTAGCGTGGGTCGCCATCTTCGTAGTTACCGTCTGTGCCGGCTAACAATGCGGCATTATAAGTGGTTTCCAGGGAGCCGCCGGCAACTTGCAGGTCTGTCGGCAGGCTGGTGAATTCGGAGACCAGCGTGGTAGGGAATGCACTTGCTTTATATTCACTGAAAGTGCGCTCGACGATACCGTAAGCATAGGGCGGATTGTTGAAAGCCGCTTTTTCTTCGACTGGGCCACCGAGGTTAGGTGAGCCGCCATTGAAGTCCTGGCTGGAAACAACATGTGGCGCACCGGGCTGAGCGCCATTACCAGGTGCGAGGTCACCGACTGCTGAGTTTGATACGTCGTGACAGGTGCCACAAAAATCAACGCTGCGGTGGAAATTTGACTGCATGAACTGGTGGCGGGCTGCAGCATCGTCGTATGGACCGAGCTTGTCACTACCATTCCAGAGAGAGGTCATACCGCTGCCGTAGAAGCCTTCGCCTGTCGCGCATTTTTCGTTTACAGCGGGATCACCATCGCAGTTAGCGATGAAAGGTGAGTTCATCTCACCCTGGTGTTCAGAGTTATCCGGGTTGGTCATCGCATGACAGGTGTCACAATCGATGCCGTTGTCATCGCTGGCCGCCAGGCCGGAGCCGTCAGTCGGGGTAGAGCGGCCGCCATACCAGCCACCAGCACTGTGACAACGGATACACAGGTCACCGGAGCCGTCGAAATCCTGCTCAGCGACACCAAGAGTCGCCCAGAAAATCGGATCGCGACCTGCATTACCCATGGCCGCGCCACGCCAGCCGGTGGCAGGCTCATGTTCTGGAGCCAGGTCGTTATAACCGGCGTGGCAGTTATCACACTTGTCCGGTGATTCGAAGTTGCCGACTTCATTAGGTTGCGTGCCTGGCATCTCTATTTCGCTGGGTACCACATCCGCCGCATGGGCGGAGTCAATGAACAAGGTGCTAAATAGTGAACCGAGCAAAGCCAGAAAAGTGGCTATGATTAGTTTATTCAACAGGTGTTGTTTTTCTTCTTCTTTGTCATTTTTGATCATTTCAATTATCCTGAATTTATCTTGTCAGTCCGGGTATAATTGCAATTGTCATGCCATTATTGTATTTATTCTAAATGCTTGTTTTTAATCATTCTAAGTTTGAATGGATTATTGATATATATCAAAGGTATGCCAAATGTGGCATGTTACGCTGACATACAATGACATGGCATGTCATCAAGACATGTGAATATTCTTACTAATTAGTGATGACTGGGAGTGTAGATGGATAAGAGTGTTGAAAAGACGTCGATAGACCTTGCTTCGCTGGTCAACAGTCACGAGAAGCCCTTTGTCGTTATCGACAAAGATTATCGCATCCTTGCTGTTAATGAAGCATACGAGCTTGAGTACGGTACTTCGAGTGATGAGGCTGTCGGTAAGATGTGTTACCAGGTCAGCCATGGCAACCAGCACCCTTGCAGTGATGAAGGTGAGGATTGCCCGCATGACCAGGTGTTCAATAACGGCAAAGCTAAAGTCTGTGCACATATCCACTGCGATGCGGATCATCGCATGCACCATGTAAAGGTCTCAGCTTTCCCTCTCCAGGGTTCTAATAATGAACTGTTCCTCGGAGAGTGTATCGAGAAGATCTCATCGATGGACGCACACCTGCCGGGTGGCGAGCGTATGGTCGGAGATTCAGCAGAATTCATCGCCTGTGTAAACCAGCTCAACATCGCTGCCAGTTCCGATGCGCCGGTATTATTACTCGGTGAGACCGGCACCGGCAAGGAGCTGGCTGCTGAATTTATCCACCAGCATTCATCACGCAGTAAGGAACCGTTTCAGATCATCGACAGTACGGTATTTACCGAAAGCCTTTTCGAGTCAGAGATGTTTGGTCATGCCAGTGGTGCTTATACCGGCAGTGTCGGTGAAAAACAGGGGCTGTTCGAGCTTGCTGACGGCGGCACTATTTTTCTCGATGAGATCGGCGATCTACCTGCATCACAGCAGGCTAAATTACTGCGTGTCCTTGAAAGTGGTGAATACAGACGAGTCGGCGGCAAGAAAACAAGGAAGGTCAATGTACGTATCATCTGTGCGACAAACCGGCATCTATGGGAGTCTGTCACCGCAGGGGAGTTTCGTGAAGATCTGTACTACCGCATCGCCTGTCTGAATATCCGACTGCCAAGCCTGCGTGACCGTATCGATGATGTACCTGTGCTGGCGAAGAACCTGCTCGATGGGATCAACCGCTCGATGCATAGCAGTTATCACCTATTGCCGGAAGCCTGTGAGCATCTGAAAAGCTATCAATATCCAGGTAATGTCCGTGAACTGCGTAATATTCTTTTCATCGCCGCGACACGAAGTCACAACCGGAATATCGATGCTGCCTTGATCGACAACGTAATCCATAATCTGCCGCACTGTATTGGCCAGGATGAAGCGGTAAATAATATAGCGAAACATGCTGCAGTAGCAGCACCATCGTCTGCAAAAACAGCTGAGCGATTAAGCTTAAAAGACCTTGAAACACAGCATATTACCGAGCTGCTAGACCAGTTTCATGGTAACCGCAAAAAAGCGGCTGATGCCCTGGGTATCAGCGAGCGTACTATTTACCGAAAGCTTAAAGATCTTGGAATAACGTAATTTTAAGTAACAGTATACTGCTCTGCAGCATTGCTGCTGTCGATAATGACAGGTTATAACAGTCATCTTAAAAGGTAGCGGCTGAATCTGAGCCAGTTGTTTGATTCAAGCCAATGTATAGCTTTTTATCTATATGTATTCAAGTAAATATTTATTTGCATGATGCTTCGTGCCCATCTAAAGTGCGTCTCCAATAAACCTTGCGTTATTAAAATTCGTGAGGAGTAAATATTTATATGTGTTTCGTCTTTCAGTTCGTGCACGAGGTGGAAGCAGTAGCGGCATAAAGTCCAGGTATGCTGGGTATTGATATTGGCATCGCTTTTAGCGTTGTTGCTCCCGACTGACCGATTGTCGAATCGCCGGAATGGTCTACAGGAAGTGATTATCATACTCTAATCACCAGGCAGTATTTGTTTCAGATGCTTCTGTGATGCGACCTGATAAGTATGCTGCTGTCCCGCTGCAATAGTAAAAGAAGGACGCAAGTTTTATGAATTCGCTAATTTATACTTTTTTCCCCTTTCTGAAATGGTTCCCAATGACCAGGGTATCGATCAGTTCAGATTTGCTGGCAGGGGTAACCGTCGCGCTTATCCTGGTGCCTCAGAGTATGGCTTATGCCCAACTGGCTGGTCTGCCGGTTGTTTATGGTCTTTACGCTTCATTCGTGCCGGTTATCGTGGCTTCTTTATGGGGTTCATCAAGTCAGCTGCATACCGGCCCGGTGGCCATGTTGTCGTTGATGTCTGCAGCCGCCATTATTCCCTTCGCAAGCCCGGGCAGCGCTAACTTTGTAGAGCTGTCGATCATGCTGGCGATGATGGTCGGTATACTCCGTCTTGCATTGGGTGTTTTCAAACTTGGTTCTATCGTTAACCTCTTATCTAGCCCGGTCATCGTTGGTTTTACCAATGCGGCAGCTCTGATTATCGGCCTGTCCCAGCTGAGCAAGGTTATTGGTGTGCCATTCCCCCGAACAGACTCCTATCTGGCTGATCTATGGCGAGTGCTTGAGCAGATCCCTCAGCTGCATTGGCCGACCTTGCTGTTTGCTGCAGGTGCCTGGGCCTTGATCGTGATGCTTAAAAAGAAGCTGCCTTCCCTGCCCGGAGTCCTGGTAGCCGTCTTGCTGGCTACTGTCGTGAGTGCGATGGTTGGCTATGAGAACAAGGTGACTGTGGAGGCAGGCCAGATCAAGGATGTGCAAACGCTGGAAATGATCGACGTCTTCGCCGATAACGCCGAGAAGATCAGCCAGTTCACCAGTGATATTGCAGACCTGACCCGAGAGGCAGCCGAGCTCGAAAAGCAGAGCGATATCGAACGCATACGCGAGGCTGCCGGCCTGCATGCGAAAGCTGAGGTTCTGGAAAGACAGCTGAAAATGCTGAAAGCGAAAAATACTAATCTCCAGGTAGATCTCCATGGAATACACCTGTCACGTTTCCAGACGGAAAAAGGTTTTGTGTACATGGTAGAGGGCGATGTGCCGGATAACGAGGAGCTGGATGGTCAGAACTGGCGATTCCATGATATTGCACAGGCTCGTATCGTACTTTCGGCCGGTGGTGCCGTGGTAGGTAAGATTCCTGAAGGTCTGCCAAGTTTTGAGGTGCCGACAATCCAGACGGGCCTTATCCTGTCATTATTACCGGCCGCACTGGTGATGGCTTTGATCGGTTTTATGGAAGCGACATCAATCTCTAAAGCCATCGCCAGCCATACCGGGGAACGTGTCAATACCAGCAAGGAACTGGTCGGTCAGGGTCTGGCGAATATTGCGGGAAGTTTCTTTGGTTCCTATACCGTCAGCGGTTCATTTTCGCGATCGGCAGTCGCAGCCAAAACAGGAGCCAGGACAGGCCTGTTTGCAATTATCAGTGCTGCCGCCGTTGTCCTGGTGCTGTTATTCTTTACCGCCTATCTCTATCATCTGCCACAGGCTGTGCTGGCGGTTATTGTTATGATGGCGGTTTTCAGCCTGATTCGTTTTAAGCCATTAATCCTGGCATGGAAGGCGGACAGGGTCAGTGCGACGATCGGGATCATCACGTTTTTCGCCACTCTGCTTATGGCGCCTTCGATCGCTAATGGTATTTTGCTGGGTGTCGTGCTGACGGTGTTGCATTACCTGGTACGTATTATGAAGCCGCGCTCCGAAATCGTCGGTCGCAAGGCCGATGGAACCCTGGGTGGTATGAAGGCGCATGGCCTGGGGGCGATCAGTGAAAATTTTGTGCCAGTCCGTTTCGATGGTTCATTAACATTCATCAACGTGGCCTACTTCGAAGATATGATTCTCGAGGCAAAAAGAAAGTTTCCGCATGCCAGGGCTATTCTCGTCATTGGTAGTGGTGTTAATGAGATTGACGCCTCTGGTGAAGAGAAGGTCAGGGAGATCGCTGAACGCTTATGTGATGAGGGCGTCGAATTGATATTCAGTGGCTTGAAGCACCAGGTTAAATCTGTGCTGGTGCAATGCGGCATTGTTGATAACCTGGGCGAAACTGCTTTCTATAAGAATAAGGAAACAGCTCTTGATGCGTTGCTGGAGCGCTTTGGTACAGAACCTTTCGAGCTAGCTGATATTCCCCGAACCAAGTGTCAGAAGTCGGTATCGTAAATAAGTCCTGACAGAATCCGGAGCTTCCGTTAAAAAAGCAGATGCTTTAGCAAGCCTGGTGGCAGAAAGCGGTCGGCTATCATGCTTTCTCGGACGCACAGTGATCGCCGGTTAAAATTTAATATTATGCTTCATCATCGGTGTCGATATCTGCGGTCCAGCCTGCCTGCCTGGCAAGTTTGACCGCTTCGCCATGTATGCGTTGATGGCGCTCACGTAGTTCAGGGGGTAAGTTGCCTACCATGCTACCGTATTTATCCCACTCATCATTCACTTGATGATTGAGCGCATCAAGTCGCTGGATCGTCCAGCCTTCGCACGTTTCTGTTTCGGGGATTATTTCAAATACCCATGCATCACGAATAATTTTGCCCGGGCCGGTCATGCCTGCAAATAGATCGTTGAGGACACCGGGGTAGATATATTCGTTGCTCATGGTTTTACTGCCTGAATTTCAAGAGCGCATATTCTAGCACCTTACTGATTGAGCTGTAACAGGAGCGAGAGAGGCGCGCAACTGGTGATCCGGTCGAACAGTGTCGCCTGTTGATCGATCTTGTTTTCTGGTATCGATGTTTATCGCTGCTTTCTTTAGTTGATCCCGAGTAGCGGTGCCCAGATTTTTTGTGATTATTTTTTATCTGTGGGAATTGTTGCAGAGGAGTAATGATAACAGGTACTTAACACCGGTATTATCCTCTGCTCATGGTCGCTGCACGGTTTTCTATGAGGCAGGGTGATTGAGGGTAACGCTGGAAGAGAGTAATATTACGTGTTGCTTGTTGCTCAAGTAATATTCTGTGCCGGAGTAGATCTATAGCTTTTAGTCTATCAGTTTTGAAGTAATTATTTATTTGTATGATGATGGCTATCCATCTAAGGTGCACGGTTCGTTATTCCTGTGTGTTCAGTTAGCGCGGGGAATAAAAGTTTTTTATGTATTTCGACGCCCTGTTTAAGTTTAGTCGGAATGCTCAGGTTGTTTTTCATTATGGTTAAACTCAGGACGTACGTTTACATCGATTCGTTGCAGCCGCAGCTTGCAGAATACATTGCGTCCGTATCACAGGGGTTTCACCCCGTGCCGGGAAACTCCTGTCTCTGGATTGAGGTGGCTCCGGGTATGGCAATTCATCGCTATACCGATATCGCATTAAAGGCGACGCGCGTTAACCTGGCGCAGCAGGTCGTAGAGCGTGCATTTGGTTCCATGGTAATCCATCACCGTGACCAGAGTGATGTAAAAGAAGCCGGTGAAGTACTGTTATCCAGTTTTGAGGCGGAACACCTGGAAGGCAGGCAGAAATGCACGGTCACCTGGAGCGAGATCATTACCGGTATGACGTCGGATCACACGGTGTTGATCAACCGGCAGGATCGACGCGGCTCGATGATGTTACCGGGGCAAAGTATGTTTATCCTCGAGACAGAGCCGGCGGGTTATATCGTGTATGCGGCCAATCAGGCAGAGAAAGCGGCCAATATAACCATTATCGATGTCAAGGCGATCGGTGCTTATGGCAGGCTGACACTGTCGGGTAAAGAAGCAGATGTGGCAGAGGCTGCCGCGGCAGCAATGGCTGCTGTTCAGCATCCTTCTGATCCATCGGGTAATACTAGCTGGTAACTGGCAATGCATCGTCAGCAATTACTGGATCTGTTAAAAAGACATGGTGCGAGGTTCATGGATGAGTCGGCGTTTGTATCACGCGCGATACGTTTCATCGAAGCGCATGAAGATTGCTTTTACAGGGAGTTGTGGCCGGTCCACGTGACAGGGTCAACATGGGTGGTAAATGCACGTAGAGATAAGGTTTTATTGTTGCATCATCGCAAGCTGGATCAATGGTTTCAGCCGGGTGGTCATGCGGATGGCGACCATGATATACTCCGCGTCGCGTTGAAGGAGACGATTGAAGAAACAGGGCTGAAAGAGTCACAAATAAGGCTCGTTAGTGAAGATGTTTTCGATGTCGATATCCATCGAATTGCGGCAAATCAGCATGATCCGCAACACGAGCACATTGATATCAGGTTTTTGGTGGAAATTGACGATACCTTACCAGTGCCGGGTAATGATGAATCCCATGACATCATCTGGGTGGCACTGCATGAGGCATCGCGATACAACAATAATCGATCGACTTATCGAATGGTCGAAAAAACTCGCTGGATGCGAAATCATCAATTTGCCAGGGTGTAGGCTAGGGCGTAGGAATTTTACTGTTTAGTCTGGGAAATATTTTTCCTGATAAAAACAGTTCCAGGCTTACTTGTTATTGTTATGAGTAAGTCAATGTTTTATAAGTAATTAATTTAACACATAGATTTATGACTATGAATAATCAAGAAAATATTGATTGGAACTCATTCTGGGTCTCAGCCTAATATTCGCTCCTGATTTTTGATAGTCATATCAAATAAACTTTTTTTAAATAGCCAGTCAAACTAACGAAACAGGAGACGAATATGGCAGACACTTCCTATAAAGCGGGTGTAAAGGAATACCGCGACAAATACTGGACGCCGGATTATGTACCACTTGATAC
>Ga0316198_10001750_pt1 | contig 12958 bp, 11 predicted proteins | sample OudBieAanoxic_MG_FD_204935 | JGI IMG/M metagenome (GOLD analysis project Ga0316198, IMG submission 204935) | Coastal sediment microbial communities from Oude Bieten Haven, Netherlands - site A anoxic | ecosystem: Environmental > Aquatic > Marine > Coastal > Sediment | place: Netherlands... | reverse complement strand
CAACTGAGAGCGCTGTTCCGGTACCAAGCGCCAGGCACGCCTCCGCTCGACGAGCCCGACCAGAAGCCGCCGACGTTTCGATACCGGCTCGGGCTCGGCCTGTTCATCGTGGGCAACGTCCTCGCTTTGGTCGGCATGCTCATGCCTGCCTTCGGCCTCGCCCAGGGCCGCATGATCGGAGTCATCGCGGTGGTGTTGGGCGCTGGTGAGGTGATTAGCCTGAGCAGCATCTTCTTCCTCGGCAAGGAGGGATTCAAGGAGCTCAAGTCGAGGCTCTTCGCGGCGCTCAAGCGGCCGCCCCCCGGCGAGGCGATCTCTGCGAAACGCCATCGTGCAGGCTGTACGATCTTAGGCATTCACGTCGCGCTAGGATTCGCGGCACTCGTGTTCCCGCTCGCATCCCACTACGGCGTTGCGGCGGAGGGCACCTTCCCGGCCGTGCTCGGCCTGAATCGGGATCAGCAACTCACTTGGTTCGTAGGGCTCCTCGTCACCGGGGAGCTGCTCTTCTTCGTAGGCGTGTACACCCTCGGCGAGGACTGGTGGGGCCGTTTCCGAGCGTTGTTTAGAAGAACGCCTTGATGCCGACGTCTATCCGGAGCCACCTCATGCAGTCTCGCTGCCACGCGCGCGGCGCTTCCTCTGCCAGCGCTGAATTCCGAACGCGAGCGGGATGACCAAGAGAGCGGCTTGGCCGGCTTCGACGCTCCAGAGTGCAACCAGGATGGCGGCTGCTGCGGTGAACGGCTCGATGAGTGCGTCCTGCCAGAGGCGCACCACGACCTCCGGCTCCACCTCCTGGTTCAAGAGCCGGTGCCCCTTGGACGCGTAGCGCCAGCTTGCGGCCGAGAAGAACCCCATGCCCACGAGCACGGCACAGTAGCTGACGAATACGAGACCGTTGAGAGGGTAGAGCACAGCGTACGCATTCAAGACCGGAAGCAGAACGAGGAACAGGAGATAGCCCAGCTGCAGCCACAGCAGCCGGTAGTCCATCTCACGGATGTAACCGAACTGCTCCATGTGCTTGACCCAGTAGATCGCGATCAGGATGAACGTAATCGCGAACACTTCCAGGGCGAGCACCTGCTCCGAGAAGAACTCTCGGATCTGATCGTCCGTCACGACGAGCTCGGGGTCGGGGTATTCGACCTGCAGCAGAATCACCATCATCGACAGCGCGAAGAGCGCATCGGTCAGAAGCTGCACGCGGGCGAGCGGGACGATCTTTCGGAAGCCTCGATCCTCGGGTTCGCGACTACTCATGGCTAGAATGCGACTTTGACCGCCAAATTGATCGAAATCTCGTTGACCTTCGTGGCGACAGCAACCTGCTGGAGGTTGGCGGGGTCATACTGGTCAGGGATCAAGAGACCAATCGTGTCTCCACGCCCGTGCGCATAGCGAAGGCCGACGGCGAGCGAGAAGCCGAGCCCATCCGTCTTCTCGGATTTAACCTCTCTGTCCGGATCCACTTCCAGGTTGGAGTAGAGGAAGCCGAGGTGAACGCCGAAGAAATCAATCTTGGAGGTAGCCAGAGGAGCACTGGCGAGCTCATCGACCTGGCTGAAGTCTGTGAACAGGCCGAGGCCCAGTTGGATGTTCTTCGTCACTCGAAAGGCACTTCCGATGCGGCCGTTGACGAAGCCGCGAAGGTCGAGGCCAAGCTCTGACTCACGCAGGCGGAAGTAGTAAACGATATCCCCTTCGATCCAGCCCCAGTTGGTCACGTAGGCGACTCCGAATCGAAGGTTTCCCGGCTCCACCCCCCACCAGACCGCGCGTCCGCCACGGCCTTCGGACCCCTGAGCCAACTGCTCGCCGCCGGTCGGCACCGGGTCGGTGTCGCCTGGCGATTGGTTGTACTGAGTCGCCATTCGCTCGAGGGCGGCAAACACATAGCTTGGCGAGGTCACGGCAAGCCCGATGCGCACCACCGGGATCGGCATCCACTGGACCCCCCCCTTCAGCTGGAAGCCGAAGCCGGTTTTGGTTTCAACCTGGCCCGATGAAGCCTGCCCGGCGACCCCACCGTCGTAGAAGAGCGTGTAGCTGTCGTCGACGCGACTGCTTGCGATGACTAAGTCAAACGCGCCCCCGAGCTGCACCTTCTGCTTTCGGTGAGCGCCGAGTCGTCCCGCGAGACCCGAGCTGATGTGAAAGAAATCGAGGCGCGAGTTCCGGCCGGCAAAGGACTGGACCACCGGTGAATCACTCGCCGGCGACGTCGCCTCCTCGGTGAGAAACGCCCGGCGAATGGAGGAGTTGAACAAGCCGATACCGAGCTTCATCTTGTCGCCCTTGAGCTTGACCGTGAAGACGAGGGCCTGGGGAATTACCGCGAAATTTACGCCGGAGCCCTCGCTCATGCTCTGCGGCATGCTGTCGATCGTGATCAGGCCGGGATTCTTGAGGATCTGAATCTGGAGTGTGATGCCCGTGAGCTCGAGCGAGGGCTTGTCGCTCCGTGCAAGACCGGCCGGGTTGTACCAAAGCGAGGCGCCCGTGTAGACGTTGGCGACGACGGCGCCTCCAGTCAGCGTGACGTCGAGGCCCGCGTTGACCTCGTCACTATTGCCCGCCTGCGCGACCGCAGGCGTGAGCAATGCCGCGATCAGCGCGCCAACGCATCCGCCACGCATAGTCGGATACTAAACGAAATCCGAAGACACGCTGGCGCAAATTTAGCGTTTCCAATTGCGCCGCGCGTGTTGTAGGCCTCCGGTAGATCATGAAATACGGCTACCTGCGCGCGTTTCTCTTGGTGGGCCTCGGCCTCGTACTCGTCAGCTGCTCGATTACCCGCGTCAAGTGGCGCATCAAGTGGGACAAGGGGCTCGAGAAGAGCAAGGAAGCCTTCATGACCGCTCCGCTCGAGGCGGAGAAGAAGGCGCGCCAACCGAACATCATCATCCTGCTCGCCGACGATCTCGGTCCTTACGAAGTCAGCGCGTACGGAGTCGAGCACATCTCGACCCCGAACATCGATCAGATCGGCAAAGAGGGCGTCGTCTTCGAAGAGGGCTACGCGACGGCGCCAACTTGCGCGCCCGCTCGCGCCGGGCTGATGACAGGCCGCGTCCAGAACCGCTACGGCTTCGAGACACAGGTGATGGAGTTCTATCCGAGCAATTACGTAGAGTACATCTCGGGTCGCTGGCTGGTCGACACCGGCGAGTTCAAGGTCAAGGCAAAGCCCTCGTTCCCGTCCGCCTGGCAGGTACACAAGCAAGGCGTGCCGCCCACCGAGATCATGCTCTCGGAGATCCTGAAGAAGTACAACTACAGCACCGCGCTGATCGGCAAGTGGCACCTCGGTATTCACCGCGAGCAGGTGCCGGAGGCCCGAGGCTTCGACTACCAGTATGGCTTCATGGGCGCGTTTTCGCTCTACGCGCCGAAGAAGAACTGGTCGGGCATCATCAACCACGAGCACGATTCCTTCAGCGCGCAGCACCAATGGAAGACCGGCCGCAAAGAGCAGGCCGCAATCCTGCGGAACGGCAAGGAGATCGACGAAGAGGAGTACCTCACCTTCGCCTTCCGTGACGAGATGATGAAGTACATGGAAGACCACAAGGACGAGCCGTTCTTCATCTACGGGGCGTTCTCGGCTCCGCATGTGCCTTTCCAGGCGCCGGTCGAGTACTACTGCAAGTACCCGCAGGTCGAGGACGAGAACAAGCGCGTCTACTACTCGATGATCTCGGCGCTCGACGACGCGATCGGCGACGTCCACCAGAAGGTGAAGGACCTCGGCATCGAAGACGACACGATCATCTGGTTCCTCAGCGACAACGGCGGCGCCTCGTACACGCACGCGACCGACAACGGCCCACTCAAGGCCGGTAAGCTCACCCAGTTCGAGGGCGGCATCCGCGTGCCCTTCATGATGAAGTGGAAGGGCAAAGTGCCGGCCGGAACACGCTACAAGTACCCGGTCTCATCAACGGACATCTACGCCACCTCCGTCGCGGCAGCGGGCGGCGTACTTCCGAGCGACCGGGAATACGACGGCGTCAACATCGTTCCCTACGTCACCGGCAAGAACAAGGGGCGCCCCCACGAGGCACTCTTCTGGCGCGCCGATCACATCTGGGCGCTCCGCGATGGCGACTACAAGCTCATCTTGAGCACGCGCGACGGCTGGGCCGAGCTCTACAATCTCATCACCGACCAATCCGAAGAGATCAACCTCAAGGAACAGATGCCGGAGCTGTACGAGAAGCTCCGCGAGGAGCACGAGAACTGGCAGAACGAGAAGCTCAAGGTGAAGCCGATGTGGCCGCGCATCATGGACAAGCGATTCCACATCGATGGCAAGGACTACTACTTCCCCGCCTAGAGGGTTTGAACGATGAAGAAACTGCTTTCAGCCCTTGCTCTCACCATCCTCTGCGCGTCGGCGTGGCTCGCCCCGAGCAACGCATCCGCGGTTCCCAAAATGGACGTCAAAGTGGCGGTTGGCATCGGCAGCACGACGCTGGTGCCGCGGGTTCCGAGTATTGACCTTTACTCCTACGGCCCCTTGGGACCCGGCGACAACCCCGTCTACGAGGGAACCGTCGGCGGCCGAAATCCTGCGACCTTCCCGAACTGGGGCATGCAACTGGCCGCCCGAGTGACTGCAGGGAAGATCTTCGGCGAGATAGCGATCGGATTCAGCCGTTTCTATTTCGACATCGGCGAACAGCTCCAGCAGATCGCCGAGTACGAAGGCAACCCCATCCCCGACGCTCTAAAAGACCAGCGGGCCCGGATGAACCAGCTCGAGATTCCGTTGATCGCGGGCTACGTCCCCTACGCGAACCCCTACTTCAAACTGTTCGTCTACGGCGGCTGGGTGAGCACCTTCAACCTCCGGGGCTTCGCCGACGTCAATGGCAATCGTAAGGCGTTCAAGTTCAAGCCGAAGGACATTCCCGGATACCCGCTGGCGATTTACGTCGCCGGGCTTCGCTTGGGCACACAGTTCGATCTCGGCCCGCTGAACTTCGACTTCAGCTACACGATCGGCATGAACAGCTACACCTCGGCGGAGTACCGGACCAACTCGCACGTGTTCAAGTTCTTCTTAGGCTGGCTCTTCTAGAGCCTCAGTTTGTCCCGCCCCACCGCCCCCACACTGGCTCCGAGGCTGGCTCTTTTAGAGCCGTTCTAAGAGCCCGAGGCGGAGAGAAACGCCTTCACCTTGTCGTGGAGCTCGTGGAGATGCTCGCTCGCATGGTCTCTTTGTTCGGCATCGAGCATTCCGTACACGAGGAGGATGGCTCTGCGGCCTTCGGCGCGACGCTCGGCCGGGGTACGCACTTCGAGCCCCCATTGCTCGCGATCTTTCCACTCTTTCCAGAGGGCTGCGCGAATCGCTTCCGGGCCCGGATGCTTGCGCATGACCGCGCCAACCCGCTCGAGTCGCTGTTCGTCCGCGCGTAGCCGGAGCGCGCCTTCATCCGGAAGCGTGGCAATGAACTGCCGGAGCGAGGCTTCCTGGGCGTCAGTGATGTCATCGGCCCAATCATCGACGGCATTGACGAAGGAATCCTGGCGCTTTTCGAGTCGCTCCTCTTTGGGCTTCTCGATGCGCTCCCGAGCTTCGTCGAGGCGCTCGTTGATGCGCGCTTCCGCGAAGTCGATTTGTTCATCCCGGAGGGTGGCGAGGATCGGCGAAGCCTCGTCGATGATGGCGCCCGCAACGATGTCGACGATCTTATCGACCTGGCGTTCCATGCCGATGAGACTCTTCTCGGTGAAGCCCCTCGAAATGCCCGCATCGACCGTGGCGACCAACATGTCCACCTTGCTGCCCAGTGCGGCCGGTGCTGCGGCGATCAATCGATCGACGGAAGCCCGCGTCGCGGCGCTCTGGGCCTCGTCCATATCGAACTCCGCCGCGATCTGGCGAGCCACCCACTTGGCGCCGATGTTCTGCAACAACCCGGAGCAGCCAAGTGCCAGCGGCACGAGGAGGATCAGGGCAGCAACGGCCAAGCGAGCACGGCGGCGTGAGAGTAACGGGGCGGCGGTCATCATTCCTTTGGCCAAGCTATGCACAAAGCATGCGGCCCGACAACGCTGGTGGCAATCGCCCCTCTGCGACGGCGATCAGTAGAGCTCGGGGACGAAATTCTGGTCGTCGAGCGGCGGCCGGACGTACTTGATATTGTTCTGCCGCTCGGGGAGCTTGAGCTTCGGGACCGGCACCTCCTGATACGGAATCAGGCTGAGCAGATGGCCGATCACGTTCAGGCGCGCGCGCCTCTTGTCATCGCCTCGAACGACGTACCAAGGCGCCTGCTTGATGTCGGTGTGCGCGAACATCTCGTCTTTGGCTCTGGAGTAGTCCACCCAGTGGCTACGCGACTCCATGTCGACTGGGCTCAGCTTCCAACGGCGAATCGGATCTTCCATGCGCTTCTGGAAACGGCGCTCTTGCTCCTCGTCGCTGACCGAGAACCAGTACTTGATCAGGATGATGCCGGATCGGACGAGCATCCGCTCGAACTCCGGGCATGACCGCAAGAACTCGCGGTATTCGTTCTCGGTGCAGAAGCCCATCACGCGTTCCACGCCGGCGCGGTTGTACCAGCTACGGTCGAAGCAAACCATCTCGCCAGCCGCGGGCAGATGCTGAACGTATCGCTGGAAGTACCATTGCGTTCGCTCGCGCTCGGTGGGCGCCGCGAGCGCTTCCACGCGACAGACACGAGGGTTGAGGCTCTGTGTAATGCGCTTGATCGCGCCGCCCTTCCCGGCCGCGTCTCGCCCTTCGAAGAGAATGACGACCTTCAGGCCCTGCGTCTTGATCCACTTCTGCAACTTGACGAGCTCAATCTGATAGTCCGCCAGTGCCGCGTTGTAGTTCGATCGCTTCAGCTTGGTCTTTCTAGGCACGACTGAGTCCTGCCCGAGCGCAGCGGCGACCGCCTTGTCTTCAATCTCTCGCTTTTCCTTCTTACCCATCGCGTCCTCGCTCCGAATTAACCTGGCATAGCAGCTCCGCTAGATCCAACTCCGCCAAAGGACCAGGGGCGCAATCTTTGCGCGGCGACACTCAAGACCGGTGACAGGCCCCACCCCCGTCGATAGCATGCCGCCCATGGCGCTTCTGAACCCCGTCCCCCCCCCTTACGACATCCGTGAATGGCAGAACAAGCCGTTCCCCGAACGCGTGAAGATGGTCTGCCAGTCCTGGGCACTCCAGGGCTACGGAACCCCCTGGCCGATCTACATCGTCTACCTCCTGAAGATCGGCTTCTACGTCTGGGCGTGGAGCTTCTTCTGCTCCTTCACCGCGGGCCTGGGCCAGCTCGGGAGCTTCAGCACCTGGTTCTACGAGCCCATTGCGTTTCAGAAGGCAGTCCTCTGGAGCATGGCATTCGAAGGTTTGGGTCTCGGCTGCGGCAGCGGCCCCCTCACCGGGCGGTACAAGCCTCCGGTCGGCGGGGCGCTCTACTTCTGCACACCGGGCACGATCAAAGCGCCGTTGTTTCCCGGGCTCCCACTCTTCGGCCGGGATGAGCGGTCCTTACTCGATGTGTTGCTCTATCTGGCGCACATGGGCTTTCTCTTTCGCGCCTTGGTGGCCCCGGAACTCACAGTCGAGCTCATCGCGCCAACCTTGGTTCTGCTGCCACTGCTCGGCATCACCGACAAGACCATCTTTCTCGCATCGCGTTCGGAGCACTACTACACCGCGCTCGTTTGCTTCATGTTCGCCGATGACTGGATCGCGGGCTCGAAGTTCGTCTGGGTCGGGATCTGGATGTGGGCGGCGACATCCAAGCTCAACCACCATTTCCCGGCGGTCGTCGCGGTGATGCAAAGCAACAGCCCGCTCACAGCGTTTGGACCGATTCGCAAGCTTCTCTATCGACGCTACCCGGATGATCTCCGCCCTTCGCGGCTGACTCACGTCATGGCCCACGCGGGGACTGCCGTGGAGTACGGGTTCCCCGTTGTCCTTCTCCTCAGCGACGGCGGAACCATGACCACGGTCGCGCTGATCGTCATGCTGGGCTTCCACACATTCATCACGAGCAGCATTCCCATGGGCGTTCCCATCGAATGGAACGTCATCATGGTGTACGGCGGCTTCGTCTTGTTTGGGCACTACGCCGACGTGAGCGCGTTTTCGATTGGTTCGCCTCTCTTGATCGGGTACCTCGTATTTGCACTCGTCGCCGTCCCCTTGTTCGGCAACCTCGTGCCATCACGCGCGTCGTTCCTCTGCTCCATGCGCTACTACGCGGGCAACTGGGCGTACAGCGTTTGGCTCTTCAAGGGTGACTCGTCGAAAAAGCTCGACGAGCACCTCACGAAGTGGGCCCCGCGTTTGCAGGCGCAGCTCGAGGGCATGCTGGACGAGGAGCAAATCATCGCAAGCATCTCCAAGGTCCTCGGATTTCGTTCGATGCATTTGCACGGGCGCTGCTTGCAGTCCCTCCTGCCGAAGGCGGTCGACGACATCGACGCGTATGAATACCTGGATGGAGAGCTCGTCGCCGGTATCGTGATCGGTTGGAACTTCGGGGACGGACACCTCCACAACCTGCAGCTTCTCGAGGCGATTCAGAAGCGATGCCACTTCGAGGAAGGCGAGCTCCGCTGCATCTTCGTCGAGTCACAACCGATGGGTCAGGGCACGCATGCGTGGACGATCGCCGACGCTGCTACGGGCGTTCGCGAGACCGGGAAAATCCGAGTGAAGGAGCTCCTCGAGCTCCAACCCTGGCCCCCACAAGTGGACCCTAGCCCCGCGGCAACGCCAGCGTAAGCTTGACCACGACCAAGTCGCGAATGAGGTCGTCCTGCATGCCGGGATAGTTGATCCCGAAGTCCTTGCGGTTGATCGAGAACTCCGCGCTTGCGTTGACTTGGGACTCGCTTGCGCTGATCGACGCAGGGAAACTGATGCTCTTGGTGACTCCGTGGAGCGTCAGTTCACCGGTGATGGTGTGGCCCTCGCCTTCCTTCTTGATCTGGGTCGACTGGAAGGTCGCCGTGGGAAACTGGGCAACGTCGAAGAAGTCGGGCGACTTGAGGTGCTTCGTGAGCTTCTCTTTGTCCGCGTAGAGCGACGCGGTTTGGAGAGTCACCTCGAGCCGGCTCTGCTCGATCGGATCCCCGAGGTCGACCTTGCCGGAGAAGTCCGTGAAGCCACCCGGGTGACTTGCCGTGACTTTGGCCCCGACGAACTCGATCTTGCTGTTGGAGGGGTTGACCGGAAGCGAGGCTGCCGACGGACTGTCCGCAGCCGGCATGTCCTTGGCGGCAGCGGGAGCCTCCACCTTGGCGGCGGTGACCTCCGCTCCCGGATCTTTGCATCCGATGACGAGGAAAGCGGTGGCAGCTAGAACGATTGTCGCGCGCATGGAACCTCCTGAGCCTCAGCGTATGGGGATCGACTCGCGGGGGGTCAAGACCAGGGGTCGGTCGTACGGTGTTCCGACGATCGTTTTCAATACCGCGATTGACACTCAGCCTAACGCTTCGGAACTACTTCGCAATTCAGAAAGTTGTGCAAGGACGAAATGCCCCCGATAATCGCTGGCGAGGTGTGCACTTGTGCCCTAAGGTTCGGCCACCTCATCTGGGGAAGGAGCAGCTGGAACAATGACAGCAAGAGCAATTGGTGTATTCGCGTTGGTGCTAGTGATGGCGAGTCCCGCGCTGGCCGGGCCCGCGAACTCGACCATCGGTGCAAAGAAGCTTGAACAGGACATGGTCCACAGCGGCGGCGTCGGCGCCCCGAGCATGATGTACGAGTGGTGGAACAAGGGAAAAGGCAAGATGGACTGGGGTCTCTCCGGAGAGCTCGTCTACCTCGACTGGCTCGCCGCCCACACCGGGCGCTTCATGAAGATCGGCCTCGGCATCGACGGCATGCTCCGTTGGAATTTCGTCAGCAACAAGAAGCCCAAAGTGCAGAACGACTTCGCGCTTCTGGTGAAGCCGGGCATTCTAATTGGCGGCGCTCGTTTCGATTCGTTCGTCTTCGGCATCAAGGGTGAGATCGGGCTACCGTTCACTATCGACGTCCACGAGCGCGTGACGGTCGTAACCGGCGGCTTCTTGCCGATCGGTGGCTACATCATCGACAATAACCGGAGCTTCGGCGAAATCCCGATCCTCATTCGTCTCGGCGTCGAGATCATGGCCAACGAGAAGGTCGCTCCTTGGTTCTTCTTCGACCTCGGTCCGGGCATTCGGTTCGGGAATGTCACAGGGACAGGCTTCGCTTGGCGTCTCGGCGCCGGCACGGCCTTCTGGGGCGTCCTCGGAAAGAACAAGAACAAGTCTGACTCCTCGGCCACCGCTTCGTCGGAACCAGTGGAGTAGCACGCGGCTCGCATCCGCGAGCACGCATGAAGAACGGCCGCCCTGCAGACGCAGGCGGCCTTTTTTCGTTGTGGAAGCTGCCCCAGATTGACCCTAAGCTTCTCGCCCTGAGGGCATGGACGCGCGGCCTGCCGCCGTGCATGATGGCCCTCCTCGACAAAAGGAGCGCTCAGTGGCCGACAAAGACACCACCAGCTTCATGCGATCCCTCTGCATGGGGCGCATCGAACAAGACGTCCTCTTCCCCTTCCCCACCGTGTCCGACGCCGAGAAGGAAACGCTCGGGGACATCTCCGGCGCGCTCGAGGGGCTCTTGGGCCCTCGTACGGAGGACTTCCGGAAATGGGATGCCGAGGGTGAGCTACCCGAGGACTTCATCGACGAGCTCAAGGAGTTCGGGATGTTCGGCCTGGTCATCCCCGAAGAGCACGGCGGAATGGGTCTCGGCAACATGGCGTACTCGCGAACCTTGCAGGAGGTCGCCAAGTACGACGCCTCGGTCGCAGTCACGATCGGCGCCCACAGCTCGATCGGCATGCGGGGCCTCCTCCTGTTCGGCACGGACGACCAGAAGGAACGCTACTACGAGAAGCTCGCGTCGGGCGAGATGATCGCCGCCTACTGTCTAACCGAGCCCGGCGCCGGCTCTGACGCAGCGGCAGTGATGACCACCGCCGTCAAGGACGGCGACGATTGGGTCCTCAACGGCAACAAGCTCTGGATCACCAACGGTGGCATCGCGGACTTCTTCACGGTCTTTGCGAAGACTCCGGAAGAAGGCGGCCGCGGCAAGATGACCGGCTTCATCGTCACGAAGGACATGGAGGGCGTCAGCATCGGTCCACACGAAGACAAGATGGGCCTTCGCGCGAGCTCGACCACCACGGTGCACCTCGACAACGTGAGAGTGCCGAACAACAACGTCCTCGGAGATGTCGGCCAGGGCTTCAAGGTTGCAATGGCGATCTTGAACAGCGGCCGAACCGGACTTGGTGGAGGTTCCGTCGGCGCGATGAAGAACCTGATCCGGATGGCGACCATGCAGGCCAACGAGCGCAAGACGTTCGGAAAGCAGATCTCGAGCTACGGCCTGATCAAGAAGAAGGTCGCCCGGATGATGATCGATTGCTACACCGCCGAGGCGGCCGTGACCATGGTTGGCGGGCTCATCGACGCCGGGTACCAGGAGTACCAGGTCGAAGCGGCGATCTCGAAGGTCTACGCCTCGGAACGTCTCTGGAGAACTGCCGACGAAGCCCTGCAGATTGCGGGCGGAAACGGGTTCATGCGTGAGTACCCGTACGAGCGCGTGGTTCGCGACTGTCGCATCAACCGCATCTTCGAGGGAACCAACGAGATTCTTCGGCTTCTCATCGCGCTCACCGCGATGAACGACGTCGCTAGCCAGCTCCAAGAGCTCTCCGCAACGATGAAGGGCATCTTCAACGAACCGATCAAGGGCTTCGGCGTTCTGTCTGACTACGCACGCAAACACGCGGCTCTTCGGACCGGTGTCGGCAGCCAAGCGAAGTTCTCGAATCTCGACCCGGCCATTCAGGAGCAAGCCGCTGTCTTCGAAGAAGAGACCCGCTACCTTGCGCAGGCAACCGACAAGATCCTTCGTAAGCATGGCAAGGGAATCATTGGCAAGCAGTTCGCCAGCCACCGTCTCGCCGAGATCATGATCGACTTGTTCGTCCTCGCTTCGACGATCAGCCGCGTCCAAGCCTCGATCGACGCCAAGGGCGTCGATGGTGCCGCGCTCGAGATCGACATTCTCAAGGCCTTCACCCGGCAGGCAAAGTTCCGCATCAAGCACAACTTCCGCCGCATCGACGTCAATGACGACGAGATCATGAAGGGCCTCGCCGACGCTGCCTTCGAAGCCGAAGGGTTTAGCTGGGACACCATCTGAGGGTGACGCAGTACACGCGAGACGAGGTCGAAGAGATTCTGCGGAGGGCGCTCGAGACTCAGCCGCTCGAAACGCTCTCCCATGCGGACCTCGTCGCCTCGGCCGTCGAGGCCGGCATCGACGCGGAGGACGTCGAGGCAGCCGCGCGTCAAATCGGGGAAGAACGTGAGCTCCGCGCGGAGGAAGAGCGCATCGTCGGCTATCGAAAGAAGCGCTTCCTCCAGAGCATTTACACATTCGTGGTCGTCAACTCGGGCCTGTTTCTGATCGACATCATGTCGGGCCCCGACTGGTGGGTGCAGTGGGTGCTTGGTGGCTGGGGCATCATGCTCGCCCTCGGCGCCCGCCGTGCCCTCATTCCCGACCGCGCCCGCCTTCGAGCGAGAGCGCGAAGGCGAATCGCGAAGCGCCGACGAGGAAACTGGGAAAAGCAGGTCCGCAAGGAGGTGGATCGAGCCATTCAGATTGGCGTCGATGCTCTCGTGGACGCGGCGTCTCGAAAGATCGCCGATCGCGACCGGCCGCGGGTGCGAGTGGGCGACGTCGTCGAAGCTGAGGTCGTCGAAGAGACGCGCCGCAACAGACACTGACACTGACATGTCTCAAGACATGCGGGGTGCGAGCCGGAACGGCGAAGCCCGGCGCGCAGCGCCGCCAAGGCGGAGCGCAGCGACCGCCGCGGAGGGAGGACTACGGGTGGGGGTG
>Ga0316198_10001749_pt1 | contig 12959 bp, 5 predicted proteins | sample OudBieAanoxic_MG_FD_204935 | JGI IMG/M metagenome (GOLD analysis project Ga0316198, IMG submission 204935) | Coastal sediment microbial communities from Oude Bieten Haven, Netherlands - site A anoxic | ecosystem: Environmental > Aquatic > Marine > Coastal > Sediment | place: Netherlands... | reverse complement strand
GCCGCAGGTAAGCGTCTTCCGTTCATGTGGCTGGACAAGATAGCAGCCGAAGGTAAAGCACTGGGTGTCTTAAGCGAAGATGACGTTGATTTACTTGAACGTGCAGAGATTGGTCGAATGAAATCAATTAACGTCGATGACTTCGACCCTGAGGAGTTACGAGCATTCACTATCACTAGCCCAAGCCATGAGCAAGCAGCTTAACCGTTAATGGCATGCTATAAGAAGTAATAAGTAAATCAAAAGAAGGAGGCGAAAGCCTCCTTCTTTTTACTTTAGACTAAAGCACATCATTTTTTTGATAATTTCGACTACACACTAAACCTTAACCCTTTTAGTCGCTCTCAGTTTCATCCCGACTCTCTGATAACAGGTCCTGTTCCTTGGCCAATGCCTGCGCCTCGACCGGCAAGAGACTGATCAACTCGATTCCGCTCGATAGCTGAGGAGTTGAAGCGGTAAAGATATGCACTTTCGTCCCCTCCAGATAGATAAGCGGCATGGCGCTGTCTCCATAGCGTTTACAAAAATCATTAAAACTGAAGTTATCGGTAATGTTGGTACTCTTAATCACTGCCCCTTTGGACATTAAGCTCGCCAATTTGGCGTAAGTAACGAACTCACCAAATAAGCAAAGCCTTTTCATGTAACTTTCGGATAGTTGATGTCTCGCACTCGTCTCTTCACTGCTGCTCAAGCCATAGACCTTCTCGGTTCCTAATAGATCCTGATAATGAAAACTCACCAGAGGATTCAGCTGCCGATAGGGAGAGATAACCAACAAGCGCCCTATTCCGGTCATATCCAGAAAATTTGTCGCATGTTCCGATGCGGGGTTACCAAAGTAGACGGGGATGTTGTCCATACGCGCCAATCGGATGTTGTTCCAGTTATTATCGGCAAGAATTACGGTAACTTGTTTAGATTGTAATACTTTTGCCAGCTCCCTTGAGAATTGCGCTGCGCCGAAAATCAATAAGCCTTCGGAAGAGCCGGCATTAACCCCCAGGTATCTGGCCCAGATCCCCGCAGTTAAACTTTGAATAACCACAGTCCCTATGATAATTAAAAATACCAAAGGCACAATTAACCCCGCGCCTTCGACCCCCAACCCTTCGAGTTTAATGGCGAACAGCGAAGAAACGGCCGCCGCAACAATACCCCGAGGTGCCATCCAACTTAAAAACCACTTATCTGCACGGCTTAAAGACGTTCCTATTCCGCAGCACCAAACGCTCAGTGGACGGGCAATAAACATCACAACAGCCAATAGTACAACCCCCTCCCATCCCAGGCTTAGCAAGGCATCAGAATCCAGGCGAGCGGCCAACAAAATAAACAACGCAGAGATAAGCAACACCGTTAGTGTCTCTTTAAACTCGATGATATCGGCAATGTCGACCCCTCTCATATTGGCTAAGAAGATGCCCATAACGGTCACACTCAATAACCCGGACTCCTCCTGCAACAAATTCGAGCCAACGAATACCCCCAACATAATGGTTAACACCGCGGTATTCTTCAGATAGTGGGGTAACAGGTTTTGTCTCAAAATCTGTCCTACAAAGTACCCCGCCGATGCGCCTAAACCTAAGCCGACCCCAAGCATATAACCAAGGGCATAGATCATATGGGTAGTCGGATCGGCGGCCACGGCAATATATTCAAACACCAATACGGCAAGTAGTGCACCTATGGGATCGATAATAATTCCCTCCCAACGTAAAATGCTTGCCAGTTGTGTCTTTGGCTTAACACTTCGAAGCATAGGCACGATAACCGTCGGACCGGTAACAACGACTAAGGCACCAAATAGCATGGCCATCGTCCAACTAAAACCTAACAGAAGATGAGTTGCCCCCCCAATACAGAGCCAAGTGATCAGTGCACCTATCGATACGAGGTGTGTGACCATGCGGCCATGGTCTTTTATCTCTTTAAAGTTCAAGGTTAAGGCACCTTCAAAGAGAATGACGGCAACACCTAAAGAGATAATCGGGAAAAGCAATTCACCGAAGAGTTCATCTGGGTTGAGTACGCCAAGTACGGGGCCTATGAGTAAACCACATAACAAGAGAGGCAAAATCGCAGGTAATCGCATCTTCCAGCCCACCCACTGACAAACAAGGGATAACACACCTACCAGTCCCAGCATGGCTGTGATTTTTTCGACCATAACATTCTTCCTCAAGAAGTGTCTTCGGTTGGACTCTTATACCGATTAGTATTCGTAGTACAATCCCGGCTTCACAATCCCCGCACCACAAACATCTTATAATTCAACCGAGAATGCTCTACAGAGTAAAGCCTAATGACTTAAGGATAGATAATTGCGGATTAGTTTTGATGAATGACATGAGTATGGCTCAAATTTGAGCTATGGATAGAAGAAACAGCCTATGCGCGTGATAATAAAATGATTTATAGTGTTTAATCCTTATTCACTATACGAACAACAACATGAATAGTAGAAACCTCTTGTTAATGACGTTCTGTTCAACGCTATTTTTATCGGCGTGCGGGCAACAGATGTCAAAAGTGCCAGCCTCTGAAGTTAACCTCGATAATGCCCATCGCCATATAAAAATACTGGCTTCCGATGAATTTGCCGGTCGAGGGCCACTGACTGACGGGGAAAACGTCACCATCAATTATCTGGCGGAGCAATATCGTGCGATTGGATTAACCGGAGGCAATAGAGGCAGCTTCTTCCAAACCGTGCCCATGGCCAAGCTCACCTCAGATCAGTCCATGCGTTTAACCATAGGTGAGCTTGAGTTACAGGCGGGAAAAGATTTTACCGCCCGCACTCAGCAGATGAATACCGATATCAAACTCAAACATTCGGAGTTGGTATTTGTAGGATATGGCATCAATGCGCCTGAATATCAGTGGAACGATTATCGCGACATCGACGTAAAAGGTAAAACGGTCATTGTTTTGGTCAATGATCCAGGCTTCGCGACACAAGACGATAATCTATTTACCGGCAACGCCATGACCTATTATGGACGTTGGACCTATAAATATGAGGAAGCGGCCAGGCAAGGTGCAAAAGCGGTATTAATTGTCCATGAAACCGCACCTGCCGCCTATCCATGGAGCGTCGTGGAAAGCTCAAACACCGGCAGTAAATACACCTTAGTCGACGACGAGAATAACAAGAGTAAGTTGCCCATCATGGGCTGGATACAGCATGAAGCCACGAAGCAGGTGTTTGCTCAAGCGGGTCTGAATTTTGACTCATTGAAACACCAGGCTATCTCCCGTAACTTCAAGCCTGTTATGCTAAAGCAAACCGCCAGCTTAAACATGACAACAGCCATCGAGCATGCTGAATCAAACAATGTCCTTGCATTAATTAAAGGCAGCAAAAGACCCGATGAAACCATTATCGTCAGTGCACACTGGGATCATTTTGGTACCAAGCAAACACCTGAAGGGCCCAAGATTTATAATGGCGCCATCGATAATGCCACCGGTGTGGCAGGTACACTTGAAATTGCACGCATATTGATGGAACGCCACAAAATAAAACCGTTTGAACGTTCAATTCTCTTTGCCAATTTTACCGCAGAGGAAACGGGCATGATTGGCTCAGAACTCTTTTCTCGTGGCAACATTTTACCCACGAAAAATATCGTAGGCTTACTCAATATCGATGGTATGAACGCCTTAGATGGTGTTGACTATGTATTGCAATATGGCAAGAACATGTCAGAACTTGAGGATTATCTGGACAAGGCTGCGAGTAAACAGCAGCGGCAGGTTAAGCTCGACCCAAGGCCTCAAAATGGATTGTTCTTTCGCTCCGATCACTTCTCATTAGCTAAACAAGGCGTGCCTGGTTTACTGTTTATGAGTCTGGGAGATACCGATCCTGACTATATCAGCCACAGATACCATAAGGAGGCCGATGACTATTCACCATCCTGGTCATTAGGCGGCATGGAACAAGACATCGCTTTGATTGTCGATATAGCCAGTGAGCTGGCGACCAATGACGACTGGCCTAAATGGAAAGCGGACTCTGACTTTAAGAAGCGCAGAGCCGAAGACAAGATGTAATACCACCTCATAACAGACCGCGTTCCCCCTCCCTTCGTTCACTGGATTAAATCCTGAATATTGAAGGGGGACACAGGTTCAAGTTCAATCGCTAGTTGATATTTTGTTGACTGAGTAGATCTGGTATCTCGGTTAAAAACGCATTGACGGACTTTGTTGCGGAGCGGCTGTCATAAATCGCGCAGATATCGGCTGAAATGGTCTGTTCTAACGGAATAAAGCACACATCTTGCCATTGGTGTTGACGATAACTTTGAGGAACGATTGCCACCATAGTGCTCGTCGCCACAACCGCCATTAACGTCGTCGGCTCAATGACCTCCTGACTCACCTTAGGGTAAAAACCACAGTCTAAAAATGTCTTAATAATCATTTCGGTGGATGCTGAATTTGTACGCTTCATAAAAACAAATTCTTCATTGATAAGCTCACCTAAACTCAGACTTTGTTTCACTTTCAACGGGTGCTCATCGGACACCACTACACACATGGGTTCTGCGTATAAAAGCTTTGCACTCAGTGGATGAATGTTTCGGGAATCGGCAAACCGAGCTAAGCCGATATCGATACGATGCTCAATTAACGCTTGTTTCTGCTTCTGTGGCGCCAACTCAATAAAATTAAAGACATATTGCGGGTAGTTCTTTTTAAACTCTCTCAGAGCAGCCCCGAACCCGGCCCAAAATATTGAGCTCATTAACCCTATGTTTATAGTGTTATCTAGCTCCCTGCCAGCCTTCGTCACCTTATTTATCGAGTCACGAAACACATCGAACAGTAACGCACATTCCTGTTTCAATAACTGACCGACTTCAGTCAGCTGAACTTGGCGAGTCGTACGCTCAAACAAATTCACATCAAGCACTGATTCCAGCTCTTTAATTTGAGCACTCAAGGGCGATTTCGAGATATTAAGCTGTGCCGCGGCTTTTCCAAAATGCATACATTGAGACACCGCATAAAAATATCGAAGCATTTTTAATGTTATACGCCCATTAATTACATTTTCACTAATGTCCATTATCTGCTCCCCTGCGTTTAGACGCTTACACTGTACGCGAAAACAGGACAATCAAGTCGAATTAAGTGATTAATTGAGAACAAACCTTAAGGTAGATTGAACGTAAGCTAACTAATCGGAAGGGAAGAGACCATGAAGACAGATCCTGTAGACAATGCACTAGCCACCATTTTAAACCTTAAACCAAATTTCAGTCCCAAAGCGGCATTCATTCTAGGCTCCGGCCTGGGGATCATTGCCGACGAACTTGAAGAGAGAGTCTGTATCGCCTACGAAGAGCTTGATGGCTTCCCTGTCAGCACCGTCGAAGGTCACTCTGGCGAGTTAGTCTTGGGACGAATGAATGGTATCGATGTTGTTTGCATGAAAGGTCGCGGCCATTACTACGAACATCAAAGCATGAAAGTCATGACCAATCCGGTGCGTACCTTTAAACGTTTGGGCTGCGAATTGTTAATCGTTACTAATGCCGCCGGGTCCTTACGCCCCGAAACCATCGACGTCGGGTCTCTCGTCATTTTCAATGATCACATCAATACCATGCCAGGCACTCCCATGACAGGTCGTAATGATGACGCCTATGGGCCACGTTTTTTTAGCCTAGCGAATGCTTATGACAAGTCATTACGTATGGAAGCGTTAGCGGTGGCGAAGAGAGAGAATATTCATACCAATGAAGGGGTATTTGTCTCCTACAGTGGGCCTAATTTCGAAACCGCAGCCGAAATACGCATGATGCAGATCATTGGCGGAGACGTGGTCGGAATGTCCGTGGTACCAGAGGTCATATCTGCAGCTCACTGTAGCCTCCCCGTACTGGCTATCTGTGCAATCACTAATATGGCCGAGGGCCTGGGAGATGTCGCCCTGTCTCATGATCAAACACTCAAGTGTGCGAAATTAGCTGAAGATGACTTTATCAAACTCATCAAGGCATTGATGGCAAATCATTTTCGAGGCTAATACCAATGTTATAACCTCCATGGATGAAGTGTATCGGTATCAATGCCAGGAGCATTAACTTGTCGGATCACAAGTTTCAAATATCATTTTTAGATTGCTTCATTGGGCTGAATGCCTATTGGGCTAGTTTTTTGAAAATCATAACCTTATGATTTATCAATCGCCTGCAGCGTGCCGAATGTGCAAACACTTATATGACACGGTGAGTGAAGCAAAGCTTCAAGCTAACGAACGAGAGGCATGGATGCCGAACTGGCTGTTAGATATGGATATCGTTGCAAGTACATCTGACCTACAAGGAGGTAGGGAATGCCGTAAAATGTAGGGAACATTTCGGTCATGTAAGCTCGACGGTGGCGAACAACCTCCCTGTTTAAATGCCAGTTCGATATCCCTATCTCTCGCTCGGAGAGTTTCACTATGTGAAACCTCGCCATGCCACCAACGTCCTCAGCCGTATCTACACCTAAGTGTTTATCTCTTCGACATTGGGTGGCGGGTGCTTTGTAACTCATTTGTGGACAAAAGCTTGTTTACTTGTCGGATCACAAGTTTCAAATATCTCTCATTTATTCTTCTGACTAAGTGGGGATTTAGTTCGATATTGAATGGCATAGCTTCAAATTAATCTATAGCCTGCGGCTCGCTGAATGTGCAGATACTTCTTCGGCACGCTACAAGTACTTCCATGTAAGCTCGACGGTGGCATCCATGCCACCAACGTCCTCAGCCGTATCTACACCAGAGTGTTTATCTCTTCGAATTTGGGTGGCGGGTACTCTGTTACTCATTTGTGGACATAAATGCGTTAGACTTCTAGCTCTAATCCTTGAACTTCGGATTAATATTAGTATGGTTAAGGTGCTCTGTTAGTGTCAGCTAGAGCCTCTTGCATATGCTTTAATTCATATATTCAGGCAATTTACCATCTCCCTTAAATTCTATGGTTCTAAACATATTTTCCGTTCCATACAAATTCACATCACACGGCCATAAATCAGCTAACAATTTTGTTGACTAACTTCTCATAAAAACAAAAAGCCCTCACAACCAGAGATTATGAGGGCTTACATTACAAATTTAATCTATGACTAACTAATGTTCTTCAAATATTGGCAATGTAATATATCGATCTTTGTTAAATTGACTTACTTCTGCATCTTCGACACTATCAAATGCACTGTATGCTTGAATAAGCAAATTCAGCGATAAGTCTATTGGTGCGTTATCGCTAGCATGTGAACTAACATCATTAGTTTCAGTTGCTGACGTAGGCAATAACTGTGTTACATCCTCTATATTCCAAGAGGTACCATCCTCAAATGTTATTGAAGATAAACTATATTCACTTGCACCGTCATTAGCAAAATAGCTTTTAATGGTAACTTGATCTTTTGTTTCATTAACTTGAAGGATCAAATCATCATCGCTTCGAGTTGCATTCACATTACCACTGTTGATTCCGCCTCCAAAGGCTAATACATCTTTATTTGTAGTACTGGTATCATAATTATTGATTGTATCTGCCCCATCACCTAGGGCAAACAGGTATCTATCGTTGCCAGTACCACCTATTAACGTATCACTACCTGCACCACCCGATAGAACATCATCTCCACCTTCTCCAAGTAATAACTCATCATCAGATGACCCATATAAACCCTGAGCTGTGTCATTACCATGAATGACTTCTACGAATTGTCGTTGGTCAGGTAAAATCTGCCCTTGATCAGACTCCGCAACGTCGGGAACAGCCATACCATAAGCACCAAATATCTGCGCGGCACTGAGCTGACCACCCGACTCAAAGACAAAACTGTCAACGGCATAGTCTCCGCCTAAGAAGAAATTAGTAATGGTGACTTGGCTGTCACCACTACCTAGAACTAAGTCATTCCCTCTTTTCATTAGAGAAGAGGCGATATCGTTGAAGCTAATGCCTGTTTTAAATAAAATCGTATCAAGACCACCACCTGAAGCATCAATAATATCTTGACCATCACCACTATTGAGTACGTAGGTATCGTCGCCAAGACCACCGATTAACACATCATTGCCTTTGCCACCAATTAAGGTGTCATCACCGCTTTGGCCGTTAAGAACATCATTGCCACTCGTACCATTCATTGTATTGTCAGCTAAGTCGCCAAAAGTAACTTCCGGAGTTGGTGGTGGAGTTGCACTAGCCACAGGTAACCCATAAGCCCCAAAAATCTGAGCTGGTGTTAAATTACTTCCATCAGCAAACTTAAAGTCACTCAGTACATTGCTACCATAGAGGAAAAAATCAGTAATCGTTATTTGATCAGGACCACCGGCGATTTTCAAAACTAAATCATCACCATACTTCATTAAGTTGTATGCAACATCTTGCCAAGAAATATCACTCGCAAACTCAATGACATTAGTTCCGGTACTGATGCTAATAACATCTTGTCCATCCCCCTTAGCGAAAATGAAGGTATCATTCCCAGTACCGCCAGATAATAGGTCATCACCTTTACCACCGGTTAACGTATCGTTACCTGCGCCCCCCACCAAAATATCATTAAGCTCACTGCCTACAAGCACATCATCTCCACCAACACTTGGGTTTGGAGTAGGCTCAGGATCTGGTGTGGGATCAGGCGTCGGGTCTGGGTCTGGGGCTGGAGTAGGATCAGGTTCAACATTAATCAAAGTATTAATATCTGTTGTGCTTAACCAATGCCCGTCGGCAGTCTTGATGTTATCAAGTGCTGACTCTCCACCGGTGAAATGCTTGCTCACACGGATAGACTGGCTAGCGCCATCGCCGATGAGCAATAATAAATCATCACCATCTTGGGTAAATCTAACTTGGTCAAAGTTAATGTCTTGCAAGAACAGATTATCTTGACCACCATCGCTAACATCTAACGTATCATGACCATCACCAGAATAGATAAGGTAACTATCGTTACCCAAGCCACCAATCAAGGTATCATCACCTGTGTTTCCACGTAATGTGTCATTTCCAGCGTCACCAAATAACTCATCGTTGCCAGAACCACCATCGAGATAGTCAGTGTCGTTGCCACCAGATAAGGTATCATTACCGCCTTGACCAAAGAGATTATCATCTCCTCCAAGCCCTGATAAACGATCATTATTAGCAGTGCCAACGAGTTGATCCCCTGACTCAGTACCTACTTGAACAACGAGGTTATTGACCTCAGTAACATTTAGGCTTGTACCATCTTCAAATTGGAAGTGATCAATTAAGAAATGCTCACTATAAGTTAGAAACCAATTCTCGATGGTAATGCTATCACCGTCACTAGCGACTCGAATTAATATATCATCACCATGACGCTCAAAGGTTAAATCACTAGCTGCAATGCCAGCGCCAAAAATCAACGTATCTGTAGTGGCCGTAAAGTTAGAATATGCCTGTTCCTTTTTCGTAGCGACGATACGATCTTGGCCATCACCAAGATTAAAGTGATAGGTATCATTACCAAATGAACCATAGAGCGTATCATTGCCTTTACCACCAATGAGGGTTTTACCGCTTTTATCATAAATATCATCAAATGAAATTAAGATATCATCGCCTGCACCGCCATCGAGCATATCTTTGCCCGCTCCACCTTCTAGAGTATCGTTGCCTTCATCACCGAAAAGTTGATCATCGCCTGCTCCACCTTTCAACGTGTCATTACCACCGTTGCCATGAATAATATCACTGCCAGATTTACCATCGACGGTATCATCGCCCAGCCCTGCATTTATGGTATCAGCAGTATCAAACCCATTAATAACATCATCAGCGTCAGTTCCTTTCAAAGACTGTTGAAATAGATCGTCTATTGTTCGCTCAATACCATCGGCGAAGGTAAATATTTCGACTCTAGAATAAAACGTTGTATCTTTTGTGTCCCAACTAGTGCCTTGCATGAATTGGTTTCTAACTGTTACCTGATCAGTGGAGTTCTTAAAGGTTATGACTAAATCATTATTAACCTGCTTAACATGAACATCAGAGGAATCAATGTCTACAAAATTGATCTTATCCTTTAAACCCACTGAGCTTTCGTCTGAAGAATAGGAATAATCATCGACGACATCTTGACCATCACCAGCAGAAAATAGATAAGTGTCATTATGATGGCCTCCATGTAATTCATCATTTCCTAGACCGCCAGTTAACACGTCTTCACCATAATTACCGCTGAGGATGTCATTACCTTCTCCACCGGTTATAACATCGTCACCCCAACCACCTGCAACGGTATCGTTTCCTAAGCCGCCAATTAACGTATCGTTACCCCATTCTCCTCTGATATTGTCATCACCCGCTTTCCCATCAATAACATCATCGCCATCGGTACCCACTAAATAAGCATCGTCACCATCAGTACCTTGTATAGCTAATTGCTGAATATCTTCTGCGCCTAAAACTGTGCCATCAGAAAAAACTATGTCATTAAGCACGCCGTTAAATCGGTCGTCATCAGGGTGAAAATAGCCCTCTACAGTGATAGAGTCCTCTGTACCTTTTAGCTTTATTAACAGAGAGTTTTCATTCCTCGACAAGACTACATCGGTACTTGATATATCACCTGCAAACACTAAGTTGTTAACTCTGTTTTTATATGCTTGATAATATTGAGCAGAAATCGAGTCTTGCCCATCTCCACGAGCAAAATGAATGGTATTTGTGCCATTTCCGCCTTTAATGATGTCATCGCCCTCACTACCGGTAATGATGTCGTTACCACTCCCTCCATCTAAAGTATCGTTACCCAGTCCACCTTTAAGAATATCATTACCGTTTTCGCCTTTGAGGGTGTCATTGCCTGAACCACCATTTATAGTGTCATGCCCATCTTGGCCTTCAATAACATCATTACCTTCCTGGCCATTTATTACATCATCACCGCCGTAGCCAACGATATTGTCGTCATCTTCAGTTCCCTGTAATAACGATGAGTTAATATGTTCACCTGTCCACACGACTCCATTTGCAAAGGTGGCTTGAACAAATTGGTTAATGCTCCCTGTATTTTCGAAATGACCTCTTACGGTAACTTGGTCGTCAGTATCTAGAATGCGAAAAACCAGATCACTGCCATCACGGATGAATACGACATTTTCAGGACTAATTTCGCTAGTAAAAATCAACTCATTTTCGCAGATACGATTAATACCGTCGCCAATCGTATCCTGCCCATCTCCGCGGGAAAAAGTGTATGTATTGTAGCCAAATTCACCAACAAGTATGTCATCCCCCTTACCGCCTATTAGTTGATCGTTACCTCTTCCCCCTACAATTTTGTCGTTACCACTGCCACCATAGAGCACATCATCGCCTTCTCCTCCATCAAGAGTGTCATTACCACCTTCACCAAAGAGAACATCATTACTCTCTATTGTCGCATTATAGCCATTATCCCCTTTATCACCGCTGATAGTGTCATTGCCATCGCCACCATACAAGTAGTCGTTCCCATCACCACCGTTAATCACATTATCACGCTCATTGCCAATAACAAGATCGCTTAAGTTGCCGCCGTCATTACTGTTGAGGTCGTCTATATCTGAGTTTTCTGAAAGCAAGGTAAATGCACGATCAATGGCTTGACCTTGGGTATATTCAAAATTGGTGGTATGAGTGTTACCCGTTGAATCATAGGCAGAATAGGAAGCTTGCTCCGCAAGCCCCATCTCTTTATAGATCTTGTTGGCAAACTCAACCGTAGGACCTTTTTCGCCAGGGTTGTGTCATCAGTCAAGCCCTTCATAAGATGGACTAGTTCGTGAACTAAGGCTGTTTCAAGTGTATCTTCAACCGCTTTGCCGTTAGTACTAATATAGGTATTGTTTTCAAGCCAGTTTAAATCGATATAAAGACCTTGGGCTACACCAGCAGCATGCTCAGCGCCGGTAGACTCCCTATTACCATTTGAAGAATAAGTTCCATTATCAGACAAGAATATATTAATACCATCAGCAATATAGTTAATTAACATTTCTCTAGCTGTGTCAGATTTATCAAAAACATCTTTTATGGCTGCAATAACTTGCTCTGTTGTTATTAAATCAAACCCGTCATCAAAATTTAATTTATCAATAACGTCATCAATAGATAACCTTGGATGAGGATCTATCCAGCCACCAGCCTCTGTATTCTCTAAGAATATTCCCAAGTCCCCATTGTGGAAATTTTCAATTTTATGGCCATAATCATAAAAATGTAATGTATTAGAGCCATCATCTTCAACTTCTAAAGTGAGCCGTAGTGTCAAATAGACAGATTCATTAATCATTTCGGCTTCTGCGGAAGTCAGGTAATAATTATAAGCAAATAGATTCTCTGATTCAGCATAAGCTCTATCATCAATAAATGTTCCACCGGTAACTTTAAAACTATAGTCGTTGATACCGTCAACAGTGAGATAAACCTCTCCTTGCCCGTCACTATCCCTAATAATTGATTTAGCCTCAGAGAGGAAGTACCTATCCATGCCCTCACCGCCGTACATATAGTCATGGTGAGTGTAAGCTATATAGCTACCACCATTATAGATATCACCAATGATTTTTATTTCTTGATTAGATTTTCCACTAGTATAAAGCGTATCGTCACCCGTACCACCAAAAAGATGGTCAACACCGTCACCACCAATTAAAGTGTCATCACCTTCTTCGCCATAAAGATAGTTAACATCACCTGTACCTATACCATTGGCAGTGGCAATGGTGTAGACATCTTCTTCACCGGCTTCTAAGTGATCATTTCCATCTCCGCCATAGAGGGTGTCAGCTCCCTTTCCGCCATAAAGAGTGTCAACTCCTTTACCGCCATCAATGAAATCGTCACCATCTTGGCCATGTATTGCATCGTCACCTCCAATGCCGTATAAACGGTCATCTCCATTCGCAC
>Ga0316198_10001748_pt1 | contig 12960 bp, 9 predicted proteins | sample OudBieAanoxic_MG_FD_204935 | JGI IMG/M metagenome (GOLD analysis project Ga0316198, IMG submission 204935) | Coastal sediment microbial communities from Oude Bieten Haven, Netherlands - site A anoxic | ecosystem: Environmental > Aquatic > Marine > Coastal > Sediment | place: Netherlands... | reverse complement strand
AGGTTCAGGGTTTTGGGTTTGAACTGCGAACCGCAGAACCGCAGAATTTCGAAGGGTGGTTTCGCTTTGCTCAGTTTTTTTCATGAAACAGACAGAATACAATCCTTCGTTATTCAACATTCAACATTGATGGATTCGTAAAAAGTCAAATTGGCTCGCTGCGGTGCCCCCTTTCGGGGGTTTCGACCCCGGCGGCTAAATTCCAAGAACTCGTCGCAAGCTCCTCAAACAGCTTGGAATTCTTAACGCCGCCAGTGTCGAAACCCTTTTTCCGAAAGGGGCAATGTCGCTCCCCAATCCGACTTTTTACGAGACTATCAACATTCGATATTCAATATTCGCTTTTTTCATCCCCTGGACCTATATTCCTGAACCTTTTATCGCAGGTATAACTATTGGTTATATAAAATATGCAAATTATTGCTTTGACTTATTGTCCTGTAATATTTATAAAATCAGTATGTTCCGTCTATGGCCCAGGATACAATGGTAGAATAGGATCATTTATCTTTACTCCAATTCACAAATGACGGGGTGAATCTGCTATCGAACCAATATTCTTCATATTGTTAGGCGCCAGTGCCTATGTCGGCTGGAATATCGGAGCCAATGATACGGCGAACTGCATCGGCACCACGGTTGGATGCGGGCTGTTAAGTTTCAAAAGGGCCGTCCTTCTGGTAGCTGTGTTTGCGATTCTGGGTGCCGTGCTCCAGGGCCATCACGTCATGCGCACGATCGGCAAGGGGATTGTCAAAACCGATTTGAATTATCTGGCCGTTTGTGTGGCGCTGATCTGTTCCGGCCTTTTTGTGACCCTGGCCACCTTTTATCGGATTCCCACCTCCACTTCCCAGGCGATTGTAGGGGGGGTGGTCGGTATCGGCCTGGCGGTCGGCGCCGAAATAGATTTTTCCAAATTCATCCTGATTGCTGAAAGCTGGATTATTTGTCCCATTCTGGTCATGGTGCTGTCATTCGGATTGATGCATCTGGTCAGGCTCATTTTGAACAGATTTGAAACCAGATCCCTTCTTTTTCAACATGCCTTCGGATGGCTGGCCATTATATCAGCCTGTTACGTGGCGTATTCGATGGGGGCCAACAATGCCGGTAATGCCGTCGGTCCGGTTGCCAATCTCAATATATTTTCGCCCAAGCTCCTCCTGTTAATCGGTGGTGCTAGTATTGCGGTGGGTGCCTGGACTTATGGTCAAAAAGTTGCGGATACCGTCGGCAAAGGAATTACCCAGCTGGATATCCCGTCGGCCTTTGTTGCCCAGGTTTGCTCTGCTTTCGGCATGCATCTTTTTTCTCTTTTCGGCATCCCGGTGTCTACCTCCTCTGCCATTGTAGGCGCTGTTGTGGGTGTCGGTCTGGTGAAAGGTGCCAGATCAATCAGTAAAAAGACTATCGTAACCATCCTGGTCGGGTGGGTATTGACACCGACGCTGGCGGGATCTTTATCTTATTTATTATATAAGCTAATACAGCTTTTTTAGGGCGGATTTCTTAAGCTTTATAGACTTGTAATAAAGATAATCATGTGTTAGACGCACCTTGACCGATTCATTTTAAGGTCTCGGCTAAATTGAAGGAGAATTAAGGATGCTGTTTAAAAAAGAAAAAGAGGTCATCGCATTTATATTAAAGCATCTTGACCTGGTTGAGGACTCGCTGAAAACAGGCATCAATACCGTTGAAAATTATCTTGAGAACAACATCAGCGAAGCCAAAGTATTAGGCCGCAAAGTCAGAAGCCTTGAATCAGAGGCCGATGTCGTCCGTTATGACATTCGAGACAAACTATACTCCGGCGCCTATCTGCCCCTGCTGCGCGAAGACATCTATAAGCTGATTGAAAGCATTGACAAAGTGGCCAATGCCGGTGAAGCCACCTGTGATTTTTTTCTGAATCAGCGCCCGGTGATACCCGATGAATTGAAACCTGCCTTTTTTGAAGTTGTCAGAGAATCCCTGGGGATTATCGAAAATCTCAAACTTGCGGTTTTGTGTTACTTTAAAGGCGAGTGCAAAATTGGGACGGTACGTGAACATACCAAAGAGGTCGGGCTGCAGGAGTCACGGGTTGACAAACTCGAGTGGGATTTAACGAAAGCCATACTCACGTCACCCATGGACCTCGCCCACCGGCTGCACTTAAGACTCTGCCTGGAAAGTATTGTCGAAGTCTCCGACCGGGCGGAAGATGCCGGCGACCAGCTGGAGCTGGCGACCCTTAAGTCTATGGTCTGATGGTTCAAGGGTTCAGGGTTCACCGTTCAAGGGTTATCATGAAAGGATCTAATCGTCTCCGGGGTAAGTTTGAATGGCTATAAATTTAAACCCAGGGCCTTTCCGATGCCGCCGAGGCGGAAAAACCTTTGAACCTCTGAACGCAGAATCCTGAACCTTATAGCAATTCATATCACCTTATTCACTTCCAATTGCTTTATTTCTTCAGGCGAATATCCAAACTCTTTAAGAATGGCAGCCGTGCTTTGCCCAAAGCCCACCGGCGGGGTGCGGATTGTGCCCGGGGTTTCACTCAGCTTGACAGTCACGCCGAGTGTTTTGGATTTTTGTCCGTCTTGGCCTTCGATTTCAACCACCGTTTCTCTTTCAAGAAAAAGAGGGTCCTCCAGTACTTCTTTGGTTGATTGAATTATTCCCCAGCAAATATCCAGATCGGCCAGGATGGCATCCCATTCGTCCAGGGTTTTTTGCTTAAAGGTTTTGCGCATGTACTGCAGGATTTCTTCGCGGCGCTGGTCATCGTATTGCAGGGGCCCGTATTCGGCAATTTCGAGGGTATCACATAGCTGCTTCCAGAAGCGGTTTTCGACCGCACCGATGGATAAATACCGGCCGTCGGCTGTTTCATAGGTATTGTAGCAGGCATAGCGATGCGACAGCAGCCCATCGGCCCGTTTTGGTTCCTCTCCGGTAAGCTGGCGGAAAAACAGGGCGGCGGGAAGAAAACCTACCATACCGTCTGTCATGGAGATATCGATATACTGTCCTTGGCCGGTATTGCCCCGGGCCAAAAGAGCCAAAAGGATTCCAATGGCTGCATTCATGCCGCCGCCGGCAATATCAGCAATTTGAACTCCCGGAATGGCGGGGGGATGGTCTTTCTCGCCGATGAGATCAAGCACCCCGGCATAGCTGAGATAATTGACATCGTGCCCGACCCGGTCGCGAAACGGCCCATTCTGCCCGTACCCGGTAATTGAGCAGTAAACGATTTTCGGGTTGGCCTGTTTAACCGACTCGTAACCAACCCCCAGTCGATCGACCACACCCGGCCGGAAACCTTCCAGCAGCACATCGGCCTTTTCAATCAGGCGATAAAAAATCTCCAGGCCTTTCTCGGTTTTCAGGTTCAGCGACATGTGCTCTTTGTTGCGGTTGATCAAGTTAAAAAAAAGCCCGTCTGCCAGAAAACGTTTGTCTTCAATCGCGATCACCCGGGCGCCATGATCGGCCAGAATCATCGAACAGTATGGCCCCGGCAGGAGGCGGGATAGATCGATAACCGTTATACCATCTAAGGCTCCAATTTTACCCATAACGCGGATCTCCAAGATGTTAGTTATAAGTCTACAGTTTGCAGTTTTTGTGTATGGGGCATGTTATAAAGATGAACGTCCAACATCGAACGCCCAACGTCGAACATCGAATAATGATGTCGCTTCGCTCCTCAATTTAAATTCATTAGTTTGCTATTTTAGTTTCTTTTCGGCCCTTCGACTTCGCTCAGGGCTGTGAGCCTGTCGAACGGCCGTCTTGATACGCGCAACAAAAATTTTCGTAACTCTTCGGTTCAACAATCGTTTAATTCGCACTGAATAATCGAACAGTCATCATTTCAGATCCTATGTCTGTTCCTTCATCTTTTCCCATTCAACGTTCGATGTTGGACGTTCGATGTTCGATCTTCATTTTTTTCCCTCTGTTATTTCCCTTTAAACACCGGCTTTCGCTTTTCCATAAAAGCGGTAACCGCCTCGACGACATCCGCTGAGGGCAGGGCCGCGGCATTCTTCTGGGCCACGTAGTGCAGGCCGGCATCGATACCGTTGTCACGGCTGTACAATATGACTTCTTTGGTGCCCTGAACGGTTAGCGGGGGACAATCGGCAACCCGGTCGGCAAGCTTTTGGGCTTCGGCGTACAACGTGTCACGGTTTTCGCATATTCGTGTGATCAAACCCATCTGCAGGGCTTCTTCGGCCGTAAAATTACGGCCGGTCAAGGCCAACTCCCTGAACCAGCCATGCCCGATAATGTAAGGTAGCCGTTGCAGGGTGCCCAGATCGGCAATGATGCCCATGGGAGTTTCCCGGATGCTGAACACGGCGTCTTTGGTGGCGATGCGAATATCGCAGGCACTGATCAGGTCGATCCCCCCGCCGATGCAGTGGCTGTGAATGGCGGCAATCACCGGTTTGCTGCAGCGTTCGATACTGGTTATGCCTTCCTGGAGCTTTAATATCTTCCGGCGCGTGGCCTCCCGTTGATCTGCGGCTTGACCGCTTAGCAGAGATCCGGCTTCCTCAAGATCGGTGCCGGCGGTAAAGCTTTTGCCTTCAGCTTTGATGACCACAGCGCGTAGGTCGGCATTTTGATCAAATTTTTCAAAATGCTCGGAAAGTTCTTTAAAAAAATCTGTTCCCATGGTGTTGCGCTTTTCAGGGCGATTCAAGGTCAACCAGGCGACATGCGCTTCAATTTCAACTTTAAATTGAGTAGATTCCATCATATGATATGCTCTCCTTCACATGGGATAAATTTATAATATTCGAATGACCGGCCTCGAAAATAGTTGATTCACTAATTAAAGTCAATTGCGATCTGAATTGGCCTAAAAGACAATTGACCTGCCCGGGGGTCTGGAGTATTGTGCGGAGTCTGACTAAAAGTTATTTTTTTTCTACGCGGGGTGACAGCATGAAGGTTACCAGCCTACAACTCGAAATTACGGATCGATCCAAAGATGAAAATGTAAAGCACGCCCTCCATATCCTTGACGGGGTGCCGGACAGCGATCTCATCCTGCTGCCGGAGATATGGCCCAGCGGCTATTTTTCCTTTGATCGCTATCAGGTGGAGAGTGAGCCCATCAACGGACCAACTGTATATGCGTTCAGCCAAAAAGCCGTTGAGCGGGGCTGCCATATTTTAATGGGCAGCTTTGTTGAAAATGATGAAGGACGCATCTACAACACCGCTCTTTTGCTGGACCCGCAAGGGAATACGATTGCACGCTACCGCAAAATTCATTTGTTCGGCTATCAGTCGGATGAGAGGAAAATTTTAACTGCCGGCCGGGATATCGTTGTAGTTGATACGCCCTGGGGACCGAGCGGATTCTCCACCTGCTATGATTTGCGATTCCCGGAGCTTTTCAGGCTGATGGTCGACAGGGGCGCCAAGTTCTTTATTATCCCTTCGGCCTGGCCCCTGGCGCGCTTGGATGCCTGGAGACTTTTCAACCGGGCCCGGGCCCATGAAAACCTGGCCTATCTGATTTCATGCAACTGCGCCGGTTCCAACGCCGGCATTCAATATGCCGGCCACAGCATGGTCGTCGACCCGCTGGGAAAGGTGGTTGCTGAAGGCGGCGAAAATGAGGAGATGGTTACGGCCGAAATTGATCCCGGGTTGGTGGATTCGACCAGGCAGGAATTCAGTTTTTTAGATAACCGGGTGTTCCTGTAAACCTACCTTTTTTTCTAGATAAAAATCTTAGTTGCTAATCTTTTGCATTGCATGGTTTTTTAACACGAAAACACGAAATGACCCCAGTACGATAGTGCCTACCTACGGGGCAGGCGAAAACACGAAAGAAAAGTAAAATTTCGTGCTTTCGTGATTAATACTTTTGGGTTGTCCGTATCAGGGAATTTAATAAATAAAATGACCGCTCCAACGAGTCCTGACATATTCCGATCAGAATCCGCCCTTGGCGTAACTTATGCCGGGGCTGCTTTTTTGATCTGGGGGTTGGCGGCCGTCTACTGGAAAGAGTTGAAAACCGTGCCGCCCCTGGAAATTATTGCCCATCGCGTCGCCTGGTCCTTTTTTTTTCTGCTACCGTTGATTGTTTTACAGCGTCAATGGGCGGAGTTTGTTGCCATTCTGAAGAATCTGCGGATGCTCTTGGTTCTTTTGTCGACGGCTGTCCTGGTGGGGGTCAACTGGCTGATTTATGTCTGGGCCGTCAACAATGATCATTTGCTGCAGGCCAGTCTTGGTTACTATATCAATCCGCTGGTGAATGTTGTGCTGGGCATGGTTTTTCTTAAAGAGCGCCTGCGTCCGCCCCAGGTGCTGGCGGTTTTGCTGGCGGCCACAGGGGTTCTTTACCTCACCATTCAATACGGCCAATTCCCCTGGATTGCCATCAGTTTGGCAATGAGCTTCGGGTTATATGGGCTTATCCGCAAGGTGGCACCGACAAGTTCCCTGGTGGGTTTGACCATTGAGACCCTGTTGCTGGCACCCCCGGCCATCACCTATCTTTTTTTTCTGGATGCCCGGGGAACGGGGTCCGTATTTCGTGTGAGTTTCAATTTGGATCTGCTTCTGATGGGTTGTGCCCCGCTTACGGCTATCCCCTTACTGTTTTTTACCGCCGGCGCCAAGCGGTTGTATCTTTCAACCGTCGGGCTGATGCAATACATCGGCCCCAGCGGCATGTTTCTGCTGGCCGTCTTTTACTACCAGGAGCCGTTTTCAACCGTCCAGGTCTGGACATTCGTCATGATATGGGCGGCCCTGGCAATTTATTCAACAGATTCGGTCATATATTTTCGACGGCAAAGATGAGGAGGTCGGGTTGCGGGTTGCGGGTTGCGTGATACGAGTTGCGGGTTGCGAGTTGCGTGTTACGGGTTGCGAGTTGCGTGTTACGGGTTGCGGGTTGCGGGTTGCGGGATTCGTGTTGCGGGTTACGGGTTGCGGGGTACGAGGTGCGGGTCTTTCGATTTGGGATATGGGATTGCGGATTTTAGATTGGATAGACGGAGGACAGAGGCTCTTGAATTTGGAATTGGGAATGCGGAAATCGGAATGAAGGGGGTATGGGGTGACGGGGTTAGGCGTAGTGCTAAGGGCAACGGGAAGGCGGAAGTCGGAATGGGGAAGGTGGAATAAAAGTACTGAGAGTAAAGAGCGTGTGGCCGTGAATTGAGTCAACCGAATCAACTTAATCAACTCAATCAACCCAATAAACTTAGTCCGCCAGAAACCGGACCACCGCCTCCGTAAAGATGGCGACGCTCACATCGAGCACCTGTTCGTCGATGTCAAAATAAGGTGAATGCAGGGACCTTTCCAGCCCTTTCTCGCTGTTGGAGCAGCCCAGTCGCATGATGGCCGAGGGGCGCTCTGCGGTGAAATAGGAGAAGTCCTCGGATCCCATGGCCGGCGGCCGGTAGGAGACATTTTCTTCCCCCAGTACATCCTTGGAAACCTCATAGAGAAAATCAGCGACCTCGATATCATTTTCAAGGGGCGGCACGCCTTCATGCAAAATAAATTGGCTGTCGACGTTGAAGGTTTTCCCCAATCCCGCCGCTATTTCATGCAAACGGTCAATGAGCCGTTGTCTAACGTCAGCTGTCAGAGCCCGAATGCTGCCCTCTAAATGCGCTGTTTCGGGAATAACATTGGAGACATCACCGGATCTAAACTTGCCGACGGTGACCACCGCTGCATCCGTGGGTTTGATATTGCGGGCCACAATGGATTGAATGATAGTGACGAAATGGGCGCCGGCCACAATGGGATCATTGCCATCTTCCGGTCGTGCCCCGTGGGTCCCCCGGCCGGTGATATTCAACTCAAACATGTCGGCCGAAGCATAGCCCAATCCCCTGAACACACCGACGGTGCCCACCGGCAGATCAGGAGCCATATGACCGGCAATGATCCGGTCCACCCTGGGATTTTCCAGAACACCCCTTTCTATCATGGCTTTGGCACCGGCAATGCGTTCCTCGGCCGGCTGGAAAAAAAATTTGACGTTGCCCTTCAGCTTGGATCGCAGGCCGGATGTCATGATATTGTGGGCAACCCCGAGCATAATGGTTGCGTGGGCATCATGGCCGCAGGCGTGCATGGCCCCCGGATTTTGGGATTTATAGGGGATGTCATTGAGTTCCTGGATCGGCAGGGCATCGATATCGGCCCGCAGACCGATGGTGGGCCCGTCCTGCGCGCCCCTGATGATACCCACCGCGCCGGTCATGTCGTCGAACAGCTGGACCTCACAATCGTAATCCTTGAGGATTTCGGCGATTCGCTGCGTGGTGCGCTTTTCCTGGTGGGATATTTCCGGGTGCATGTGGAAGTCACGCCGGGTTTCAGACAGCCATTGATGAAACTGTGAATAATCATTTTTCATATTTATCTTCCCTTAAAAAGCGGTTTTCTCTTTTCCCCCAATTTCTTTGTCAGGTGCCGTGAAACTAATGCCCCACGGGTGTAAAAATTATAATCCGCCTTGGGCGGATTAATCAAAGAAATACTTTCGGTATGTCGACGGATTCGAAATTAGTAAATTCAATAGATAAAGTCAATTGGCATGTGAGCTGATCCAAAAGATAATTGACCAAAGGGGGAGTATAGAGTATGGTAAGGCGCGTAAACGTTATTCGTGGTTTTTAGAAGTGGTTTAAATACCTTAGATCGCATCCAAAGACAAGGCGTCGATTCGGTTTAAAAGCGGAGCGTACACGTAGTACGTGAGTATTTTAAATCGATTCGCAACGCAGTATTTGGGTGTGAGATGAGGTTTTGAAACCACTTCTAAGCAACTTCTGGTTTTATGCCCCGGAAATAATTGCATCAAGATCCTGACGATTTTTTTTATGGGAGGTTTCGTATGACAAAACAGACATTCAAGCAGATGATCTGGCTGCTCTGCCTGGCAGTTGCCCTGACGGCATGCAAAGAAAAAACTGAAATTATTGAAGTGGTCCGGTCTATCAAGGCCATTACCGTCAGTAAGCAGGCGGCTGAGAAGATATTCAAATTTTCCGGGCTTGTTGCCGCGGTCGATTCCTCCGGGCTCAGTTTCCAGGTCGGCGGGCAGGTGGAATCTGTGGAGGTTGACATTGGCGATCGCGTAACGAAGGGTCAGGTGCTCGCCAATCTCGACCCGGAGCCCTACCAGTTGGATGTGGATGCAATCCAGGCTGAACTTGTAAAAGCCAGGGACAATGTTTCCAGAACAAAGTCGGAGTATGAGCGCCAGAAGCGGATCTTCGAACAGGGGGCGGGGGCAGAAAGGTTTGTGGAAGTTTCAGAATATAATTACAAGGCCGCCCGCAGTGCGGTTAATCTTCAAAATGCAAGACTGGATCAAGTTAAGCGCGATCTGCGCAAAACGAAGCTGCTCTCCCCTTACGACGGCACCATCGCCTGGCGTGCAATGGAGCCCAATGAGGAGGTGCGCGTCGGGCAGAAAGTCCTTGAAATTAATGCCACAGGCAAAATGGAGGTCCAACTGGCCATACCGGAGACCACCGTGGACCTGATAAACATTGATGATCCGGCAACGATCGCCTATCCCACGCTGCCGGGCGAGTCAGCCGATGGCCGTATTTCCTACATCGGTTCCGCGGCTGTTAAGGCCAACGCCTTTCCGGTCAAAGTGGAGCTGATTGATCCGGATGAAAAAGTCAAACCCGGCATGACCGCTGAAGCCAGTCTTAGTGTCAAAGCTAAAAACCAGAAGCCCGGTTTTATTGTTCCGTTCCAGGCACTTCTGCCGGCCTCTGAGGCAAACCGGGGATTTGCCTTTGTGTACGATCCCCAGACATCGACAGTCAAAAAAACGGCGGTTAGCTCCCGCGGCTCAGAGGATAAAGAAGCAATCATATATGAGGGGCTTGCGGCCGGTGACATTATTGCCGTGGCCGGCGTGAGTTTTTTAGCCGACGGGATGAAAGTCAAATTGATGAAGCAATAAAAAAAGGTTACAGGTTCAGGGTTCAGAGGTTCAAGGTTCCAATATAGTCTCCGAACTGCATTTGGGATTCCTATTTGGGAGAAACGTATCAGCTTTGTCAAACCTGATCCAAAGTTTGGAACTAATTTGTCAATAAATTGGCATACGAGGATATCTGTGTCTTACTGCCTTTTTTGTCCTTAACCCTGAACGTTGAACCCTGAACCTGTGAACGATTACACAGTGACTATGCAGAGAAGAAACATTACGACATTAATATAATCTTTATCGCCCCTGACCCCAGAGGAATGAAAAAATGAAAGGTATCACCGCATTTGCGTTGAACAATTCGCGAACCGTCATCATGAGCATATTTTTGATCATTGTCGGCGGAGTATATGCGTTTACAGCCCTTCCGAAACTGGAAGACCCTTTTATTACGATTCGCGAAGCGGTGGTGGCGGCCAAATACCCCGGCATGCCGGTGGAGCAGGTCGAACGCCTGATTACCCGGCCCATCGAAGAGAAAATCAGGAGCATGGGCGAGATAGATAAGATTAAGGATTCCACCTCCAAAGTCGGCCAATGCCTGATCCATGTGACCATCAAAGATGAAGTGCCCTCCGAACAGCTGCCGGCGACGTGGAAACTGCTGCGCAACCGAATGGATGATGTCAAACCCGATCTGCCCCAAGGCACCATCGGTCCAATGGTCGACGATACCTTCGGCGATACGTCGGTGGCCACCATCGCGCTTTGGACCGATGGATTTTCCATGGCCGAAATGCGTGAAACCGCCCGTAACATCAGAGAACGCCTCAACATGCTCAAGGGGATCCTGAAGGTTGATCTGACCGGGGTGCAGGAGGAGCGCATCTATCTCGAGTTGCAAAGCGCCAAGATTGCGCAACTGGGCATCGATCCCGCAGACATCGGCAAAACCTTGCAGGCGCAGAACATTTTGTTGCCCGGCGGCAGGATAAATCTCAACGATGTGGATGTCATCGTGGAGACCCAGGGCCGGTTCGAGTCCATCGAGGAGATCGCCGAGGTGCTCATCCCGATTTCCGACACCCAGGCCACGATTCCGCTGCGTGACATCGCAACCATCCGAAAGGCCTACGTGGAGCCGATTGACAACCCGGCCTATTACAATGGCCACCAGGCCATTGTTTTAAGTGTCTTTATCCTCAGAGGGGTCGATGCGGTTGAGTTCGGCGCGCGATTGAAGCAAGAAGTCAAGGAGATAGAGGACTCCCTGCCATGGGGCTACGTCCTTGATTTTGCCACCTACCAGCCCGAACTCATCAAAAAAGCCGTCAGCGGCATGGTGATCAATGTAGTCGAAAGTGTGGCCATCGTGCTGGTGGTGGTCATGCTGCTGCTGGGACTTAGAACCGGTTTGATTGTCGGCTCATTTATCCCCCTGGTCATGCTTTTCGGTATTTTGATGATGTATGCCCTGGGCATTGATATGGAGCGGATGTCGCTGGCCACCATGATTATTGCTTTGGGTATGTTCGTGGATAACGCCATTGTGGTATCCGATGACATCAAAGTCAATATGGAAACGGGAATGGATCGCAGGGAGGCCGTTTTAAAAACCGGCAACTCCCTGGCGGTCCCCCTGCTGACCAGTACGCTGACGACTGTTTTCGCCTTTGGGCCAATTCTGCTTCAAATTGGCAGTACCGGTGATTACACCTCCTCACTGGGATCGGTGATGATTATTTTGCTGATGGGGTCGTGGTTTTTTTCCATGTTTTCCTCCACCAGCATGTGCTTCTGGTTTTTGAAGCCAAAACCGGCCGGCGGCGGTGATAAACAACAGGCGAGTGATCCCTACCAGGGAAAATTCTACGGAATCTATCGCTGGATCCTGAAATTTTCCCTGCGCTATCGGTTCCTTGTGCTGGCCTTTACGGGCGGCGCGTTTGCTGTTGCCATCTATGCGGCAACCTTTATACCCCAGGCCTTTTTTCCGAGCGGGGACCGCAACCAGTATTTGATTTATCTCGACCTGCCCGCCGGAACGCGCATCGAGGAGACCGACCGGACCGTGAGAAAACTCAGCGCCTGGCTGCAGGATAAACAGCAAAACCCGGAAATTACCGGGACCATAGCCTATGTGGGAAACGGCGGGCCGCGGTTTTTCCTTTCCCTGTCACCGATGGACCCGGATCCGTTTCTCGCATTTTTAATCGTCAACACCGAGACAAACAAACAGGTGCCCGAACTGGTCGCGCGGACCAGCCAATACATACTGGATAATTTGCCCAATGCGCGCGGCCGGGTTAAGTCCATGTGGCTTGGGGCCACAGAAACCGGCCTGATGCAAGTCCGGCTCAGCGGTCCCGATATCGGGGTGCTCAAGGAACAGGCCGAGCAGTTGATGGCCGCGCTGCGGAAAATCCCCGGCACCGTGGATATTAAACAGGATTGGAACAACCGGGTGTTTACGGCCAAGGCGGATGTCGATCAGGCCCGCGCCCGCCGCGTCGGAGTGACATCCAAGGATGTGGCCGATACCCTGGAATTCTTTGTCGATGGTTCGACGGCCACCGATTATCACCAGGGCAATGTTGATATCCCCATTGTCGGCCGCGGCGTCATGGCTGAAAGGGAATCTCCCGACAGCCTGCGCACCCTCGGCATCCGTTCGGCAACCGGCGGCAGCGTGCCCCTCAACCAGGTTGCCGATGTCTACACCGTCGGTGAGTTGGACCGTATCATGCGCTATAATCAGCAGCGTACCATCACCGTCAGCGCCAAAAACCAGGTGCTGAAGGCTACCGAGATCTTCGCCGGCGTCAAGCCGACCCTGGATGGGATGAATTTTCCCAAAAATCACTTCTGGGAGGTGGGGGGCGAGCTGGAAGACGCGGCCAGGGCCATGAAGAACCTGGTAAAATGGATGCTGCCATGTTTTGGCGGCATTATATTTTTGCTGGTCTGGCAGTTTAACTCCATCCGGCGGGCCGCCATCATTATCATGACCA
>Ga0316198_10001747_pt1 | contig 12962 bp, 12 predicted proteins | sample OudBieAanoxic_MG_FD_204935 | JGI IMG/M metagenome (GOLD analysis project Ga0316198, IMG submission 204935) | Coastal sediment microbial communities from Oude Bieten Haven, Netherlands - site A anoxic | ecosystem: Environmental > Aquatic > Marine > Coastal > Sediment | place: Netherlands... | reverse complement strand
TGTGGAATCCGCGCCTTCTGCATCGCAGCGGGTCCCCTCGAGCAAGTCCTCGTCGGGTGGTTTGGCGAGCGAGTTCAGGCGTAGATGCAGTGCCGCCTTGGCCATCAGGTGCGCGCCCACCGGGGCAGTGATGAACAGGAACAGCGTGACCAGCACCTCGTGCAGGCTCAGGCCTTCGTCGCGGTGGCTGAAGAACACCGCGGAGGCGATCAGCAGGCTGCCGACACCCAGAGTCGTGGCCTTGGTCGGTGCGTGCAGGCGGCTGTAGAAATCGCGCAGACGCAGTAGCCCGAGCGAGCCGATCAGGGTGAACCCGGCGCCGATCAGGATCAGCGCGCAAAGCAGTAGTTCGAGCATGGTCGTCATCATTCGATAATATCGCCCCGAGTCAGAAACTTGCTCAGGGCCACGGTGCCGACAAAGCCGATCATCGCAATCAGCAGCGCGGCCTCGAAATAAAGGTTGCTGCCCAGATGGATGCCCAGCAGTACCAGCAGTGCCACCGTGTTCACATACAGGGTATCCAGTGCCAGTATCCGGTCGGGTTTGCTCGGTCCCAGCAGCAGGCGCCAGAAGGACAGTAGCAATGCGGTGCTCACCAGGCCGAAGGCAATATAGACAGCCGTGCTCAGCATGCCTCTAGGATCTCCTTTAGCGGCGTCTCGTAACGCCGGCGAATGGTCGCCAGCATTTCGTCGGGCGCCGTGCTGTGCAGGCTGTGGATGATCAGGCAGCGGCGATCGGCACTGAGGTAGGCCGACACCGTGCCCGGGGTCAGTGATACGGTGTTGGCGAGCAGACTGATCGCAAGATCGCTGCGCAATGCAAGCGGCAGCACCACGAACGCCGGCTGTAGGCGTTCCTGCCGCCCCAGGATGAGGCCGGCCACTGTGACGTTGGCGACCAGGATGTCGTACAGCACCACGCCGATGAAGCGAAGCAACAGCAGCGGTCGGCGCACCTGCACCTGGTCCGGCCAGAAGCGTGCCGTGTACAGTGGTACCACCCAGCCGAGCAGGGCCCCCAACAGCAGGTGGGCGACGCTCAGCTCGTTTGCCAACAGTAGCCAGATCACCAGCAGGATGGCCGAGAGCAGCGGATGCGGCAGAAGACGGGTCATCGCGTCATTACCCTGCCGCCAGCCTGTAGTACGGCGTTCACATAGGCATCGGGGTGAACCAGTTGTTGCGCCGCCGCCTGGCTGAATTCATACAACGGCCCGGCATACACGACCATCGCGATGCCGATCAGCACCAGTAACAGCGGGGCAGCGAGATCGCCGAGGCAAGGTGCGGCACCGGCACTTGCCGCGGGGTCGATCTCGAAGAACAGTCGGCTGCCCGAGCGCGCCAGCGCCATGACGCCCAGCAGGCTGGTGACCAGCAGCACTCCGAGCACCCACGGCATCCAGGTGCTGCCGAGGCTCGACTGCAGGATGAGCCATTTGCCGATGAAGCCGGAGAGCGGCGGTAGCCCGCTCACCGCCAGCGCAACCAGCAGGTAGGCTCCGGCCAGCAACTGACCGTGCGGCAGCTCGGGGCCGGCGACAAGGCGGTCGTGCACGGAGCCGCGCGCCTTGCCGAGGATGTTGGCCAGCAGAAACAGCGCTGCGGCGGCAAAGGTGGTGTGCGCCAGGTAGTACAAGCCGGCAGCGACCGCTGCGCCATCGCCCAGGCCGAAAGCGGTCAGCAGGGTGCCGGCGGATACCACCACCAGGTAGGCGGCCTGTTGTGCCAGGCGCTGGCTCGCGAGCACGCCAAAGGTGCCGATCGCGACGGTGAGCAGCGCCAGTGGCAGCAGCCAGGGATCGATCAATCCGGCGGCCGGGCCGCTGTCGGGCCCGAACATCAGGCTGTAAACACGCAGTATCGCGTAGGCCCCGACCTTGGTCATGATGGCGAACATGGCCGCTACCGGCGCGCTCGTGTGGCCGTAGGCGCCCGGCAACCAGAGGTGCAGCGGGGCGAGCGCGGCCTTGAGCGCGAAGACCACGAACAACAGCAGTCCTGCGGCCCGGACCAGGCCCAGGTCGGCCGGTGCCAACTCGGCGAGCCGCTGAGCCAGGTCGGCCATGTTGAGGGTGCCCAGCTGCCCGTAAAGGGCACCGACGGCGAACAGGAAAAGCGTGGAGCCGATCAGGTTGAGCACCACATAGTGCAGCCCCGCGCGAGTGCGGTCGCGGCCGCCGCCGTGCAGCAGCAGACCATAGGAGGCGATCAAGAGCACCTCGAAGAATACGAACAGATTGAACAGGTCACCGGTCAGGAAGGCACCGTTCAGGCCGAACAGCTGCAGCTGGAACAGCACCTGGAAATAGCGTCCGGCTTGGTCGGCGCCACGCGCCGTGACCAACGCCACGTTGGCGGCCAGCAACGCGGTGATCAGCACCATCACCGCGGCCAGCCGATCGGCCACCAGCACGATACCGAAAGGGGCCGGCCAGTTGCCCAGTTGATAGACGAGCACCTCACCATTGCTGACCCGGAACAGCAGGGCAAGTGCGGCACCGACCAGGGCGAGGGTGGCCGCGCCGCTGAGGGCTTGGCGCACGGGCGCGGCCGAGCCACGCAGCAGGATCAGGGCGACCCCGGCGAGCAGCGGCAGCAGCAGCGGTGCGATCACCAGATGATTCATCGCGGCGACTCCTCGCCGTCGACGTGGTCGTTGCCCAGCTCAGCGCGGGCGCGCAGCGCCAGGATCACCACGAACGCTGTCATACCGAAGCTGATGACGATGGCGGTAAGCACCAGCGCCTGCGGCAAGGGATCCGCATAGTCACCCGCACCGTCGCGGATGATGGGGGGGGCGCCGATCGTCAGGCGGCCCATGACGAACAGGAACAAATTGACCGCGTAGGACAAGAGGGTCAGGCCGAGTACGACGGGAAAGGTCCGGCCGCGCAGGCTGAGATAGACTCCGCAGGCGGTCAGGATGCCGACGACGATCGAGATCAGGGCCTCCATCAGTTGCTGTCCCCGCTGGCGTCCATTGAGTGCTTTGGGCGGTTGGTGTCATGCAGGCGGCCGAGCTGCAGCAGGATCACCAGGGTGACGCCGACCACCACCAGATAGACGCCAAGGTCGAACAGCATTGCCGAGGCGAGTTCGAATTCACCGATCAGCGGCCAGTGCAGGTGGGCGAAGGTCGAGGTCAGGAAGGGATAGCCGAATGCCCAGCTGGCCAGGCCGGTGGCGGTGGCGATCAGCAGGCCGATGCCGATCATCGGGTGCAGCCGGGTGCTCATGCGCGAGCGCGCCCAGGCGATTCCGTTCGCCAGATACTGGGTGATCAGCGCCACGGCGGTGATCAGGCCGGCGATGAATCCGCCGCCAGGGAGGTTGTGACCGCGCAGCAGCACGAAGATGGCCACCAGCAGCGCCAGTGGCAACAGCAGCCGCGAGAAGGACGCCATGATCACCGGGTGCAGGTCCCAGCTCCACCGCCTGCCAGCGGGGTCGGCCTCGGGGGCCGCGAGGCGCAGGCCCTCCAGCAGGGTGTAGATGCCGATCGCGGCGACCGCCAGCACCGTGATCTCGCCGAGGGTGTCGAAGCCGCGGAAGTCCACCAGGATCACGTTCACGACATTGCTGCCACCACCGCCCGGCACGCTGTTGGCGAGGAAGTAGTCGGCGATGGTCTCGTAGGGCCGGGTCAGCACCGCCCAGGTCAGTGCGCCGGCCCCGCAGCCGGCGGCGACCGCCAGAACGAGATCGCGGCCGCGCCGGGCAGGGCTTGACTCTGCCGGGGTAAGCGGTGGCAGAAAGTACAGCGCCAACAGCAGCAGCACGATGGTCACCACTTCCACAGAAAGCTGGGTCAGCGCCAGGTCGGGTGCGGAGAACTTGACGAAGGTGAGTGCGACGATCAGTCCGACCACACTCAACATCAGCAGGGCCAGGAGTCGCTGGCGGTGGAGCAGCGCAGTGCCCATCGCCGCGGCTGCGAGCACCGACGCGGCGACCAGGGAGACCGGGTCGATTGGGCTCAGGGAGCGCGGGCCGCGTAGCGGGCCGTAACCCCACAGGCCAATCAGGGCCGCGGCGCATCCCGTGACGATCAGCACCGCCACCATGAACTGCAGTGCCGGACGGTGCAGCAGCACATCGAGGTGCTCGGCGGCGCGAAACAGCCCGCGCTCCAGCCAGCGGTAAAAGGCGCGGGCATCGATATGGCTGATCATGCGTTCGTGCCAGCGTATCAACGGCTCGCGCTGCGCGTAGATGATCCCTCCGCCAGCCAGTGCCACCAGGCTCATCATCAGCGCCGGGTTGAAGCCATGCCAGATGGCCAGACTGTATTCGGGCAACTCGCCCTGTAGGGTCGCCGCGGCCGCGCTCGCCAGCAGCGGACCAAAGGTCCAGGCCGGCAGTATGCCCACCGCGAGGCAGATCACGACCAGGATCTCGACGGGCAGTTTCATCCAGCGCGGCGGTTCGTGCGGAGTGCGCGGCAGGTCGATCGGCTCGCCGTTGAAGAACACGTCGTGGACGAAGCGCAGCGAGTAGGCGACCGCGAAGGCTCCGGCCAGGGTGGCCACGATCGGCAGCCAGGGGATGGTGCCCTGGTCGGTGAGGTATACGGTCTTGGCGAAGAACATTTCCTTGGACAGGAAGCCGTTGAGCAGCGGTACCCCGGCCATGGCGGCGGCCGCCACCATCGCCAGCACGGCAGTATAGGGCATGTACTTCCACAGGCCGTTGAGCTTGCGCATGTCGCGGGTGCCGGCCTCGTGGTCGATGATCCCGGCCGCCATGAACAGTGAGGCCTTGAACGTGGCGTGGTTCATGATGTGGAACAACGCGGCCACGGCTGCCAGCGGCGTACCGATACCGAACAGCAGCGTGATCAGGCCGAGGTGACTGATGGTCGAGTAGGCCAGCAGGCCCTTTAGGTCGTGCTTGAACAGCGCCGTGTAGGCGCCGAGCAGCAGCGTGATCAGGCCGGCGCCGCCCACCAGCCAGGACCACTCGGCCGAATAGGACAGTGCCGGGAACAGGCGTGCCAGCAAGAAGACACCGGCCTTGACCATTGTCGCGGAGTGCAGATACGCGCTGACCGGCGTTGGCGCGGCCATCGCATGCGGTAGCCAGAAGTGAAACGGGAACTGCGCCGACTTGGTGAACACCCCCAACAGGATCAGCACCAGGGTTGGAACGTACCAGGGGTGTTCGTGGATGACATCGCCCGAGCGGAGGATCACGGACAGCTCGTAGCTGCCGGCGATCTCGCCGAGCAGCAGGAAGCCGGCCAGCATGGCCAAGCCGCCGGCGCCGGTGACCGCCAGCGCCATGCGCGCGCCTTCGCGGGCATCCTCGCGATGGCGCCAATAGCTGATCAACAGGAAGGAGCTGATGCTGGTCAGTTCCCAAAAGATCAGCAGCTGGATGATGTTTTCCGACAGTACCACCCCGAGCATCGAGCCCTGGAACAGCAGCAGATAGGCGAAGAAGCGTCCCATGGGGTCGCTCTCGGCCAGATAGTAGCGGGCGTACAGGATCACCAGTAGACCGATCACCAGGATCATAAGGGCGAACAGCAGGCCCAGGCCGTCGAGGCGAAAACTGACCGCAAGACCCGCCGCGGACAGCCAGTCGTGGCGCCAGTACAGGGTCGCACCCTGCAGCACATCGCCGACCGAGGGCAGCAACAGCATCAGGGCGCTGAAGGTCACGAGGCCGGTAGCGTATGCCGACCGCAGCCGGCCATGACCACCGGCCAGGGCCACCAGGGCAGACCCGAGAAAGGGGATCAGAACCAGCAGCGCGAGGCTCACGCGGCGAGTCTCCAGGCAGGAACGGTCCAGCAGGCCGCTGGGGCATTGACGACGCGGGGCGCCGAGCTGCGTCTGGGCATGGTGGGGCAGCGCATTGTTTGTCCTGGGGATGCCGGAAGCGCCGGCATTCATGGCTTCCTTGGGATTGGGGTGGGCATAGTTTAACCATGTGTGCGCGCGTGCGCTGCCCCCTCAGTCTTTATGGGTTGCATTGCCTGCGGTCGAAGGCCGCATGCTCGGATGCCGGCGAAGCGAGGTGGGAGGCGACGGCGATTGGTGTCCGGCGTATAATCACCGCCCCGCCACGCACTGCGTGGCCTTAATCCCCCATTGGTCCCGTCATGCCCGAACAGCTCGCCGACTTCGCCACACTTGGCCTGCCCGGGCCTCTGCTTGCCGCCTTGGTCGAGGTCGGCTACGAGACGCCGTCGCCGATCCAGGCTCAGGCCATCCCGCTGCTGCTGGCCGGAAAGGATCTGCTCGGCCAGGCACAGACCGGCACCGGCAAGACCGCGGCGTTCGCGCTGCCGCTGCTGGCGCGCATCGATCCGTCGGCCAACCATCCACAGCTCATGGTGCTGGCGCCGACCCGCGAACTGGCGTTGCAGGTCGCCGAGGCGATGCAGACCTACGCACGTTTCCTGCCCGGCTTTCACGTGCTGCCGATTTATGGCGGGCAGGGCATGGGTGTGCAGCTCAACCAGCTGCGCCGAGGCGTCCAGGTGGTGGTGGGTACCCCTGGACGCATCATGGATCACATGCGGCGCGGGACACTGGATATTTCGCGCCTGCAATCCCTGGTGCTCGACGAGGCCGATGAGATGTTGCGCATGGGCTTCATCGACGATGTCGAGTGGATCCTGCAGCATACACCGCCTGAACGGCAGATCGCGCTGTTCTCGGCGACCATGCCGAAACAGATTCGCGGTGTCGCCGAACGACATCTGCGCGACCCGCAACAGGTCCGTATTGCCTCCAAGACGACGACGGCGGACAACATCCGCCAGCGCTACTGGCCTATCGGAGGATTGCACAAGCTGGACGCGCTGACCCGTATCCTGGAGAACGAGATCTACGATGGCGTGATCATCTTCGTACGCACCAAGACCCAGACGGCCGAACTGGCCGAAAAGCTCAGCGCGCGCGGATTCACCGCCGAGGCACTGAACGGCGACGTGGCGCAGCTGCAACGCGAACGCACGGTCGAGCGGCTGCGCGACGGCAAGACCGACATTCTGGTCGCGACTGATGTCGCCGCCCGCGGGCTGGACGTCAAGCGCGTCAGCCATGTGATCAACTACGACATCCCGTACGACACCGAATCCTATGTGCACCGCATTGGTCGGACCGGTCGGGCCGGTGCTGCCGGCGAGGCCATTCTGTTCGTCGCGCCGCGCGAACGGCGGATGCTGCGATCGATCGAGAAGGCGACCGGTCAGCGCATCGACCCGATGGATCTGCCGTCGGTACACGACATCAATTCCCGGCGCACCGAGCGTTTCAAGTCCGGCGTGCGCGAGGCCATTGCGCAAGAGGACCTGTCGCTGTACTACCGTCTGGTCAGTGAGCTCGAACAGGAAGAGGATCTCGACGCGCTGCAGATCGCTGCCGCGTTGGCTCGGCTCGCCCAGGGCGATGTGCCCCTGCTACTCGACCTGAAGGCCGAACCGCGGACGGGCAAACGCAGTACGCGAGAGGAATCGGATCAGACGGGGGCCACGCGGCCGGAAAGGCCGCGCCCACAGAAGGTGCTCGAGACCGAGGCGCTGCCGCTCAAGGACTATCCCGAGGTGCAGATGCAGCGCTTCCGCGTCGCCGTGGGCTACCAGCACGGGGTCAAGCCGGGCAACATCGTCGGGGCGATCGCCAACGAGGCGGAACTCGAGAGCCGCTACATCGGGCACATCGAGATCTTCGACGACTTCAGCACGGTCGACCTGCCTGCGGGCATGCCTGACGAGACCCTGCGCGACTTGCAGAATGCCTGGGTTTGCCAGCAGAAACTGGCGATTCAGCCACTCAAAACGGCGGACGCCAAGAGGCCGCCCGCTGCCGGACGCCGACCTGACAACAAGGCCGCTCGCAAGACCGTCAGCAAGAAGTCCGGCAAGGCAGGAGGCAAGGTCGCCGCAGCGAAGACGGCGGCCGGCCCGGGTAAAAAGATCACCAGCGCCGGTCACAAGCCGCCCAAGCGGCGGCCTGCTGCGAAGAAGGGCACGGACGGCGGCAAGTGACCCGCGCTGCGGCCTACTGTTTGGCCATCCTCGCGAGGTAGCTGTCGAGCCCGTTGGCAAATGACTGTCGGTCGGCGGCCGACAGCGGCGGCGGGCCGCCCCCGGCCAGCCCGCTGGCGCGCATCGTGTCCATGAAGTCGCGCATGTTCAGTCGCTGGCGGATGTTGTCCGGGGTGAAGCGTTCGCCGCGCGGACTCAGTGCCTCGGCCTGTTTTTCGATGACCTCCGCGGCCAGCGGGATGTCTGCGGTGATCACCAGGTCGCCGGGCGCGACGCGGCGCGCGATCTCGTTGTCGGCGACATCGAAACCGGACGCGACCCGCAGCATCTTGACATATCTCGATCGCGGCAGATCCAGGGTCTGGTTGGCGACCAGGGTCAATGACACCTGGCAACGCTCGGCCGCGCGGAACAGGATGTCCCGGACCACCCGTGGACAGGCATCGGCGTCGACCCAGATCGCCATCGGCATACTCCCCCTTTTGCAGACCAGTCACCAGCCAAGCGGGGCCTCGCGGCCCCAGCGCGCTGACGATCGCTCACCCCGATCGTACTGATTTCGGCATTTGCGCCCCGGCGCACTCGATCCACGGGGCGCCGTCAATCCGCGCTGCAGGCTCGACCGCCTGCACGCGGCCGCGTATCAAACACGCCGGCGCGCTGTTCAATGCCTGCGGACCCCTTGAGCCATTGCCATTGTCCTTAACCCAGTGGCATGCGATCAACCGCTTGCGCCCAGCGGATTAGCCCCGCGGCCGAACGCGGTTGCCCTGCTCATCGAGGCTGGACTGCCGCCTCCCTGCGGCAGACACATCGAAAAGAACGCCGCGCTGTTCAATGCCTGGCGGCCCTTCGGTCGAATGTCATCAATCCCGAAGCGATTTTCGGGGCCTTCCCGGCGGGCCTACTGCGCGCGTAGCGCCCCCAGCAGGGTGTCGGGTTCCAGACGCTGCGTGTAGTCCACGTTGACGAAGTGATAACGGATGACGCCATCGCTGTCGATCACGTAGCTGGCCGGCACCGGCAGGGTAAAGCTGTCGTCACCGTTGAAGGCCGGTACGTCGATGCCGAGCTTGGTGTAGATCGCACGCAGTTGCTCGGGCAGCTCGAACGTCAGGCCGAAGGCCTCGCTGACCCGGTTGCCGACGTCGCTCAGCACGTCGAACTCGAGTGCGTGGCGTGCCTGGGTGTCACTGGCCCGATCCGGTAGTTCGGGCGATACCGCGACCAGCGTGGCGCCGGCAGCCCGGATCGCGGGCAGCGCCTGCTGCAGCGCGTTCAGTTCCATATTGCAGTAAGGGCACCAGCCACCGCGGTAGAAATTCAGCACCACGACACCGTCACGCAGCATCCGGCTCAGACGGCGTGGCTGTCCGTTGTGGTTGGGTAACTCGAAATCCGGCACCTGGTCGCCGGTCCGCAGGCTGCGATCCGCGACGCCCATCGCCGCCAATTGGGCGGTTGCCCCGGCCATTGTCTGCAGTACCTCGGCGGGCACGCGGCGTGCTTTCTCGGCATCGTATTCGGCAATCTTTTCGCGCAGATCGGACACGCTCATCTCCTGGTTATTGAATGAATGTTCCATAACCTATAGTCGTTATGGAACGATCGTTCAAGTTTGTCTGCGGCAGGGCTATACTGACAATGAAAATTCCGCTCTGGAGAGACATGGCGAGACCCATCACATTTAACCGCGATGAAGTCCTGGGGCGCGCCACCGAGGTGTTTTGGGAACATGGTTATTGCGACACCAGCGTCAGTCAGCTGGTCGAGGCGACCCGGCTCAAACCGGGCAGCCTGTATGCCGCATTCGAATCCAAGGAGGGCCTGTTTCTGGCCGCGCTGGACCGGTACGCGCAGCAGAGCTGTCGGCGCCTGCGTGCGTTATTGGCCGAGGCGCCCGATCCGCTGAGAGGTGTTGAACAGCTATTCGAGCAACTGGCCGATAGCGGCCGGCGTGAGGCCCGGCGCGGTTGCCTGCTGGTCAACAGCGTGCTCGAGGTCGGACGGCTGAATCTCACGGTACAGGCACGGGCCAGGGCGCACCTGGCCGAAATCGAGGCGATCCTGCGCGGGGCTCTCGAGCAGGCCCGTGCCAACGGAGAACTGGCGACCGGAAAGTCACCCGAATCACTGGCCAAGTTCCTGATGACGACGATCTGGGGGTTGCGCGTCCTCGGTGGTACCGGTGCCGACCGGGAAAGCGCGCAGCTCGTGATTGCCGAGGCGCTGAGTTTGCTGCGAGACTGAGCATCGTCACCCGACCCGCGGTCCCCAGTGAACTTACCTTTCTATCCCGCGCTGATCCTGTTGGCTGCGCTGTGGGGCGGATCCTTCCTTTTCCTGCGTGTCGCCGCGCCCGTGCTCGGACCGGTCTGGCTTATTGCGCTGCGGGTACTGATCGCCGGCCTGGTAATGTTGCCGCTGGTCGCCGGACGCGGGCAGCTCGCGGAACTCCGTCGTCATTGGCGTCTGTTGCTGCTGGTCGGCTGCCTGAACGCGGCCGCCCCCTTCACGTTGCTGGCCTATACCGCGCTGGAACTCACCGCGGGGATGACCTCGATCCTGAATGCCACGGTGCCGATCTTCGCCGCGCTGGTTGGCTATCTGCTGTATTCGGAACCGCTCGATACCAGGCGCGGCATCGGTATTCTGCTCGGTTTTCTCGGCGTCCTGGTACTGGTCGGCATACCGCAGCGGGGCGCCCCCTTGCCGCTGCTGCCGGTGATCGCCGGCCTGGTCGCCGCGCTGTCCTATGCATTTGCCGCCAACCTGGCCAAGCGCAGACTGGTGCACATCCCCGGCCTGGTATTCGTGACTGGCAGCCAGCTCGGGGCCGCCGCGCTCATGTTGCCGCTGTTGCCGTGGTTCGTCCCCGAATCGATGCCGGGCGCCGGCGTTATTGCATCCGTCCTGGCATTGGCGGTGCTGTGCACCTCGCTGGCATTTTTGATCTATTTTCGGCTGCTTCGCGAGGTCGGCCCGGTCCGCACGCTGACCGTCACCTACCTGATCCCGGTGTTCGCGATCGCCTGGGGTGCTCTGCTGCTGGACGAGGTCCTGACGTTGAACATGCTGCTCGGTGGCGTCCTGGTGCTGTTCGGTGTCGCATTGGCGAACCGCCGGCCCATCGGCTCGCCGGATGTGCGGCCAACCCGGCGGCGTTGAGCATCGCTTTGTCGGATCGGTGGGGCAGGTGAGCAATCAATAGTTAAAAACTATAGAAAAAGAAAAAACGATTCATTAGAGAATTTAACGAGAATCGTTATCATTTTCCCCTCAGGTAACCGGTCTTGGGGGAGAGGGCATGGTCAAGACGACGACCTTTGCGGTGATGCACTTCGGTATCGCGTTCAGCGTGGCCTACCTGCTGACTGGCGATATCGTCATCGGCGGCGCGCTGGCGCTGATCGAGCCGGCGGTCAACACGGTCGCATTCTATTTCCATGAGCGCATCTGGCAACGACTGGACTGTCGGTGACGGCGGCTCGCGGGTTCAGTCGTCCACGCAACTTGATCCAAATCAGTCTCGGCCGGGATTTCGGCGGTCGGCGCCGTGATTGCGATTGTCGACCGGCGGCCTGCTGCGTCAGCATGCGGACAGTCTTTCGAGCGACGGTCGGACCGGGAGGGCCGGGCGCCGCATCTCGGCCCCGATCTCTCGCAGGCCAGTCCATGGGCCCCTCGAGGCAGGAATGAACACACCGCGGCTGTTACTCAAGGCGATTGCCGACCTGCCGTTGCCGGGACCGGTAAGGGTCTTGAATCTGTGTGGTGATCAGGAGCGCGCGATCGGTCTGTCGGGTCTGCGGCGTGCGCTGCCCGAACCTGTCAGCCTCGTGGCCGGCCCCGGCTGCGTGGCCAGCATCTGTCCGCAGGCCGATGTCTTCCAGGCGATCCAGTTGGCCAGACGTCACCCGCTCTCCCTGCTGGCCGCCGACAACATGCTTCGCCTGCCGATCGACCCGGATCTGCCCGGTCCGCCGACGCTGGCCGAGGCCAGACTCCGGGGTGCCGATGTCCGAGCGGTATCGGCCCCGATCGAGGCGCTGCTCATTGCGCGCGCACAGCCGGGGCGTGAGACGGTGTTGTTCCTTGCCGGTTTCGAGACCCTGCTGGCGCCGCTGGCCGGCATGATCCTCGAAGGCCTGCCCGAAAATCTGTCGCTGCTGATCTGTGGTCGACGGGTCGAACCGCTGCTCGAACAGCGTCTGCGGCGCCGCGCCGCCCCACGCTTCGATGCGTTGCTGCTGCCCGGCAATCGCTGCGCGGTGACTGGTACGCGTGCCTGGGAGCGCATCAGTAGCGATCACCGTTTGCCCGCGGCGATCGCCGGATATACCGGCTCGAACCTGCTTGCGGCGGTCCATGCCGTGCTCCGGCAGCATTGCTGCGGCGAGGCGCGGGTGGATAACTGCTACCGTGCCCTGGTCCGTCCCGATGGCAACGCGATGGCTCGCGACCAGCTCGAAAGGGTGTTCGAAGTAACCGGCGGTGCCTGGCGTGGCCTGGGCTACGTGCAATCGAGCGGCTTCTGCCTGCGTCACGCTTACCGGGTGTTCGACGCCGATGGGCGTTTCCCCGATTACCGCGGCGAACTGGCCAACCGTAGCGGCGACATGCCGGCTGGCTGTGAATGCGCCGCCGTGGTGCTCGGTCTGAAGGCCCCGGTCGATTGCAGGCGATTCGACCGCGACTGCCGCCGTTCCACGCCGCAGGGCCCATGCATGGCCTCGGAGGATGGCGCCTGTCATCTGCGCAGCCGCCTCGACCGGGCTGCGTGACCAAGCTAGTGGGCCATGCGGGAAGTTCTGTAATACTCAGAGTCCCGCTGTTGGGCCAAGGCAAGGCCCACTGGGTCCAACGGCACTGAATTGACAGGCGGACAGGTATCGAAGTGCGCCCCGGCGTGTTCGGTTCGCGGAGGTCTGCCACCCGGAGGCAGCAGTCATGCG
>Ga0316198_10001746_pt1 | contig 12962 bp, 10 predicted proteins | sample OudBieAanoxic_MG_FD_204935 | JGI IMG/M metagenome (GOLD analysis project Ga0316198, IMG submission 204935) | Coastal sediment microbial communities from Oude Bieten Haven, Netherlands - site A anoxic | ecosystem: Environmental > Aquatic > Marine > Coastal > Sediment | place: Netherlands... | reverse complement strand
GCCAGGAAAACGTTCGTCTCACCCTCGACGCTGCCGCCACGATTGCTGGCAAAGACAAGGTATTTGCCGTCGGGGCTGAACATCGGGAATCCGTCGAACCCGGAATAGAACGTAATCTGCTCCAGACCCGTACCGTCGTCATTGACGGTCCACACGTCGAAGTTTCGCGTCTCTCCGGACATGTTCGACACAAAAATGATGCGTTTTCCGTCCGGGAAGAAGTAGGGCGCGAAGTTGGCGTGTCCGTTTGACGTGACCTGGCGGGCGTCGCTTCCGTCGGCGTTGGCCACGAAAACCTCCAGATTCATCGGCCGGATGGCGCTCGTCGAAAGAAGGGTCTGGTAGTCGGCCAGCTCTTCCTCGGTGCTCGGGCGCGAGGCACGCCAGACGATGCGCTGTCCGTCGCTGGAGTAGAAGGCGCCTCCGTCGTAGCCCAACTCGTCGGTGATTCTCGTGACGTTGCTGCCGTCGGGATCCATCGTGTAGATGTCCAGATCGCCGTCTCTCATCGAGGTGAAGATGATCTTGCTTCCGTCCGGCGATGTCGTCGCCTCGGCGTCGTATCCCGGTGTGTCGGTCAACCGCCGCAGGTCACTCCCGTCGGGCCCGGAGGTGAAGATGTCGAACTCCGGGTGCAGCTTCCAGACGTAACCCTTGGAATAATCCGGCGGAGCAGGACACGCCTCGTCGGCCTCGTGCGTCGAGGAGTAGACGACACGCTCACCGTCGGGGAAGAAGAACGAACAGGTCGTCTTCCCCTTGCCGTTGGAAACCATCTCCACGGCGCCGCTCTCGACGTCCATGATGAAAATCTGATCGCAGTTCAGTTCGTCTCGCTTGGATTGGAAGATCAACTGTTTGCCATCAGCCGAGAAGTAGGCCTCCGCATTCTCGCCGCCAAAGGTCAACTGGCGGAGGTTGCGCAGATGCACCTCGCCGGGCTGAAGCAACGAGGTTTCCGGCTCAGCGGTCTCGGCCTCGGCTTCGGTGTCGGTGGGCTGGGCGCATCCGCTCAGGACCACGGCGACGACCATTGCGGCCAGAATCAGAAGTCCCGTGCGTTTCAGGTGCTCGAAAGTCATCGTTCGTCGGTCTCCTCTTCCTTGGCTTCTGACATCGCGATCTCTCGTCCGTCTCTGCGTTGGCCGCATCCAAGGGTGTTTCAACGGCGAGCGAGCCGGGGAGTTTAGCACTCCTTGCGTCAACCTCAAGAAAACAAAGGACAACAACTACGATCTGGCCTGTCCTTCGACGGAAGACTAAAATCGGCGCATGGGAAAAGAAATAGCGACACAATTGGACTTCGGTGCGCCGACGATGGTGGACAGTTCGCTGTCCGAGCGAGTGAGGGGCCTGATCGGCTCCGAGATCCTCAAGATCGCCGGCGACATACGCGAACTCAAGGCTGCGGGCCACACGATCTGCAATCTGACCGTGGGGGACTTCGACACCCGTTACTTCCCGATACCTCAGGTTCTGGCGCAAGGTATCGCGAGGGCCTACGAAGCGGGAGAGACCAACTATCCCCCGTCGGATGGTGTCCTCGATCTGCGGCGCTCGATCGTGGAGTTCGTCGAGCGGGAATGGGGGGCGCGCTATCCGATCGAGTCGGTGCTGGTGGCGAGCGGCGCCAGGCCGATCCTCTACGCGGCTTACCGATGCGTGCTCAACCCGGGGGATCGCGTGATCTATCCGGTGCCGTCGTGGAACAACAACCACTACGCATGGCTCAACGCGGCCGAGAGCGTCGTGGTCCCGGCTCTCCGAGAAAATGGCTTCATGCCGACCCTGGAACAACTGCGCCCGCATCTCTCAGACGCCCGGCTGCTGTGTCTCAACAGTCCGCTCAACCCGGCCGGAACCGTGATCAGCGAGAAGGCGCTGCGCGAGATCCTCGAGGCCGTGGTCGAGGAGAACACCCGAAGGACCCGTGAAGGTCTGCCGCATCTGTTCGTGCTGCACGACCAGGTCTACGCAACGCTGGTCTTCGGCGACACCAGACACTTCATGCCGGTCGCGTTGGTGCCGGAAGCGGCACCGTGGGTCATCGCGCTCGACGGCATTTCCAAGAGTCTGGCGGCCACCGGGCTGCGGGTCGGATGGGTCCTTGCCGCACCGGAGTTGACGCGTCGGATGAAGGATCTCGTGGGGCACATGGGTGCGTGGGCACCACGGCCCGAACAGGTGGCCCTGGCGGAATTCCTGCTGGACCAGAAAGCCATGCGAGAGTTCCAATCCGACATGAACGACCGTGTCCAGAAACGGCTGTCCGCGCTGTACGATGGTTTCGAGAAGATGCGGGCGGACGGGTATCCCGTCGAGTGCATCAGTCCCCAGGGGGCGATCTACCTTTCGTTGCGCCTCGGTCTCGTCGGTCGGACGATCTCGGGCCGGCGGCTGGATTCGAACGAGGCCATCCGCGAACTGCTACTGGACCGAGCGGGGCTGGCAGTCGTGCCGTTCCAGGCGTTCGGTCTTGCCGACGAGACCGGCTGGTTCCGTCTATCGGTCGGAGCCGTTTCGATCGACGACATCGAGCAAGCGTTCCCTCGAGTGCGGGCCCTGCTCGACGACATTGACTAGGGCAGGCCTCGGGGCGGGCGAATTTGCTAAGATGGGTCAGCCGATGGACCCGGGCGCAGTCGGTGGCTGGTAGCGGCGCGTGGAGTTGAACCACGGACCTAGGGGTTATGAATCCCTCGCTCTACCGCTGAGCTACGCCGCCATACCCGTTGGCCTTGAAGGGCAGGCGCTACTCTAGCCGCTGACGAGGGCACGTGCAACAATCCCGGAAAGCCGACTGAAGCGAGGCCGCTACCGATGGAAGAGATCCAGTGCTTCGAGTGTGCGAAGACGCTCGACGACACGACGCTGACCAAGTGTCCGACCTGCTTCAAGTACTTCTGCGGGGAGCACGGCTTCGTCATGAGCGGCCGGCCCTTCTGCTCCCGCGGCTGCGCCGACTACTTCTTTTTCGGCGACCCTGACGAATGACCGGGGGCGGCCCGGCGGCCAAGCACGCTCGGCACGCTCCGGTTCCTTGGAGGACGACCTGATGTTTCCCGTGACGAGACCGCGGCGACTTCGCCGAACCGCAGCGATTCGAGACCTGGTTCGTCAGACGAGGCTGGAGCCGTCGAATCTGATCTACCCGTTGTTCGTGAGAAGCGGCGAAGGGGTCAAACAAGAGATCTCGTCGATGCCGGGAAACTACCACTTCTCCGTGGACACGCTGGTCGAAGAGATCGGGCAGGCCTGGGGAGAGGGGATCCGATCGGTCTTGTTGTTCGGGATTCCCGACAAGAAAGATGAGGTCGGGTCCGAAGCGTACGACGATGCCGCGGCGGTCCAGCAGGCGGTTCGTGCACTCAAGGACAGTTACCCGGATCTGATCGTCGTCACCGACGTCTGTCTGTGCGAGTACACCAGCCACGGCCACTGCGGTGTGATCCGGGATGGCGACGTCGAAAACGACCCGACGTTGGAACTGCTTGCCCGCACGGCCGTTTCCCACGCCGCGGCCGGAGCGGACATGATCGCTCCGTCGGACATGATGGACGGCAGGGTGGGAAGTATCCGCGAGGCGCTTGATGGCGCCGGGCATTCCGCCATCCCGATCATGTCCTACGCCGCGAAGTACGCGTCAGCCTTCTATGGTCCGTTCCGTGAGGCCGCCGACTCGACGCCGCAGTTCGGCGACCGTCGTTCCTACCAGATGGATCCGGCCAACAGCGACGAGGCCCTGATCGAGGTCGGCCTGGACCTCGACGAGGGCGCGGACATCGTCATGGTCAAGCCGGCGCTGGCCTACCTGGACGTGATCCGGCGCGTCAAGGAGAACTTCGGAGTACCCGTTGCGGCCTACAACGTCAGCGGCGAATTTTCGATGGTGATGGCTGCCGTCGAGAAAGGCTGGCTCGATCGGGAGCGGATCATCCTCGAGATCCTCACGTCGATCAGGCGCGCGGGTGCCGACATCATCCTGACGTACCACGCCCGAGAGGCGGCTCGCTTACTGTCATGACCCGCAACCGTCGTCCCTCCGGCCCACGGCTGTTCGCCGCCGAAGAGATGACACTCCGGCCCAGTGCGCAGGTGCGACTGCGTCAGATCGCCGCCCGCGCCCCACGCAACGCCGACCGACCATTTCGGTTCGACGAGGACCTGGAAATGATGACGCGCCTTCGGGACTGGGGTGTCGATCTCTCGCGCCGGTTCGGACTCCGATACAAGTCGCTCGATCCCGAGCAGGACGGAGTCGTCGAGCACTACGGGATCTGCTACGAGGACGGCGTGATCCGGATCCGCCTGCGCCACGCGAAGACCCACAAATTGCTGAAGGAATCCAGTCTGGTCGATACGCTGTGCCACGAACTCGCACACCTGCGCCACCTCGACCACTCGATCCGTTTTCGACGTCTCTATGCCAAGATTCTCGACAAGGCCAGGCAACTCGGTTACTACCGACCAGGCCCGAACGACGCGCGCAAGCCGCGACAACTGGCGCTGTTCGAGGCCAGGAGCTGTGGAACCGGCGAGCCCGCAGAACGTAGGAGTACCGTGCATGCAAGACCTGTTTGACGAAGCCAAGAAGTACATTCCCGGCGGGGTGAACAGCCCGGTGCGGGCGTTCAAGTCCGTCGGAGGGTCTCCCGTTTTCTTCCAGAGCGCTTCCGGCTCGCGGGTCCGTGACGCACGCGGAAAGGAATACATCGACTACGTGCTGTCCTGGGGCCCGATGATCGTGGGGCACGCCAACCCGCGCGTGGTCGCCGCCGTCCAGGAGCAGGCGGCCCTGGGGACGTCGTTCGGGGCACCGTGCGAGGCCGAGACCGAGCTCGCGCGGATGATTTGCGAGCGCGTGTCCGCATGCGAGCGAGTACGCTTCGTCTCGTCGGGGACCGAGGCCACGATGTCTGCGATCCGCCTCGCACGGGGAGCGACCTCGAGAGACGAACTGATCAAGGTCGAGGGCTGTTATCACGGTCACGTCGATGCGTTGCTGGTCCAGGCCGGATCGGGAGTGATGACGCTCGGAATCCCCGGTAGCCCTGGGGTCCCCGCCGCGCTGGCCGAGCTGACGCACGTCGTGCCGTTCAACGACGCGGCCGCGATAGAAAGGCTGCTGTCCGAGCGGGGTGACAAGATCGCCTGCATCATCCTGGAGCCGATCGCCGGAAACATGGGCGTCATCCCACCGGGTCGCGGCTATCTCGAGCGGGTCCGTGAACTGACCCGCGAGCACGGCGTGGTGATGATCCTCGACGAGGTGATGACGGGATTCCGGGTCCACCGTTCCTGTGCCCAGGGCCTGTACGGAGTCGAGCCCGATCTGTCCACGTTCGGCAAGGTGATCGGAGGAGGCCTCCCGGCGGCGGCCTACGGCGGCCGGGCCGACCTGATGCAGCAGATAGCCCCGACCGGCCCGGTTTACCAGGCCGGGACGCTTTCGGGCAACCCGCTGGCCATGCGGGCCGGAATCGAGACGCTGAGGATCCTCGACGAGCCTGGCTCGTACGAGAAACTGGAACAGATGTCCGCCAGGCTCGAACGCGGCCTCGAAGCTGCGGCGCGCTCGGCAGGGCTGCAGGTGACGCTCAACCGTGTCGGTTCGATGATGACCGCTTTTTTCAACGGCAATCCGGTCATCGATTACTCCGGGGCGTCGGCGTCGGACACGGACCGCTACGCGAAATTCTTCCACGGCATGCTGCAACGAGGCGTCTATCTGGCGCCGTCACAGTTCGAGGCAGCGTTCCTCTCCCTTGATCACGGCGAAAGGGAAGTCGATGAAACGATCGAGTCTGCAGAGAAGGTGCTTCACGACCTGTCATCCTGATCAGGACGGGACCAACACGCGCAGGAGTAGATCATGCTGAAACTGGTTTTTCATGGACACAGTTGCTGGGAACTCGATGACGGCAAGCACCGTCTGCTGATCGATCCGTTCCTGACCGGCAATCCGCTCGCCGACGTCGGCCCGGATCACTTCGAGAAACTGGACGCGATCGTCATCACCCACGGTCACGGTGATCACATCGGCGACTCGCTCGATATCGTCAAACGCACCGGCGCGCTGGTCGTGTCCAATTTCGAGATCGTCAACTATTTTGGCACCCGAGGTGCCGAAGGCCATCCCATGCACATCGGCGGTGGGCACAAGTTCCCGTTCGGCCACGTCAAGTTCACCATCGCGCATCACGGTTCGACCGGACCCGAGGGCGAGCCTCTGGGCAATCCGATGGGAGTCGTGATGACGATGGGGGGTAAGAAGATCTACCACGCCGGCGACACCGGCCTGTTCCTCGACATGCAGTTGATCGGTGAGATGAACGGTCCGCTGGATGTGGCGCTGTTGCCCATCGGAGACAATTTCACGATGGGTATTGACGACGCGGTCAAGGCGGTCGACCTGCTGCGGGCCAAGGTCAACATCCCGATGCACTACAACACGTTCGATCTGATCAAGGCCAACCCGAAGGACTTCGCATCGAAGGTCGAGCAGCGAGGCGCCCGGGTTCAGATCGTCAACCCCGGACAGATCTTCGAGCTGGGCTAGAGGCCGGGCCTTTGAACGCTACTTCGCGCGCTCGGAGTAGGTACCGTCGACGGTGCTGACGCGGATCACTTCGTCCTGTTCGATGAACGCCGGCACCTGAACCACCAGTCCCGTCTCCAGGGTCGCCGGCTTGCGCTGCGCTGACGCCGTGGCGTCCTTGATGCCGGGCATCGTCTCGACGATCTTGAGTTCGACGACCGGGGGCAACTCGACACCGATCGGCGTTCCTTCGAACGTTCCCATCATGATCAGCGAGTCGGGAACGATGAAGTTCGTGGCGTCGCCGAGCATCTCGGTAGTCAGATTGACCTGTTCGTAGGTCGTGGTGTCCATGAAGTGATGGCCGTCGCCGTCACTGTAGAGGTACTGCATCTCCTTGGTCTCCATCACGACCTTCTCCACGTCGTCCGTGGAGCGAAAACGCATCTCGGTCTGTGTGCCGTCAGTCAGCTTTCTCAACTTGGTCTGCACGTGCGCGCGGCCCTTGCCGGGTGTGACGTGATCCATGTTCATCACGCGGTACAGAGTCCCGCTGATCTGGAGGATGTTGCCCTTGCGAATGTTGGTGGCTTTCATCGTTCAACCTCTTGAGCGGTGCCTGACCGAGTCAATCGATCTGGACTTGCAGTTTGGTGTACGACGGAGCGATACGCTTCGGTCCGTAGTCCGCAAAGTGAATCGTCAGCTTGAGATTCTTGCCGCGCCCCTCCCGATCGACAATGCGGCCCGCACCGAATCTGGGGTGGAGCACGTAGGCGCCGACGGTGTACCCGTCGCCCGGGTCCACGCTTGCCGCGGAGGGTGAGGGCCGCGTGGGTACCACCGGTCGAGGCCGCACTCGCGACGCAGCCCGGGCTGCCGACGATCCGCCCCCGTAAGCCGAAGTCGACGGCGTGTGCTCTTCGCCCACGTAATCGTCGAAGCGTTCGGCCGATTCGCGGATCAGAGACGCGGGCACCTCGTCCAGGAAACGCGAGGGCCTGGCCACCAGTTGTACCCCCTGGGTGCGCCGGTAGCGAGAGTGCGACAGGATCAACCGTTCCTTCGCCCGTGTCATGGCCACGTAACACAGGCGTCGTTCTTCCTCCAGGTCCTGGGGGTCCTGGGTCGACATCGCGTGCGGGAACAGATTCTCCTCCAGACCGGCGAGGAAGACGACGGGGTATTCGAGTCCCTTGGCGCAGTGGATCGTCATCAGCGTCACGCCGGGGCGCGCACCGACCTCGTCCGCGTCGGCGACCAGGGCCAGACGGTCGAGGAACCCTCTCAACGATGTCTCCTCGCTCTCTTCGATGTACTCCACCGTGGCCGAGACCAGCGATCGTACGTTGTCCATCCGATCGCGACCCTGCCCGGGGAACATCTTCTGCAGGTAACTCTCGAAGTGGACCCGCTCGACGATGTGTTCGATCAGGCCGGCGACCTCGTCGCTGGCCACCCTGCGGGTCAGCTCGACGAGTATCTCGAGGAAATCGCGCAGCCCGGCCGCCGGCCGCGAGGACAGCGATCCTCCCTCCATTGTGCGTGCGGCGGCGTCCAGCAGTGTCACTCCGTACTCGCGCGAGACGGCCTCGATCGTCTTCAGCGTCGTGGCCCCGATTCCTCGCGGAGGCGTGTTGACGGCCCGGCGAAAGGCCACGTCGTCCGCGGGGTTGACCGCCAGGCGAAGGTAGGCCAGCAGGTCCTTGATTTCCTTGCGCTCGTAGAACCGGACCGAGCCCACGATCTGGTGCGGGAGTCGCTCGCTGCGGAAGACCTCTTCGAACTGGCGCGACTGCGCGTTGGTTCGGTAGAGCACGGCCATCTGCTCCAGCGGGTAGTCGGACTCCAGGGCGCGGATTCGCTGTCCGACCCAGATCGCCTCGAGGCGATCGTCCGGCGCGCGGAACAGTTCGATCGGTTCACCTTTGGGGTTGTCCGTCCACAGCGTCTTTCCCTTGCGCTGCAAGTTGCGGGCGATCATGGCGCCGGCGGCGTCGATGATCGTCGCCGTCGAACGGTAGTTGCGCTCGAGACGGATCGTGCGTGTGCCGGGGTGGTCCTTTTCGAAGTCGAGGATGTTGCGTATCTCGGCCCCGCGAAAGCGATAGATGCTCTGATCCTCGTCTCCCACGACGCAGACATTATCGTGGATCCGACTGAGCGCGCGGATCAGAAGGTACTGAGGACGGTTCGTGTCCTGGTATTCGTCCACCAGCAGGTGCTCGCAGCGCGAGGCGTAGGCTTCGGCGATGTCGTCGTTTTCTCTCAACAGATCCAGACTTCGCAGCAACAGGTCGTCGAAGTCCACGGCGTTCGCCTGCCGTATCAGGCGCTGGTAGTCGCGGTAGATTTCCAGCAGCTGGCGCTGCTGTGGAGAAAACGCCCTCTTCTCGATGTCTTCCGGTCGTTCCAGGCTGTTCTTGGCTCGAGAGATGCGAGACAGCAGAGACCGGGGACTGCGCCGTTCCTCCTCGTCGCCGCGCTCCCGCAGAATGCGCTTGATCAGCGCCAACTGGTCGTCGGTGTCGTAGACGTTGAAACCCGGTTCGAGGCCGATGCGCTCGCCGTCACGGCGGAGGATGCGCAGACACAGTGCGTGAAAAGTACCGATCCACGACCCGAACCCCTGCAGGCCCAGCAAAGTATGGACCCGTTCGCGCATCTCGGCCGAGGCCTTGTTGGTGAACGTTACGGCGAGGAGACGGTCGGGCTGGACTCCGCGCTCGAGGATCAGGTAGGCGATTCGGTGGGCGATCACCCGCGTCTTGCCGGAACCTGCCCCGGCGAGCACCAGCATCGGGCCGTTCAGGTGCAGCACGGCCTCGCGCTGGGCCCTGTTCAACTCGGCGACGAGCGGAGATTCCGTGTCGCGGTTGAACGGCTGCTCGCCGAAAGCAAATTCCGGGTGATCCGGCGGAGCCACACAGCCTCCCAAGGTGTGAAAAGAGGCATTGTAGCAACTCCCGGGGAGGAGCGAGCCGGGCTATTCCACCGTCACGCTCTTGGCCAGATTGCGTGGCTGATCGACGTCGCAGCCGCGCAGCAGCGCGATGTGGTAGGCCAGCAACTGCATGGGCAGGGCCATCAGCAACGGCGAAAGCAGCTCGTGGGTCCTGGGAACCTGGATGACCGCGTCGGCTTTGGCCGCGAGGTCGGCATCTTCCGCGTCGGTGATGGCGATCACGATCCCGGACCGCGCCTTCACCTCCTCGATGTTCGAGAGCATCTTCTCGAAGACCGAATCATGCGGCGCGACCGCGACCACGGGCATTTCCTCGTCGATCAAGGCGATCGGCCCGTGTTTCATCTCGCCCGCCGGGTAACCCTCGGCGTGGATGTAGGAGATTTCCTTCAGTTTCAGCGCGCCCTCGAGGGCGATGGGGTAGTTCACGCCGCGGCCCAGGTAGAGGAAGTCCCGATGATTGTGAAAGGTCTTGGCCAGTTCCAGGATCGCGGACTCGTCTTCCAGACAGTGTTCCATCTGCGCCGGGATGTGGTACAGGTGCCGAACGATCTCCAGCATCTCCTCGTCCGAGAGCACGCCACGAGCCTGTCCCAGTCGGATCGCCAGCAGCGTTACCGCGACCAGCTGGCTGGTGAAGGCCTTGGTCGATGCCACACCGATCTCGGGCCCGGCGTGGGTGTAGATCGTCCCCGAGGCCTCGCGTGTCAGCATCGAACCCTGGACGTTGCAGATACCGAGGGTCTGCGCGCCACGGGACTTGGCCTCGCGCAAAGCGGCAAGCGTGTCGGCGGTCTCGCCGGATTGGCTGATCAGTACCGGCAGCGTCTTTTCGTTGACGAGAGGAGAGCGATAGCGATACTCCGACGCGTAGTCGACCTCGACGGGGACCCCGGCCAGTCGTTCGATCAGGAACTTGCCGACGAGTCCAGCGTGCCACGAGGTGCCGCAGGCAATGATGGCCATGCGGTCGACCTCGCGCAGGTACTCGTCGGACAGGTTCATCTCTTCCATGTGGATCGTCGCGGACTCGAGCGACACCCGGCCCAGCAACGTATCTCGCATGGCGCGCGGCTGCTCGTGGATCTCCTTCAGCATGAAGTGCCGGAAGCCGCCCTTCTCCGCCATGATCGGGTCCCACGGCACACGAGTCGTTTCCTTCTCGATCGAATTGCCTTCCAGATCCTGAAAATCCGGCCCCTCCGGCCGGATGATCACCATCTCGCCGTCGCCCATGAAGACCACGTCCTTGGTGTGCGAGAGGATGGCCGGGATGTCCGAGGCCAGGAAGTACTCGTCCTCACCCAGACCCACGACCAGCGGGGGACCCTGCCGCGCACCGACCAGCAACTCGGGGTCGTCGGCGGAGATCGCGACCAGGGCGTAAATCCCGCGCAGCCGGGGGATCATCCGACGGAAAGCGTCGGGTAGATCGCTCGCGCCGTTCTTCAGTTCTTCCTCGATGGCGTGGGCCACGATCTCGGTATCCGTCTCGGTGACGAACTCGTGTCCCTTGCGCTCGAGGTCGTGCTTCAACTCGAGATAGTTCTCGATGATCCCGTTGTGGATCACCACGAGCTTGCCGGTGCAGTCGCGGTGGGGGTGGGCGTTTTCTTCCGAAGGCCTGCCGTGGGTCGCCCACCGCGTGTGCCCGATGCCGTAAACCCCTCCCTCGAGCGGGCTGGTAGCCAGCACCTTGTCCAGGGCCCGTAGCTTACCCTTCGCGCGGCGGAGATGAAGTTCGCCGGCTTGATCGACCACCGCGACGCCCGCCGAGTCGTACCCGCGGTATTCGAGCAGCCGCAGCCCCTCGACCAGGACTTCTACTGGATCCTTGGGCCCGATATAACCGACGATCCCGCACATCTGGGGACTCCTTCGTGCAACGAGCCCGCCATGATGGCCCGCCAAGCTCCGCACAATATACGGCCTGCTGCCCCGCTGAATCCAACTAGATTCGGGGGCCGCTTATTTCTTTTTGGACTTCTTGGATTTCTTGGCTCGGCGCTCGACCCAGCCTTCGATGTTTTTCTGGGGCTGACGGCTCAACGCGAGCGCCCCGGCGGGCACGTCATTGGTGATCGTCGCCCCCGCGCCGACGTAGGCGCCGTCACCGAGCGTGACCGGAGCAATCAGCTGAGTGTCACTGCCGATGAAGACCCCGCGCCCCATGACGGTGGGGTACTTGTGGGCACCGTCGTAGTTACAGGTGATCGTCCCCGCGCCGATGTTGCAGCTCGGGCCGATGGTCGAGTCTCCGAGGTAGGCCAGGTGGTTCGCCTTGCTGCCCGGACCGAGTCGGGTCTTTTTCAACTCGACGAAATTGCCCACGCGGCTTCCCTCCTCGAGCACCGATCCCGGCCGCAGTCTCGCGAAGGGTCCCACCAGGGCGCCGTCGCCGATCGAGGAATCGATCATCACGCAATGGTCGAAAATCTGTGCGCCGCGGCCGACCGTCATGTTCGTCAGGTGGCACCCGGGCCCGATCAGGCAGTCCTCGCCCACCGTGCACGCGCCCTCGATGAGCACGCCGGGGTAGATCACGGTGTCACGGCCGATCCTGGCCCGAGGGTCGATCCACGTACTATCGGCGTCGAGCACGGTCACGCCGGCTGACTGCAGGTCGTCGGCTTTCCTGGCATACAACGCCCGGGTTGCGCGCGAAAGGTCCTGTCGGGTATCGACGCCGATGATCTCCTCGGCGTCGTGGTGTGTCACGGCAACGGTCTTTTCTCCGCGCTCGACCAGATCACGCACGGCGTCGGCGACGTGGTGTTCGCTTCGAGGACTCTTGCGGGCGAGGCGTTTGAGCGATCCGATCAGCGCGCCAGGAGCGGCACAGTAGATGCCGCAATCGACCTCGGTGATGGTCTTCTCGGCCGGAGTCGCGTCACGGTGCTGGACGACTTTCAGCACGCGGCCTCGCTCGTCTCGCACCACCCGAGCACGTCCGTCCGGGCTCACCGGTTCGGCCGTCAGCATGCTGAACACCGCGCCGCCACGACGGTGACGGGCGATGAAACGACGCAGGGTCGCGGGCTTCACGGCCGGCAGGTCTCCGTCGAGGACCAGCAGGGTGGCACCATCGTTCTGGCCGATGGCTCGCGAAGCCGCAAGCACCGCGTGCCCGGTTCCGCGCTGTTCTCGCTGGAGTACGAAGCGCGTCGGTTGTCCGTCGAGCGCTTCGCGCAATTGATCGGCCTGATGGCCCACCACCGTGACCAGCCGATCGGGTCCGAGTGCGCTTGCCGCATCCAGAACGAGCGCCACCATGGGACGCCCGGCTACACGGTGAAGCAGCTTGTTCGTTTTCGATCGCAGCCGCTTGCCCTGGCCGGCCGCGAGGACGAGGACCACCAGCGGACTACGATGGTCGGGCACGATCAGCTTCCGGAAGGAGTCGGCTCGATGATGTCGATGAACGCCGGCTCTTCGCGAATCGTCTCGAAGTCGGGGTCG